>Ga0209507_1001340_pt1 | contig 19867 bp, 20 predicted proteins | sample AD_UKC028_MetaG_FD_184414 | JGI IMG/M metagenome (GOLD analysis project Ga0209507, IMG submission 184414) | Active sludge microbial communities of municipal wastewater-treating anaerobic digesters from USA - AD_UKC028_MetaG (SPAdes) (version 2) | ecosystem: Engineered > Bioreactor > Anaerobic >...
GGTTTGCGCATCCAGATTCTGACGGGCAGTACTGACGCGGGCATATCCGATGGTTTCACTCATGGCCTGTGCAAAAAGATTTTTTGTCTGACCATCATGCACTTTGATTATTTCTTAAGTTTTTGCACAGAGTTAAGGTAATGGCCCGTCTTTTTCATGCCTGTTTGACAAGGCGTGCAAGAAGTATACTTTTTGCACGGCCATCAGGTGGCCGTCTGTCGTTTTCAGAACGGGACTGCACGAACGGTCAGAAGCGGCTGCACTGCAAATGAGATGACTGTTGGGATTGGGTGGCGAGACGCAGAGATGCCCCTCAGTAGATTGCCGCTTCCGACCCTAAAGGGGTGTTCGGCCCGGCTCAAAGCAGACGTCGAATGTCGAAGCTCCGCGAGGCAAAGCGTTGATATGCCAGACCTGGCCTGAGCTAGCGCAGGGTGCCGAGTGCCCGTAGTAATAGTGGCGGCACGCCGGCAATCCGCTGCGGGGCCGGCGCGCCGATTCCTTCTGCTAGGCTGCGACAGGTTCCGTTCGCAGCGCCGGAACGCCTTGCCCATCCCCCGCCGCCGGCCTGATCTTGAACCAGATCGCGTACAAGGCCGGCAGGAAGACCAAGGTCAGAATCGTCCCGGCGAAGGTGCCGCCGATCAGCGTATAGGCCAGCGTGCCCCAGAATACCGAATGGGTCAGCGGAATAAACGCCAGCATGGCGGCGAGCGCGGTCAGGATGACCGGACGGGCACGCTGTACGGTGGCCTCGACGACGGCGTTGAAGGGCGCCAATCCATCCGCGATGTTGTCGCGGATCTGGCCGATCAGGATCAGCGTGTTGCGCATCAGGATGCCGGACAGGGCGATCAGGCCGACCAGGGCATTGATGCCGAACGGCTGCCCGAACAGCAACAGCGTCGGCACGACGCCGATCAGGCCAAGCGGTGCGGTGGCGAAGACCATCATCATCGCGGCAATCGAGCGGACCTGGAAGATGATGGTGATCAGGGTCAGCGCAATCATGATCGGGAAGACCGGTGCCAGGGCGCGATTGGCCTTGCCCGATTCCTCGATGGCGCCGGCCATTTCGATCCGGTAGCCGGCCGGCAGTTTGGCAATGATCGGCTGCAGCTCCTGCCACACGGCGCTGGAGACATCCGGCGGCTGCAAGCCCTCGGCGATATCGCCGCGCACGGTGATCGTCGGAGTGCGATCGCGACGGCGCAGGATGGGGTCTTCCATGCGCACCTCCACCTTGCCGACCTGTGACAGCGGAATCTTTTGACCGGCTGCGCCGACCAGCGTGAAGTCGCCAATCCGGCCCGGATCGAGCCGCGTGTTGCCGGCCGAACGGGCGGTGACCTGCACCGAACGGATGTCCTCGCGGACCTCGGTAATCGGGATGCCGCTGAGCAGGAACTGCAGTTGCTGGGCCACGTCGCTAGACGTCAGGCCGATGTTCTGCAGGCGATCCTGATCGAGCGAAAAATGCAGCGCGGGTACGCGCTCGCCCCAGTCGGTGTTGACCGTCCGCATCTGGGCCGAGGCCTGCATGACGCCACGCACATCTGCCGCGATGTCGCGCAGCTTGTCCGGGTCCGGCCCCATGACGCGGTAGGCCACGGGAAACGGCGAAGGGGGGCCGAAGACGATCTGGGTCACGCGCACCCGCGCCTCGGGCGCCAAAGCGTCGGCTGCCGCCTGGCGCAGTCTGAACTTGAGGGCTTCGCGTTCCTTCTCATCGCCCGTGAGGACGACGATTTTGGCGAACGACGGATCGGGCAATTCGGGTGACATCGCCAGGAAGAAGCGCGGCGCGCCCTGGCCGATGTAGGACGTCACGACCCTGGCCTCCTGCTGCTCGGCCAGCCAGGCTTCAACCTTGGCCGTCGCGGCACTGGTTTGCGCGATCGAGGTGCCATACGGCATCTGCACCTCGACCAGCACTTCCGGCCGGTCGGAGGTCGGGAAGAACTGCTTGTTGACCACGCCCATGCCGAGAATGGCGACAACGAAGGCGCCAATCACGCTCGCCGCGACCAGCCATTTGCGGCGGACCACCCAGACCAGCAGCTGGCGGAAGCGCTCGTAGTTCGGCGTGCCGTAGATGGCCGCGTGCCCGCCCGCATGCTTCTCGTAGTTTGGCAGCAGCTTGACCCCGAGGTAGGGCGTGAACACGACGGCAACGATCCACGAGGCGATCAAGGCCGTGCCGACGACCCAGAACATGTTGCTGGTGTACTCACCGGCGGTCGACTTGGCGAAGCCGTTGGGCATGAAGCCGATTGCCGTCACCAGCGTGCCGGCCAGCATCGGCGCGGCGGTGTGACTCCAGGCATAGGCGGCGGCGCGGATGCGGTCGTAACCTTCCTCCATCTTCACGACCATCATCTCGATGGCGATGATCGCGTCGTCGACCAGCAGCCCCAAGGCCAGGATCAAGGAACCCAGCGTGATGCGGTCGAAATTCTTGCCGGTCGCCGCCATGATGATGAAGACCACGGCCAGGGTCAGCGGCACCGCAGCCGCAACCACGACGCCGGCGCGCCAGCCCATGCTGAGAAAACCGACCAGGATCACCACGCCGAGGGCAACCATGAACTTGACCATGAACTCGCCGACGGCCGACTGGATATTGACCGACTGGTCCGTCACTTTGGACAGGCTCATGCCGAGCGGCATTTCGGCATTGATCGTCGCCGCTTCGGCCTCCAGCGCCTTGCCCAGATTGAGGCCGTTCCAGCCCTCGCGCATGACGACGCCGAGCAGCAGGGTCGGTTCGCCGTTGTTGCGGATCAGGAAGGTGGCCGGGTCTTCGTAGCCGCGCTTGACCTCGGCGATGTCGCCGAGCTTCAGCGTCCGGCCGCGCGCCGCGACCGGCGTATTGCGGATCGTCTCCAGATCGTCGATGGCGCCTTCGAGGCGGATGAAGACCTGCGGGCCCTTGGCTTCGATCGAGCCGGCGGGCGTCATGACATTGCGGCTGTTGAGCGCGGCGAAGAGGTCGCGCGGAGAGACGCCCAGCGTCGCCAGGCGGTCATGCGAGAACTCGATGAAAATCCGCTCGGCCTGCTCGCCGATGATGTTCACTTTCTTGACGCCGGCTACGTGCAGCAGACGCTGACGCATGACCTCGGCGTCGCGCACCAGGTGCCGATGCGGCTCACCCTTGGCTTTCAGGGCGTAGAGCGCAAAAGTCACGTCGGCGTATTCGTCGTTGACCATCGGGCCGATGACGCCGCGCGGCAGTTTGAGCGCCTCGTCGCCGAGTTTCTTGCGCGCCTGATAGAACTGGTCGGGGACGTCGGCCGGCGGCGTACTGTCGAGCAGGTACACCGTGGTGAAAGCCAACCCCTGTCGCGTAAAGGTCTCGGTCCGGTCATACCAGCGCAGTTCCTGCATGCGCTTTTCCAGCGGTTCGGCGACCAGTTCCTCCATCTCCTTGGCAGTCGCCCCGGGCCAGGCGGTGATCACGGTCATCTGCTTGATGGTAAAAGCCGGGTCCTCGGCCCGGCCCAGGGTCAGGAAGGCGATGACGCCGGCGACGAAGATTGCCAGCATCAGGAACAGCGTGACCGAGCGCTCGCGGACGGCGAGCGCGGAAAGGTTGAAAGCACTCATTTCTGTGCCACGCCGCTAGCCGCTGCGCTTTGTGCGGCGCTGCTGTCAACCAGTCGAACCGGCTCGCCTTCGTGCAGTAGATGGGCGCCGAGCACTACGACACGATCGCCCGCCGCCAGGCCACCGGCGATCGCGGCGGATTCACTGCTGAGGCCGGCTACCTGCACAGCGCGCCAGGTGACCTGGTGCTCTTGTCCTTGGCCCTCTTGTCCTTTGATCACCCAGACGCCAGGCCCCTTGCCCGGATCGAAGAGCGCGCCGATCGGCACCTGGAGCGTCGGGGTGGCGCGGCCGCTTTGAATCTCGATGGAAACGGTCGAGCCGAGCGGCGCGTCGGCCAGGCGTCCTTCCAGCACGTAGCGCGCCTCGAAGGTGCGCGTCTGCGGGTTGGCGGCATCCGACAACTGGCGCAGTTTCGCCGCGCCGGTCAGTCCGCTGCCATACAAGGCCGTGTGCGCCGCCGATCCGACGGCCGGGCGCAGGGCTTCGGGGAGATTGATGACCGCCTCCCGACGACCGGCATGCGCCACACGGGCGACGACCTGGCCGGCACTAACCACCTGTCCCGGCTCGGCCAGGGTCTCCACCACCACACCGTCCGCGTCGGCGAGCAGGACCGCGTAGCCGGTTTCGTTGCGCGCAATGTCGGCCCGCGCCTGGGCCGCATTGAGCTCCGCCCGTGCCGACTCCGCGGCCGCCCTGGCATTGTCGTAGGCCGATGCCGAAACCGTGCCCTTGGAGACGAGGGCGTGGTATCGCGCCTCGTCCTCCGCGGTCTGGCGCGCGCGCGCCGTGGCGGCGGCAACGGCCTGGTCGTGGGCGCGCGTGGCGAGCCTCAGGTCCGTGGGATCGATGCGCATGAGCGGCTGGCCGCGCTTGACGGCCTGCCCGGTATCGACCAGGCGCTCCAGGATCTTGCCGGGAACGCGGAAACCCAGGTCGCTCTGCACCCGCGCTGCAACGATGCCGGTGAATGAACGTTCGCCCTGGTCGGCGGCCGCCACCACACCTACCCGCACGAGGGGTGTCTGGGTCCGCGGATCATTTGACGAAGAGGCGTTGCCGCACGCTGCCAAGGCGATGGGCAACAGACCAACAACGGCGAGGAAAGGAATATTACGGTGCTGAAGCATGGCGACCTCCAGGAATATGCAGGCCGCCATCCTCTATCGAGTGACCTTTATTGTCAATAGTCACTTTTTACCCAGCCAGTTTTTTAGGGCGCCAGGCTACGCAAGACCAGATTCGACAACTGGGTCGGCGCGTCCTCGACGAGGTCGAGGTTGTGCTGGAGCAGCAGCGGATTCACATAGGGTTGCATGACGAGATAGATCGCATGCACCGTCTCGTCCAGCGGCGTCTTGCGCTCGAATTCGCCCGTCTCCCGCCCTTCGCGGACGATCTCCGTCAGGGTCTGCCGGATACGCTGTCCGTAGGCAAGGGCAGACGGCCATCCCTCGCCGGCGGAATGCGCGGCAATGTCGTACAGCTTGCGATCATTGAAGAAAAGACTCACGCTGGTTGTTACCAGGGCCTTGAATAATCGACGGAATTTCTCCGTCGGCGTACTGGCGGCGGCTATCGCCTCATCGACCGCCGCGACGATCTTGCTCAGGGTCTGGGCGCAGATAGCCTCGCCAATCGCCTGCTTGGAGTCGAAGAACTTGTAGATATAGGCCTTGGAAAAGCCGATCGCCTTGGCCAGGTCGGAGACCGTGGTTTTGTCGTAGCCATAGTGGCTGAAGTGCTCGCCGGCCGCTTCGACAATCTGCTCGCGAACGCTGTGGTCGACTGGGCCGCGCGCCTGTGGGGTAGAAGATTCGATTTCGCTCATGGGGAAAACAATACCGCGTTTACTGCTGCTTGGCAACTAGTGACGATTTTAGGTTATAGTCACTCCAACAAATCAAGCCCCGAAGGACTCCCATGTTCGCCCATCCCCGCTCCCTTGCCCTGCTTCTGAGTGCCGGCATCTTGACGGGCTGCGCCGTCGGCCCCGATTACCGGTCGCCCGAAATCGGGCTGTCGTCCACCTTTCTCGGGCAGGAAGCTGTCGATCACCGGCAGTTTCAGCAGCAGGCCGACCTCACGATCTGGTGGGCCGCCTTCGACGATCCCCTGCTGACGCACTTCATCTCGCTCGCCCTCGAACAGAACCTCGACATCGCGCAAGCGGCGGCCCGGGTCGCCCAGTCGCGCGCGTCATTGCGCTATGCCGATGCGGCGCTGCTGCCAGCGGCCAACGTCAGTGCAAGCGCGGCGCGAGTCTACCAGTCGGTCGAAACCCCGCTCGGGCAGCTACTCAATGCCACACCCGGCTTCGATCGCTATGGCAGCTCCTACGAGGCCAACCTCGGGGCAAGTTGGGAGATCGACGTGTTCGGCGGTCTGCGCCGAGGGCAGGAGGCGGCACGCGCCGCGTACGAGGCCTCCGAAGCCGGCGCGGTGGCGACCCAGTTGGCCGTGGCCGCGCAGACAGCGGATGTGTACGTCACGATCCGTGGATTGCAGGCGCGCGTCGCGATCGCCCGGCAGCAAGTGGAAACCCGCCGCCAGTTGCTCGCCCTGGTCAGGCTCCAGTATGAGAAGGGGGTCGCCGCCGAACTCCAGGTGAACCAGGCCGAGGGTTCGCTGACCCAGGCCGAGGCGCAGATCCCCGTCCTGGAAGCCGGCCTCGATGCGGCGATGAACGCGCTGGACGTGCTGCTCGGGGTGCAGCCGGGAACCTACCGGACGGAATTGGCCGCGGTGAAGCCAGTCCCCGTCGCGCCGGGTCTGACGGCGACCGGCACGCCGGCCGACATGATTCGGCGCCGGCCGGATCTCATCGTTGCCGAGCGGCGTCTGGCAGCGGCCGATGCGCGCATCGGCGTGGCGGTCTCGGAGTACTACCCAAAGTTCTCGCTCGCCGGTCTGCTCGGCAGCGCCACCGCGATCGCGAGTGGCAACCTCTTTACTGACGGCGCGAGCCAGGCCCAGGGCATCCTCGGGCTGCGCTGGCGCCTGTTCGACTTCGGCCGCGTCGATGCGCAGATTGCCGCCGCGCGCGGCCAGGAGGCCGAAGCTCTGGCCGCCTACCGGCTGGCCGTGTTGCGGGCGACCGAAGATGTCGAGAACGCCTTTTCCGCCCTCGTCAAACGCGAAGCCCAGGTCGGCATCCTGACGCGGGGTGAATCGTCGTTCGCCCGGGCGCGTGAGAACTCCTTTGCCGCCTACCGGGGCGGCGTCGTCAGCCTGATCGAGGTGCTCGATGCCGGCGGCAACCTGTTGCAGGCGCGTGATGCCAAGGCCCAGGCGCAAACCGAGGCGGCACGCGCCGCCATCGCCTCCTTCCGGGCCTTGGGTGGCGGCTGGGATGCACGGCAGGCAAGCAGCGACCGTCTTTCCAACAAGCTCTCCACCAACGACCACAGGCAAGCAAAATGACCACCACCGACAATTCATGGGTACTCATCACGGGCGCATCGAGCGGCTTCGGCGAGGAGTTCGCCCGCCAATATGCCGCGCAAGGCCATCCGCTGGTTCTGGTGGCACGCCGGCTGGAGCGGCTCCAAGCGCTCGCCGAGACGCTACGCCGGCAGTACCACATCGAGGTCGTGGTGGAGCCGACCGATCTCTCGGATATTGCCGCAGTCAGCCAACTTCATCGCCGCCTCCACGAGCGAGGCATCGCCATCGACATCCTGATCAACAACGCCGGCCATGGACTGCAAGGCCCGTTCGTCGATAGCCCGTTGGACGCGACCCTTGCCATGGTGCAACTGGACGTCGCGAGCCTGACCGCTGTCACCCATGTCTTTGCACAGGACATGCGGGCGTGCGGACGCGGGAAAATCCTGCTGGTGGCCAGCCTGCTGGCCTACCAGGGCGTGCAGAACTTCGCCGTCTACGCCGCCGCCAAGGCCTACGTGCTGCGTCTGGGCGAAGCGCTGCATCGCGAACTCAAGCGCGATGGCGTCACCGTGACGACGCTTTGCCCCGGCATGTCGGATACCGGCTTCGCCGCCGCCGCGCAACAGAAGCTCACGCCCGCATTGAAGCTGTTGATGATGCAGCCGGCGCCCGTCGTGCGCGCCGGCATACGCGCCTTGCAGGCCCGGCGTATCAGCGTCGTGGCGGGCTGGGCGAACAAGGCCTTGGTGATCCTCACGTGGGCGACGCCTCGCTGGCTGCACCAGGCCTTTATGTCGCACGCGATGAACGGATGAAGCCTCATACACCAAGGAGTTGATCCCATGACAAAGCAAACCGCCGCGTTGAATCCCGAAGAATCGCTTGCCGGCTGGCGTGCCGAGGAAGCGGCCGTGCGCGCCCGCCTCCAGACGGCACCCGGCGTGGCCTCACCTGCTCAGGTCGCCGGGCGCAGCGGATTGCAGATACTCCAGGCGCTGCTCGCCGGGGAAATTCCGCCCCCGCCGATGGCGGCCACGCTCGATTTCACCCTGCTCCGCATTGAGTCCGGATTCGCGGTATTCCAGGGCCAGCCGCGCTTCAGCCACTACAACCTGATGGGCACGGTGCACGGCGGCTGGTTCGCAACCCTGCTCGACAGCGCCATGGGATGCGCCGTACAGTCCACGCTGCCGGCGGGCAAGGCCTACACGACCCTGGAACTGAAGCTCAACCTCGTCCGCACGCTCACCGACGCGGTACCGCTGGTACGCGCAGAAGGCCGGCTAGTCCACAGCGGCCGCCAGGTAGCGACAGCGGAAGGCCGGCTTGTCGGACCGGACGGCGAGCTCTACGCTCACGCGAGCACCACTTGCCTGGTCTTTGACCCGAAGAGCTCACCAAACCGACGTTCTTTGGATGATTGATGAAAACAAATCACAAACCACCTGTTTTGCTAGTGCCCGGCGCGCTAAATGGAGCTTGGGTTTGGCAAGATAACTTCAAACCTTTCTTTGAGACTGCGGGGTTTGATGTACACACCTTTGAATTCCCCAGCCATTCGGCACGCGGCTTGCGCAGGCAAGCGCTGACTCTTGAAGACTACCGCCAACATCTTGTCAATAAGATCGCTGAATTTGCCAAGCCACCGATTCTGATCGCCCATTCTCTGGGCGGATTGGTTTCGTTACAAGTGATGCACTTGGTCCCGGTGTCAGCGGTGGCTTTGCTATCACCCGTGCCACCAGACGGCGTTTTGCGCAGCATGGTATCGATGGCACTTCGCTCGCCGATTAGCGCAGCAAAAATGCTTGCGGCCATTACCGATGCTCGGTTGGCCAGAATTTTATCGGCGCCAGAGGGTATGCATTCAGATACTTCAAATCCAGACGGTGTGACTTGGATGGCGGGTCGGCTTCGTAGCGAGTCTTTGCTGGCATTATCGCAAGCAATCTGGCAACGATTGCCTTCCGCCGCAGCGCCAGCGCCCTTACATTTCTTTGGTGCCACGGGCGACCACATCATTCCTCCCGACGAGGTACGCCGAGCAGCTGATCTTTATGGCGCGCCGGTCACAATTTATGAAGGCATGAGCCATGCTTTTCAAGTTGAGAGGGATTGGGCGCAAATTGCGAGTGATATTTTGAGCTGGCTTTCTGAGGAAGGTCTCGTAGTCGCCGATACTAAGCGAAAGGCACGAGGCAAAAGCAAAAGATTGATTTCCCAGGACAGCGCCGCTGGTTGCCGTAACGCCCAAGCCTCGAGTCTATAGAAAAACAGAAAAACGTACTTTGGTAATCGGCAGGTCAGCTGCTTGAAGCAGGCGGCTGAATGGAAGGCAGGAGAATTTGGCGAGTGACAGGTCATGGCCGGGAGGGTGAGGTCACCAATGGCCGTTTCGGAGCATTCCGGCTCGCAGAATCGGGGTTTGGCTGACTGACCGGTTTAGAGAAACGTGACAGGCGGGTTTGGGTCGTTTGCGGCGATTGCCTCTCGCCCACTCCGGCCGAACAAACTCCGGTCAAAAAATTCAGGCCGATGTTTCCACCGGCCCGCAAGTTGGGGTAGACCCAACCGTGACACTGGTGGCGAATTCTTCTGGGTCGTTCACACTGCTCCTTGAAGGGCAGCAAACCGCGAACAACGGGAGGGAGCTATGGGAGTCCCTGCCCACCACTCACCGACCCGGATCAGGTTAATCGCGACGGCAGTGACCATGTGTTGTAGGTGGGTTTTGGCCAATCCGATGTAGCGACACTGGCGCAGGCCACAGCGCCGAATGGCTTGCTCGTGGGTACTTTCAACGCCGGCACGGGCCGCATAATGCTGGCGGAAGGCCCCGGTGGTTTGAACCTCACGCGCGGTCTGTAGTGCTTCATGCTGATCGCGGGCTTGCAAGCCGATGATGCGCGGTTCCTTTTTGGCTCGGGTACATTGGGCACGGTGCGGACACGGCGTGCAATCCTGACCCGAGAAACGGGCCTCCACCACGAGCCGCTTTGGTGGCCCACTGGGCAAGTGACCACTTGACGGTCCCAGTCGACCTGAAAATCCGCCTTGGCAAAGCCTTCCCCGGCCCGGGCCTGCCAACTGGGATCATCCGCCACCGGACCGACGATAGCCACCTGATAATCTCGCTGGCTGTCCAGCAGCACTTGCGCCGAGGTATAGCCCTTGTCCACAAGGTGCTCGGCGGGGAGGCGGTGGCGCGCGGCGAGCGAGGCATGAACGACCGCGACCATATTGTCATCGGGGGTCGTCGCCGGCGTGGTCTCGACGTTCACAATCAGGTGCGGCGTAGCCGGGTCGCAGGTCTCGGTGAAGTGGACTTTGTAGCCGACCCATTCCACACTGCACTTGGTGCTATAGCGCGCGTCCGGGTCGTAAGGTGAGGCGAGTAGTTCGGCGGGTGCGGGCATCTCTTTGACTGGGCGCCAGACCAGCGCACCCTCGACTTCGATATATTGCTCCGCCCAGACCCGACGCAGGGTCTGTACCGCAGGCACCTTTCCGAGCCAACCGTGCTCGGTGGTGGCATCAACAGCCTTCAACAGGAATTGCCCATCGGCCCCGATCGTGGCCACCAAGGCTTGGCGCGCGGCGGCGCTTTTCGGCAAGTGATAGTTCTCGATCCGGTGGCCGTAGCGCTCGTACCACACCGGCGGCGCGAGGATCTGTAACCCGTCCGGGGCGACCACCGCTACGCTGTTCAGGGCGGCTCGCAGCGTTTCACCCACCCGCTCCAGCCGGTTCAGATCACGCACGGCAGCGAGGATATGAGTCGAATCGGTTCGCTGGCGACCACCGGCTTGGAACAGACCTTGCGCTTGCAGTGGCTCCAGAAACCGATCCAGTAGTTGTTGCTCGGCCTGACCGGCGACCAGGCGCGACCGAAACTCGCTTAATACCGTATGATCGAAGCCCGGGTCGGTGAGTTCGAGTCCAAGCAAATACTTCCAATCCAGTCGTCCTCGTACCGCATCGGCCGCCGCCCGATCCGACAGGTTCTCAACAAATTGTAGGACCGTGACCCATGCTAACCGTCCAGGGGCCTGGGCCGGTTGTCCACGCCGAGGAAAGAGATCCGCAAACGATTCATCTTCATAGACCGGCCCCAGCGCATCGGCAATCTGTAGACAGAGCGTACTCCGGGGAAAGGCCGCGCGTGCGACCCGTTGGGTTTCTTCCGGAATCTGAAAAGCCGTGCGGGGCTGGAGCGACATGGGAAACCTCCGGATCGGTCACGGGCGGGCGGTATGGCTTTCACAGATACCCTGGACTGCTACACCGCCGCCGTCAATACGCCGGTTACTAGCAGCGAAAATGAATTCGCCACCAGTGTCACTGTTGGGTCTACCCCAGATCAGCGGTATCGTAGTGCGCTTCGATGCGCCGCAGACCGAGCCATTGCCGGAACTCTCACAGCGTCAGGCCGGCCAACTCGCGCGCCTTGCCGAGCGAGAGCCGCTGCTGGGCGTACAAGGTCAGCGCCAGCTCGCGCCGTAGATCGCAGGTGCTCATCTGCGCGGCGTCCAACACGCCCCTGGGAATTTCGAGGGTCGCTATCGCTTCTTCGGGCATGGTTGCAACTTCAGGTGGAGATTTTCGTAGGCAACGGACAGTATGATCGCTCAAGCGCCCGTACCCGCCTTCAACTCGCTATAAAGAAGCCCAGGAGTTCGCAAAAGATGGCGAAGCCGAACATTGAGTTCGAAAACAGCAGCGGCAACGTCTTTGCGGATCTGGGCCTCGACGAGGCCGACGAGCTGTACACCCGCGCCGCGCTCGGGGCGCAAGTCGTCAAAATTCTCCAAGAGACAGGCTACACACAAGCGGAAGCCGCGAAGCGGCTCGGCATCCAGCAACCCAAAGTGTCGGCGCTGATGCGCGCACGCTTTCATCGGTTCAGCCAAGAGCGGCTGATCGGCTTTTTGAACAAGCTGAATTTGAAAGTGACCATTCAAATCAGCCACCATCGGAACGGGGAACCGTTGCAATAGGTCTCGATCGGGCCGTGAACGGTGCCCGCGAGGGATGCTCTCCCCCGGCCTCCGGCCTTGCCCCTGCTTGGCTGAATTCGCCCACGGCTCGGTAACCCCGCCTTTCCTTTCGTTCGCGCCACTGCTCCCCCGCCGCCCAGGCCTCGCCTTCCGTCTCAAACCACGTCTCCCGCACCGTGCCCGGCTGCCCGATCCGACCCCACTCCCGCACCATCGCCCGGGAGCCGAACAGGGTCCGGGTTGCGGTGATGGCGTAGAACCGCTGCCGATTATGTGGTCGGGTAGCGAGGTGATGTCGCCACCACCCCGCCCCCTCAGAACCGTGCGTACCCGTCACCGAGTACACGGCTCAAGCAACTGACGTACTTCCAGAGGTGCGTGAGAGGCTATGTGGAGTTGGTGATGACAGTACCTGTGAAGTAGTCGCAGATTGGCGAGGTCATCCGTGCCCCCGCTGTGCTTGGGAACTTCATGATGGACATGGAGTTCCTCACCATTCCCCAGAGGCTGATGGCAAACCGGACAGAGACCGTGTTGCTGTCTGAAAAGCGCTCGTTGCTGACGTTTTTCCGGGGCATCGCACATCCGTCGTTGTTGCCAATAGTCCTTCAAAGAAGGGTCGTCCGGGGAGTAATTTTGGGGCACCATCCAGCGCCTTTACGGCATCCTTTGGGTCAATCACCGGACTCACGTCAGCACCCTTTCAGGTTACGCCATGGGTGCTATCTGGCGGGTTATGGATTCCCCTGACCTTTCGGTCGGCCAGCCTTTGCTTCTTGAGTCCTCCGGTGCCCGCTGTGGAATTAACCCACTTTTACAAGGAGGTGACTGGGCACGTCCCAGACTGAACCGCCCCGACTTTCCCGGAGGCTCCAACTTTTGAGAGGATGGGGCCATGAAGACATCGACAAACTTTTCACCGAAAGTCAGGGAGCGAGCGGTTTGCATGGTGCGAGAGCATCGAAGCGAGCATGAATCGCAATGGGCAGCTATTTGTTCCATCGCCACCAAGATCGGCTGCACAGCCGAAACGCTACGGCGCTGGGTACGGCAGGCCGAGAGGGATAGCGGCGAGCGGGAGGGAGTGACGACCGCCGAGCGGGAACGGATCAAGGCGTTGGAGCAAGAGGTACGGGAACTGCGCCAGGTCAACGAGATTCTGCGCAAGGCATCGGCTTATTTTGCTCAGGCGGAGTTCGACCGCCCGTTCAAGCGATGAAAGCGTTCATCGACGAGCATCGCGCTGTCTATGGGGTCGAGCCGATCTGCAAGGTGTTGCCGATCGCCCCGTCGACATACTACCTGCATGCGGCCCGACAGGCTGATCCGAGCCGAAGGTCGGCCCGAACCCTACTTGACGAGCGCCGGTGCGAGCAAATCCAGCAGGTCTGGAACGACAATTTCAAGTCTACGGTGCCCGCAAGGTCTGGCACCAATTGCGGCGCGAAGGCGTCAACGTGGCTCGCTGCACGGTGGAGCGGCTGATGCGACTGCATGGTTTGCAAGGCGTCGTGCGCGGTAAGCCGGTCAAAACCACGGTGAGCGACCAGGCCATGCCGTGCCCACTGGATCGCGTGCATCGGCAATTCCGAGCCGATCGCCCGAATGCGCTGTGGGTATCCGATTTCACATATGTCTCTACTTGGCAAGGCTTCGTCTATGTCGCCTTCGTGATGGACGTTTTTGCCCGGCGCATGGTCGGCTGGAAGGTGTCGAGTTCGGCCCGAACCGACTTCGTGTTGGATGCCTTGGAGCAAGCTCTGTATGCTCGACAACCGGTCGGCCGCGATCGCCTGATTCATCATAGCGATCGCGGCGTCCAGTACGTGTCGATCCGCTATACCGAACGTCTTGCCGAGGCGGGTATCGAGCCTTCAGTGGGCAGTGTGGGCGACTCCTATGACAACGCCTTGGCCGAGACCATTAACGGCTTGTATAAAGCCGAGGTGATCCACCGGCAATCCTGGAAAAGTCGTGAGGCCGTAGAACTTGCCACACTCACTTGGGTCGACTGGTTCAACCATCGGCGGCTCTTAGCCCCGATCGGCAACATCCCGCCGGCCGAGGCGGAAGAAGTTTATTATCGCCAACTTAACGAGTTCGCCATAGCAGCGTGACTCACACCAAACAGCCTCCGAGATTCCCGGGGCGATTCAAAGGCCGGCAAACCTGCAATCGTGCGTAGTTTTCAACCGACATTGGACAGGTTGTCGCTTTTGCCCCTTAACATTGTCAGAATTGACATCTATGCAGTGCTGTGTTCTGCATCCATACTGGGTTCACCAATCAACCCCATTGGAGAAAAGCCATGAAACGTTACTTGATCGAGCGAAATATTCCCGGCGTTGGCAACCTGAATGCACAACAACTAAAGGAGGCCGCAGCAACATCGAACGTCGCTCTCGGCAGGTTGGACGGCCGCGCGCAATGGGTGCAGTCTTACGTCGTCAACGACAAGACGTATTGCATCTACCTGGCGGACAGTGAGGAAGCGGTGCACGAGCATTCGCGCCTTTCGGGTTTTCCAGCCAATAAGATTACCGAGGTGCGCGGTGTCATCGATCCGATGACCGCTTCGGCATAACCTGGGAACCCGACGTTGACCACGCCAAACAGCCGTCATCCTGGGCGGTTTATCTGGCACGATTTGGCTGCAGCCGACACGGCTGCGGCCCTCGATTTTTATCGCGCGGTATTTGGCTGGACCGCAATTACCGAGCATGCAAATGGCGGACAATTGATCCGTCTGCAGTGCGATGGACAGGATGTGGGGTCGATGTATGCCTTGAGCCACCGGGAACGCGAGCACGGAGTACCGTCACACTGGACAAATTATGTCTGTGTCGAGAACATCGAGGTAGCGACGTGCAGAGTTGAAGCAGCAGGCGGCGCGATACTTGTGCAACCCTTCGAGGTGGAAAACGTCGCCCGCATCGCTTTGGTCGCAGATACGCTTGGTTCCATCTTGGGTCTCTGGGAATCTCTTCCCCATGAATAAGCCATTTAAAGTGACCATCGTCATCCTCGACAATGGTTTTACGTCGACGGCCATCGGACCCATGGAGGTGTTCTACTCTGCCGGGCGGCTCATGCAGGCTCTACTGGGCGAGCCTGAGCTGCCGCGCTTCAATGTGCGCATGGCATCGATCGACGGCAAGCCAGTCACAAGCGTCTATGGAATCACCCTCGTGCCAAACTGTGCGCTCGAGGATGTGGAGCAGACCGATCTGGTGCTGATCACCGCATCACATTCATGCCTGTTGGAGCAAATTCCGTGCAAGACGTCGATCGTGCCATGGCTACGCACCGCACATGAACGGGGCAGCTATCTGGCTGGCGTTTGCAGCGGCGTTGCGCTCGTCGCGGAGACAGGGCTGCTTGATGATCGTCGCGCCACCACGCACTGGGGTGTGGCCGAGATGTACCGGCAACGTTATCCCAAAGTGGGGTGGCAACTCGAACATTTCATCACCGAAGACGCTGGGCTGTTCTGCGGTGGCGGTGTGTACGCAGCGATCGATCTAAGCCTGTACCTGGTTGAGAAGTTCTGTGGCCACGAAATTGCGCTCGAGTGCGCCAAGTCACTCATGGTGACACCGCCGCGCAGTCTGCAATCCGGCTATGCAGTGGCGCCGCTGTCGCGCCCTCACGGCGATGAAAAGATCAAGAAAATTGAATATTTGTTGCAGAGCCGTTTTGACCAGGATATCGCGCTGGAAACGGTGGCTGCCGAGCATGCAATGAGCCCGCGCAATCTGCTGCGTCGTTTCAAGGCGGCCACCGGCCATCTGCCTGGAGAGTATTTGCAGCTGCTGCGCGTCACTGCTGCCCGACAGTTGCTGGAGCGTGGGCGTGCGCCAGTGCAGAAAGTGGCATCGGCGGTTGGTTACGAAGATAGCGCCTACTTCCGGGGCATCTTCAAACGTCACACTGGAATGACACCCAGCGAGTACCGCAGTCGCTTTGGACCGCTCGTCATCAGCAGTGGCGAGATGCGGGATTGAGGAACACAAAAGCTGTGAACGCCTTCGCCTCCATAGTGCAGGCTCGACCTAGCCCGGTTTTGGCCGACCGGTTCATCCGTGGGCTAGCACCCTTCGATTACGGCCCGTGCTCCTTATGCCCTTCGGATTTCACCCGCGTTCGTTGGGGAATCAACGAGTAAGCCAACGAACGAAACGTTCGTAAGATGGGTAGGGCACGCAATGCGTACCCTACTCCTGTCGCTTGAACCAGCCAATTATTGATTCGCCGAAGGAGATCTCCATGTCCCGTCCAAAAATGTTGATCTTGCGGGGTAATTCTGCCCCGGCCGGTACCTACCCCGACGAGCAGGGAAAAAATATCGCTTGGCCGTTAGGAGCCTTGCACGTGTCGGCCGCGAGCGAATATGCGAAGCGCAGAGGCTATGAAGCCGTCGTCCTTGATGTAGCCGGCCAACCGCAAAGCCAGGAGAGTCCGCAGGCCAAAGCGGCTCTGAAAAAGTTCTTTGAGGATCAGGCCGTTTGCGCGTTTTATGGCTTTTCGGGTGGCGGCTACAATTTGCGGCATATACTGGATCGTTTGGCGTCGCACGACCCTGACGCCCTGCACCGCATTGATTTGATTGTGGTGCTGGGTGCGCCGTTGCAGCCTAAGGCGGCGTATGAGGCGTTTAAATACAACCCGGTGGCCAGAAAGAAAGTCCACCCCGCACAGTGGGAGGATGCCCGATGGGAGATGGTCTACGGGACCAATCCGCCCGCAAAATGGGCGTTGCCGAAAGGCGTGCCAGAAGGCACCGGCAAGCACATGTTCGGTCCGGAATGGCTCCTCGCAGGAATGCCGACAGGTTGATAGCAAGATGGGACTCATGAGGAGGATGGATCGCTCTAAGCCGAAGTTCCGGCAATCGCTGATCGAGTTTGCCCTTGCGTGCCCAGTAGTTGGCATGAGTTCGGGGGTTCCGGCTTCTGACTACGGCCGGATTTTCTGAATCAGGTCAAGAGCGTTGCGGGGCGCTGGGCGTGGTGACGATGTCGAAGGCCAGGGCCGCCTCCGAGTGCTGCGCCGGCGCCACCGGACCGCGCGTGGCCTTGGCCGCCAGATCGGTGTTGAGGGTCGGCAACGATTCGTGTGAAATCGGGCCACAGATGGCCGGAAAGCGGGCATAGCCGGCAATCCGCACTCTTTCTTCCTCGAACAGGCCAAGGTGGCGTTGAACGACGGGACGGATTTCAGGCCGGGCGGCGAGGGTTTCGTGCGGCTGAATTTTGGCTGTCCGCGCCACCCTGGCAGAAGGACTGGAGCGAATGCGGGGAGCGCTAGCACGGCTTTAAGAATGGAAACCCCTCGCCCACCAGGGGACGAGAGGAAAGCGCCTCTACAGATCGTAACCCCGCTCGTCGTGCAGGGCGATATCCAAGCCGCCGATCTCGTCTTCCCGCCCCACCCGCAGACCGACCAGCTTTTCCACCAGCGTGAGCAAGATGAAGGTCACGACCGCCGTGTAAGCGACCGTCGCGATCACGGCCACAAATTGCACGCCCAACTGCTGTCCCATGCTGGTGATACCGGTCGCGAAACCCTGACCCTTGAACCAGCCGAGTTCGGTGGAAGCGAACACGCCGGCCGCCAGCGTTCCCAGTATTCCACCCACGCCATGCACCGGAAACACGTCTAAGGAATCATCCACTTTCAACACCCGTTTGACGTACTGGGTCGCGCCGAAGCAGGTGAATCCCGCAACCGTGCCGATGACCACGGCACCGGCCGGCCCCACGTAGCCCGAGGCGGGGGTGATGGTGCCGAGACCCGCGACCATTCCGGTCACGACGCCGAGTACGCTCGGCTTGCCGAACTTCAGCCACTCGGCGATCATCCACGCCAGAGCCCCAGCGGCGGCGGACAAATGCGTCGCCATCATCGCCATGCCGGCGTTGCCGTTGGCCGCCAGCGCGCTGCCGGCGTTGAAGCCGAACCAGCCGACCCACAACATGCCGGCCCCGGTCACCACGATGGTCATGTTGTGAGGTGGCATGGCGGTGGTCGGAAAGCCGTGGCGCCGACCTAAAACCAGGGCCGAAACCAGCGCGGCCACGCCGGCGGTAATATGCACCACGATTCCGCCCGCGAAGTCCAACACGCCCAGCTGGCCCAGCCAGCCCCCGCCCCACACCCAATGCGCCACCGGCGCGTACACCAGCGTCAGCCACAGGGCGCTAAACAGCAGCATGGCAGAGAACTTCATCCGCTCGGCGAAGGCACCGACCACCAACGCCGGGGTGATGATGGCGAAGGTCAGTTGGAACATGGAAAACACGGTTTCCGGGATGTCGCCGGTCAAAGAATCTTCTTCCACGCCGGCCATGAAAACCTTCTCCAGACCCCCGATCCAGTCGTTGCCGGTCCCGAAGGCGAGGCTGTAGGCGTAGGCGAACCACAGCAGCGACACCAGACAGGTGATGGCAAAACATTGCATCAGCACGGAAAGCACGTTCTTGGATCGCACCAGCCCGCCATAAAATAGCGACAGGCCCGGCAGGGTCATGAACAGCACCAGCGCCGTGGCGGTCAGTACCCAGGCCGTGTTGCCCTGATTCGGACCGGCGGTCTCCTGCGCCCAAGACATCGCGGGTGCCAGCACCCCCATCAAACTCAAAAGAAGACTGTTCGCTATTCGTTTATTGTTCTGGCTCATGGATCGTCGTCTCTGTCGCTTTATTCGCATCGTTTGTTTTGTCGGGATCGTTCGCCCTATTCCGGGTCGAAACGGGGCCGCTTTCGGATGAAGCCGGTGCGAATTAGCAAATTTCACACCGGCAGACAAATTTGTTTTAAATCAGAAATATGATTCATTGACCGACCTCGCGAGTACGAATTTTTGCATTTTATGGGTGCATAGATGACCGTATTCGCACTCAATAAAGGCATTCCTGGAGTTGGCGGATGGCGCATGACGAACAGGACGGGTTTTCGGGCGATCGCCATTGTGCCGATCAAACAGGTTCCGATTTTCCGCCGGCCCCATCGAAATCCATCTGGCGCGCGGTGCAGATCGCCCGTTCGCAGCCTGCCAGACGCTCCACCGCCTGTAGGCTCAGATCAATGCCCGCCGAGGTCATGATCCGACCCTCGTCGACCCAGCGCACGTTCTCCCGAACGGCGATTTTCGGAAACATCGCTCGCAGATCGGCGATGTCTTCCCAATGCGTGGTTGCGCTCTTGCCGTCGAGCAGTCCCGCCGCGCCCAGCAGGAACGCGCCCGTGCCAATGGACAGGGTCAACGCGCAGCGGTCCGCCGTGCGCGCGAGCCATTCAATCACCTCGCGCTTCACCCGTTCTGCGGTAACCACCCCGCCGGGCACCACCAACACGTCGATAGCGGGAGGGTTCGCGAAATGGAAATCCGGCAGGACTTGCAAACCACCGCGCGCCAGCACCGTTCCGGGTTGTCGAGCGACGGTGAACACCTCGAAGAGCTTTCCAGCTTGCGGCGTCTCGGGCGACACGACGCGAGCGGCCGTCGAGAAAACCTCGAATGGACTCGCGAAATCGAGCACTTCCACATCATCGAAGAGGGTGGTGTTCCTGACGTGGATACGGATATCCATAAAATGCTTACAGAACATTGATTATAAAGCAATTTAATGAGTCTATATCCATGTCTGAAGCACGACCCGCTCCCTGGACGGGGATGGGGTCGTTGGACCTCGGAGAAGGGACGCATTCGGAAAAAGCTGGGTATATAGGGTATATTGTCCTCAGGACTTTCGCTTGGAGTTCCAGGTTGTTGATTGTTTTGGTATAATCTCGACATGATAACCAAACAGCAATACGTTCAATATTTGATTAGCACGCCAGTCAATTATACGTGCACGAATCTTGCG
>Ga0209507_1001343_pt1 | contig 19849 bp, 16 predicted proteins | sample AD_UKC028_MetaG_FD_184414 | JGI IMG/M metagenome (GOLD analysis project Ga0209507, IMG submission 184414) | Active sludge microbial communities of municipal wastewater-treating anaerobic digesters from USA - AD_UKC028_MetaG (SPAdes) (version 2) | ecosystem: Engineered > Bioreactor > Anaerobic >...
GGCACGCAAGCGATTGTTGCCCCTCGTGGGCGAGGTGCGTCCGTGAAGCGGGAAATGCGGGGAATATCCCCGGATTCCTGCGGCCAACGGTCGAAAATCGCCTCTTTTGCATCGGTTTTATGACAGCCCACCAGAAAATAGCCAGTTGTTCAGAGAATCCTTAGTGACAACCTGTTACAACCCAAACGTTGGAGGCAATAAAGTGCATATCTATCTACCCGGAGAGTCATGGGTGCCCGGTGAATTCGCATCGCAACTTGCGATTGGCGATTCCTGGTTTTGGTATCCAAAGAACAACATCCTTCAAGCGCTTGCCGAGCACCCGAAGCTTAAGGACCCGTTCAGAAATATCCAGATGCTTGGATATAACGGAGCAAAGCTGGAGCAATACGTTTTCGGGAAGTACGCAAAACAATTCATGCGTGAACTTCTACCGGAGAACCGCAAATATTACTCAGCAATTCTTATTAGCGGAGCCGGAAATGATGCCGTGGACTATCGACTTGGTTTGTTCAAGAACTGCTCAGCCGCAAATAGCCCCGATCAGTGCGTCGATGAAACTGGAATGAACATCTTATTGAGTAAAGTTGGGACAGCAATTAGCGCGCTTATTTACCAAATAAGGCGGGCATATGACAAGGACGGGTTACAACCAGATATCTTTCTGCATTCCTATGACTACCCTGTCCCAGATGGCCGTGGTTTTTCTCTAAGCATACTCAAAGTAACGGGCCCCTGGCTTGCCAAAGCCATGAACGATTGTAGCGTACCGAACGACATGATCTTGCGAAAGGCAATCTGCAAGACGTTGATTGATCGGCTCTACGATGAATTCTTGCTCTTTGCCGACACGGCAAAGAAAGTTTACTTGATCGATTCGCGTAGCTGCCTAGGCTCAGCGAGCTACAAGAAGGACTGGGACAACGAATTACATCCGACGAGACACGGATTCAAACAGATTGTCGATCAGCGCTGGATTCCGTTATTTACCGAACTTGGCTACGCAAATTGAAGTTGTTTCTCGCAGTCGCCAAGACGTCCCTTGCTGGTGCTGGCCATCGGCGATATCGAGGCGATCCGCGAAGGCTGCGAATGGATACGCCAGTTTGAGCAGTTCGACCCGCGTTCAACAGTACATCGCCACGTTGCTCGCAATGGACGACCCGAATATCTATGAAGCGACGCTGGTCGCCCACTACGGCGACGACACGCTGGACATGGCGACCGACCTGATCGACGGCGAAGTACGCTTCTTTGGCGTGCAGTTGCCCGGCCTCGACCTGGCCGGCTGCAAATTGCACCTGCGGCTACTCGCCAAATTCGAAAAAGCACCCGGTTGCGGTCGACGGCTAAAAAAGGGCAAAAACCGCGCCCGGCTCGCCGCGCCGGCCAGTGCATGCGTTTGAACTTTTCCGCATCGCCAATGTCATCAAGCTTATGAGTAGTATCCAACCAAGCTGAGATTGGTAGGCGTTGATCGGGAGAAAACGCATGAAACGTACTCTGCTGGCCGCTGCCGCGGCAATCGTGACCCTTGCCGCAGGCATTGGGATATTCCAGGTACAAGGCCATGACGTCGGTAACGCGCATGCCGAAAACGCTCCAGCCGCCGCCGCGGCCCCGCCAAGCAAACCGCTCCCCGAAGCCTCAATCATCGACCAGGATGCCCCCTATTTCGCGGCCTGCGCCCGCGAGGGGCTAAACGAATCGGAATGCGTCGGACGACTGATCTGGTTCAAGGCCACCGGCGGCAACGAGCGTTTCCACACCTACACCTTCCAGCAGCGCATCGGCGTCCTCGTCGACTGGTTCCGCGTGCTGCGCGCCGACCAGCGTGACGACCGCTTCTGGGCCTGGGGCATCATCAACGACCCGGCCTGCTGCAAGCCCGGCGCCCCCGACTGCCCGGCCAAGTCGCTTGATGAAACCTACGGTCTGGACTGGTGCCCCGGCGACGACGTGCTGCTCAAGTATGTCGGCAAGACCGGCTACGTTGATCCGGCCTGCGGCCTCAAGGATGCCGCGCTCGACCCGGACGACCCGCACAGCCAGGGCGGCAAGGCCGACCAGCGCCATTCCGCCTGTGATCTCCGCTTCGGCACCTCGACCGGCGCCCTCGGCCTGCGCAAGTTCCCCAATCCGCGTTTCGATGCCGCCAAATGGCAAGCGCTGAACGGCGGTAACGCCAACTGGTCTGGTTTCGCCACCACCAAGGCCGCCGCCACCGGCATCGAATCTGACAGCCGGGTCAGCAAGCTGGCCGACGCCTCGGTCGAGCCGCCGTTCCTGATCGGCACCACCTGCGGCTCCTGCCACATCGCCTTCGACCCGCTCAACCCGCCCGCCGATCCCGCCCACCCGCAATGGGAAAACATCAAGGGCCTGATCGGCAACCAGTACACCCGCATGTCCGAGCTGCTTGGCTCCGGCATGCCCAAGAGCAGCCTGGAGTATCAGATGTTCGCCCACGCCCGGCCTGGGGTGACCGACACCTCTGCGATTTCGCATGACCAGATCAACAACCCCGGCACCATCAACGCCCTGATCAATGTCGCCCAGCGCCCGGTGTTCAAGGGCGAGATGGTCACCAAGTGGCGCAAGGTCGCCACCTGCGGCAGTGAGAAGGACGAGGACAAGTGCTGGTGCGAACCCGGCCGCGACGGCAAGTGCTGGCAGAAGAGCACACGCGAGGACGATACGACGACGGTTTACCTCGGCGGCCAGAAGGTCGTCCTACCCGGCGTCCATCACATCCTGAAGGGCGGCGAGGATTCGATCGGCGCCCTCGAAGCCATCCAGCGCGTCTATTTCAACATCGGCTCGTGCTCCGAGCAGTGCTGGGTCAATCACTTCGCCGACATGCGCCAGGTCGACCCGGAGCAGCGCGGTTTCGGCCAGACGTCGTTCAATATCGCCCAGTGCCGGCGCGATTGCCCGAACTTCCGGGCGGTCGAGGACCGGTTGCAGAACGTGCTCGACTTCTTCGTTTCGGCCGAATCCGACCAGACCGATCTCCAGGCCGCCCGCGCCAACCAGCGCAAGGCGAAGAATCCGGCGGCCGTCTATCTGCCGGCCGACCTCGTCGCCGACCTCGACAAGGAATTCGGCAAGGGCGCCGTCGCTCGTGGCCAAACGGTCTTCGCCGACAACTGCGCGCGCTGCCATTCAAGCATCCCGGAAAGCTCCGGCGGCAGTTTCAAGAACCGCGACTTCGCCGCTCCCAACGATGCCCATCCGCGCAAGGTGCGCGCCGATTTCCTCGGTAACGACCAGTCGACCCCGGTCACCGAGGTCGGCACCTTCCGCTGCCGCTCCCTGCATTCCAACCACCGGGCCGGGCACCTGTACATGGAATACGCTTCCGACAGCATGCGCAAGCGGCCCATCGTCGCCGACATCCCGGAGCGCAACGAGCTCAAGGACGGCGGCCGCGGCTACATGCGCAATATCTCGCTGGTCAATGTCTGGGCCACCGCGCCGTTCATGCACAACAACGCCATCGGCCCCGAGATCTGCGGCAACCCGGCCAACAAGGACAACGATTTTCACCGTGCCCGCTACGTCGACCGCGACGGCAAGCTGCTCGCCGCCCAACCCGAGTGCCTGCGCTACGACCCGACGGTGGATGGCCGCTTCGAGCTCTACAAGCGCTCGATGCACGAGCTGCTGAATCCGAAGGAACGCGGCACGAAACGCACCCTGACCAACGCCGACCTGATCATTGACGTCGGCATCCGCCCGCTCGACGGCAAGAACGAGAAACCGCTCGGCGGCTTCGGCCAGGTGCGCATCCCCGAGGGCGCCAGCGCCGGCTTCCTCAACGGGTTGCAGCACAAGCAGCTGATCGGCGATCTCTTCCTCGCCAAGCGCGACCCGGCGAAGCTCGACGCCGCCGGCAAGAAGGCGCAGGTGGCGACACTGCAGGCCATCGCCGACGAAGTGCTCAAGCATCCCGCCCGCTTCATCGACATCCTGCGCGAGCAGCGGGATTTCCTCAGTGCCAATTACGAAACCTGCACCCAGGAGATCGAAAACGAGGGTCACCGCTTCGGCGAAGACCTTTCCGAAGCCGACAAGAAGGCGCTCACCGCCTTCCTCGCCACGCTCTAAGGGAGGGGATCATCATGCGACTGCCGCCCACCTTCACCCCGCGCACCGGCCTCATCGTCCTTGCCGCCCTGGTCCTCGCCGCCTGCGGCAAGCCGGAACCGCCCAACATCAGCTTCGCCCCCTACGACAAGAACTACCAGTCGAAGCTGGACCTCGCCCAGGTCGATTACAAGTACCCGATCCCGCCGGCCGAACTGGCCAAGGTCACCCCCGACTGGCTGGCCAAGCTCGATCAGGAACAGCTCGACCAGATCTACGCCCGCCTGCCCGCCGGCCCCATCCCGGACGGTGCCTTCGACGGCCGCATCTTGCTGCCGCGTGGCGAGAGCGGCAAGTTCCGGCTGTCCGAAATCGTCGGCGGCTTCACCGGCACGGCGCTGCATCTCAAGGGTCTGGTCATCGAGGACATCGGCGAGGCGCTGTGGCGCGGCAAGGTCTTCTTCCGCGACGAACGGGTGCTGCGGAACCGCATCGAAGACCTGTCGATTCTGAAGAAAATCGGACTGGTCGAGGGCGAACCGAAGAAGATGAGCTACGGCGGCAAGGAAACCTGGCTGCTCTTCCCGGCCAAGCTCTACTGCGGCCAGAGCCTGCTCGACGCTCGCCGCGAATCGATCATCATCGACTATTTCTTCAGCGACGAAATCCCCGGCTATCAGGAAAGCCCCGACTTCCTCGCCGGCCGCCGCGGCCTCAAGGTGCGCGACGAGATCCGCATGATCCGCCCCGGCCTCTACCTCGGCCGCGCCTACCTGGATCGCGGTTTCGCGCTGAATTTCACCCTCTACGACAAGGCCACTGACGACAAGGCGCGCGAGGAGTTCGTCAAGACCGGCAAGGTGCAGGAAGACTGCTGGCCCGGCACCCAGGCCCGCTCCGTCGTCGCCGCGGCCACCGCCAAGGCGGCGTACTGAAAGCCGGCAATGGAAGCCCGCCATGAACCTTCGCAACGCCTTCCTGGCTGGGCTGCTGGCCCTCGCCTGCGGGCCGGGAGCGGTGATGTGGGCAGCGGCTGAAAGCGCCCCCCCGGCACCGGTTTGGGTCATCGACCCGGCCGTCCCCGGCGACAACCTGCCGCCCGCCGGCCGTTCCCTTTTTGACCAGTTTTTTGCCGTCGACCGCAACGGCCAGGCGAGCATCGACCTGCCGTTTCCTTTCGCAGCCCTGCTCGCCCGCCTCGACGCCCAACTGGTGCGCGACCCGGCGAGCGCGTTACCGCCGGCCAAACGCGTGCTGATTCCGCTCGGCCGCTCGCTGCAGCGCACCGCCGCCGCGCCGGACTATTTCGCCTACCCGCGCGTGGTGGTTGCGGTCGACGCCCAGCCGGCATCGATTTCCGCCCCCTACCTCAAGGACCGCCTGTACATCGGCTACCAGGAAAAATCGGCGGTGCTCGAAGTCATCAGCTACAACGAGGCCGCCGGCCGCTTCGAGTTCCAGCTGGTCAAGGACTACCGGGCCGGCGGCCGGCCGCAGGTGGTCTACGCCAACCGCACGCTGTGCTTCGCCTGCCACCAGAACGGCGCCCCAATCTTCTCGCGCGCCCTGTGGGACGAAACCAACGCCAACCCGCAGGCCGCCGCCCTGCTCGCCGCCAGCGGCCACGGTTTCTACGGCATCCCGGCCGAACGCGGCGTGGACATTCCCTACGCCATCGACAACGCCACCGAACGCGCCAACACTTTCGCCCTGACCCAGCGCCTGTGGCGCGAAGGCTGTGGCGCCGACGACCTGCCGGCCCGCCGCTGCCGCGCCGGCCTGTTCGCCGCCGCCCTGCGCCATGCGCTGTCCGGCGGCCAGGCCTGGGTGCCGGACGCCGATTTCGCGCAGACCGTCGCCGCGCCACTAAGTGCCGAAGCCAGGCGCCGCTGGCCCGGCGGGCTGGCCGTCGGCGACCCCGACCTGCTCAACCGCAATCCGCTGCAGGGCGTGAATGCCTGGCCGGCCGACGACGCGGCGCGCATCGCCCGTTCGCACGTGCCGGCCCGCTTCGAACCGCTGCTGCCGCGCCCGCCGCGCGAAATCCGCCAGCCCGGATCGCCGGAAGCGATCGCCGCACTGGCCGCCGGCCTCGCCGAATTCGTCCCGGTGCCCGAACGCCGGCAGATTGAAGCTGCCCTCGCCCGGCAACCGGAAATTGCCACCACCCGATTGACCGTGCCCTGCCGCATCGCCGCCAGCCCGCCGGCCTCGCGCTGGTCGCTGCACTGCGCGCCGCCACTCGGCGCTGCCGGGCTGACCCTGGCCGGCAGCGTCGATCTGGCCGGCGGCCGCCCGAACGGCGGCCAACTGGCGCGCCTTACCCTGCCCAGCGGCACCGCCCTGAGCAATCTCGACCTGGCCGTTTCCGGCAAGGCCTCAGCAAACGAAGCGACCTTCGCGCTCCGCCTCGGCGAGCGCCAGCCGCGCAACGCCGCCGGTCATGCCCTCACCCGCCTGAGCCTGCGCCGCGACGCCAGCGACCCGGCGAGCGGCACGGCGACGCTGGAAATCCGCGAGGACTTCGCCGCCGTCGAGCGTGCCCTGACAACGCTGGTCGCCGGCCCGAACGGTGCCGACCTGTTCGGGCCCGGCGTCTTCCCGCGCCAGGCGCTGCTCGCCGCCCTGCTCGGCCAGCTAGGCGCCCCCGCCGCAGCCCCGTGCTGCCGCACCGCCCAAACCCTGCCCGCGCCGCGTCTGGAAACCCACGCCATCGCCCCGGGCAGCCCGGCGAGCGGCCCGGTCGAGCCCGCCGTGCAGGGCTTCTATCCCTACTGCGCCGCCTGCCACCAGACGGCGGAAACCTTTCCGCCCAATTTCCTGAGCGGCAGCGGCGCCCAGGTCGCGGCCCGGCTGCACCAGTGCGCGCCGCGCCTCTACGTCCGTCTGGCGATGGCCGACGTCGCGCCGGAACACCGCGACAAAACGCCGATGCCGCCGGAAAGCATGCTGCCGGCCTTCGCCACCGACCGCGCCGGCTGGCGCGCCAGCCCTGCCCGCCAAGCGCTGCTGACCCAGGTCGGCCGATGGCTACAGGCCGAAACTGGCCAGCCGCCGAACCTGGCCCAACTGCTGGCTGGCGGCTACGAAGCGCTACGCCCCTGCCTGCCGGCGCAGTGACGTACACACCATCTTCACCAACGATACACACCGCGCTAACGGGCTACGGGGAAGTCGACCGAGCCAATTTTGCGCAGGGCATCGGTCTTGTCAGGAATTATGATGAACCCTTCGGTCAGGCCGTAGAGTTCGTGGAAGCGGCGTGCTGCTCAGCCACCGATCAGGCACACAGGCCGCGCTCAGCAACAGCGGCACGCTTTTGCGCCAAGGCAAGACCTTAACCAAAGGTCTCGTCACCCGTCGGCTCGAAGTGCGGCACGGCGTTCATCCGGTGCCGCAATTGAGACAGCTCGAAATACATGCGGCGGCGCGCGCGGCTTTGGTTGCCCAGGGGGCGGTGCTCGGCGATGCTGTGCCAGGGGTTGTAGGAGAGACGCTTGGCAAAATCCATTTGGGCGGGTGAATCAAAGGTCTGACGCAGGATGCGCAGCGTGGCCACCGACACTCGTGGTGAAAGCCTCTCGGGCCACAGCACACTGGCGTTCTCAATCGGCATCAAGTGGGAATCAGTCTGCAACTGCACGCGCACGTCAAACTCCACATCGCCGGCCTGTAGCGAGGCGACCATTGCGTTGCGCAGATAGTCGTCGGGCGGGCGCAGCGGCAGGCGCGGGATCGGTGTGCGTTTCTTACTCTTGGGCCAAAACGAATACTGCATTGCCTGGCCTTCGCCGTGCAGATAGGGCACACAGCTGAAGTACGGCGCTTCAAACGGGCTGCTCTGCGTCTTGGTCCACAAGCCTTGCATGATTGCATCAAGCACATGCGGCCGGTGCAGGTTGAAAAAGTAGAAGATCTGCGCATTTTTCACGCTCTCGACCTGCAACTGCGCGTTGGCGCGCACGTCGGGTGTCACGAAGGTCGGCGGGGAAACACCAAACATGTCTTGCGTGAATTTCTCTTCTTCCATCAGCTTGGGGCCGGGCACGCCCATGAGCTTGACGCTGATGCTCATGAAGCCCACGTCATCGATGTCGGGGGTGATATAGGGGCCGGGTCCCGAGAAGCGCACCCAGGCCTTGTAGGTCTTGGGCTGCGCGAAAATGCCGCGGCGCAATTTTTCGGGCAGGCCGTCATGCACAATGAACTCGGCGCGCACGATGCCTTGCGTCTTGGTGTTGCCGCCGCGCTCGACGCCACCCGGCTTCCACAGCTTGGCGCTTTGCTGGCGAAAGCTCTCGATGATCGAATCGACGAACTCTTCTTCACCGGGCAGCAGCCGCTCTTCAGCGATCTTCAGGCCTTCATTGCTGCGCTGGGCGTTGATCAAGGCCGTGGTCAACCGTGCCAGCGGGTCGCGCAACACGGCGTCGAAGGCGGGCCGGATGAAGGGGTCGATGCGGCGCTCTGCCTGGATCAGCCTGAGCAGCGTATCAGACACCCAGTTGCGCAGGGCTGAGCCAGTATCGGCGGGCGGTACGGGGCGACTTGCGTTCGAGTTCATGGCGATCCTTGAGAGCGCGCGCTGGCGAGGTAGCGCAAGGCCCGAATGCCGGGCAGGAAGAAATAGGCTCCGCCCAGGACAGTGACGAACTGAGGCAAGCCGCTCAGCCGTTGAGCCGGCCCTTCAGGCTGTGGCAGCGAAAATTCGTTGGTGGGCGATCCGTCAACGGCCGGCTCGCGCGTGCCCAGCAGCGGGTCGCTCTCGTTGCGCAGGCCATCGAAGCGCGTGCTGGCCAGCCAGGCGCTTTGTACAAACTCAAACTGACGCGCAAGGTTGGCACCCAGGCAGATGAAGTGCAGGCCAGTATCGAAACTACTCGCCGCGCCACTCAACGCTCGATCGATCGACACCGGCGCTCCGTACGCGCGCCCGCGCCGCAGCATGCGGTGAAAGCGCGTCGAGGCCACGCGGTCTTGCTCACGCGCCTGCGCGTCGAGGCCCAGCGTGCGCTTGAGCCACGAGACCAGACCCGGTTCGCCACTGGGCAAATCGGCATTGCGCGGGTTGGCACGGCGCACGTGGGCGCCCAGCGGGCAGCGCATGCCGTGCGGATCGGCCTGATAGTCGAATGCGTTGATATCCTGCGTGGACGCGACCACCGGCTCGCCTTGGCGCGTGCGCCCGACCATCGCGGCAGCCAGGCGCTCGCGCGCGACCGCGTCACCGCCGGCTTGGGCGTCAACGAACTGCCAGAAGCCAGGCACGTCTTGCCGCAGCTGGCGTAGCACAAGATAGCTGCCATTGCGGCCAAGGTCGGCCTGGGCTGGCAGGTCTTCGGCGCGCGGCAGCAGAGCCTGCGGGTCGCGTTGTGGGTCGAGCAAGGGGCGGTCGGTGTAGCCGCCGTACTCGTTGGGGTAGCCGAGCAGGTATTCGCCCAAGCAGCTGAGGTTGCTGTAAGCCAGTTGTTCCTGGTCGCGCACGGCTCGTGTACGCTCCCAATCGAGCTTGGGTTGCGAGATGCCGTCGACGAAGCCAAAAGGCTCGATGCCATCCATTTCGCTAGTCGCCAGGCTGACCAGGGTGTCAAAGCCGTTGGCGCACTGCGCCTCGATGGCTTGCTGAAAAGCCGCCAGCCGACCTGGCTGCGCATAAAGCATCACCAGCACATGCGGCACCTTTTGGCCCGCGCCCCACTGCCAGCGCTCGGGCGCGCTGGCACCCACATCACCGAGGCGGCGCGATTGGCTGGCGTCACTGCCCAGCCCCGAGACGAACTCGGGAGAAAAAGCATTCACGATGTCGTCGGCCACGCCCAAGGCTTGCAGGCCTTCGCGGCTCAAGGCCAACTGCAACGCGGTGTCGGGGGACGGCACGGCAGTGACGGCACTGGTCACGGGCACGCTGGCCAGCCAGGCACGCGCAGCCTCACGGTCCTTGATCTGAAGCAGCAAGAAGCTGGCCTGCGTTTGATGCTTGTAGCCAAAGCGTAGCAGGCCCTGGATGTCGTCGAGCTCGACCGTGCCGGCACTCATAGCAGCCTCAGCCAGGCCAGCGTTTGTGCATCGCTCATCTGCGTATTCTCCAGGCCTTCTCGTATGCGCTGGTTGCGCGTGAGGTCGTGCAAGCTGAGGCCGGGGTAGGCCTTGTACCAAACCTGGGTCGGCACCTGGTGCCGCCGCTGGTAGCGCTTGAAATCCTGCTCGATGCGCGCGCCGCCCAGGATCAACCAACGCGTGCGCGGCCAGCCGACGCCGTTGCTGAACACGAGATTCAGTCCCCAGGCGACTTTGTTGATGAAGTCGTCCATGTAGCCCTGGTGGCTGCCGTCGTAGTTGCTGGTAAAGATGACGCGTGTTTTGTCGTCGATGAACACCCAGCGCGCGAAGTGAATGGTTTGCACGCGGGCCAGAAAGCCGCAGGTGAAAACGTGGCGGCAGGCGTAGTTGATCAACACCAGCAGCACGCTCACCAGCCAGCGGCGAAACAGCCCGGGTTTGACCGCGCCAATCGCTGTGTACTGGTTGCTCACATCAATGTCTTCAAGCACCTGCAGTTCACCTAGCGCCTTGGCTTGCGGGCGGGGGCAGATTTCTGGGTCAGTGGTTTCACGCGTGCGCAACAGATAAATGAGCAGCGGCGAGAGCACGATCAAGAACGGCAAGAAAAGCAACCCCACGAGCGGCACCAAAAGCAAATGGGCGAGCTTGGCGACCCGCCATGCGAATGGTGTGGGCGCGTCTGGTGTAAGCACCAGGCGACCGGCGTGCGCTTCGGTGTTGACGAAGCTGCGCAACTCGGCATGGAGGGCTCGTGCCTGCGCGCCTGAGTTGACGGCGGCTCGCGATACAGTGGCCGAGAGCACGCGCTGCAAGGCACTTTCTTCCTTGATTTGGCGCACCGTGCGGCCCACCCAGTTGACATAGCTGGCGGCGATGGGCCGGTCATGCGCTTGCATCCAGGCCAGCAAATCGTTATCGGCGACAAAGCCCTCGCAGTGCGCAAAAATGCTGCGCAAGCCCTCGCCTGCGCGCTGCACCAGTTCGGCCAACACCTCGTGCGCCGGGCCATCGCAGTCGCCCATGAAGCTTAAGACAGTGGGCAGCCGTGGCCGGGGTACGCCCAGCATATCGAGGTCGACTTGCAAGGCGTCGTCGAGCAAAACCAGGCGCGCGTAGTGCAGGCGCTCAATGGCGGCAAAGGGCACGATCGGGTTTTGGGGGTCGGCGGTGCCGGGCGTGACATTCATGGTGGCGAGCAGCGCGCGCAGGCTGGCCTCGCGGCCAGCCGCGAGCGGTGCCACCAGCATGAAGTGCCCTTGCGGCGTCACAGCGTCAGAACTTCAAGCAGAAGTCGATCAAGTGGTCTTTGCCCCAGCATACCCTTCATGGGCATCGAGCACGTCGCCTTGCCAGCGGAAGCGGTTGATGAGACTCGAGATGGTCGCGCTGTACTTGGTGCCGGGGCCGATGATGCTCGCACCTTCGACAGAGCCTCGGGGGTCTCGCCTGCTGGGCTGGCGCGAAACAAGTCGCCGAACTGCGTCTGGGTTATCGCCAGCAATTGGGTTACGTCGTAGGCCATGGTGATCTCTCCTTCAGCGGAGTTGCTGCGGTTGCCAACACTCACTAGGCTTGCTCGGCGTCGAAGGACAGGAAATCCAACGGCCTGTCAAGAGTATCCCTGACGCTGGGCACCGCAGTCAATCGCCGATTTCGATCCCTCATTTATCAATTCGCCAATATTGGGCGGCCGCTTCCCGATTCACTCTGCGGCAGTTGGCACATCGATCTGATGGCTTTGCCTCGTAGTTGAACGGAATACATATCCCACGGTCGACTTACATAAGGTGGCCTATTCTCTGGGGCCACTGCAGCGTGTGATCGCTTGCTGATACTTGGTCACCGGGTTTTCTGGCCTCATTGGGGGAGGTATGACCGACATCTTCCTAAGCTACACGGAGAAGGATCGGGAGCAGGCGCGTCGCGTGGCAGCGATGCTGGAATCGGTCGGCTGGTCGGTCTGGTGGGACCGCCGGATTCCGGCCGGCGAAACCTGGCGCGGCGTGCTTGAGAAGGCGCTTGGGAACATGCGCTGCATGATTGTGCTGTGGTCGGCACGTTCGATCGAAAGCGAGTGGGTTTACGAGGAAGCCACCGAGGGACGCCGGCTGGGCAAGCTGGTGCCGGTAATGATCGAGGCCGTGCGCCCGCCGGCGGGTTTTCGCGAGATTCAGGCCGCCGACCTGACGAACTGGGATGGCTCGCGCGAGTTCGACGGCATGCGCATGCTGATCGCTGACCTCGAAAACCTGCTCGGCAAACCCGTTCCGGCTGTAGCGACGGTAGCGGCCATCCCCGACAAACCAGTCGCTCAAGGCCTGCCTTACGACCCGGCCGACCTGGCTGGCGGCGGAACGACAAAGACATGGTGGCAGCGGCACCGCCTGCCGGCCATCGCAGCAGCAGGTGTAATGCTTGCCGCAGGTGCCGCCTTCCTTGCCCTGACTTCACGGCAGCCGGCCGTGGTTGCTCCACAGGTCCGTGAACCTGTACTGCAGGAACCTGTCCGCAAGCCTTTGCCGGCGGAACCCGAAGCCCCTATAGCACCGCCCTCGCGACCCGTACCTGAGGTGGCGACCGTTACCCCGGCAGCACCCGAGCCACCACGGACCGTCCCCAAGGTAACGACACCGCCCGTTGTGAAACTCCCACCAAAGACGGTGCAAGCACCGGTTAAGCGTGCCGAAACGACACGTTCGGCAAGCGCCCGATGTGCCGATCTTCTCTACAAGATCCAGTTGGGAGAGTCGCTTTCCTATGAAGATCAATCCGTATTCCGAAAGGAGTGCCAGCAATGACAACTAAGCATTTCAAAATTTCTGCAGCCAGTGTCTGGATAGCTTCGCTCTTCGTCGCGCTGCTTGCTGGCGGGTGTGACAGCCTGCAGGATAAGCCGGCGACACCAGCCGCACCCGGCACCAGTAGCGCCGCCCAGCCACCGGCAGCCGCGCCCGCGCCGCCGCCGGTGCAGCCCTACGACAAGGCGGTGCTGAGCGCGGCAACTGCCTTGTTCAACAACGCCAAACTGCCACCCGCGGGCGTGCCGCCGCAAACCCGCTACACGGTCGTCATCGACCCGCTGATCGATGGCATGACCGGGGCGCAATCGGTCGCCACGCAGTCGATGGGCGTGCGCCTCACCACCATGATGCGCGAGCAGTATCCGCAATTCGACGTCAAGACCTTCTCCGCCGCCAACGTCGCCAAGAGTCCGCTGGTGCTGATCGGCACCTTCACCGGCGTCAACGCCGAGCGCAAGACGGCGGGAACACGCGAGGCCTACCGGATCTGCCTGGCACTCGCCGACCTGCGAACCGGCAAGCTGGTCAGCAAGGGGCTGGCCTTCGCCCTCCCGGACGGTGTCGATCCGACGCCGCTGGCCTTCTTCCGCGACGCCCCGGCATGGTCCGAAGACCCCGCAACCGAGGGCTATATCAAGACCTGCCAGGGCACCAAGGCGGGTGACCCGATCAATCCGCTGTATCTCGACCGCATCGTCGCCGCCTCGCTGGTCGCCGAAGCCATCGACGCCTACGATGCCGGGCGCTACCAGGACGCGCTCGATCTCTACACCGGCGCGCTGTCCACGCCGGCGGGAAACCAGTTCCGCGTGCTTAACGGCATCTACCTCGCCAACTGGAAACTCGGACGCCAGCAGCAGGCGGAAGCAGCATTCGGCAAGATCGTCGACTACGGCCTCGATCACCAGCGCCTTGCCGTCAAATTCCTGTTCCGGCCGGGGTCGACCGCATTCGTGCAGGACCCGAAACTGAGCGGGCCTTATCCGGTCTGGCTGAAGACCATCGCTCGGCAAACGTCAGGCGGCGGCAAATGCCTCGAAGTGACGGGCCATACCAGCCCGACCGGCCCCGAACCCCTGAACGAACGGCTGTCGCTGTTGCGCGCCGAGTACGTGAAGTCGCGTCTGGAAGGCACATCGCCGGCGCTCGCCAAGCGGATGATCGCCAACGGCGTCGGCTCGAAGCAGACCATGGTCGGCACCGGCCGCGACGATGCCAGCGACGCGCTCGACCGCCGCGTCGAGTTCAAGGTCATCGGCTGTTGAGAACTTCCACAGCCAATTGGAATCCAATCTTTGCCCCTGCTTGGCAGCGCCGTTGCCAAGGGCAGCAACCGAGGAGGACGTCATGGAACGACCCGTGCACAACATGAGCAACCTGTTCGCCCAGCTCGGCCATCCCAGCGATGAGGCCGCCATCGCCCGCTTCATCGAAACCCATCGCCCGCTGGCCGAAGGCCTCCGGCTCCATGAAGCTTCATTCTGGACCGAATCGCAGGCCTCCTTCCTGCGCGAAGCCATTCTTCAGGATGCCGACTGGGCGGAAGTCGCCGACGAACTGAACGCCGAGTTGCGCGCACCCCGGCATTAGGTTTTTCAACGCACCATGACCCGCCTGGAGAAGGACTCCTTCGGTACCATCGCGGTTGCGGTCGACCGTCTGTGGGGCGCACAAACGCAACGCTCGCTGGAACATTTCGCCATCTCCAGCGAGCGCATGCCGGAAGAGCTGGTCCACGCGCTGGCCGTGGTCAAGCATGCGGGCGCGCGGACCAACCGGGAACTCGACCTGCTGCCCAACGACAAGGCGACGGCGATCATGACCGCCGCCGACGAAGTGGCCGCCGGCCAGCATGCCGACCAGTTCCCGCTATCGGTGTGGCAGACCGGCTCCGGCACTCAGAGCAACATGAATATGAACGAGGTGCTGGCCAACCGCGCCTCCGAACTGCTCGGCGGCGAACGCGGTAGCGCCCGTTTGGTGCATCCCAACGACGACGTCAATCTCGGGCAATCGTCCAACGACATCTTTCCCACCGCCATGCACCTGGCGGCCGCCACCGGTATCGTCCGCCGCGTGCTGCCGGCGCTCCGGCAGCTGATCATCACGCTTGAAGAAAAATCGGCGACCTTCGCCGGCATCGTCAAGATTGGCCGCACCCACCTGCAGGATGCCACGCCGCTTTCGCTCGGGCAGGAGCTCTCGGGTTACGTCGCCCAGTTGCAGCACGCCGAGGCGCTCATCTTCACCAGCCTGCCCTCGCTCTACCCGCTGGCTGTCGGCGGCACGGCGGTCGGCACCGGGCTCAACACGCACCCGGAATTTGGTTTGCGTGTCGCCGCCAAACTCGCCGACCAGACCGGTATTCCCTTCACCAGTGCCGCCAACAAATTCGCCGCACTGGCCGCCAACGACGGCCTGGTCGCCGCCCATGGCGCGCTGAAGACACTGGCCGTGGCGCTGATGAAAATAGCCAACGACGTTCGCTGGCTAGCCTCCGGCCCGCGTTCAGGGCTCGGTGAAATAAGCATCCCGGAAAACGAACCCGGCAGCTCGATCATGCCCGGCAAGGTCAATCCGACCCAGTGCGAGGCGCTCACCATGCTCTGTTGCCAGGTCATGGGCAACGACGTGGCGATCGGCATCGGCGGCGCCGCCGGCAATTTCGAACTCAACGTCTTCAAGCCACTGCTCGCCCACAACTTCCTGCAAAGCATCCGCCTGCTGGCCGACGGTATGCACAGCTTCGAACATCACTGCGTCAAAGGCATCACCGCCAACCGCGAGCGTATCGCCGAGTTGATGGAACGCTCGCTGATGCTGGTCACGGCCTTGGCGCCACACATCGGCTACGACAAGGCCGCCGAAATCGCCAAGCGGGCGCACCACGACGGCACGACGCTGAAGGACGCGGCGCTGGCGCTGGGCTACGTCACCACAGATGAATACGAGCGCTGGGTCGTGCCGGCGGAAATGATCCACCCGGCCAATTCCTGATCCGACAGCCCTCAGGAAGTGGGCAGTTGTCACCTGAAACAACTGACAGGCTGAAAAACTGATGGACAACAAGTCAGCCGATACCTCTATCTCTCCAAACGTTTTTGACGTCGCTGGTGCCGGACAATGCTGGTGGTCATTTCAGAGATTATTTCGCCGGCGGCATGGATAATCTGGTTGGCTGATAAACCACAGCGGCTCATTTCCTTGTAAAACGATTTCGCCAGTATTTTCGCCATCCGCTGCGGTTCCTGGATGCTGAGATCCATGAAGGATCGCGAATTACTCACTTTTTCAACTACCAGCGCTATCTTCGCGAAACTTGAATTGAGCATGCCCTGCAATCGCCCTAGCTCAATCGCGCGTCCAACCAAGATGGCGGCAAGTTCGGCATATGCGAGATCTTGTTCCGAGAATAACTGGCCATTCTTTCGGTTACTGATATTCAAGACACCCGCGAAGATTCCAGAAATAGGTACTGGACAGGCAATAAATGCGGCTGGTTCGTCGGTATGGCGACGAATAGCCTTCATGGCCGAGGTATTGATGTCATTCACGACCAGGGACTGCCTGTTGGCCAAGACTTGAGCAGCGATACTCTGGCCCAACGGTGTTCTCTCGTCCCATGCGGTTTCCGGCAAGTCGCCATGCAAAGCGACTAGCCTGAGCAGCTGCCCCAGATTGCCGACACTATCAAGCAGCATCAAAGACACTCTACCTGCTGAGAATATGTCAGCCACCGTATCCATCAATCCAGACAGCGTACGCTCATGGTCGTCATAGGATTTGAAACTGGCGAGTTCCTTCATGCCGTCTAACTCGGAACAAAAATTCATGGTGCCTCCACAAATGCAACGCGTTTGGTAATGCTCATTTGAGAATAGCAATTGTCAGGCCAATTTCGCGCCACCGCTCTCTGTCGGCGCCAAGACCTCACGGCGCTCGAGGTCGACATCGCTCCAACAGTGTTCGAGCAGCTCTGATTTCCGTGCGCCCGTTTCGACCAGTAGTGCGACGAACACCCAGAAGTGACGATCACTTAAGGCCAGCGCACGCGCACGCAGCGCATCGATCTCGCCTGGATCGACATGAACCCGCCGGATAGTTTCGGCGAAGTGGCGAAAACCCAAGGTCGGTAATTTGAAGCCCCGCGGCGATAAACACTTTTGCTTCGCCCAGCAGTAGGTACTGCTCAACGCACTCAGGACGCGGTTGGCCGAAGCATTGCTGTAGCCATGTTCAAGCATAGCCTGCGCAGCGACTTCAAGTTGTTCAGACGTAATCAACCACGCCGACAAATCGCCGAACGTGTCAGTCCATTTTTTCAGACTGGGGGAGGTACCACCACAGGAAGCAGAACGATAAATTGTGACCAGTTCGACCAACGTTAATTGACGCGCCGGCTAATCGACCACAAAATCCATCGCAGCCGCAATAATCAATTTTCTTTTCGCACAAATCAGTTCTCCAGAAAGATCACTGCTGTGATCCGTGGTGAAAAACTGCCACAAGCGTACGTATTGCAACTTCTTTTTGGTGCGCACCACTGGGTTCGAACCAGTGACCCCCGCCGTGTGAAGGCGATGCTCTACCACTGAGCTAGGCGCGCAATTATTACAAATGAATAAATACCAAAAAAGTACACTGCCGTGCGAAGGCAGTGCTCTACCGCTGAGCTAACCGCCCGCAGAAGAGGCGCGCATTTAACCATAACTCCCAAAGCGGGTCAAACGCGGGTCGGATAGAATACGCGCCTTTGTTTCCACCCGGATTCCGCACGCCATGAAGCCCGTTCGCACCCGTTTCGCCCCCAGTCCTACCGGTTACCTGCATATCGGCGGCGCCCGCACCGCCCTGTTTTCCTGGGCCTATGCCCGTCGTCACGGCGGCACCTTCATTTTGCGCGTCGAGGATACCGACGTCGCACGCTCGACGCCAGAGGCCGTCCAGGCGATTCTTGACGGCATGCGGTGGCTGGGCCTGGAACACGACGAAGGCCCGTTCTACCAGATGCAGCGCATGGATCGCTACAAGGAAGTGATCCAGCAGATGCTGGCCGCCGGCAGCGCCTATCATTGCTACACGACGCGCGAGGAACTCGATGCGCTACGCGCCGAGCAGGAGGCGCGCAAGGAAAAGCCGCGCTACGACGGCCGCTGGCGTCCGGAAGCGGGCAAGACCCTGCCCACCGCGCCAGCCGATGTGCCGCCGGTGGTCCGCTTCAAGAACCCGAAGGACGGTGTCGTCGCCTGGGATGACCAGGTCAAGGGCCGCATCGAGTTCGCCAACGCCGAGCTCGACGACCTGATCATCGCCCGTGCCGACGGCACGCCGACCTACAATTTCTGCGTCTGCGTGGACGACTGGGACATGGGTATCACCCACGTCATCCGCGGCGACGACCACGTCAACAACACGCCGCGCCAGATCAACATCCTGCAGGCGCTGGGCGCCGATATTCCGCAGTACGCCCACCTGTCGATGATTCTCGGCGACGACGGCGCCAAGCTCTCCAAGCGGCACGGTGCAGTTTCCGTGATGCAATACGATGAGGACGGTTTCCTGACCGAAGCGGTCATCAACTACCTGGCGCGCCTCGGCTGGTCGCATGGCGACGATGAAGTCTTCTCGCGCCAGCAGTTCGTCGAATGGTTCGACCTCGACCACATCACCGCCTCCGCCGCCCAGTTCAATACCGAAAAACTGTTGTGGCTGAACCAGCATTACATGAAGCAGATGCCGGTGGCTGACCTAACGGCAAAAGTCAGGAGCCGCCTTGCTGCCCGCGGCGTCGCGACGGACAACGGCCCCGATCTCGAAAAAGCGGTCGCCCTTTATGTCGACCGCAGCAACACGCTGAACGTGCTGGCCGATGCCGTCGAGGTGTTCTACGTTGACATCACCCCTGCTCCCGAACTGCTGGCGCTGCACCTTGCGGACGAAGCGCGTCCGGCACTGGCGGATTTTGCCGCCGGTATCGCCGAAGTTCCCTGGGAAGCCCCGGCCATCGGCGCGCTGATCAAGGAGACGGTGGCCAAACACGGCCTCAAGATGCCTAAGCTGGCCATGCCGCTGCGTGTGATCCTCACCGGCCAGGCGCAGACGCCGTCAGTCGACGCGGTCATTGCCCTGATCGGCCGCCAAAAGGTTCTCGAAAAGCTGGCCGCGCAAAAAAGTTAAAAAATCCGGAAAGAGTGTTTACAAGCGCGTTTCGAGTCCATATAATGCGCGCTCTTTCACGGCACCGGGGGTATAGCTCAGCTGGGAGAGCGCTTGCATGGCATGCAAGAGGTCAGCGGTTCGATCCCGCTTACCTCCACCACGCGACGTGAAAGAACTGTAGTATTTGTCCGGGTCCCCATCGTCTAGAGGCCTAGGACACCGCCCTTTCACGGCGGTAACCGGGGTTCGAATCCCCGTGGGGACGCCAAGATTTTCAGCGGAGTGGTAGTTCAGTTGGTTAGAATACCGGCCTGTCACGCCGGGGGTCGCGGGTTCGAGTCCCGTCCACTCCGCCAACATTCAAAAATCCTTATAAGTCATTGACTCATAATGCTTTTTTTCTGGTTGCAAACTTGGTAGCAAAATCATGCTCAGTTTGCCAATCTACCGCCAAAGCAGCACCTGCTACCTAGACCCGATGCTTGCCGCAGCGCTCACCGAGATCACGCAGGTCATGGGTAATCTTGCGATAGCCATAGACACCGCCGCTTTCCAGCCAGAACTGCTTGATCAGACCTAGCAGGCGGTGGCCATCCTTCTGGCGAGGTGACGCTGGTTCAGCTTTCCAGGCTTAATAGCCGCTGGGATGGACAGACATCATGTGGCAGAGCCGGCGAACCGGATATTGCATTTCATGACACCGAATGAATGCGTACCTTACCGGGACTCTTTGGCAA
>Ga0209507_1001348_pt1 | contig 19794 bp, 18 predicted proteins | sample AD_UKC028_MetaG_FD_184414 | JGI IMG/M metagenome (GOLD analysis project Ga0209507, IMG submission 184414) | Active sludge microbial communities of municipal wastewater-treating anaerobic digesters from USA - AD_UKC028_MetaG (SPAdes) (version 2) | ecosystem: Engineered > Bioreactor > Anaerobic >...
CATCCTGCGCGAAAAAGGCGCCCAGGCTGGCTGCATCCTGGCTGGCGAAGTGGACGAGTCGAAGGCGCTGGCGATGGCCAAGGCCTTCCCGGGCCTCAATGGCATGGATCTGGCCAAGGTGGTTTCCGCCAAGGAAGGCTATCCTTGGACCGAAGCCGAGTGGACCCTGAGGGGCTACAAGCCGGCCGCCGAGCCGCGCTTCCATGTCGTCGCCTACGATTTCGGCGTCAAGCGCAACATCCTGCGCATGCTGGCCGAGCGCGGCTGCCGCCTGACCGTGGTGCCGGCTCAGACGCCGGCCGCCGAGGTGCTGGCCATGCAGCCGGACGGCATCTTCCTGTCCAACGGCCCGGGAGACCCGGAGCCTTGCGATTACGCCATCGCCGCCATCCGTGAATTCCTCGACCGTGGCGTGCCGACCTTCGGCATCTGCCTCGGTCACCAGCTGCTGGCCCTGGCCTCCGGCGCCAAAACGGCCAAGATGAAGTTCGGCCACCACGGTGCCAACCACCCGGTCAAGGATCTCGATAGCGGCCAGGTGTTGATCACCAGCCAGAACCACGGCTTTGCCGCTGACATCGATTCGCTGCCGGCCAACCTGCGGGTCACTCATGTTTCGCTGTTCGATGGTTCCCTGCAGGGTATCGCCCGCACCGACGTGCCGGCCTTCTCCTTCCAGGGCCACCCGGAAGCCAGCCCCGGCCCGCATGACGTGGCCTACCTGTTCGACCGCTTCCTCGACACCATGACGCGCGGCGTTGCCGCGCTGCAGCAGGCGAAATAAGGCGAGAGTAAAGAAATGCCGAAACGTACAGACATAAAAAGTGTTTTGATTATTGGCGCCGGCCCGATCATCATCGGCCAGGCCTGCGAATTCGACTACTCCGGCGCCCAGGCCTGCAAGGCGCTGCGCGAAGAGGGTTACAAGGTCATCCTGGTCAACTCCAATCCGGCGACCATCATGACCGACCCGGAAATGGCCGACGTTACCTACATCGAGCCGATCACCTGGCAGGTCGTCGCCAAGATCATCGAGAAGGAGCGCCCGGACGCGCTGCTGCCGACCATGGGTGGGCAGACCGCGCTGAACTGTGCGCTCGACCTCGACCGCGAGGGCGTACTGGCCAAGTTCAACGTTGAACTGATCGGCGCTTCCAAGGAAGCCATCGACAAGGCCGAGGATCGCCAGAAGTTCAAGGATGCGATGACCAAGATCGGTCTCGGTTCCGCCCGTTCGGCCACGGCGCACAGCATGGAAGAGGCCTATCAGGTGCAGGCGATGATCGGCTTCCCGACCATCATCCGCCCGTCCTTTACGCTGGGCGGCACCGGCGGCGGCATCGCCTACAACATGGAAGAGTTCGAGACCATCTGCAAGCGCGGTCTCGAAGCCTCGCCGACCAACGAGCTGCTGATCGAAGAATCGCTGCTCGGCTGGAAGGAATACGAGATGGAAGTGGTTCGCGACAAGGCGGACAACTGCATCATCATCTGCTCGATCGAAAACCTCGATCCGATGGGCGTGCATACCGGTGACTCGATCACCGTGGCGCCGGCCCAGACGCTGACCGACAAGGAATATCAGATCCTGCGTAACGCCTCGATCGCCGTGTTGCGTGAAATCGGTGTCGATACCGGCGGTTCCAACGTGCAGTTCTCGATCAACCCGAAGGACGGTCGGATGATCGTCATCGAAATGAATCCGCGTGTGTCGCGTTCATCGGCGCTGGCCTCCAAGGCCACGGGCTTTCCGATAGCCAAGATCGCCGCCAAGCTGTCGGTCGGCTATACGCTCGACGAGCTTTCGAACGACATTACCGGTGGCAAGACGCCAGCTTCGTTCGAGCCGTCGATCGACTACGTCGTCACCAAGGTGCCACGTTTCGCTTTCGAAAAATTCCCGCAGGCCGACAATACGCTGACGACGCAGATGAAGTCGGTTGGCGAAGTCATGGCCATTGGCCGCACCTTCCAGGAGTCGCTGCAGAAAGCCTTGCGCGGTCTGGAAGTTGGTGTCGACGGCTTCAACCTGAAGTCGGTCGATCCGGAAACCATCGACGAGCAACTGGCCCGGCCGACGCCGGATCGCCTGTGGTACGTTGCCGATGCCTTTGGTGTTGGTATGTCGGTCGAGAAGGTTTTTGACCTGACCAAGATCGATCCGTGGTTCCTGGTCCAGATCAAGGAGATCGTCGATCTCGAACTGGAAGTGGAAAAACGCGAACTTTCGACGTTGACCGCAGACGAGTTGCGCTATCTGAAGCGCAAGGGTTTCGCCGACCGCCGGCTGGCCTATTTGCTGAAGACGAACGAATCCGAGTTCCGCAATCGCCGTCATGCCTTGGGCGTCCGCCCGGTGTACAAGCGCGTCGACACCTGCGCTGCCGAATTCGCCACCGGAACCGCCTACATGTATTCGACCTACGAGGACGAGTGCGAGGCGATGCCGACCGACAAAAAGAAGATCATGGTGCTGGGCGGCGGTCCGAACCGCATCGGCCAGGGCATCGAGTTCGACTACTGCTGCGTGCATGCCGCCATGGCGATGCGCGAAGACGGTTACGAGACGATCATGGTCAACTGCAATCCGGAGACCGTGTCCACCGACTACGACACCTCGGATCGCCTGTACTTCGAGCCGCTGACCCTGGAAGACGTGCTGGAAATTGTCGCCATCGAAAAGCCGGTCGGCGTCATCGTCCAGTACGGTGGCCAGACGCCGCTCAAGCTGGCGCTGGCTCTGGAAGCCAACGGCGTGCCGATCATTGGCACGACGCCGGAATCGATCGACATCGCGGAGGATCGCGAGCGTTTCCAGAAATTGCTGCACGAACTCGGCCTGAAGCAGCCGTCCAACTGTACCGCCCGCACCGAAGAAGACGCGTTGCGCCTGGCGGCCGAAATCGGCTATCCGCTGGTCGTCCGCCCGTCCTACGTGCTCGGCGGCCGCGCCATGGAAATCGTCCATGAGCAGAAGGATCTCGAGCGCTACATGCGCGAAGCCGTCAAGGTTTCGCACGATTCGCCGGTGCTCCTTGACCGTTTCCTGAACGACGCCGTCGAGTGCGACGTCGATGCGCTGTCCGATGGCGAGGAAGTCATCATCGGCGGCGTCATGGAGCACATCGAACAGGCCGGCGTGCACTCCGGCGATTCGGCCTGCTCGCTGCCGCCGTATTCGCTCTCTGCCGCCGTGCAGGATGAACTGCGTCGCCAGACCAAGCTGATGGCCAAGGCGCTGAATGTTTGCGGTCTGATGAACGTGCAGTTCGCCATCAAGGACAACGACGTCTACGTGCTGGAAGTCAATCCGCGTGCCTCGCGTACCGTACCGTTCGTTTCCAAGGCGACCGGCCTGCAACTGGCCAAGATTGCCGCGCGTTGCATGGCGGGCCGTAGCCTGAAGGAGCAGGGCATCACCAAGGAAGTGATTCCGCCGTATTTCTCGGTCAAGGAAGCGGTTTTCCCCTTCGTCAAATTCCCGGGCGTCGATACCATTTTGGGCCCGGAAATGAAGTCGACCGGGGAAGTCATGGGTGTCGGTGTTACTTTTGCCGAAGCCTTCGTCAAGTCGCAACTGGCGGCCAGCGTCAAGCTGCCATCGTCCGGCAAGGTTTTCCTGTCGGTCAAGGACAGTGACAAGGCCAAGGCTATCGAAATCGCCCGTCACCTGCACGAAGCAGGTTTCCACCTGGTCGCCACGCGTGGCACGGCGCATGCCATCGAAGCTGCCGGCTTGCCGGTGCTGCCGGTGAACAAGGTGACCGAAGGTCGTCCGCACATCGTCGACATGATCAAGAACAACGAGATTTCCCTGATCATCAACACGGTTGAGGAAAAACGCGGGGCCATCAACGACTCGCGTTCGATTCGTACCTCCGGTCTGCAGGCGCGGGTGACGATGTACACGACGATCTGGGGCGCCGAGGCCGCCGCCGAAGGTATCCGCAACCTGGGTGAGCTTGTGGTGTATCCGATTCAGGCGTTGCACGAGCAACTTCACTAAGAAAACCCCGAACCGCCGGGTTGCCCTGTTCGGGCGCCGGCGGTTTGCTTTTGCTGGAATAAAAGATGAGTAAAGTTCCGTTGACCGTGACCGGTGCCGAGAAACTTCGCGTCGAACTGCATCGCCTGAAAACGATTGAACGCCCGAGCGTCATCGCGGCGATTGCCGAAGCGCGCGCGCATGGAGATCTTTCCGAAAATGCCGAATACGATGCCGCCAAGGAGCGTCAGGGTTTCGTCGAGGGGCGCATTCAGGAAGTCGAGGGCAAGCTTTCCAATGCGCAGATCATCGACCCAAAACTGCTCGATGCCGATGGCCGTTGCGTTTTCGGTGCCACCGTCGATATCGAAGATCAGGATTCCGGTGTTGCCGTGACCTATCAGATCGTCGGCGAAGATGAGGCCGACATCAAGAATGGCAAACTTTCGGTCGCTTCGCCGATGGCGCGGGCACTGATCGGCAAGTACGCCGGCGATATTGCCCAGGTGCAAGCGCCGGGTGGCATTCGTGAGTACGAAATCATCGACGTCCGCTACGAGTAAGCACCGGTGCGCAAACTGTCCGAAGCGCTCTACTTCACGACCATCACGCTTTGGGTGGGTGGAATGTGGGCAATCGGATACCTCGCGGCGCCGGTTCTGTTCGCCAGCCTCGGCGACCGCCAACTAGCCGGCATGGTGGCCGGCAAGCTGTTCGCATGGGTTGGCTGGGTCGGTTTGGGTAGCGCAGCTTACTTGCTGATTTTTCTGATTGCCCGTCGGGGTGGTCAGATATTCAAAAGTGCGGTTTTCTGGCTGGTGCTGTTGATGGCGTTGATGCTCGCAGCCAGCCAGTTCGGCATTCAGCCGCTGATGGCTCAATTGAAAGCCGATGCCTTGCCGCGTGAAGTGATGGAAAGCGTGTTGCGCGACCGCTTTGCCGCCTGGCACGGAATCTCCAGCATTCTCTACCTGGTGCAGAGTCTGCTGGGTTTGTGGCTGGTTGTCTGGGCCAACAGAGGGTTGAAGTAATCAGCCCTGAAAGCTGCGCTTGGACTTGCGCGGCGCGGTGGTCGGTCGGCGGGTTTTGGGGCTTTTCGGGGCGTTGACCGCAGCAGGGGCGGCCGGGGCAGGGCGGTAAACCACCAGCAGCTTGCCGATATGTTGAACGGCAGCGGCGCCAAGTTCGGCGCAAATTTGTTCAAGGTAGGCGAGGCGATTGTCGCGGCTGTCGCCATAAACGCGAATCTTGATCAGTTCATGGGCCTGGAGATTGACCTCGATTTCCTTGAGAACCGCCTCGGTGAGGCCGTTCTCGGCAATCGAGACGACGGGATTCAGATTGTGCGCCTGGGCACGCAGTTCGCGGCGTTGGGCAGACGATAATTGCAGCATAGTAAACCTTTCAAAAACGGCATTTTACCGAATGAAAAGAACCAGAACCAGCAAAGCTTGGATGCGGGAGCATGTGAATGACCCGTACGTTCAGCTCGCCAAAAAGGAGGGCTGGCGTTCGCGCGCGGCTTTCAAGCTGACGGAGATGGACGACAAGGACAAATTGCTGCGCTGCGGCGAGGTGGTGGTCGACCTTGGTGCGACGCCGGGCGGCTGGTCGCAGGTCGCCGCCAAGCGCGTCGGCGATGGCGGCATGGTGCTGGCGCTGGACCTGCTGGAGATGGAACCGATTCACGGCGTCGAGTTCATACAAGGCGATTTTCGCGAGGACGACGTTCTCGCCAGGCTCGAAGAAAAACTCAACGGGCGTAGCGTGGGGCTTGTAATGTCGGACATGGCCCCCAATATGTCTGGTGTGCCGCTTGTCGATCAGGCGCGGATCATGCATCTGGCCGAACTGGGACTGGAGTTTTCCAAGGCCCACTTGAAACCTGAGGGGGCCTTTCTGGTCAAAGTTTTTCAGGGAACGGATTACGAGAGCTTTCTCCGTTCCATGCGTGAGACGTTCAGGACTGTTGCTGTGCGCAAGCCTGACGCGTCGCGCGACCGTAGTGCCGAGCTTTATTTGCTCGGTCGTATATTGCGTTGAAAGTTATGTATAAAATGGCGTTTTTATCGCTCGACGCTGTAGAAGGAGAGCAAGCTTGAACAACATGTTCAAAAACCTCGCAGTCTGGCTCGTTATCGGTCTTGTGCTGATGACGGTGTTCAATCAGTTCAACACCCGCCAGGTGGCGCAGGGTTCGGTCGAGTATTCGCAGTTCCTCGACGAGGTCAAGCAAGGCCACATCAACAAGGTGGTCATCGAGGGACGCACGCTGAAGGCGACGACCACCGAAGGCAAGCGCATCACTTCCTATGCGCCGCCCGATCTCTGGATGGTCTCGGACCTGCTAAAGAACGGCGTCAAGATCGAGGCCAAGCCGGAAGAGGAGCCGTCTTTCCTGATGAATATCTTCGTCAGCTGGTTCCCGATGCTGCTGCTGATCGGCGTCTGGGTTTTCTTCATGCGCCAGATGCAGGGCGGTGGCAAGGGTGGTGCTTTCTCCTTCGGCAAGTCGCGCGCCAGGATGACCGATGAGGCGCAGAACACGATTACCTTCGCCGATGTTGCCGGTTGTGATGAAGCCAAGGAAGAAGTCCAGGAACTGGTCGACTTTCTGCGCGATCCGTCCAAGTTCCAGAAGCTTGGCGGCCGAATTCCCAAGGGCGTGCTGATGGTCGGCAACCCGGGTACCGGCAAGACTCTGCTCGCCAAGGCCATCGCCGGCGAGGCCAAGGTGCCGTTCTTCAGCATTTCCGGTTCCGATTTCGTCGAAATGTTCGTCGGCGTCGGCGCTGCCCGCGTCCGCGACATGTTCGAGAATGCCAAGAAGCACGCGCCGTGCATCATCTTCATCGACGAAATCGATGCGGTCGGCCGCCATCGCGGTGCCGGCCTGGGTGGTGGCAACGATGAGCGCGAACAGACGCTGAACCAGTTGCTGGTCGAAATGGATGGCTTCGAAGGCCACGCCGGCATCATCGTCATCGCTGCGACCAATCGTCCGGACATTCTCGATCCGGCGCTACTGCGTCCGGGACGTTTCGATCGTCAGGTTGTCGTGCCGTTGCCGGATATTCGCGGTCGTGAGGAAATTCTCAAGGTGCACATGCGCAAGGTGCCGATGTCAGGCGACGTCAAGGCCGACATCATCGCCCGCGGAACGCCTGGATTTTCCGGTGCCGATCTCGCCAATCTGGTGAACGAGGCGGCCTTGTTTGCAGCGCGCACCAACAAACGCCTGGTCGACATGGAAGACTTTGAGAAAGCCAAGGATAAGATCATGATGGGCGCCGAGCGCCGCAGCATGGTGATGTCCGAGGACGAGAAGCGCAATACGGCCTACCATGAGTCGGGGCACGCCGTCGTCGCCAAACTGGTGCCGAAGTCTGATCCTGTGCACAAGGTCACCATTATTCCGCGTGGCCGCGCTTTGGGCCTGACCATGCAGTTGCCTGTCGAAGATCGCTACGCCTACGATCGTACCTACCTGATGAGTCGCATTGCGGTCTTGTTCGGTGGCCGGATCGCCGAAGAATTGTTCATGGACCAGATGACGACCGGCGCCTCCAATGACTTCGAACGGGCTACCGCAATGGCGCGTGACATGGTGACGCGCTACGGCATGTCCGATCTCGGGGTCATGGTCTATGGCGAAAACGAGGGCGAGGTCTTCCTCGGCCGCTCGGTGACCCAGCACAAGAATGTTTCCGAAGCGACGATGCAGAAGGTCGATGCCGAGATCGGCCGCATCATCGACCAGCAGTACGCGCTTGCGCGCAAGCTGCTGGAGGAAAATCGCGACAAGGTGGAGGCGATGACGCATGCGCTGCTTGAGTGGGAAACCATCGATGCCGAGCAGATCGACGACATCATGGCAGGCAAGCCGCCGCGTCCGCCGAAACCGTCGCAGAGCACGCCGCGTGCTTCCACGCCCAGCGATTCTCCGGGAGCCGAGCCGAGCGCGCCGGCGACTGCCTGAACAAGGCTCTTTTATTTCAAGCCGGGAGTTCTCTCCCGGCTTTTCCTTTTCTGCCATGTCCATTCTTCACTGCGGCCGCTTCAGGCTGCCACTCGACCGTCCGCTCGTCATGGGCATCGTCAATCTCACGCCGGACTCGTTTTCGGGCGATGGGACGGGATCGGATGTCGACCGCGCCATCCGGCATGCGCGCTACCAGATCGATGCTGGCGCCGACATGCTCGATATCGGGGCGGAGTCGTCGCGTCCCGGTGCGATTCCAACCCCGGAAGACGAGGAACTGCGTCGCCTGATTCCCGTCCTTCGGGAAATTGCTGCCTGGGGCGTGCCGATTTCGGTTGATACTTACAAGCCGGTTGTCATGCGTACAGCACTGGAAGCGGGCGCCTCGATGATTAACGATATCACCGCACTCGGCCATCCTGACGCAATTAGCATCGTTGCCGCCAGCGAATGTGGCGTTTGTCTGATGCATATGTCGGGCGAACCGGGAACGATGCAGCATGCTCCGCAATACGACGACGTGGTCCGCGAGGTGCGCGAATTTCTGGCCGAGCGCGTTGCACGTTGCCGCGAAGCCGGGATTGCCGACAATCGTCTGGTGCTTGATCCGGGCTTCGGGTTCGGAAAAACGCTGGAGCACAATTTGGCCCTGTTTCGGGTGTTGACCGCAGCAGGCACCGATGAATTGCCATTGCTGGTCGGTTTGTCGAGAAAATCCATGCTCGGTGCCATCACCGGCCGGCCGGTCGACCAGCGCGGGGCGGCAAGTGTCGCAGCAGCGCTGCTCGGTGCGCTGAAAGGTGCGAAAATATTGCGCGTGCATGATGTCGCAGAAACAAAAGATGCGCTGGCGGTGCTGGCGGCCATAGAACAGGGAGTTTGCAATGAGTAGAAAATATTTCGGTACCGATGGCGTGCGCGGTCGCGTCGGGCAAGCCCCCATTACCCCGGATTTCGTGATGCGCCTGGGCTATGCTGCCGGGAAGGCACTGCTTGACCAAACCTCGATGCCGGATGGTGAGCGTCCGTCGGTCCTGATCGGCAAGGACACCAGACTCTCCGGGTACATGCTCGAATCAGCCCTGGAGGCGGGGTTTTCTGCAGCCGGCGTCGATGTCTGCCTGGTCGGGCCGATCCCTACGCCGGCAGTGGCCTATCTGACGCGGGCGTTGCGCTTGCAGGCGGGCATCGTCATTTCCGCCTCGCACAACCCCTACTACGATAACGGCATCAAGTTTTTTTCGGCGCAAGGCACCAAGTTGCCCGACGAAGTAGAACTTGCCATCGAGGAAGGGATCGATCAGCCGATGACCTGCGTACCGGCTGCCGATCTCGGTCGGGCGAAGCGGATAGAGGACGCGCGCGGCCGCTATATCGAATTCTGCAAGAGTACCTTCCCTAACGATCTCGATCTGCGCGGCCTGAAAATTGTCGTCGATTGCGCGCATGGTGCGGCTTATCACACCGCGCCGGATGTCTTCCACGAACTTGGCGCCGAAGTCGTGACGATCGGTTCGCAGCCCAATGGTCTGAATATCAACGACGGATTCGGGGCCACCGCGCCCAAGGCCTTGTGCGATGCCGTGCTGGTCCACCGGGCTGACCTTGGCATTGCTCTCGATGGCGATGCAGACCGCATCCAGATGGTCGATGCCGGCGGCAAACTCTATGATGGTGACCAGTTGCTATATGCGATTGTTCGGAGCCGGGCGCGTCATGGTCAGGTTAAGGGCGTTGTCGGAACCCTGATGACCAATCTGGCGCTGGAGCATGCTTTGGGCAAGATGGATATTCCCTTTGCCCGGGCGGCCGTCGGCGACCGCTATGTGGTCGAAATGCTGCACGAAAAAGGTTGGCTGTTCGGCGGGGAGAACTCCGGCCATATTCTCGCACTCGACCGTCATACGACGGGGGACGGCATCGTCGCCGCGCTTCAGGTGTTGGCAGCGCTCAGGGAGTCGGGTGGTGATCTGGCAAGCCTGCTGGGTGGTCTGCATCTCTATCCGCAAAAATTGATCAACGTCCCGTTGTCCAGGAATTTTCCTTGGAAAGACGATGCGTCAATCCAGAAGGGGCTAACCAACGTCGAGGCACAAATCGCCGGGCGCGGTAGGGTATTGCTGCGTGCTTCGGGTACCGAGCCACTACTGAGGGTGATGGTGGAGGGCGAAGATCCGAAGGAAGTGCTCGCGGCCGCCGAAGAACTGGCCACGGTGGTGCGTGAAGCGGCCCAGTGAGACCGTACCAACCCCTTTGATTCTTGACCAAAAAACCTCTGGGTGGCTATAATCCTAAGGTTTTTGCAAACGGAATTGCCTGACGCATGCGGAAAAAGCTGGTTGCTGGAAACTGGAAGATGCATGGCAGTCTTCAGCAAAATGCATTGCTGCTGGAGCGCCTGAAGGCCGGGATGCCCGGTATTCAGTGCGACGTGGCGGTGTGTGTGCCGCATCCGTACCTTGCTCAGGCCCAGTCGTTGCTGGCGGATAGTCCGGTCTTGTGGGGGGCGCAGTCGGTCAGCGAGCATGCATCTGGTGCATATACCGGTGAGGTTTCGGCATCGATGCTTCGCGATTTCGGTTGTCATCATGTCCTGGTCGGGCATTCCGAGCGGCGCAGCCTGTTCGGTGAAACCGACGCTGTGGTGGCGGCGAAGTTCGTGGCGGCGCAAAAGGAAGGGCTTGTCCCGGTACTGTGTCTGGGTGAAACGCTCGCTGAGCGCGAAGCCGGCCACACGATGGTGGTGATCTTGCGGCAGTTGTCTGCCGTGATCGATCATGCCGGGGTTGTTGCCTTGGCCTCGGCGGTGGTCGCGTATGAACCGGTGTGGGCTATCGGTACCGGTGTGACAGCCTCGCCCGCACAGGCGCAGGAAGTGCATGCTGCGATTCGCGCTCGGGTGGCTGAGCTAGATTCCGGCCTGGCGGGCAGATTGAAGATTTTGTATGGTGGTAGCGTAAAACCGCAAAATGCGGTCGAATTGTTTGCGCAGGCTGATATCGATGGGGGTCTGATCGGTGGGGCGGCGCTGGTTGCGGATGATTTTCTTGCGATTTGCCAAGCGGCAAATTGATAGGCGTTAATAATGAACTGGCTTTTCTCTCTTCTTCTCACTATTCATATTCTGGTTGCGCTGGCAATTATCGGACTCGTGCTGATGCAGCATGGCAAGGGGGCTGACATGGGTGCGGCTTTCGGTAGCGGTGCCTCCGGCAGTTTGTTCGGGGCGACCGGATCAGCGAATTTTCTCAGTCGCACGACAGGGGTTCTGGCAGCGGTCTTTTTTATGACGAGCTTGAGCCTTGCCTACGTTGCTTCACACAAGCCAAAAACGACTGGCAGTGTCATGCAGGAAACGGTACAATCGCAGCCGGTTTCACAGCCTGCCCCGGCGGGTGGTGAGTCGCTTGCGGTGCCGGCGGATACTGGCTCAAAGGCAAAAGACATACCGAAGTGACGCAAGGTGGTTGCCCCGGCATTTGTTCCTCGCCTGGGTGATCAAAAAAGCAGGGCCGACGTGGTGAAATTGGTAGACACGCTATCTTGAGGGGGTAGTGGCGCAAGCTGTGCGAGTTCGAGTCTCGCCGTCGGCACCAAAAAGGGGGCAGTGGCTGAAAAGCACGCTGTTTCGTACAAGAAACTGAATATTGGCGGCGGATCATGGAAAACTACTTTCCAATCCTGATGTTCGTCCTGGTGGGGGTCGCGGTCGGCGTATTGCCTGTTGCGATGGGTTTTCTGCTTGCTCCAAGCCGGCCGGACCCCGAGAAGCTCTCTCCTTACGAGTGCGGCTTCGAGGCTTTCGAAGACGCGCGCATGAAATTTGATGTGCGCTATTACCTGATTGCCATTCTCTTCATCCTTTTTGATCTGGAAATCGCCTTCCTCTTCCCGTGGGCAACGATTTTCAAGGATATCGTCGCTGCCGAATCCATTAAGTTGTTCGGCTTTATCGAGATGCTGGTTTTCGTTGCCATCCTGGTCATTGGCTATATTTATGCTTGGGCCAAGGGTGCGCTGGAATGGGAATAAAGCATGGCTATTGAAGGCGTTCTTCAGGAAGGGTTTGTCACCACAACGGCTGACAAACTGATCAATTACATGCGTACCGGCTCGATGTGGCCGATGACGTTCGGTCTTGCCTGCTGTGCGGTCGAAATGATCCATGCCGGCTGTGCGCGTTACGACCTGGATCGCTTTGGCGTGGTGTTCCGCCCCAGTCCTCGCCAATCGGATGTGATGATCGTCGCCGGGACCTTGACCAACAAGATGGCGCCGGCATTGCGCAAGGTCTACGATCAGATGGCCGAGCCGCGATGGGTCATTTCGATGGGCTCCTGTGCCAATGGCGGTGGCTATTATCACTATTCATATTCGGTGGTTCGTGGCTGCGACCGGATCGTGCCGGTCGATATCTATGTGCCGGGCTGCCCGCCCACGGCGGAAGCCTTGCTCTACGGCATCATTCAGCTTCAAAACAAGATTCGTCGTACCAATACCATTGCTCGTTAATTGCCAAGGCTGATTCGATATGTCCGCCAAGCTGGAAACGCTTAGCCAAAACCTGCAGAAGCACTTCGAAGACAAGCTGAAATCGTTAAAGCTTGCTCTTGGTGAGTTGACCATCGAGGTCGCTGCTGCCGACTATCTCGTGGTCATGACCGCTCTGCGTGATGAGCCTGATCTGCGCTTCGAGGAGATGATCGATCTCTGCGGTGTCGACTATTCAACCTACGGCGATGGCGCTTGGTCTGGCCGTCGTTTTGGGGTGGTCTCGCATTTGTTGTCGATCGCGCATAACTGGCGTTTGCGGGTTCGCGTCTTTGCTGATGATGACGAGTTTCCCTCTGTGGATTCGCTCATCGGTGTCTGGACCAGCGTCAACTGGTTCGAGCGTGAAGCCTTCGATCTTTTCGGCATAGCCTTCGTCGGTCACGACGACCTGCGTCGCATCCTGACCGATTACGGATTTATTGGTCACCCGTTCCGCAAGGATTTCCCGATTTCCGGTCATGTTGAGATGCGCTATGACCCTGATCAGGGTCGCGTCATCTACCAGCCGGTGACAATCGAGCCCCGCGAAAACACCCCGCGCATCGTGCGCGAAGATACCTACGGGGATCCTGCTCATGGCTGATATTCGTAATTTCACCCTAAATTTCGGGCCGCAACACCCGGCGGCGCATGGCGTGCTGCGTTTGGTGCTGGAACTGGATGGTGAGGTCGTGCAGCGTGCCGACCCGCACATCGGACTTTTGCATCGCGCTACCGAAAAGCTTGCCGAAACCAGGACGTGGGTTCAGTCGGTGCCGTACATGGATCGTCTGGACTATGTGTCCATGATGTGCAACGAGCATGCTTATTGTCTGGCGGCTGAAAAGCTGCTTGGCATCGAAGTGCCGGAGCGTGGCAAGTACATCCGTACCATGTTCGACGAGGTGACGCGGATCCTCAATCATCTGTTGTGGATCGGCTGTCACGCGCTGGACGTCGGTGCCATGACCATGGCGCTCTACACTTTCCGTGAGCGTGAAGATCTCATGGATGTCTATGAGGCAGTTTCCGGCGCTCGTCTGCATGCGGCGTATTATCGTCCGGGCGGCGTTTATCGTGATTTGCCGGATCGCATGCCTCAATATGAGGCTTCGACCTGGACCAGTGCGAAGAAAGCCGGAGAACTAAACGAAAACCGCAGTGGCTCCCTGCTGGATTTTCTTGAAGACTTTACGAACCGATTCCCGACATATCACAGCGAATACCATACGCTGCTGACCGATAACCGGATCTGGAAGCAGCGTCTGGTCAATGTCGGCGTGGTGACTCCGGAAAGAGCGATGCAAATGGGATTCAGCGGCGCGATGCTGCGCGGGTCCGGTATCGCTTGGGATTTGCGCAAAAAGCAGCCGTATGCAGCCTATGACAAGGTCGACTTCGATGTTCCGGTCGGCGTGAACGGAGATAGTTACGACCGCTATCTGGTGCGTATGGAGGAAATGCTCCAGTCCAATCGCATCATCAAACAATGTATCGACTGGCTCCGCAAGAATCCGGGACCGGTCATCACCGAAAACCACAAGGTTGCGCCGCCACCCCGCGAAAGCATGAAATCCAACATGGAAGAGCTTATCCATCACTTCAAGCTCTTCACCGAGGGGATTCATGTTCCGCCGGGCGAAGCCTACTCTGCGGTAGAGCATCCAAAGGGTGAATTTGGTATCTATTTCATCTCGGATGGCGCCAACAAGCCTTACCGCATGAAGATTCGTGCGCCAGGCTATGTGCACCTGGCGGGGATGGACGAGATGTCCCGTGGCCACATGATTGCCGACGTCGTTACGATTATCGGTTCCCAAGATATTGTTTTTGGCGAGATTGACCGCTGATGTTTTCCGCTGAAACCCTCCAGAAGTTCGACCGCGAGGTCGCCAAGTACCCCGCCGATCAGAAACAGTCGGCGTCGATGGCTTGTCTTGCGCACGCCCAGGAAGAAAAGGGCTGGTTGCCTCCCGAAGCAATCGAGGCGGTTGCAAATTATCTCGGTATGCCGCCAATCGCGGCCTACGAGGTGGCATCCTTCTACAACATGTATGACCTGAAGCCGATCGGCAAGTACAAGATTACGGTCTGTACCAACTTGCCGTGTGCGCTTTCCGGTGGTTATCACGCTGGCGAATATGTGCAGAAGAAGCTCGGCATCGGCTATGGCGAAACGACAGCTGACGGCAAGTTCACCCTGAAAGAGGGTGAATGCATGGGCGCCTGCGGTGATGCACCGGTGATGATTGTCAATAATCGCTCAATGTGTAGCCACATGCATCCGGAGCAGATCGACAAGCTGCTTGAGGAGTGCAGATAATGGCAATGCTTGGTTCGATCAACGGTGTTCTGATGGAAGGACTTGACGGCGACAATACCTGGCGCCTTCAGGACTATGTCGCTCGCGGCGGTTACGCTCAGCTACGCCGCATCCTGGAAAGCAAGATGTCTCAGGAAGAGGTTATCAGCGAAGTCAAAAAATCCGTCCTCCGTGGTCGTGGCGGCGCCGGCTTCCCGACTGGTCTGAAATGGTCCTTCATGCCGCGCTCCTTCCCGGGGGACAAGTACGTCGTCTGCAATACTGACGAAGGCGAACCCGGGACATTCAAAGACCGCGACATCATGCGCTTCAACCCGCACGCGGTCATCGAGGGCATGGCGATCGCCGCCTATGCGATGGGCGCCAACCGCGGCTACAACTATGTTCACGGCGAAGTCTGGCAAGAATACAAGCGTTTTGAAGAAGCGCTGGATGAAGCCCGTGCTGCCGGGTTCATCGGTCAGAATATTCTCGGTTCCGGGTTCAACTTCGAATTGTTCGCCCACCATGGCTACGGCGCCTATATCTGCGGCGAAGAAACCGCGCTGCTCGAATCCATTGAGGGCAAGAAGGGGCAACCACGCTTCAAGCCGCCGTTCCCGGCCTCCTATGGCCTTTACGGCAAGCCGACGACGATCAACAACACGGAAACTTTCGCTTCCATTCCTTTCATCCTGAAGATGGGTGGCGAGGAGTTTCTCAACCTGGGCAAGCCCAACAACGGTGGCACCAAGCTGTTTTCCGTTTCCGGCCATGTCAATCGTCCGGGCAATTATGAAATTCCCCTCGGTACGCCGTTCTCCACCCTGCTGGAAATGTGTGGCGGCATGCGCGGCGGGCGCAAGATCAAGGCAGTCATCCCCGGTGGTTCGTCGGCACCGGTTATTCCCGGTGCGGTCATGATGGATACCACCATGGACTACGACGGCATTAGTAAAGCGGGTTCCATGCTCGGTTCCGGTGCGGTCATTGTCATGGATGAAACGGTGTGCATGGTCAAGGCACTTGAGCGTCTGTCCTTCTTCTATTACGAAGAGTCCTGCGGCCAATGTACGCCTTGCCGTGAGGGGACGGCGTGGATGTACAAGGTGGTGCATCGCATCGAAAACGGCTTGGGCAAGCCGGAGGATCTGGACCTGTTGAACAGCGTGCTGGGCAACATCATGGGGCGCACCATTTGCGCCCTCGGCGATGCTGCGGCGTTGCCGGTGCAGAGCTTCCTCAAGCATTTTGGCAGCGAGTTCGAGTACCACATAGAACACAAGACCTGTCTGGTTCCCAAGGATGTCCAGTGGGCGGGCAGCGGTTTCCACAAGGTTCAGGCCTGAAGAAACCTTCCAAGCGATAGATACGAAAGAACTGGCTACAAGGTAGCGACATGCTAGAAATCGAGATCGACGGCAAGAAAGCGCAAGTACCCGACGGCAGCACGGTGATGGACGCCGCGCAGCAGGTGGGTGTCTATATCCCGCATTTTTGCTACCACAAGAAACTTTCGATTGCCGCCAACTGCCGCATGTGTCTGGTGCAGGTGGAGAAGGCGCCGAAGCCCTTGCCCGCGTGCGCAACGCCGGTGACCAACGGCATGAAGGTGTTCACCCATTCCGATCTGGCCATCAAGGCGCAGAAGGGAGTGATGGAGTTTCTGCTGATCAACCACCCGCTGGATTGCCCGATTTGCGATCAGGGTGGCGAGTGCCAGTTGCAGGACATGTCAGTTGGTTACGGCCCGATGAAGAGCCGTTATTCCGAGGAAAAGCACGTCGTCTTCCACAAAAATGTCGGCCCGCTGGTTTCGATGGAAGAAATGAGCCGCTGCATTCACTGTACCCGTTGCGTGCGCTTCGGCCAGGAAATCGGTGGCATCATGGAACTCGGCATGGCCAACCGCAACATGCATTCCGAGATCACAACCTTCCTCGGTCGTACGGTCGACTCCGAATTGTCGGGCAATATGATCGACCTTTGCCCGGTCGGCGCTCTGACTTCCAAGCCATTCCGCTATACCGCCCGTTCCTGGGAACTGCAGCGCCGCAAGTCGATCAGTCCGCACGATTCCGTCGGCGCCAATCTGGTCGTTCAGGTCAAGCACGACAACGTGATGCGCGTTTTGCCGCGTGAGAACGAAGCAGTCAATGAATGCTGGATTTCCGATAAGGAGCGTTTCTCCTATCAGGCATTGAATTCCGACGAGCGCCTCACCAAGCCTATGGTCAAGCAGGGTGGTCAGTGGCGCGAAGTCGACTGGAATGTGGCGCTCGACTATGTCGCGCATGGCTTGAAGGATGTTGCCCGCGAGAATGGTGGCGATGCGGTGGCGGCGCTTGCTTCACAAAGCTCAACGCTCGAAGAACTTCATCTTCTCGCCAAGGTCATGAAGGGGCTTGGTAGCGGCAATATCGATTTTCGCCCCCGTCAGAGCGACTTCAGCAGCGATTTCAAGCGCGCCGGCGCGCCTTGGCTTGGTTTGCGTCTGGAGGAAATCAAGGATCTTGATGCGGCACTGGTGGTTGGCTCCTTCCTGCGCAAGGATCATCCGCTGATCGCCCAGCGCCTGCGCCAAGCGGCCAAGAAATACACCAAGGTCAGCCTCATTTCGGTGGCTGCCGACGATCAATTGATCGATCTGCACGCAAGCCTCTCCGTTGCTCCGGCCAGTCTGGCGAATACCCTTGCGGCGGTGGTCAAGGCTGCTGCTGAAATCAAGGGCGTCAGTGTTCCGGCTGGTCTGGAGACTGTTGCGACGTGCGAAACCAGCAAGAAAATTGCTCAAAGTCTTGTCGACGGCGAGAAGCGGGCCATTTTCCTCGGTAATGTGGCAACACAGTCCTCGCAAGCAACGCAACTCCATGCACTTGCGATCGAACTCGGAAAGCTGACCAATGCCACAGTCGGTTTCTTGGGCGAGGGCGCCAACACGGTTGGCGGTCATTTGGGCTGGTCCCTGCCGTCCGGTGCCAACGCACGCCAGATGTTTGAGCAGCAGCGCAAGGCTTACGTGCTGATGGGGTTGGAGCCGGAATTCGATTGCGCCAACCCGCAACTGGTTGTCGGAGCGTTGAAGCAGGCCAGTCTTGTCGTCTTCATGTCCGCATTCAAACATGCAGCTGCGCTTGAATACGCCGACGTGATGTTGCCAATTGCCCCATACACCGAAACCTCGGGTACTTTCGTGAATATCGAAGGCCGGGCGCAAAGCTTCAACGGGGTTGTCAAGGCACGCGGCGATTGCCGTCCTGCCTGGAAGGTATTGCGTGTCCTTGGTAACGTACTGAATCTGGATGGCTTTGCTTACGAATCCAGCGAAGCGGTACGCGATGAGGTGATTGGCAAGGATACCGAGTTCGTTGCCGGTCTCGATAACGGATTGAACGGCGTGGCAATCAACCTAGGTTTGGTTTCAACAGGATTGCAGCGTATCGCCGACGTGCCGATCAACTTTGCCGATCCGATGGCGCGCCGTGCGCCGGCACTTCAGCAGACGGCTGATGCGGTGGCGCCCGCGGCACGGATGAACGAAAAAACACTTTCGAAGCTGGGCGTTTCTGCCGGAGTGCAGGTCCGTGTCAAGCAGGGGCTCGGTGAAGCGATTCTGACGGCCTGGATGGACAATGCGGTGCCTGACGACTGTGTCCGCGCGGCGGCCGCTCATCAAAGCACGACTGGCCTTGGTGAAATGTTCGGTCTCATTTCCGTGGAGCGTGCATAAATGGACGCACTGATGAATTTAGGGCAGGGAGTGTTCGGCGGTGCCTGGCCAGCAGTCTGGACGTTGGTGAAAATTGTCCTGATCGTTGCCCCGCTCATGCTGAGCGTTGCCTATCTGACCTGGGCGGAACGCAAGGTAATCGGCTATATGCAGGTGCGTATCGGCCCGAACCGGGTGGGGCCTTGGGGTCTGATCCAGCCGATCGCCGACGGTCTCAAGCTGTTGATGAAAGAAATCATCGTTCCGAGCGGTGCCAACAAGGGTATCTTCATCATCGCGCCAATGCTGGCGATTGCGCCAGCCCTTGCTGCCTGGGCGGTCGTGCCTTTCAATGACAGTCTGGTGCTGGCCAATATCGATGCCAGCCTGCTGTACATCATGGCCATTACATCGATGGGTGTGTACGGCATCATCCTTTCCGGTTGGGCCTCCAACTCGAAGTATGCCTTCCTCGGGGCAATGCGGGCTTCGGCCCAAATGGTTTCCTACGAAATCTCGATGGGGTTCTCGCTGATCTGCGTCCTGATGGTGTCGAACAGCCTCAATCTGGTCGAGATCGTCAATGTTCAGAATCAGGGGCGTTTTGCCGATTGGGGCCTGGGATTCCTTTCCTGGAACTGGCTGCCACTGTTGCCGATGTTCCTGGTCTATCTGATTTCGGGTGTTGCCGAAACCAACCGTGCGCCGTTCGACGTCGCCGAGGGTGAATCGGAAATCGTTGCCGGCTTCCACGTCGAATATTCCGGTATGGCTTTCGCCGTCTTCTTCCTGGCCGAGTACGCGAACATGATTCTGGTGTCGGCCCTGACATCGATCATGTTCCTCGGTGGCTGGATTTCACCCGTCGGCTTCCTGCCGGATGGCGTGCTTTGGCTCTTCGCCAAGATGGCATTCATCCTGTTTCTGTTCCTCTGGTTCCGCGCCACTTTTCCGCGTTACCGTTTTGACCAGCTGATGCGTCTGGGCTGGAAGGTATTCCTGCCGGTCTGTCTGGTTTGGCTCGTTGTGGTGGGGGTCTGGATGATGTCCCCGCTCAATATCTGGAAGTGAGGAGAGATCAATGGGTTCGATGAAGGAAATCTTCAACAGCCTGCTCCTCAAGGAGCTACTGAAGGGTATGTCGGTCACGGGCAAATATTTCTTTGCCCGCAAGATCACTGTTCAGTACCCGGAGGAAAAGACACCACAGAGCGCACGTTTCCGTGGCCTGCATGCCTTACGTCGTTACCCGAACGGCGAGGAGCGGTGCATCGCCTGCAAGC
>Ga0209507_1001350_pt1 | contig 19779 bp, 6 predicted proteins | sample AD_UKC028_MetaG_FD_184414 | JGI IMG/M metagenome (GOLD analysis project Ga0209507, IMG submission 184414) | Active sludge microbial communities of municipal wastewater-treating anaerobic digesters from USA - AD_UKC028_MetaG (SPAdes) (version 2) | ecosystem: Engineered > Bioreactor > Anaerobic >...
TCCCTCCGCGATCAGGGCCGGGGGGACGGTCGGGTCCGCCGGGGCCGGATCATAGACCGGCTCCAGGGGCTGGGCGCCGCTGAACACCGGCGCCAGCAGGGCGTCCAGGGTGTCCTCCGGCATCTGTTTGCCCCCCAGGGGGCACAAATAATAGTCGCCACTCTGGGCGATCCAGGCGCGAGTCGCCAAGGCCCCCATTTTGCAGTCGCCGATGTAGGTCTTGCCGCCAGCCCCCAAGGTGGCCTGGACCCGCTGAATCTCCGGCACGTACAGTGGGTCATCGGCGCCGTTCCCACTGACGACCGTCGTGGTCAAGGGCAAGCCCAGGGTGTCGAGCGCCGACAGGCTGATCTTGACTTGGGGCAAGTCGGGCCGATGATCTTTACTATGCCCGAACTGAAACAGCCCCCCCTCACTGACCCCGGCGTAAGTCTTGGCCGAAGTGCTGTCGAGGCGCACCCGGTCGCCGTCCACCTCATAAACCCGCAGTACCGTCCCGTTCAGCGCGGTTTCCAGCTCGGCCCAGGTTGCGGCGTCAGCCAGCCGATCCAAGATATCGGCCAACCGATCATCACTCAGGTCCAGCGGGCGCACCGGCTTGCCCAAACAGGCGGTCAACGTGTCGCGGTGCGCCTCCACCCAAGGCTGGACATGAGACAGGCAGTGATCGCCCTCCGAAACGATAAACGTCAGCCACACCGCCACCACATCGCCCAAACTCAAGTCGCCTTTCCAGTGACCATGGGTCGGATAGAATTGATCCAGCAGGGCTGGAAGCTGCATTTGGTAGACTTGGGCCAACACCACAGGGAGGTCGTCGACGCGTTCGACGTTAAGCAGGCGGATCATCTCGTCCAGCATCGGGGGTACCGGTGATCAGTGTGGCCCGCTGGCGGCGGGTTAGGTGAGGAGTCCAAACGATTCAATGGGTTACTTCCAGCTTGCTCCGCTCTCCTCGTCATCGGGGAGAGGCCGCGGAACGTTTACCGGATGTCAGTATTACCTGACACCTTCAATTCTCAAAAGTCGATCCTCGTTTAAGCGAACCGTGAGAAATAGTGTACGCCTTGCTTGAATGCATTCAGGCATTTCACAGAACAAAAAAAGGCTTCCGATGACCCAACCCGTGATCGCCCCCGGCATGAGGGTCCTCTGCCGGGATGCCGAATGGCTGGTGACCGGCGTGAGCGCCGAAAAGCACTTCCAGACCGTCCGCTGCGTCGGCGCGGATGACTTGGTGCGCGGCCATGAATCGGCGTTTCTGACGCTGTTGGATGACATCATCCCGATTGATCCACGCGCGACCCGGCTGGTCCGCGACGGGGGACCCCGGTATCTCGACCGCGCCCGGCTGTTCCTGGAAGCCCAGTTGCGGCAGATGCCGTTGACCGATCCCGAGCCCCGGATCGAAGGCTTGGGCGCCTTCAAGCCTATGCCCTACCAGCAGGAAGCGGTATACCGCGCCTTGTTGCAGATGCGGCCCCGACTCCTGCTGGCCGACCAGGTTGGTCTCGGCAAAACCATCGAGGTCGGCATGATCCTGAGCGAACTGATGCGCCGCGGCCGCGCGAGCCGCATCCTGGTGCTGACCAAGAAAGCGATGCTGACCCAGTTCCAGGCCGAGTTGTGGAACCGCTTCGCCATTCCCCTGGTGCGCCTCGACTCGGCCGGCGTCGCCAAATTGCGCCTGCGGATTCCCGCCTCGAAAAACCCGTTCGAGGTCTACCACCGGGTCATCATTTCGATGGACACCCTCAAGGATATTGGCCGGTATCGCCATTTTCTGGAGGACACCCGCTGGGACGTGGTCGTCATCGACGAGGCCCACAATGTCGCCGCCGCGGCTAACCCCGAGAAGCAGCTCAACTACCGCCTGGCGCGACTGCTGTCCCGCCGCACCGACAGCCTGATCCTGACCACCGCCACGCCCCACAATGGTCGCCGCGAAACCTTTGGCCGGCTCATTACGCTGCTCGACTGGTCGGCCATTCCCGACCCCAAGTTCCGCGAATACAGCCCGGAAGACATCGCGCCATTTTTTCTGATGCGCTTCAAGGAAGATGTGCGCGGCGAGGCCGGCGATCAGTTCGCCGAACGCCAGGTGGCGGCCCTGGCGGCCACGACGGTCGAGGCCAGCGCGGAGGAAGAAGCCCTCTATGCGGAACTGGGTCGGCTCCGTCGCCTGGCCAGAACCGGCCAGTTCAGGACCGAGGCCATCATCCGGTGGGGCCTGTACAAGCGCTTCCTGAGCAGCCCCGAGGCCTGCCGGGCCACCGTGGTCAAGCGCCTCGCCCATCTCGGCGCCAGCCCGGACCGGGAGGACGAGGCCGCCGCCCTGGCCGCACTGCAAGAACGTCTCTCCGCCCTTACTATCGCCGGCAGCAGCCGCTTCCGATTGCTGGTGCGCGAACTGTGCGCCATGGGCTGGACCGGCCGGGCCGACAGCCCGCGCATCCTGCTGTTCACCGAAAGCACCGTTACCCAGGCGGCGCTGGCGCGCGAGCTGGCCCGGGAATTTGGCCTGCCGTTCAGTGAGCGGCACGACGATCAGCCCGGCCAGGTCCTGGCCATCATCCACGGCGGCCAGCCCGACGTGACGCTCGCCAAAACCGTCGAAGCCTTCGGCACCGGCAGCAGCCCGATGCGTCTGCTGGTAGCAACCGACGTGGCCTCGGAAGGCGTGAACCTGCACCACGAGTGCCATAACATCATTCACTACGACCTGCCCTGGTCGATCATCACCCTGATTCAACGCAACGGCCGCATCGACCGTTTCGGCCAGCGCCGCCCTCCGGTCATCCGTTATCTGATGGTGCGCACCCGTGCAGGCGAACTGAAGGGCGACGAGGAACTCTTTTCCCGCCTGGTCGCCAAGGTGGAGGAAATCAACCGCAGCACGCGCACCGGGGAAAGCGTCCTCAAACTGTACGACCCCGAGGCGGAAGAAGCCTATATCGCCGAGAACGGTTTGCTCGCAGGCGACGCCGATCTCCTCGACCGGACCAACCCGCAAACCGCCGAGAGCGCCGGCCTGGAAGCGGACCTGATGGCCGCGAATCTGGCCGGACATGAGGATTTTCTGGCTTTTCTGCTGGGCAACACGCCCGCGCCGGCCCTCTCCCCCACTTCCCCGCCCTCACCCCCAACCCCTCTGCGAGCGGGCGCGGGGAGCGAACGCTTATCCACCGACAATTCGCGGGTTCGGCTCTACGACGACGCCCGGTTTCTGGAGGCTGGCTACCGTTACCTGAAGGACGAAATGGGCGACCACCGCTGGCGCGATCTCGAAAAAACCGGGAATCTGTGGCTATTGACCCCGCCGCCCGAACTCAAGCGCCGGCTGGGCGCGCCGGATGCCGAGGATGGGGTGATCTTCGGCGCCACCGCGCTGCCGGAAGAGGCCTGGCCCGAGCAGGGAGAATTCCATTTCACCACCGACCCGGAGCGAGTCAACCTGGCTATCCGCGCCGCGCTGGCGATGAAGGGCCAATGGAGCAACGAATTGCTGCTGACCGAGCAGCATCCGGTCCTGCGCTGGCTGGCGGAGCGGTTGATGATGCTGATGCCGCGCGGCGAAGCGCCGCTGCTCGCCTCGCCCCACCTGCAACCCGGCGAACTCTGCTTCTGCTTCATCGGCCAGATCAGTTCCCGGGCCGGAACGCCGCTGATCGTCGATACCCACGCCATTTCCTTCCAGAAAGGCGGCGGCTACCGCCAGCAACCGCTACAGGAAGCGCTCACCCGCGCCCGCTTCGACCAGCTCGCCGATACCGGCCGGCGCGGCGCGCTGTCCCCGGAGATTCTCCAGGGCTTCGTCGTCGCGGCGGTTGAGGAAAGCCTGAAGTCCCTGAATGTGCTCAAGACCGAACGCCAGCAGGCTATCAAGCCCATGCTTGAAAAAGAAGAAGCGCGCCTGGCTCACTGGCGCGACCGCCGCACCGCCAAGCTGGACGAAACCCTGGCCGGTTTGGCTCCGGACAGCCGGCAGGCCGCACAGCTCCGGCAGGAAAAGGACGAGATCGAGCGTTACCTCAAGGACCGGCGCGAGAACTGGCGCGACGCCCACTTCGAGGCCGCGCCCCAAGCCACCACGCGCCTGGTGCTGGCCATTGAGGGCGTTTAAACATGGCTCTGGACACCAGCATCCACAACGTCGGCGACTATTACGCCGCTCACTATCTCGACAGCCAGTTTCAGAAGGATGTCGAGCCGATCCTGAAAGCCTGGCGTCCGCTGGGCAGCGCCAGCCCGGCCCGCCGGCTGGCGGCGTTGTCGGAACTCTACTTTCGCGCCAAATCCCAGGCGCTGGATTACGACCAGCCGCTGCTGCGGGTCGGGGCGACCGACGCGGAACTGGCCGGCTGGCACGGGCAACTGGTGCAGGCGCTGGGCTATACGCTCGACCGCCAGCCCCTGGCGCTGGCGTCGGAAAAGCTGCGGCTGCCGATCCTGGTGCGGCTTTACCGACACGGCCGGCCCTGGCTGGTGGTGGCCGAGACGCCGTTTTGCCTCCCCGACGCCAGCCTGCCGGCAGACGCCATGCCGGAAGACCCGCTGGATCAGGCCGTCGAGCGGCTGCCGCCTGACGATGACGAGGCGTTCAAACCCTTCGCCGGGCTGTGGTCGGAGGCGCTGCCGCTGATTTTCCGCCAGGAGGACGCGCCGCGCTGGCTGATGCTGCTGTCCGGCAGCCAGATTCAGCTCTTCGACCGGCACGCCTGGGCGCAGGGCCGCTACCTGCGCTTCGATCTCGACGACGCCTTCGGGCGGCGCGAAGCGGGGGCCTTCGAGGCCATTGCGCTCTTGCTGGGCGCGGCGACGCTGGCCCCCGAGGCCGAAGCGGAAGAACCCTTGCACGAACGGTTGCAGGGCCAGAGCCACCGGTTCACTCATGGCGTGTCCAAGGCCCTGCAAGGCCAGGTGCGGGAGGCGATCACCGCCATCGCCAACGCCTGGGTGGAGGATCGCCGCACCCGCAAGCTGTCCTATCTGCGGCTGGGCGATGACGAACCGGCGCTGCCCGATGATCGCCGCGAGATCGATGCCGAGATTCTGCGGCACGAAGCCCTGGTCTTTGTCTATCGGCTGCTGTTCTGCCTGTACGCGGAGGCTCACGCCAGCGATCTCGGTGCGTTGCCGATCAACGAGGAGGTCTACCGGCTCGGCTACAGCCTGGAGGCGCTGCGCGATCTAGCCGATCTGGGCGAGCCGGGCGTGACCAGCGAGAACGGGGCTTATTTTCACGAGCATCTGCGGAAACTGTTTGCGCTCATCCATCAGGGCTTCGGCCAGGACCCGCCGGCAGCGGACGTGGCCATCACCGACTCACCGCCGCTGTTCACCCATCAGGACGACCTGTTCGGCGGCGGCCAGCAAAGCCTGCCGCTGCGCAGCCGGGGGGAAGCGCTGGCGGCGGGCTACGCCCGGCATTTCACCATCCAGCCGCTCACCGCCACGCTGTTCGATCCGCAGTCCACGCCGCTGCTGGACCGGACCCGGCTGCCGAACCGCGTGTTGCAGCAAGTCATCCGCTGTCTGTCGATGGGCGTCGATGAGAAGACCGGCACGATTGGCCGCATTGATTACGGCAATCTCGGCGTCGTGCAACTGGGCGCGGTTTATGAGGGCCTGCTGTCCTGGAAGGGGTTTTTTGCTACCGAGAACCTGATCCAGGTGTGCTCGACCAAAAAGCAGAACGCGAGCGCTGGCGACGAGGAGGAAGGCGACGACACCGAGGATGCCGAGGACGAAGCTCCGCCGCCCCGGCGCGGCGCCCCGGCGGGCGTCTTCGCTGATGCGATTCCCGCCGATCTGCCGACCTGGTTCGTGCCGGAAGCGCAGAAAGAGCTGTTCAGACCCGGCGAACTGATCCTCGAACGCCGCACCGGCAAGCCGCGCATCTACCGCAAGGGCGAGTTCATCCTGCATCTCAACGGCATCGACCGGGCCGAGACCGCTTCCTACTACACGCCGGAAGTGCTGACCGAGGCGCTGGTGCGCGAGGTGTTGGCCGAACGGCTGAAGGACCTTACGCCGGATCGGGCCGACGCGATCCTCACGCTGACGCTCTGCGAACCGGCCATGGGTTCGGCGGCTTTCATCAACGAAGCCACCCGCCAACTCGCCCACGCCTATCTCAAGCTCAAGCAGCAGCAGACCGGCCAGACCATCGCCCCGGACCGTTACGAGGACGAGCACCGCCGGGTGCGCCACTGGATCGCCACCCGCAACGTCTACGGCGTGGACCTGAACCCGACCGCTGTCGAACTCGGCGCGCTGTCGCTATGGCTCGGCTCGATGCACCGGCTGCGCGTCCGGGAAGGAAACCCCCTCTCCCCAACCCTTTGCCCCATTCATGGGGGAGAGGGAGTTGAAGGCGTCAGAGGGGGGCCGGACCTTTATCATCTCGGCGCGGTGCCCTGGTTTGGCCTGCGGCTGCGGGCGGGCAACAGCCTGATCGGCGCCCGCCGCGCGGTGTGGACGATCAAGCAGCTCACCGACGGGGATTTTTTCGGCAAGGACGCGGCGATTCCCCGGCTGCTGGCGCCCGGCGAATCGCGCGGCGCGGATGAGGTCTACCATTTCCTGGTCTGGGACGAGGATATGGCTCCTGCCGGGCGCGATAAGCTGATGAAGGCGCACTGGCCCGCGGAATGCGCCCGCGTCGCCGAGTGGCAGAAAAAGCAGGTCAGGAAAAAATGGACGGGGCAGGAGGCGAAGCTGGCCTTGGCGCTGTCGGCGCGCATTGACGAATTGTGGGCGGCCTACGCGGCGGAGCGGCATGGCGCGCTGGCCCGAACCGCCTGCACCGCCAGCGTCTGGCCGACCCCTTCGGAGAGTGCGGCGGCGCTCGCGCCGGGTCCCACCCTGGCCAGCCAGGAGGCGGTGAAGGCGAAGCTGGAAGCGGAGTCCGGTCCCTTCCAGCGCCTGAAGCTGGTCATGGACGCCTGGTGCGGGTTCTGGTTCTGGCGGCTGGACTGGGCCACGGAACTGCCGAGCCGGGACGCCTGGCTGGCGAGCGTGGAATTGCTGCTGGAAACCACTCGGCTCAATGAAGCCAACCGCTCGATGATGCAGGTGCGGGTGGGCGGGGCGTTCAATGTCGAGGCGCTGTATGCCGCGACCCTCGATGACGGGGTGCTGGATGCCGGGGAAGCGGCGGCGCTGGTGCCATGGTTCGCCTACGGGCGCAACGTGCTTAAGGAGCAGCCGTCACTCAAGAATCAGCCGTTTCACCACTGGGAGCTGGTGTTTCCCGAGGTGCTCGGTCCGTCCTACTCACTCTCCTCTCCCTCTGGGAGAGAGGCCGGGGGTGAGGGTGTCTGTCATACCCCGCGCGGCTTTGACCTGATGTTCGGCAATCCGCCGTGGCTCAAGGTGTCGTGGAACGACGCGCCGCTGCTGGCGGAATGGCAGCCGCTGCTGGGGGTGCGGGCGGCCAAGAGCGCCGGGTATAACGAAGCGCGGTCCCGGTTGTTGCAGGAGGCCGGGCGGCGGGCGGACTATCGGGATCGGTTCACCCTGGGCGAGGGAGCGTCCTCGTTTCTCAACAGTCAGGCGCTCTATCCGGCGCTGGCGGGGGTGCAGACCAACCTGTACAAGAACTTCATCGAGCGGAGTTGGGGCCTGTTGTCGCCGGTCGGGGTGGCTGGGTTGCTGCATCCCGAAGGCGTGTTCGACGATCCGAAGGGTGGGGAATTCCGCGATCAGTATTATCGGCGGCTGCTCGCTCACTATCAGATGAAGAATGAGAAGATTCTGTTCGCTGATGTACACCACGTGATGGCGTTCAGCCTCAACATCTATCGGGGGGCGCCGGTCGCGCCGCGCTTCGTCGCCCTGTTCAATGCCTTCGATCCCCTCACGATTACCGCTTCGCAACGCCACAACCGCCCGGAAGACCCGATCCCCGGCATCAAGAATGACGACGGCGAATGGGAAACCCGTGGTCACTGCCAGCGTCTGGTGACCATCACCGAAGCCGAACTGTCGCTCTTCGCCCGGCTATTTGAAAAGCCGGACACGCCCGCTTTACAGGCCCGGCTACCCCAAGTGCACAGCCGGGAAATTCTCGCCGTGCTCCGGAAATTCGCCGATGCGCCCAGGCGGCTTGGTGATTTGGAGGGCGAATACCTGGCGACCGAGATGTTCCACGAGAGCAACAGCCAGCGCGACGGCATCATTACCCGGCAGGAAGACCCCAGTTTCCAGCCGCAGACGGCGGATCAGTGGATACTCTCCGGCCCGCACTTCTACGTCGGTAATCCGTTCAACAAGACCCCGCGCACCGCTTGCACCGCCAACGGTCATTACGACGACATTGACCTCACCGCCATTCCCGACGACTTCCTGCCCCGCGCCGTTTACCGGCCCGGTGATCGGGAAGGCGACCTGACCCGGTTTTATGCCGCGATCCCGGAATGGCCGAAACCGAGCGTTCCGGGGTTCTGGCCTGTCGCTGATGATGCAGTGGCGGCTTATGAAGCGCTGCTGGGCGAACCGTTCAAACGCTACGGCATCGGCCCGAACCTGGCTGGCGCCCGCACCGCCCGCCTATTCGGCTACTTCACGGAGTGGCATGGCGAGGTTGATTCTGCTGTTGCCTGGCTGCTGGCTCACGAAAATCGTCCCGACCGCACGGAGTTTGCGGCGAAGTTCAAGGATGTGAAGGTGAAGCAGGGTATACCGGACGATGCTGTGATACGCAGATTGCCGAGGCCATTATCAGCTTTTCCGAAGTTTGCTCTTCGGGCGATGGGTCAACCAGCGAATGAGCGGACACTCATTGGTGTGTTAATGCCGCAAGGCACGACGGCAATCCATGCGATCCGATTTGTCGCTTTAGCCGATGACAAGCTCGTGCTTCGTTTTGCGAGTGCGTCAGTATCGATGCCCTTGGATTTCAAGATTCGCACGAATGGTCGTTCGAATGTTCAGAATAGCGATGTAGAAGGGCTACCTATCTTTGAAGGTAAGATTTCGGATCTAGCAGCACAACGCGGTCTACGCCTTTTCTGTATTTCCAGTCATTACTCAAAACTTTGGCGAAGTTGCTTTACTCCAATTCTCAATTCCGACGCTTTCACCTCCCCCGACCCCCGCTTGACCCTTGAAATCCCCTGGTCGGCGCTGACCGCCGACTGGCAGCGTGGCTCGGCGCTCCGCACCGACTTCGCCCGCCGCCAAGCGCTGCTGGAAATTGACGTACTGGTCGCGCTCGCCCTCGGCCTGACGCTCAAGCAGCTCATCACCATCTACCAAGTGCAGTTCCCGGTCATGCGCGGCTACGAACGACAGGATTTGTTTGACGCCCACGGCCGCCGCCTCCCAACCACCACCCGCAAAGACCCTGGTGCCAAGGAATTGCGTGACGCGCTGAAACTGCTGTTGCCCAACGCTGATTTCCGCGACGCCGCCCTGAACTATTGCGGCGAGCCGATCACGGTAAGTTGGCCCAGCGACAACGGCCGCCAGACCGTCACCCGGACCTTTTACCCGCCCTTCACCCCCGTTGACCGGGAAGAAGATTATCAAGTGGCGTATGAGTTTTTCAGGGGGCGGCAATGATGGCGGTCATACCTTTGGAGCGCAGAGGCCCAAACCGGCGTGCGGCATGGCGTGCCCCGATCAAGCTGACCAGACCGACCCGTTGCTACTTTCAATCCGCGAGGATACCGAGATGACAACGATCACCTTGAATCTCCCTGATGATGTCTATGGCGTTCTTCGCAAAGCGCCAGGCGATTTTGCCCAGGAACTCATCTTGGCGGCCACCTGCCACTGGTACGCCCAAGGCCAGATCGCCCAGGATAAAGCGGCTGAAATTGCTGGATTGTCCCGGGCCGAATTCATTGATGAACTCGCCCGCCGGCGTATCCCCGTTGGCCAATACTCGGCTGAAGAAGTGCTCGAGGAAGTCCGCCGTGCCTGACGCCTGGGTAGTGAACGCTTCGTCACTGATCATTCTTTCGCGTAACTGGCAAAACCATGTCCAACTCATCCGATCGGCTGTTCGCCCTCAAGCTGAGTGCGCTCCGTAGCTTTCGGGACGAAGCGGCTCTTGACGTTCGGCCCCTGACGCTGCTCTATGGCTTCAACCAGGCCGGCAAGAGCAGCTTGCTGCGCGTCCTGGCGCTGCTGGCGGATTCGTTGCAGGTGGGGGCGGGTCCGCTCGATCTGCAAAGCCCGGCTTTGCGCGGCGCTACGTTCAAGGAACTCTGCTGGTTGGGCCAGGCGCCCAACCTCTCGCCTTGGCTGACGCTGATAGCGCCGGGGCAACCCAACGACTCGGTATTCAAGATCCAGTTTGCGGATGCGAACGGACTGATCGTCAACCGCTTGCACGTAACCCTGGGAATCGAGGGCGACAAGTTCAAAGTCGATCTGGACGGTACCGTCACGCGCGATGGCAATAAAATCAGCGCCAGCTATGCCGGCAGCTATCGGGGACAGGATTGGACCGGCGTGTTGCAATTCGACCACCTGTTTCCCAACGGTCTGCCCGACCAGGCCGAAGCGCTGGCCCAGCGCGTTCGCGAGGGACTCGCACCTCTGCAAAGGCTGCAATGGCTGTACGCCAATCGCCCGACTGGTAGCGACGGCGTCCGCCCGACCCGCTGTTGCAGCCCGGACGGTTCGGATCTGCCGGCTCGGCTCAGAGCGGCATCCAATCAGTCGATACTCGACTCCGCATCTCGTTGGCTGGCCCAGCAGGAAGGACTCGGCAACGAAATCGCATTGCGCGTCAATGCCGCTGGCCAACCGGAGTTGATCCACGGCGCGCGAGGTCGGGAGGGGTTGCCCCTGCATCTGGCGGGTGAAGGCATCCGCTCTCTGCTTCCGATTCTCCTCTGCGCCCTGTGGGCCGAAACCAAACTATCGGCCGCGCCGTCCATGCTCGCCGTGGAGGAACCCGAAGCGCACTTGCATCCGACGCTCCAAGTGGCCCTGTTTGATCGACTGGTGGAGACTGTCCACCAGGGCATTCCCGTGCTCTTGGAAACGCATTCCGTCTATCTGTTACGAGCGATGCAAGTGGCGGTGCTGGAAAAGAGATTGAAGCCCTCTCAGGTGAGCTTGCACTGGGTCGAACAGGGTCCCGATGGGGCTTCAGTCGTGACGACGATAGGCATTGCAGCGGACGCCACCCTGTCGGGGTGGCGGCCTGATGTGTTCGAAAAGGAACAGGAACTCGCCCATCGGGTCCTCGACTTGCGTTGGCAACAGGCCGCGCCCCGATGATCGTATGGATGGATGACGCGCTGTTCGCAGGGGATATCGCCCGCGATCTGGACCGGTTGGCGCTACTGCGTAATCTGGCGTTGCGCAGGCACACCCTGATCGTTTCCATGAGTCCCGATGCGCCTTGGGGTACTCGCCGATCCTCCCACTTCGACGCCTGGCTGGCCGCTTTACCGGACCGTTTGCGGGCAGAGGTCACGATGTTGCGGGAGCGATCCGACTGCGTTTCGGTCAACGCGGTCGTGCGTGGCGCCGCGCGGGTGCTGGTCAGCGCGACGGACCTCAGGGCCGAGCATTCAGGCTGCTGGCTGTCCCTTGAGGATGCGGTGCGGGCTGTGGCGCAACCGCTTCATATCATTGTGGAGCATCAGATTCACGATGCCGCCTTCCTCCGCCGCGTGATGCCGCCGGTGTGGCGTAAAAAGCTCGAGGATTGGGAGCGGCGTGGCGAACTGCGTTACGAGAATGGCGGCGGATTGCCCGTCATGACGGCCATGGTCGAGTTTTTCTGCCAGGACGACAATGCGCGTCTCGCCTTTGGGCTACCTGCCCAACTATGGCGACTGGTCCATTTCCTGGTGTATGACCACGATGGGGATCGGGCGGAGGCGCCTGGCGGAGGCTCCAGGCTGCTGGAGGGAGCTTGTGTCAAAGCCGGCATGGCAAACCATCACTACCGACTGAAGCGGCGGAATCAAGAAAACTACCTGCCCATCAAGGCCATGCGACAGATTGTTGATACAGAAATCTCCGATCCCGCTAATCACAAACAACTGATTGAAAAAATTGATGCTTACGCAGCGATGGGCAAAGAGAAGCATTTCGAGAATTTGGAAAATTATCTCAAAGCATTCAAGAACGTCTTCGCAACCGCAGCCCCATCCGCCTCAAGCTGGCCGGACAACTGGTTTGAGGAAGATGGCGCTTGGCCCGAAATGACGAATTTGGCCGAGCGGATCGCATCCGCGATGTAAGCCGAGGTGCAGTATGCCGTTTTACGAGCGACAACCCTACATCCAGCCCTTGTATCAAATCGTCGGCGAGGTGTTGACCGGCGACATCCGAATACCCCGATTTCAGCGGCCCGGCACCGAGACAACCTGGACCGCGGAGCGGCGTGGCGACCTGCTCGACAGCCTCTACCGTGGGTTTCCGATTGGAACCATCCTGCTCTGGTCCACCCGGATGCCGCTCAAGACTCTGGACGTCGTTGGCGGATTTCGGGTGCGAAAGACCGTTTCCAGCGAAGGTCAGCGGTTGTTGCTCGATGGCCATCAGCGACTCTCGACCCTGGTGCAGATCCTGGGGCCAGGGCTGATCTCCGACCTGCAACTCCAAGAAATCGAGCGCGCGCCCGGAGACTCCGCAGAATCGGCGAGTGAGGAAGTGTGGGTGTTCGACTTGCAGCCAGTCAAAGAGGGCGCGAAAAGTCGCGACCGGTTCATCCTGCTCAAGAAGGATCAGCAACTGACGTCGAGCCAGCTTCCCTTGAGTACAGCCCTGGATCGCAAGGCGCTGAACCGATGGCTCCGGGAACAAAAGCCGCCTCTGAGCGACACCCAAATCACCGAGGCTGATGCGCTCCGGGATCGGCTGCGCGAATACAGCATCCCGGTCGCGGTGCTGGTTGCGGATTCGCTTGAAGACGCGACAGAAAGCTTCAAACGGATCAACTCCAGCGGCGTCCCGATGAGCGACTTCAACATGGTGGCCGCGCTGGCTTACCAGGACGGATTCGATCCCCAGGAACTCTTCGAAAAATATAACAGCGAGTTATTAGAACCCTTGGGGTGGCGGGATGTGCCCGACTCCCACATCCTTCGAGTGTGCGCCGCCCTGGCCGGACAGCATCCGGCCAAGTTGGAGGTGGACAAGCTGGCCGATCAATTACGTGAAAATAACCATCTGATACACCAAGCATTCAATGCTGTAGCCAGGGCGGCCGAAGCGATCCGCCGGGCTTGTGGCATCCACGGACCCGAAGCCCTGCCTTACTCCTGGCAACTCATCATATTAGCCATCACCTTTGGATTGGGCGGCAACGACCTGTCCGAACCAGAGACGTTGGCGGCAGTGCGGCGTTGGTTATGGCTAACCACCTATGGGGAAGTTTTTGCCGGCGTCAATTCGGCGATTTATGACCGCAGCAGCGCCGCCCTGGCCAACATGATCCAGGGTGGAGACTGGCTCGCGATGGAGCGGGATGTGACCAGGAAGGTCCGTGCACTCACTCGGTTCGATTTCAGGGCCGCCCGCGCCAAGGCCTCGGCCTTGCTGATGGCTCGCCATCAGGACCAGGGTAATCTTGAGGGACCCGCGCACCGAGCCCTGGCCGCCGGCGGGTCGTCGCTGGGTTTGCTGCAAACCACTGGGAGACGTTCGACCTGGTGGCATCTGACCGTCGTTGACGATCAAGTATCCATCACTGACTATCGGAATGCCCTCCAGCGCAGGGCCTCAGGCAATTCTTCTGACTCGGAGAATCAGTTGCTGACCCGGATCGGCGTGCCGAGCGACGCTCAGGGTTCGATCCCGAATCTTCTCGCCGCGCGGTGCGAACTGTTGAAGACCGAGGAGCAGCAATTGGTCAGCAATTTGGGACTGGAGTGGGCGGATGCGGATGCGGATGCGGATGCGGATGTTGACCAACAGGCTGAGTAGACCAAGCCAGAGTCCATATTGAGCCGAACCATGCTCCCCGCCACCCTCGCCCAGGACATTCGCCAGCAGGTTATCCACTATCTGGAAGCCACGTTCAATTTTCGCCGGCGCGACGACGAAGAGGCCCTGCGGCGCTTCATCAACGACCCGGAAAACGGCCTGTTCAAGGGGCCGTGGGTACAGATTCGCCGGCCCTTCCGCCCGGCTGCGGATCACGGCAACCGGTTCTTCGACCTGCCGGTTCCCTTTCTCCCCTTCCGCCATCAATGGCTGGCCTGGCGGCGGCTGACCTCGAAAGGACAAGAGCCGGCCTCAACCCTGATCACCACCGGCACCGGCTCGGGTAAAACCGAGTGTTTTCAGGTGCCGATTCTCGATCACTGCTATCGCGAACATCGTGCCGGCCGGAAAGGCATCAAGGCGATCATCCTCTATCCCATGAACGCGCTGGCCGCCGATCAGGCCGGGCGCTTTGCCGATGAAATCTTCCGGACGCCGGCCCTGTGCTGGGGAACCGGACCCACGCGGAAAGCCAAAATTCGCGTCGGTCTCTACACCGGCCGCTTCGATCCCGCCAATTTCAACCGAACCCAGGAAGGCGCCATCCGCGAGATGACCATCGAGCTGGACGGCGCGGTGGAGAAGACCTGGCGGGCCATTACCGACCAGCAAATGTTGCAGGACCAACCCCCCGACATTCTGCTGACCAACTACAAGATGCTGGACTTCCTGCTGATGCGCCCGAAGGACAAGGCCATCTGGCGCTATAACCGGAAAGGCACCCTGCGCTATCTGGTGCTCGACGAACTGCACACCTATGACGGGGCGCAGGGGGCGGATGTCGCCTGCCTCATCCGCCGGCTCAAGGAACGGCTGGACATCGCCCAGGGAGAGCTGTGCTGCATCGGGACCAGCGCCACGATCGCCGCCGGGGACGACGAAACCACCCAGGATCCGCTGGCGCGCTTGGCCGACTTCGCCGGGCGGCTGTTCGAAGAACCGCTCCAGCCGGAATGCGTGATCGGCGAAGACCGGCTCACCGTCGAGGAAATCCTGCGGGCGCCGCTGGCCGATTTCACCCCGGTTCCGGCTCCCGGCGACTGCCGAGCGCGCGAGGGCGAAACCGCCCCGGAATTCGCTCGCCGGATCGCTCCCCGGTTCGGCGCGCCCGCCTTTCCGACCGACGACGGGATGACGCTGTTCCCCGGCCGGCTGCCGCCGGGTGATGACACCCCGGAAACGCGCTGGACGCTGGCCCTGGGCCAGTGGATCCGGTCGCAACCGCTGTTCGCCAGCCTGCTGGAAGCCACCCGGGACGGTCCCCGGACCTGGTCCGAACTGGTCGCCCAAGTGGCCGCCGCCGATCCCTCCCTGCGCGCCGTTCCGGAGTTTGGCGCGCGTAGCGAAGTGTTGTCGGCATTCTTCGCCCTGGTCGCCCAGGCCCGGGAATCCCGCCGCAAGGCCTCCTCCCCCCTCGCGGGGGAAGGCGGGGGTGAGGGGGCGGAACTGTTGCCACCCCGGCCCCTGACCCCGACCCAGGTGCAGTTGTGGATCCGGGAGCTGCGCCGCCTGGGCCGCCTGGTCAGCGACCAGCCGGTCTTCGGCTGGCTGGATGAGCAGCGCCCCGATCAGCGTATCCTGCCGGTCGCCCACTGCACCGAATGCGGCGAGTCGGTCTGGGTGGCGATGGTCGATCCCGATTCCGAGAATCCGATTCAGGCGCGCGGCGTCCAGGGTTTTCAGTTGATCGCCGACGTCGCCCGGATTTATCAGGGCTGGGGATTCGAACGGCCCATGTCGAAGTGGATGGTCGCCCTCAGTCCCTGGTATCCCGACGATGACGCGGCGCCCGCCCAAGGCGCGCTGGAAATCGCGGAATGGCATTTGTCCAAAGACAGTCTGGTCCTGCGCCTGGGACCGGGACCCTGTCCGCTGACCGGCAGCCCGACCTTTCGCGTCCGGATGAACCGGGACACCCGCACCCATGCCGCCGGGCAGACGGTGGGCGCGGTCAAGTGCCCCCACTGCCGCAGCGAGGATTCCCTGATGTTCATCGGCGCCCAGGCCGCCACTCTGGGCAGCGTCGCCATCGATGAACTGTTCGGGTCGGTGCTGAACCACGATCCCAAACTGTTGGCCTTTACCGACAGCGTCCAAGACGCCAGCCACCGCGCCGGCTTCTTCTCGGCCCGAACCTTTCATTTCACCCTGCGCACGGCCTTGCAACGGGTTATCGATGAGGCCGGAGCCGACGGACTGCCGCTCGCCACCCTCGGCGCGCGCCTGCTGGACTACTGGAGCGAACCGGTTCCGGGTCGCCCGGGCAGCCTCCGCGAGGCGATCTCGACCCTGCTGCCGCCCGATCTGCGCGAATACCCACCCTATCTCGCCTACCGCGAACAACCGCCGAACACGCCGCCGGACGACCGGTTGCGCGCCGCCATCGAACAGCGGCTCGCCTGGGAAGCGTGCAGCGAATTCAGCCTGATGCTGACCCATGGCCGGACCCTGGAAGGTAACGCCAGCGCGACCCTGGGCTGGGATGAGGCCGTCATCGAGGCCACGGTGGACCTCGTGCGCCGGCGGTTGCCGGCCATCGATCCGTCGCTCGTGGCCGGGGACAGCGCAGCCGGCGCTGGACGGCTCCGCCGCTGGATGCTCGGCATCCTGCACCGCCAGCGCGAACGTGGAGGTCTCTATCATCCCTATCTCGACAGTTACGCCCGCCAGCGCTACTGGGGCAAATATCCCTTTGGCAAGGTGGTTCCTGGCCGGGAACTGCTCCCGCCCGCCGGACGTTATCGGCCCCGATTGATGGCCCTGGCTCCGCACCGGGATCACGATCACCTGCTGGCCTCCTCCCGACCGGGCCAGATGTCCCCCTGGCAGATCGTCTGGGCGCGGCGCGCGCTGGCGCTGACCCATACTCCGGAAACCTCGATCCTGGACCTGATTCGGGCCTTCCTGGAGGCGGGTTGCGAATCGGGCCTGCTGCGAGAGGTGCAGCGCGACGGCCATCAGCGCCTGCTCGCCCTGTCCGCCGACGGCGCGCGCCTGTGGGCCGACGGTGTGCAGTATGCGTGCGACGACAACGGCCAGCGGCTGTATCGTCCCTGGCATGAGGCCGCCGACTGGGATGGCGCGCCCACCCTCGCCTACCAGGGCGAGCAGGGTCGCTACCAGCGGATCGTTTCCAGCGACCGGCAAATCTATTATCAGCAGCGCTATCGCAAGGGCGCTTTACGCCGCGTGTTCGCGCAGGAGCATACCGGCCTGCTGACCACCGAGGAACGGGAAGTGCTCGAGTATCAGTTCAATCACGGCGGCCATGCCGATGATCCGAACGTGCTGACCGCCACCTCGACGCTGGAAATGGGCATCGATATCGGCGATCTGTCCAGCACCCTGCTGTGTTCGATCCCCCCCACCACCGCCAGTTACCTGCAACGGATCGGCCGCGCCGGACGCCGCACCGGCACGGCGCTGGTGCTGGCGGTGATCAATCAGCGGCCTCACGATCTGTTCTTCTTCGGCCGCCCGGGAGAAATGCTGGCCGGCCAAATCGAACCGCCGGGCTGCTGGCTGGACGCCAGCGCGGTGCTGGTGCGCCAGTATCTGGCGTTCTGTTTCGACAGCGCGGTCCGAGAAGGCGTGATCCAGGCGTTGCCCGCCACCGGCCGGCAACTGGTCGAGGATCTGGACAGCGGCCAGGGGCCGCTGTCATCGCTCCTGGCCTGGGCGACCCAGCGGGAAGCCGCGCTCCAGGGCGCGTTCCTGGCCCGGTTCAGCGCCGACGTGCGCGAGGACACCCGGGAACGGTTTCTGCGGGAAAGCCGCGCCGAAGTGCTGCGGGCGCGCATTCACCACGCCGCCCGGGATTTCGACCGCCAGCGCCAGGCGATCGTCAATGCGCGGAAACGGCTCGCCGACCAGAAGAAGGAAGCCGAAGGCAACGACGACGGGGAAAGTCTGCGGGAAATCGAACAGGAAAACCGGATTCTGCGCGTGAGGCAGACCCACCTGGATCGCACCACGGTCCTGGAAATCCTGATCGAATACGGGTTGCTGCCGAACTACGCCTTTCCCGAACGGGGGGTGCATTTCAACGGCGTGCTCTACAACGATCATCGTCGCCGGCCCGGTCCGGGTCGGGAGCATGACGGCGCATTGCAGGCCTATGACCTGGTGCGGGGCGCAGGTTCGGCGTTGCGGGAACTGGCCCCCCGCAACCGCTTCTACACTCACAGCCATGCGTTCGAAATCCAGCAGCTTGCGCTGGGCGCGCCGGCCCAGCCCCTGCTGGAACAGTGGGCGATCTGCGGCGAATGCGGACATATCCGGCGGACCGATGAACTCAACCGGCCCGATGCCTCCCCGGTCTGCCCGCAGTGCGGCTATGCCGCGGACGCGCATTCACAACGGGATCGGAGCCAGCACAAGCGGTTTCTCGAGTTCGCCCGGTCCCAGGCGATCTCCTATATGGAGCATTACGAGAGCCTGTCCGGCGACCGGGCCGACGAGCGGGAACAGCGCTTCTATCGCCTCGTGAACAGCTTCGACACCACCCTCGATGCGCCGAGTGGCGCGGTGGCGGACGAGATGGAACCCTTCGGCATCGAATACCGGGCGGCGCTGGCTCTGCGCCAGGTCAACACCGGGTTTGCCGAAATCCCCGGCAGCCTGCCGTTCGGCGTCGATCAGCAGGTTTCGGACACCGGATTTCTGGCCTGCGTCCATTGCGGGGTGACGGTCGACAGCGACGGCGACCGCAGCCCGCTCAGGCATCGGCGCAGTTGTTCCGGGCGGCGCAAGACCGAAAAAATGCAAAGCGAGGGCCGGCCGGGCGATGCCTACCAGTGGGAAGCGTTCTACCTGTACCGGGAACTGCGCTCCGAGGCGATTCGCATCCTGCTGCCCGAGGTGGACGAGGACGACATCGCGACGCTGACCGCCTGCCTCGTGCTGGGGTTCCGGCTGCGGTTCCAGGGCAATCCCGGCCATTTGCTGGTGATGCCCCAGAGCGTGCCGCAACACCAGGATGGCCTGCGCAGGCATTACCTGGTGCTGATGGACGCGGTTCCCGGGGGCACCGGGTTCCTGAAAACGCTGTTTCAGGATACTGGCGGCGATGCATCCGGGTTGCCCGGCGAAGGCATCATGGATCTGCTCCGCCGCGCCAAGGACGCCCTCGAGTCGTGCAATTGCCGCCTGCTGCCCTGCCGGCACGGCCAGGATGATCCGGATGGCTGCTATCGCTGCATCCGCACCTATCATCTTCAGTACCGGTCGGACCAGATCAGCCGGGAGCGGGGCATCCGGCTGCTCGGCCGTCTGATCGAGGCCGGCCAGCGGCGAACGCTCGTCAAGACCCTGGACCAGGTTGACGCCAGGGCGCTGTTCGGCAGCTTGCTGGAAAAGCGGCTGGTGGACCGGTTGCGGGAATTTGTCGCCACGGACATCGCCGGTCAGCCGGGGGAATGGACCCGAACCCTCATCAAGGGCGCGCTCGGGTTCCGCTTCCGGGTCGGCGCTCATCCCCGGCTCTGGGCGCTGGAATTGCAACCCAAGCTTGGCCCGCAGCAAGGCGTGGCGATACCCTGCCAGCCGGATTTCCTGCTCACTGCCGACGATCCGGAGATCCGACCCGTCGCCATTTTCGCGGACGGCTTCGAGCCCCATGTCCGGCCGGGCCAGGCCGACAGCCGCCTGCCCGACGACTTCAGGAAGCGGCGCGCCATCCTCGACAGCGGACTTTATGGCGTATGGAACATCACCTGGCACGATCTGAATCCCGATCCGCAGACGCCGATCCGACTGCTTCAGCCTCCTATTGTCGCCAGGATCCTGCCGCCTCGACTCGCCGCGGCCCGACAGCAG
>Ga0209507_1001355_pt1 | contig 19700 bp, 18 predicted proteins | sample AD_UKC028_MetaG_FD_184414 | JGI IMG/M metagenome (GOLD analysis project Ga0209507, IMG submission 184414) | Active sludge microbial communities of municipal wastewater-treating anaerobic digesters from USA - AD_UKC028_MetaG (SPAdes) (version 2) | ecosystem: Engineered > Bioreactor > Anaerobic >...
CCCGGCGTCAGGCCAGCCGAGCGCAGCGCCGCTTCCATGGCCAGCCGGGCGCCGAGGCCTTCCGGATGCGGCGACGACATGTGATAGGCGTCGCTCGACTCGCCGCTGCCGAGCAGCAGCAGCGCACCTGGCTCCGGGATTTCAGGCGCCCGTTCGAGCAGCGCGAAGGCCGCGCCCTCGCCGACCGAAATACCGTTGCGCGCCGCGTCGTAGGGCCGGCATGGCGTGGCCGACGTCAGTTGCAGCGAGGCGAAGCCGTAGAGCGTGGTCAGGCACAGCGAATCGACGCCGCCGACCAGCGCAGCGTCGATGGTGCCGCAGGCCAGTTGGCGCGCGGCGGCGGCGAAGACCTTAGCGCTCGATGAGCAGGCGGTGGAAATCACCACCGCCGGGCCTTCAAGCCCGAAATATTCCCGCGCGAATTCGCCCAGTGAAAAGGTGTTATGCGTGGTACGGTAGTTGAAATCGCCGGGCAAGGCGCCGGTCGCCAGGTCCCGGCGGCGGTAGGCCAGTTCGGTCTGCAGGATGCCAGCGGTGCTGGTGCCGAGGAAGATGCCGACGCGGTTCTTGCCATAGCGGGCAATGGTTTCACGCACACGTTCCGCGAAACCGTCAGCTTCCAGCCCAAGAAATGCCAGCCGGTTGTTGCGGCAATCGTAGCGGGCCAGCATTTCTGGCAGTTTTTGCGCGTCGACCGTAGCAACCTCACCGATCCAGGTATCGAGCATCGTTGTTTCAAATGCACATGGTGCCAGGCCACTGCGACCTTCACGCAGTCCGGCCAGCAAGGCATCAAGTCCCTGGCCAAGGCAGGTGGTGGCGGTATAAGAGGTAATCAGCAACGGGGTCACGGCAGGTATCCAGCAAATCCGTCATTCTGGACCGGAACCCTGGCAATCAGCATGATGTTGGCAAAGGGTTTTCCTTCACTCATCGACATGCTTTCGACCTGGAACCCAAGGCTCTGCAGCAGATCGATCCAGTCGGCAAGCCGGCGACCGTAAAGTGTAGGTAGGCGATGTCCACGCACAAAGGTAACGACACGGTCCACCCAATTGCAGAGATGGTAAGGAAGACCAGCGCCCGCATCGCCGACGCGGGTCAGGAATAATCCGCCAGGCGGCAACGCGGCGCGAATCCGCTTGAGTACTTCGACTTGCCGGGCATAATCGATGTAATGCAAGGCATCCAGGATGGTGATGACGTCTGCCTGGCCGAGATTAACCTCGCACATATCACCCTGGTGAACAGTGACGACAGGATGATTGGACCCGAATGCGCGGACAGCACGGTCGACATCCTTCTGCATCAACTCAACGCCGCGCAGGCTCAGTGGCTTTGGCGGCGGCGCCCAATCGCTCGGCCAACTGCCTTTCTCGTAAAGATTGCGAGCGGCAAGCAACCAGCCGAATAAACTGCCCTGGCCGCATCCGAGATCGAGAAAGCGTGCTTCAGCAGGAAAAATGCCGCGCTTCAGAACTTCGCGGAAGATGCAGTCGGAGGACAACTTGCCACGCGAATAATGGTATGAGAAACGGCCGCTACCACGAAATGGCTGACTCGCGTTGTCGAGCAGGGTCTGTTGAAATTGTGCGTTCATCTCAGGGCGGATTCAAGCGTCACAGGGATCAATTGGGCCTGTTTGATGCTCTCCAGCAAACGGGGCAATACCGACAGGATAACCGGTCGGCCATCCGCCGCTGTCGCACCGTGACGATCATGCAGAAGCAATATATCGCCTGGACCAAGCCCTCTGGAAAGTCGCCCATAAACACGCAAGGAGTCACCTTCCAGCGTATCGTAAGACCGCCTTGTCCACGAGGCGAGTTTCAAGTCAAGGCTGGCCAGCACCGGGTCGAGCAACGGGTTGCGCAAACCGGCAGTCGGACGGAAAAAGCGCGGATTTTGCCCGGTGATATCCGCCAAAGTCGCCTGAGCATTGGAAATGTCGGCACGAATGCGTTTCAAGCCGAAGGTCGCGAACATCATTGAGTGTGAATCCCCGTGATTTTCAACACGATGTCCACGCGCAACGATTTCCTGACACAAAGCCGGGTGCTGGCGGGCGTATCTGCCGATGCAGAAAAAACTGGCCCGGGCGCCTGCCGCGTCAAGCAGATCAAGCACGCGTGGCGTCACCTCGGGGTCCGGGCCATCGTCGATGGTCAGCGCGATCTCGCGCCGTGCAATTGCGCTGGCTGGCAGACGATTGAGATTGGGACCGAGCAGGGTCGTCCTTGGCAACATGCCGGCGCCGGTAATGATTGCCTGGTTGAATGCCACAGCGCCGAGCGCCCATGGCCAATAGCTCGGTCCGGCGAGCAGACCGATACCCGCCGCTACGTGGGTGGCGAGCGAAAGCTTTAGGGCAGGCGTCGGTATCCAGAGCTGCGACATGAGAATTGGTCCGGCAACAAATGATGATTCGAAAACTCTTCCCGCAAGGCCCGCAATACAGGCCCGTCGTGGCTACCAGGCATGGTGATGCTTGCAATATATAGAAAGCAATCAGCAAGCTTTTTCATGCCGTTGTGCCACGTGGAACGAATATTGCCGTAAGCAACAACGCGAGGATAGCCCCGGGGCCGACGGTGACACCGACAGCATGCAATACGGGCACTTTGGATAGTGCCAGCGTACCAAAACCGATCGCCGTCGTCAGGTTGGCGATCAGCATTGACGCAAGCGTTTCGGCATCAAGCTGGCCCTGATCATTGGATCGGTCAAAAAACAGCGCATAGTTTGAACCGACAGCCACGATCAGGAGCATACCGACCAGATGCAACAAGTGCAGGCGTTCACCGATCAGACTGAGACCAGCTATGACCAGCAAAACCGAAAGCAGGAGCGGCAGCATGACAACAGCGAGTCTTGCCGGCGAGCGCAAGGTCACAGCCAAGAGCAGAATGATGGCCACGAGACCACCCAGCGAAAGCAGAATCGCTTCACGCAGATAGTCGTTGTAAAGTTTGTCGAGCTCGGCTTTCAAGTCGACGACCAAAACACCGGTTCCAGCCAATGCATCGCGAAGCGATTCAATAGCGAGTGGCTGACCCGACTCAGCGAGCGCAGGGTGCACGGGCAACAATACGCTGAAGCCACCCGAATGCGGCAGCACCAAAGCATTGACAGCCAGGGCAAGGTCCGTTCCGGCCAGGGATTCCCGACTTAATGTGCAATTCATTTTGGCGGCGGCGACATCATCGATGAAGCCGGTCAATTTATCTGCTGCCAGCGGTAAATCGGCCAACGCCGCTTGCAGGCGAAGCCGCAAATCAGTACTCGCCGGCAGGCTGGCGCATCTGGCCCTCTGCATTGCCGAACTGGGCAGGAATCTGGCCGGACTGTCATAACTGCCAATCACACCTGCGGCAACCAGGCGATCAAGTTTTTCACCAACATTTTCGGTAGCCTGAAGCGCAGACTCGAGGTCGGATGCATCGATGACCACCATATAGCTCGAATCCGGTGCGGCGATATCAGCACGCAAACGCATATCGAGTTCCACCTCTTTGGAAGTAGCTGTACTCAACACCGACAGGTCGGGATGCCACAGGCTTTCGCGATGAACCACGAGGTGGATAGCCGCCAGCAAGGCCAGCAATAGTACCGGCCAGCGCAAAGCATGCACGAAAAGAATGCTCTTTTCTGCCGCCCGACCCAGCGGCGAAAGGTCGCTTGCCATTCTCGCGCCGCCAGCCAGTTGCGGCAAAACGAACCGGGTGACAATGGCTGCTGCAAGAACACCGCTCAGGGAATACAAGCCAAGTTGTGCAAGACCAGGAAACCCTGAAAACAACAGCGCTCCGAAACCACAAACCGAAGTCAGCACACCAAGCCGGATAGTTGGCCAAAAACGTTCACGCCAGCCGGCGAATCCCATCCGACCGGACTGTACGAAATAGTAGATGGAGTAATCAACTGCCTCGCCGATCAACGCCGAACCAAAGCCGACGGTAATCCCGAAGACGGTTCCATAAACGAGACTGACTGCAACGACGCCGGCCAGAACACCAGAAACGACTGGCATTAGACCAAGCGTCAAAAGTCGCGGGGAGCGATAAACAAAAAACAACAGACAAATGATTGCAATCGAACTGACAAGCGACAAACGGGTCACTTCACCCTTGATCAAGGCCCGCGAGTGGACGGCAAAGACCCCCGGGCCGGAGATCTCGATATTTGCATCATCGACACCATTCGCCCTGGTGCTCGCAGAAAACTCCCTCTTTATCGTATTGATCGCTGTCTCTTGGCCATCGGTATCGGAGCCAAGCACTTTGGTTTGCAGCACCAGCATGATCCGCTCGCCGTCTCGCGAAGCCCAGACGCCGCCATGAATATTCGGCTGGGCACCGACATTCAGGCCGCCGAGCAACGCCATGAGTTCGCCCGTTGGGTCCCGGGTAAACAAGGGTTTAAGGACAAAGCCGGCGGGCGAAACAAGCAGATCAATGCTATTGGCAATAGCCGACTTCAGCCCGTCAACGGTGAAACGGTCGGGTGTGACCGCCGGACTCAGCAGGTAGCGATGTTTGAAAAGAAATTCGCGATCGGCATCGTGGCTCCCTGCCTCGCCATTCTGAATGGAAGAAAATCCGGAAGTTTTTTCGAGCCGCCGGCGCAAATCCCTGGAAAGCGTGGCCCGCTGATCAACATCACCGCCCCCGATGGCAACCATGAGCAGGCGCGAAACGACGCCTTCCTTGATCTGATTTACCAGAACCTGTTGCTCGGCGCTTGGATCGGCCGGCAGGAAAAAGGACATATCGGCGGAGAATCGGCTGTTCCAGACAATTGTGACACCTGCCAGCATTGCCATGAGCCAGATCACGAAAACACGGCGAGCAGCGTTGTTCATCTGCCCCCGACCGGTTCGATGCTCATCACTGAAAGATCACCATCAGCCTGCAGATATTCGATACTGCGAACCTGCCCCTTGCTACCAGTGACAACAATCCGCTGCACCAGCGCTGCAATTTTCTGATCACTGGGAAGCATCGTCAGCGTCCAGTTTTCAGGATTGCCCGCGAGATGCAACAGATAGTTTCTCTCCAGAGCGGCGCGGTTACCCGCCAGCGTACCGCGAATGCTGTCGATGAAGGCAAGCGCCTCGGGCTGATTGGCAAGATTGATCGAGAGCTTTTGCTTCTCACGCTCGATACTCAGCATATCCTTGTCCAGCAGGAGGATTTCCGGCTTTGGTGTCACAGTGCGTTTCTCGAGCCGGTCGGGCGCGGTGTAAGTCATTTCGCCACTTGAGACGAGCGGTTTGTCGAGAAACGAGACGTGTCTTTTTTCGACAAACTTCGCCCTGCCACCCTTGTTTTTAGCCAGATCACCCATCAACTGACCGACATCAAATGCCCCAAGCGCGGGCATGGTCAGCAAGCCGAGGAAAAGACCAATGACGAAACGCCCGATCACTTCTTTTCCCAAAAATCGAAGAAATTGAACCAGTTGTAGGGCGCCAATCGACAAAAGTGGTTCAAGCGTTCGACGTAGCGCTGCTGGGCAGCACGCATCGCCGCCTCTCGCTCACTACGCGATGTGTCCGAAAAATCGGCCAGTTGTTCAAAGTGGATCTGGTAACGATTGCCGCCCAGGTAAAGCCCGGCCATGAAAAACACCGGCCGCTGCAACATCGCGGCCATGCGGAATGGGCCAAGCGGGAACTGAGCCGTTTTACCAAGAAAATCGCAGTCGACCGCAAAATCGCCATCGAGTCCGCGGTCGGCCAGCATCCCGACCAGATAGCCATGATCCAGTTTGTCGCGAGCTTCGAGCATCGACTCCATGCGGCCGAGCGCAATGACGTCCTCGGTCGCCCGCGGGTTGATCGCTTCCAGCGTCGCATTGATTTTGCGTGCATTTTCTTCGTACATCAACATCGCGACTTTCAATCCTGCCCTGTTCCGACCAACGGCACGCAAGACCTCGAAGCTGCCGAGATGAGCACCGATCAGCAGCGCGCCCGGCTGTCTGTCGAGAACGCCAAGCAAGGTATCGGCACCGATCACCTCGATGTCAAACAGATCGAAGCGGTCATTGAGAAGGTAGATCCGATCATGGATCGTAGTCGCGAAAGACAGCACGTGACGAAAGCCGTCTGACCACTCTGCCCAGCGGCCAAGGGCACGTCCCAGGTATTCGCGACTGGCTTTTCTTGCCCTCGGGGCAAACAGCAGAAAATAAATGGCAATTCCATAAAGCACAATGCGACCGATGGCCCGGCCAAAAGTCAAAGATATCCAGACCATCAACTTCATGATGGCCAGATTGCTTCGCTCCTGCTGATGCCGCCAGTTGATGGCAGCGGGTTCTCCCGGACTCATGCGGAAGTCCCAAGCAATTGGCATGAGGCGACCTCGCGTCCGTTACCACGCACGTTGATGATGATTGCGCCGCTGTCCTTGATCGACAGCGCAAAGACCAGAAACTCACCAGGACCGACCGGGCTGAAGAATTTGGCATTTGCTATCTGCCACTTGCGAAGCGAATATCCGGGCAGGTTCTCGGCAAACATAATGGCCCGATCGAGCAGAACAACCCCGGGGACGATCGGTCGTCCGGGGAAGTGCCCGGCAAAAGCAGGATGATCCGTGGGAACCGTCCAGGTATATTCAGCGCCCGGCATGACTGAGCCATTCCGCGTAAAGCGCCTCTAACCGGTTGTGGGGCAACTTGCCGGTACTGTTACGCGGAAGCTGTTCGAGAAAGATCAGCGGGCGCGGCAGAAAAACCTGATCGATGCGCCCACGCAATCGGGCAAGGAGTGTTTGACTCTGCAGTTCAGGAGCGACAACAAAGGCACACAAGCGCGTAATGCCGTCCTGGAACTTATCGTGCGGTATGAAAAATGCAATATCGACAACCCCGGGAATCGATGACGCCTGATGGTTCAGGTAGGCGAGCGACGAGCGCTTGCCGGCAATGTTAACCAGATCGGCATTGCGTCCATGCAATCGGAAGCAGCCGTCTGCCAACATTTCAATGTTATCCGACAGCCCCACCCGGCCCTCGACATGGCCGCCCGAAGCGAAGGTTTGCCCATCCTCCTGTTCCAGTTGAACGCCAGCCAAAAGTCGCCATGTCTGGTTGGCCGTCGTCCGCCGACTGGCGATCTGACCGGTTTCGGTACTTCCGTAAATCTCATAAAGCGGCGCTCCAAAGCGACTTTCCGCCTTGGCAGCGAGCGTCATCGAAAGGGGCGCCGTGGCCGAGAGCAACTTATCCATGGTTGGCAATGCCAGACCACTGGCCAGCAAGGTCGACAGGTGGAACGGGGTCGTGACCAGAAGACGGGGGCGCGGAACGCTTTCCAGCGCATCGGCAATATCCTGCGGATAAAACGGCTTTCCCGACCAGAAAGGAGATTGCCCATGCAATGCCAACAGGAATGTGGACTCGAAGCCGAAGGCGTGCTGTACAGGAACCGTTCCGACGATGGAGTACGGGCGTCCGAACAAACCCAGTCGTTCAGCTTCGGCAAGTCCATTGAGGACCAGGCGCCCCCAGGTCTTGAAATGGGGCATCGGCGTTCCCGTCGAACCCGACGTAAACAGGCATGCAGCGACATGGTCAGCCGAAATTTCGGGGATATTGCTCACTGCCTCCGGATTAGCGTCTGCGAGAACAGGAAAATCAATTCGTGGCATTTCAGGGCCATCGAATTTGCTATCGCATAGACAGAAAACGTCGGAAAAATCATGTTGAACACGACGAAGCGTATCTGCAGACTGTGATGATGGCTGCAAGCTCGTTTTTCCGGTCAGCAGACCGGCTGCGAAACCAACGGCGAAACGATAGCGATCCTGGCAGGCATTGAGCAAATAACGTGAGCCCGGAAGCTGTGCTGCCAAGGCCTCCGCATCAGCGAGAAAATCGCGTACCCGGATGGAGCCGCTGGACGACCATGCGAAGATATCGTCAAGATTATTGTGTCGGACCAGCGGAAATGTGGTCATGTGCGTTTGACAGACGAATCAACGCGATGCTGCCTCGCTGCGCGGTAGCTGCGTATCGTGTCGGCTATCCCGGTACGGTCCTCGGGAGGCAGTACGCGGTGCCGGCAATACAGCTCTACTGCGAACATTGAAAAAACCAATGGCATGGTCAGCAGATTCGCATAGATCGACCAAACGGCGTGTGATGCAAAAAAGAACAGCAAAATGGAAACGCTCGCGTTAACGAGAAAAAAGGCAGTCCACGCAACAGTAACCTGCCTGGTATAGCGTTTTATTGACGGTGAAATAACGCCATTGTGAGCGAACAGTGCGAACGAAGTGACCAACGGAGTACGACCAGAAAAGAGGCTATGCCCAAAAAATGCGCCAAGCGCCAGGTTCGTGCCAAGGTGCTGAATAAAATACATCAATGCAACATTTTGTCGCAGATCCACCCAGAACCAGGCAATCAGACATAACATCGCAATGCCGCCAGCAACAGCCCGGATTGTGCTGCCAGATCGTCGGAGAAAAACGAAAATCACCGCAAACAGCGGGGCGACCGCCAATGCCACGGCGACATCGGAGGCGTTGCCATCAACACTGTTCAAATGGGCCAGCACAGCCCATGCGACAACCAGGAAAGCGACCCCGGCGCCACGCATGATCGCTACCGGAGACACCAGGATCATTTGGTCCGGTTTGCAGCGATATGGCCGACCAGGGTTCGTAGTGATGTGAATATACGAATGTTGTCTTCGCTGTCTGAACGCAACTGGAACCCGTAACGCTTGGAAACCGCCAGGGCAATCTCCAGAATATCTATTGAATCAAGACCCAGACCTTCACCAAATAGCGGAGCATCGGGTTCGATCTGCTCGGCGCTCGTCTCCAGATTCAGCGCCGAAACAATAAGTTCGGCCACTTCCGGTAGCAGAGTCTCTGGAGTTGCTTGCAAGAGTTCTTGAGACATGAGGATATTTCCGTAGTTTTTTCAGGCAACGGCGCGAAATGCGAGCACCGCATTACTGCCGCCAAAGGCGAACGAGTTGGACAATGCTGCAGACAATCCGCGGACATGTCGCCCAGCGGCAACATGATCGACTCCGAGGCAGGCAGCGTCAATATTATCGAGATGGGCTGTCGGTGGAATTGCTTTTTCCCGCAATGCAAGCACCGTAACAATGGCCTCGATAGCCCCTGCCGCACCCAGTTGATGACCGTGCATCGACTTGGTGGCACTTACCGGCAGATTTGCCGCGTATTCACCAAAAACCTGCTGCAGTGCGGAAATCTCGATCTGGTCTCCTTCGATCGTTGCCGTCCCGTGCGCATTGACGTAGCCGATCTCGTCCGGCGCCAAACGGGCATCAGCAAGGGCTGCCTCCATGGCACGAACTTGCCCGCCCATTTCCGGGCGGACAATATGACTGTGGTCGCAACTCGTGCCGTAGCCAACCATTTCGCAATGGATACGGGCGCCGCGAGCGACTGCATGGTCCCAGTCCTCGAGGACCAATGCCGATCCACCCTCACCCAGCGCCAGGCCAGATCTGTCGGCATTGAATGGGCGGCAGGCGCGGCTGCAGTTGTGTTCATCGCTGCTGGCCATCACGCGCAGAGCTTCCCATGCGCGAACCACGCCGTAGGCTTGAGGCGCCTCCGAACCCCCGGCCAGCATCAGTGGCGACTCGCCGCTGCGCACGCGGCAGAAAGCTTCGCCGATAGCAATTGCTGCCGAAGCACAAGCAACCGAATGGTTGATACTGACGCCGCCAAGTTCAAGCTGGATGGAAATATGGGCGTTAGCCGCATTGCTCATTGCCAGGACAACCGACATCGGCGAAATACGCTCGCGCCCTCTCTGCCACAAATCCCTGTATGCCTTCTCTACCGCAAAGGTGCCACCCATTGCGCTTCCCCAGGAAACCCCCCAGCGCTCGCGACTTTCTTCCGATGAGGCACGCGGAAGGCCCGCATCGGACCAAGCCTGAAAAGCAGCCGAGGTTCCAAGCTGCGCAAAACGGTCCATCATTCCTGCAAGCGGGCGTCCAAGCGAAATATCTGCATCGAAATCCGGACAGCTTACAAAGGGAACCGCCAGCGGCACCGGGACATCGCTGGTCTGCAGATAGCGAACGGCCGATTCGCCGGCCACCAGGCGCCCAAAGAAATCCTCCAGATCACCACCATACGGGCTGACTAGTCCAAGCCCGGTAATCGCCACACGACGTCGCCCCATGTACTCAACTTTGCTCGCCGCGAATGCGATCCATAAATGAAGCGAGGCCCCCGACGGTAGTCGGGGCTGAACTGCTATTGTCAATCGTGACGTTGAAGCGATCCTCAAATTCGAACATCAACTCGACCAACATCAAGGAGTCAACACCAAGATCATTCAAGAGCGCGTCAGGAAGCACCTTTTCAGGTCTAACACCAAGACGGCTATCGAGAAATTCGCGTATAAGCGTAAGGGAATCCATAGTCTGTCGATTATATTATGGAACGGACAAGCCAGATCAGATGTACAACCAGTTCCATGACAAGAGGGCAATCCGTTATTGCACCCCGAAAACCCCATGACCAAATATTTTACTAGCCCGACCCAGATACAGAATGGCGAATCCGGCGGGTGGCTCATTCAAGCCAGGTTCAGGATCGCCCAACTCCGGCCTTTGAAGGCAATCGGCACAACAGCATTCATCCTACTGTTTTTTTGGGGTTATTTCGGGGTAATGCGAAACCCCTGGTCTGCACCAACGATGATGCCACTGACCATAATTGACGAATCCATTCCGTTCACCCCGCTAGCCTTCGGCTTCTATGCTTCGCTTTGGCTCTACGTATCGCTCCCCCCTGCTCTCCTGCTAAATGTAAGGCAATTACTGGCATACGGATTCTGGATCGGCGCATTATGTGTTTTTTGCCTGCTTATTTTCTTGGTGTGGCCGACAACAATCCCTGAATTCGATATTAACTGGTCGAAGTACCCCACAATCAAACTAATCAAGGGCCTTGATATTTCCGGTAATGCGTGCCCCTCACTGCATGTCGCCACCGCCGTCTTCTCGGCAGTCTGGATTCAACATATCCTGCGCCTGATCGGCGCCCCTCGCGTATTGAGCACCGCAAGCATCGTCTTATGCGTATTGATTGTCTGGTCCACAATCGCGCTCAGGCAACATGTGGCGATTGATGCGCTTGCTGGTATAGCAGTCGGACTCATATTTTCTTTCGCATCACTCAGCATCAAGATTCCTCTGGGCCGAGAATAATTCCGGATAGTGCTGCAAGCATCCGGGTTACCCCCGATGGAAGCTGCTTTGAGTCCTCTCATCCCCACGCCTCGCCCAGCGCCTCGGCCTGCCGCAGCACCAGTTCCACCGCCGCCTCCTGCTGGTCCGGCGGGTATTTGTACTTGCGTAAAATCCGTTTGACCATCAGCCGCAGTTTGGCGCGCACGCTCTCGCGCGCCGACCAGTCCACGCTCAGGTTCTGGCGCAGGCTCTCGGTCAGTTCGTGGGCGATCTTCTTCAGCGTCTCGTCGCTCAGTTCGCGCACCGCCGATTCATTGTCGGCCAGCGCATCGTAGAAGCGGACTTCGTCGTCGTTCAGGCCCAGCGCTTCGCCCCGGCTGGCGGCGGCGCGGAACTTCCTGGCCATCGCGATCAGTTCCTCGATCACCTGCGCCGTCTCGATGGCGCGGTTCTGGTAGCGCTTGACGACATCGGCCAGCAGCTCGGAGAACTTCTTCGACTGCACCACGTTGCCGGCGAAGCGCGATTTGATCTCGCCTTCCAGCAGCCGCTCCAGCAGTTCGACCGCCAGATTGCGCTCAGGCAGGTTCCTGACCTCGGCAAGGAAATCGTCGTCGAGGATGCCGATGTTCGGCTTGTCCAGCCCGACCGCATCGAAGACATCGACCACCTCTTCGGAAACCACCGCCGAATTGATGATCTGCCGGATCGCCAGTTCGCGCTGTTCGTCGCTGCGTTTCTGCCGGGTCAGGTCGCGCTTGGTCAGCAGCACCTTGACCGCCTGGAAGAACGCCACTTCCTCGCGCACCAGCTTGGCGGCATCCAGCGTGCAGCACAGCGAGAAAGCCTTGCTCATCGCCAGCGCGGTGTCGGCAAAGCGCTTCTTGCCGTCCTTTTGCCCGAGCACATGGTTGGCCGCCCCGGCCAGCCGCTTGTGGCCGGTGCCCGGGAAATCGCTGTAGTCGTAGCCGTGCAGCAGGCCGCGCAGGATGTCGAGCTTCTCTTCCAGCACCGCGTAGGCTTCCGCCACATCGACGGTCGGCCGGCCACGGCCATTGCTGGCGGTGTATTCCTTGAGGGCGCTGCGCAGCTCGTTGGCGATGCCGATGTAGTCCACCACCAGCCCGCCCTGCTTGTCCTTGAACACCCGATTGACGCGGGCGATGGCCTGCATCAGGTTGTGGCCCTTCATCGGCTTGTCCACGTACAGCGTATGAACGCACGGAGCATCGAAGCCGGTCAGCCACATGTCGCGGACGATGACGATGCGCAGCGGGTCGGCGGGGTCCTTGAAGCGCTTCTCCAGCCGCTTCTTGACCTGTGCGCTATGGATGTGCGGGCGCAGCAGCGCCTTGTCGCTGGCCGAGCCGGTCATGACGATCTTGATCGCGCCCCGCTCGGGGTCGGGATCGTGCCAGTCCGGGCGCAGCCTGACGATCTCGTTGTAGAGATGGACGCAGATGTCGCGGCTCATGGCGACGATCATTGCCTTGCCGGACTGCGCCTTGTTGCGTTCTTCGAAGTGCGCGACCAGATCGGCGGCGACGGCGGCGACCCGCGGTTCGGCGCCGACCACCTTTTCCAGCGCCGCCCAGCGGCTCTTCAGCCGGGCCTGCTGGTCTTCCTCCTCGTCCTCGGCAAGTTCGTCGACCTCGGCATCGATCTCCGGCATCTCTTCGCTCTTGAGCGCCAGCCTGGCGAGGCGCGACTCGAAGTAGATGGCCACCGTCGCGCCATCGGCCTGCGCCTGCTGCATGTCGTAGATGTGGATGTAGTCGCCGAACACGGCGCGCGTGTCGCGGTCTTCCGAGGAAACCGGGGTGCCGGTGAAGGCGACGAAGGTGGCGTTGGGCAACGCATCGCGCAGATGCTGGGCGTAGCCGACCTGGTAGCGCGCCGCCGGCTCGGCGGCCTGCAGTACGGTCGCATCGTTGGCTGCTGCACCCCAAGGGTACTTCCTGCGGGGCGCGGTCGACGGCGAATTCCGGCCGATTTTCAGTTTGGCCTCGAAACCGTACTGGGTGCGATGCGCCTCGTCGGCGATGACGACGATGTTGTGGCGTTCCGAGAGCACCGGGAAACTGTCCTCGTCGGCGCCCGGCATGAACTTCTGGATGGTCGCGAAGACGATGCCGCCGGACGGCCGGTTGCCCAGCAAAGTCCGCAAATCCTGGCGGGTGGCCGCCTGCACCGGCTGCTCACGCAGCAGGTCCTGCGCCAGCGAAAAGACGCCGAACAACTGGCCGTCGAGATCGTTGCGGTCGGTGATGACGACGATGGTCGGGTTCGCCATCGCCGCTTCCCGCATCACGCGGGCGGCGAAGCAGGTCATCGTGATGCTCTTGCCGCTGCCCTGCGTGTGCCAGACGACGCCGCCCTTGCCCTTGGTCTGCGCGCTGCCGTCGGGGCGCGAAGCAGTCACCACCTGAGCAATCGCGGCGAGCACGGCATGGAACTGGTGGTAGCCGGCGATCTTCTTGACCAGCGCGCCGTCGTCCTCGAACAGCACGAAGAAGCGCAGATAGTCGAGCAACATGGCCGGCGCCAGCAGGCCGCGGATCATCGTTTCCAGCTCATCGAACTGGCCGAGCGGGTCGATGGCCGTCCCGTCGATGGTGCGCCACTGCATGAAGCGCTCGCCGTTGGCCGACAGCGAACCGAAGCGCGCCTCGCTGCCGTCGGAAATCACCAGCAGCTCGTTGTAGTGGAAGACGTCAGGAATCTGCTCCTTGTAGGTCTGGATCTGGTCGTAGGCCTTCCAGATGTCGGCGTTCTCGTCGGCTGGATTCTTCAGTTCGACGAGCACCAGCGGCAGGCCGTTGACGAACAGGATGATGTCCGGGCGCCGGGTATGCTGCGGCCCCCTGATCGAGAACTGGTTCACCGCCAGCCATTCGTTGCGCGCCGGGTCGGCCCAGTCGATCAGGCGGACGAAATCGCCGCGCGTCTCGCCGCCCTGCGCATACTCGACCGGCACGCCGCTCACCAGCAACTGGTGGAAACGGCGGTTGGCGGCCAGTTGGGCCGGGATGCCAAGATCGATCACCTGCTGGACGGCATCCGCCCGCGCGGCCACAGGAATCGACGGATTCAGGCGGTCGACCGCAGCACGCAAGCGTTCGAGGAGCAGCACCTGCCGATAGTCGCTGCGTTCCGGGCACTCGCCGTCGGGGGCGATGTTCAAGCCATACTCGGTCGCGTAGCCGACTTCGGCCAGCCAGCCGAGCGCTTCCTTTTCGAGTTGGTCTTCGGTCATGGTGTCGGCCGCCTCATGTCATTCCCCCGCGAGCAGCCCGACGTAGGCTTCGTAGCCGTAGCTGCGGTTCTTCTTCTGGCCGGTCAGCTCGCTGACGATGCCCAGTTCCTCCAGTGCCTTCACCGCCGCATTGGCGGTCGGGAAGCTGGTCGCCAGCGCCTGCCGGGCGCGCTCGACGGTGAAGCGCGGCATCATCGGCAGCATCTCGAACAGCCGGTAGCTGGCCGGTGTCGCGCGCAGCGAAGCCAGCAGCCGGCGCCGATCGGTCGCCACCAGGCTGGCGATCGCCACGATGCCGCGCTCCGCCTCGCCGGCCGCCACCGTCACCCCCTCGAGGAAGAAAGCCAGCCAGCCTTCCCAGTCACCTTCGGTGCGGATTGCCGACAGCCGCCGGTAATACTCCATCTGGTGCCGTTTCAGATAGGCGCTCAGGTACAGCACCGGCTCGGGCAGCAAGCCCCAGTGCTCGATCAGCGCCGCGATCAGCAGGCGGCCGATGCGCCCGTTGGCATCGAGAAACGGGTGGATCGTCTCGAACTGGGCATGGACCAGCGCGATTTTCACCAGCGGCGGCAGGTCCGGCGACGGCGCGGCGTGGATGAAGCGCTCGACAGCGGCCAGCAAATCCGCCACCCGCTCCGCCGGTGGCGGCACGAATACCGCATTGCCCGGCCGCGTGCCGCCGATCCAGTTCTGCGAGCGGCGCAGTTCGCCGGGCTGCTTGCCGCTCCCGCGCACGCCGGCGAGCAGGTGCCGGTGCGCGTCGCACAGCAGGCGCACGCTGAGCGGCAGGCCGCCGGGGTCGCGCAGGTTGTCCTGCACATGGCGGAAGGCGCGCAGGTAGTTGGTCACCTCCTCGACGTCGGCCTCGTTACTGACGGCAAAACCCGCCTCGTCGTCGAAGAGGTCGGCCAGCGTCGCCTGCGTACCCTCGATCTGCGAGGTCAGCAGGGCTTCTTTGCGGATGGCGCCGTAGAGCAGCCAATCGACCGACGGCACCAGCCCGGAAATCCCGGCCAGCCGCGCCAGCGCCACCTCGGCAGCGCGGTTCGCCGCCGCGAAGCTGTCCACCGCCAGCGGCGGCGCGGACGGCGGCAGCGCATGCGGCACGAACGCGCGGACGGCTTCGCCGGCAGTCTGGGTCATGACGTAAGTGCCCGTGTCGCGCATGACGTGCAAGCTTTCTTTACATGAATGTGGAGATATTAAAGCAAGCTTTAATACATTGTCACGCAATGAAAGAAGACTTGAAAACGAGGGTTGTCGCCGGAAAGGCTACGTCCTTAGCCAAACTGGCTACACGGCCGCGGCGACCGCCGCCTCGGCTTCCGGCAGGCGCAGCTGGCCGGATATCAGGCGGGGGAGTAGGGTGTCGCGGAGGGTGGCGAGGGTTTGGGCTTGGTGGGTATTTGCCTTCAGGCTCGCTATCAGCGGGAGAGCTACCGCATTAAACGATGCCGCAATTTCCTCAGGTGGAACACAAACCGGATAAGCTGCCAAATCCTTCCAGCTTACCCGGGGCATCTTTGCGCCATTTGATAAGCGGTCTGCGTAGTCGATCAACGTGTCGCTGAACAAGTGCATTGCTGCAACCCCGAAGAAATCGCGGGCTTTGGGCTGACATACCAATACATCTGTCGAGCAAACGCCCGAAAACGGGGCAATGACCACCTTGTGGAAATATGGCCGCAGTTTTCCGAACAGAATGTCGTCCTCGGAAAAGGCTGACTTCGCGCTTTCCAAGCCTTCCGCATTACTCCAGCCAGTCAAGCTTAACGACTTGCGAGGAATGTGCTCAAGGCCGACATAGTGCAAATCAGAATGTAGGTCAGATGCCCGCAGTTGTTGCTTCGTTGTCTGCGCAATGTCTCCAAGCGTCCCAACCTGCCACCCCCTCGGCACCAACCCCAATTCCGATTCCTCGAAGCTGTCGGGGAACAGCGTGGCGGTGGCTTCGTCCAGCCCTTCCGGGGCGCGGCCTTCCTGCCTGGCGCGGACGGGGTCAAAATCGACGAACCACGACTTGAACAGCGCCTGTGCGATAGCTTCGAGCGTGGCGTTGGTTTCGCGCAGGACGGTGATGCGGTCGTCGAGGGCGCTGAGGATAGATGCTATAGAGACTTGACTACCGTGATCTTCGACTAGGGGTGATACATCCTCAAGAAAACGTGCGAACTGAAAATTGGCTATCCCAGTTGATTGATTTTCGAACTCAATGATTTCCCCAGAAAGATGCATTCCCTGAATTTGGTACGTGACATACCTTGGCTCGACTAGCCTGCTATCTAGTCTCAGAAGCCGACAAAAACTAGCCGGTATTACCCGACCACCAAGCTTTTCCAATACTTCACTTGTTACCAGTAAAGCACGCCCAGTGTGCTGACCGCTCGCGGCACTACCGCCAGACACCTCAACAACGATGTCGTTGGCCTGTAGTAAGCGTGACTTAACCTTTGATGGAGTCTCAAATCTGATTGGCACAGAACTAATGTCACGATGTGCAAGCCGGGGAAGGTCGGTTCCTCGAATGACCGCAACCCTCTCTGTATGCTTTTCATCGGGAAGCTCTAACCCCCAACCGCCGCCTATCGAGTGAGTGCTGAGTTGGGCTAGGGAATTAGAACTCATACCCCAACCCCCCGAGCTTCTGCCGGATCAACTGATCCAGCTCCGCGCCCTTGGCCATCTGCTCTCCGAGTTTCTCGGTCAGCTTCTGCATTTTTTCCGTGAAGGCTTCGTCGTCGTCCTCGACCTCTTCCGCCCCCACGTAGCGCCCGGGGGTCAGCACGTGGCCGTGTTCGGCGATCTCCGCGAGCGGCACGCTGCGGCAGAAGCCAGGGACGTCGGCGTAGATTTCGCCTGCTTTTTGCGGTTGACCGCGCCATGCCGCCACGGTGGCGCCGATGCGGTCGATGACCTCGTCCGGCAGTTCCGACTGCACCCGGCTGATCATGCTCCCCTGCTTGCGGGCGTCGATGAACAGCACTTCGCCCTGCCGGGTGGATTTCTGCTTGGTCAGGAACCACAGGCAGGCGGGGATCTGGGTGTTGAAGAACAACTGTCCGGGCAGGGCGACCATCACTTCGACGACGTCGGCGTCGACCATCGCCCGGCGGATGTCGCCTTCGCTGTTCTGGCTCGAACTCATCGAGCCGTTGGCGAGGACGATGCCGGCCCGGCCGGTGGGCCTGAGGTGATGGAGGATGTGCTGCAGCCACGCATAGTTGGCGTTGCCCTGCGGCGGCGTGCCGTAGAGCCAGCGCGGGTCGCCTTCGAGGCTGCCGTGCCACCAGTCGCTGATGTTGAAGGGGGGATTGGCGAGGACGAAGTCGGCGCGCAGGTCGGGGTGCTGGTCGTGGGTGAAGGAATCCGCCGGCTCGCGCCCGAGGTTGTAGTCCATGCCGCGGATGGCGAGGTTCATGGCGGCGAGGCGCCACGTGGTCGGGTTGGATTCCTGACCGTAGATGGAGACGTCGCCGCGCTTGCCGCCGTGGGTGTCGATGAATTTCTGCGACTGCACGAACATGCCACTCGACCCGCAGCAGGGGTCATAGACCTTGCCGACGTGCGGATCGAGAACGGCGACCAGCGTCTTGACGATGCTGACCGGCGTGTAGAACTGCCCGCCCTTCTTGCCTTCGGCGCTGGCGAACTGGCCGAGGAAGTATTCATAGACCTGCCCGAGCACGTCGCGGGCCTGATCGGGGTCGTCGCCGAAGCCGATCTGCGAGACGAGATCGACCAGCGCGCCGAGCTTGCCATCGGGCAATTGCGCGCGGCCGTAGCGCTTGTCGAGGATGCCCTTGAGCTTTGGGTTTTCGGTTTCGATGGCCGCCAGGGCATCGTCGATGCGCTTGCCGATGTCGGGCTGCTTGGCGGCGGCGCGCAGGGCTTCCCAGCGGGCGGCCTCGGGCACCCAGAAGACGTTGGCTTCGGTGTAGTAGTCGCGGTCTTCCAGTTCGCCGTCGATCAGGCCGGCGTCGGCGAGATGGTAGTCATCGCCCGGGTCGGCGAAGCGCCGGAGCAGTTCGGCGCGGCGGGCGGCGAAGGTGTCGGAGACGTACTTGACGAAGATCAGGCCGAGGACGAGGTGCTTGTATTCGGCGGCGTCCATGTTGGAGCGCAGCTTGTCGGCCGTCGCCCACAGGGTTTTCTTGATGTCGTCGAGCATGGCTGCAATCCAAGGGCTGAAATGCAAAAGGCCAATCCGGAGATTGGCCTGAAACAGGTTCTGAATGGCGCGCCCGGAGCGATTCGAACGCCCGACCCTCTGGTTCGTAGCCAGATACTCTATCCAACTGAGCTACGGGCGCGCTGTCAGAGCCGCGCATTATACGGATGGGCGCGTAGAATGCAAGCCTTCCTGGAGAAACGCGGACCATGGGCTTCTATTTTGTACGGATGCCGAAGTACCCGGAATGCTGGCAAAGCTGTGGTTCTTGCGCGAGCGGCGATGTCTTCGTTCTGGAATTGCTGGTGAAAGTCGGTGACGTCATCGCGCGTGACGACAACGTGCTGACGCTGGAAACCGGCAAGGTGGCGCTGGACATTCCCTCGCCGGCCGCCGGCCGCGTTGTGGCGATTCATGTCACAGAGGGCGATACAGTTGATGAGGGCGCGCTCCTGGCAAGCCTGGAAACCTTCTGACCAGACCCTGCCAGATTCCTCCTGACTCGCCCTCCGGCCTTACTTTGGGAATTCGACCGCCATGCCGTTGCGGATTTCCCGCACGCCCCGGACGCTGCTGGCCAGGTCCAGGGCGCGCCGCAGCGAAGTTTCGTCGGGCACGGTTCCGCCCACGGTAACCACGCCGGCGCTGGTATGCACCCGGAAGCGACTGCCGGTCAGACCGATATCGGTACGCAGCAAGGTTTCCACCTTGTCGTTGAGCGTGGCATCGAGCGATTCCCCGGCGCTTGCCGTGACCTGGGGATTCTCGATGGCGAATGCAGTCAGGCCGAGACCGGCAAACAGGCTGGCGGCGACGATGAGGGCGTGTACGAAATTACGCTGGATCATGAGTGCTCCTTTTCACTTTGAATGCGCAAGGTGTTACGCGAAGTCCGTGCCAAGAGGCTTGCGTCTTGGTGTCGCCGCGGCGAAAGCCGGGTTCCAGTTCGTTGATTTTTATGGATTTTCGCTTGTTCAGGAATGACGAATCCGGACTAAATCAGCGCTTCCCTGGGCCAATGAAGCGACCGGTTGCAAAGAATCATCGGGATTTCAAGGACAAAATCGTCG
>Ga0209507_1001359_pt1 | contig 19675 bp, 12 predicted proteins | sample AD_UKC028_MetaG_FD_184414 | JGI IMG/M metagenome (GOLD analysis project Ga0209507, IMG submission 184414) | Active sludge microbial communities of municipal wastewater-treating anaerobic digesters from USA - AD_UKC028_MetaG (SPAdes) (version 2) | ecosystem: Engineered > Bioreactor > Anaerobic >...
GACCCACCGAGGAGGTGGGTCCCTTTTCAAGTCATGGAGCTGATCGGGATCGAACCGACGGCCTCTTGAATGCCATTCACCCCCGTTGGCTGGAGTTACGGGCAGTTAGGCTGAAAAACCGTTCCCCGGGCGCTCCGGATTGGCAGCGTTTTCGATAGGTTGAGTGGGGAATGATTCGTTAGAAAAGATCAGAAACCGTCTCGTGAGGGGAGCAGAGCGCTCTTGGTGAGGTATACTCCTGGACCATCAGGGTGAGCATGGAAAGGGGATGGCCTTGAGCGAGCCGAACCGGCAGAGCGGCAGGATCTGGTGGCTCGTGCTGACTGTGCTCTTGGCCGCTGGAGTTGCCACCTGGTTCCTCGTGCCGCGCGAAGACGGCGCGGGAGACCCCAAGGACACCCAGCGAGGCGGAGCCGGAGGGACTGCGGCGGAGCGCGGGCGGAGCCCGACCGGCCCGAGATCCAGGCCACCAGCAGGCGGGGTCGGGCAGGGGGGCGCGGCCGGGCCCGTGGCCGCCTTCCCGCCCGAACCCGTGGGCGACCTCGTGCTGGAGGGCCAGGTGCTCACCCCGGAGGGGCTGCCCGCGGCAGGCGCCCTGGTGAGCCTGGGACTGAAGCTCCAGCCGGGCGCGCGCCAGACCTTCACCGGCCCGGACGGCGCTTTCTCCTTCGAACGGATGGTGCCCGGCCTTGCCAGCCTCGGCGCCCGGCTTGGGGGCCTGGCTGGCGGCCCGGTCTTCCACCAGCTCACCGATCGGAGCGGGCCGGCGGTCATCCGCCTCCGGCCGGCCTGCCGGCTTCACGTCCACGTGACCGAGGCCGCCGGGGGCGACCCGATCCCGGGCGCGCGGGTGCGCTTCGAGGCCGCCGAGCCGCGCGAGGCCAGGACCGGGGCCGACGGTCTGGCCCGCTTCGAGGGCGTCCTCGGCGGCGGCTTCGTCGAGGTCGAGGCCGCGGGCTTCGCCCCGGCGCGCACCTTCGTGCACCTGCCCGAGGGCGCGGGCGCGCCGGTGGTGCTCGAGGTCGAGCTCCGGGCCGGGGCCGCAGTCTCGGGCCTGGTCCGCTCCGCGGATGGTGCTCCGGTGGAGGGCGCCCGGGTGGTCGCCCTGGATCTCTCCGAACGGGTCGAGGCGGACGCACCGCGCACGGACGGGGCGGTGACCGACGTGGAGGGCCGCTTCGAGCTGCCGGCGCTCGCGGCAGGGACCTACCGGCTCCAGGCCCGGCACCCTGACCACGCGCCCGGCGAAATCGGGCCGGTGCGGGTGGACGGCGAGAGACCCCTGACCGGACTCGAGATTCGACTGGGCGCAGCCGGGGTGGCGCGCGGCCGGGTGCTGGACGCGGAGGGGCGGCCCGCGCCGCACGCCCTCGTGTTCTCGGCGCCGCCGGTCAAGAGCCCGAAGCGCTTGGCCGGACCCCGCGGCGGGGCGAGCTACGTGTCTGGTTATGCGGACGAGAAGGGCGATTTCGAACTCCGCGGGCTCCCGCGCGAGCGGGTGGCGCTGTCGGCCTCCAGCCCGGGGGCCGTGTCCGAGGAGGTCGAGGTGGATCTCGGAACCCGTGCCCTCGTGGAGGGCGTGGAGCTCCGGCTCGCTCCCGGGGGGCGCATCGCGGGCAAGGTAGTCGATGGGCAGGGGGAGGGTGTGGCCGAGGCGATGGTCTCGGCCATGGGTGACATCGAGGACGGCACGCACGCGAAGGCCATCGGCCGGAGCTCGGGCAAGCAGGTCATGACCGACGGCCTGGGCGGGTTCGAGCTCACCGGTCTGGTCGAGGGCACCTACGAGCTGCGCGCGACCCGGTACGCCGGGCGCATGGACTGGAATCGCATGAAGACGGTCAAGGCGCACACGGGCGACCTGGCGGTGACCCTCACCCTGCCCGAGGACGGCGGGCTCCGGGGCCGGTTGAGCTTCCAGGACGGCTCGCATCCTTCGAGCTTCCACGTGGTCCTCGGGGCGATGGAGGATCTGCCCTTCGAGGCACCGGACGGCGAGTTCGAGGTGGGCCATCTCCTGCCCGGTGAGGTCGAGGTGTCGGTTCGGGGGCCGGGCTTTGCGTCGCGGGCGCTGGGCAAGGTGAAGATCGAGGAGGGGAAGGTGACCGACCTGGGCGACATCCAGGTGGACCGGGGCCGGCGGGTGACAGGACGGGTGACGGGCGTGGACGGACGGGCGGTCGAGGGTGCGCGGGTCCTGTGCGGGGAGTACCTCTCGGGGGACGGCCTGCGCGCGTACCTGCCGTCGTCCTTCGGAGCGGAGGAGACCCCGCGCCAGTGCCGGACGTGCCCTGAGGGGCTGTACGAGCTCGGAGGCCTCGGGGAGCAGGCACTGGTGATGGTGGCGGATCACCCGGTCGAGGGACGGTCGTTGCCCGGCAAGGTGCCGGCCGGTGCCGGGGACGCGGAGGTGGATCTCGTGCTGGTCGGCGTGGGCTCGCTGGAGGGCACGGTGCGGGTGAACAGCCAGCCCATGGGCGGGTGCATGCTGGGGGTCTATACAGAGGGCTCGGCGGAGAACACGCTCTACGTAGGGACCGGGGCCGACGGTGGGTACGAGGTGGCCCGGGTCCCGGCCGGATCGACGCGTGTGATGGTCAGGCTGCCTGGCGACCATCGGACCGAGAGCAAGCTGACAGAGACCCGCGCGGGTGAGCGGGCGCGGCTCGACTTCGACCTTTCCAGGGGAGACATCGCCCTGCTGCTGCAGGTCCGGCCCCTCCCCGAGGCGGGCTTCGACGCGGCCTGGGTGCTGCTCATGAAGGGCCGCATCCAGGCCCGGACTATGGGGGAGGCAAGGGCGGCCATGAAGGCGGTTGCGGACGCGCAGGTGCAGATGAACGCCTGCCGCCCGACCGGTCCGTGCCGGTACGCCGGACTCACGGCCGGTGAGTACACGGCCTGCGGCATCCCGGTCGCGGACTACGGCGACCAGGCGCTGATCGACAAGCTCCACGCGCACATCGACGAGCGGCGGGTGACCTGCCAGACGGTGATAATCGCCCCGGCCCCGGAGGAGCAGGCGGCGACCCTCCTGCTCCCCTCGATGGAGCCGGTGCCGTAGGCGGGGAGTGGGGTAAACCGCTGGCAGGCTGCTGGTGGAGCAGGGCTCATCGGGCTTCAGCCCGTGACAGACCAGGGCGCGGAGAGTATTCTGACCGTGTGAGCCGCGCGGATAACCAGCTCTCTTGTTCGCCTGCCGCCAGGGCCCGGAGCTCCGTCCGCCTGGCGGTGGAGGCGCTGTACGTGTCCACCGACCTATCGCTCGCCTAGCTCCTGGAGCAGGCGCCGCTGAAGGGAACCGGGATCCGGATCCCGGTGATCCCGATGAAAGTGGATCACGCGGAGGCCGGTGGTATCACATGCCAGTGGATCCATCTATTCTTTGGCAACCATAATATGGGTAAACTTCAAGAAACACCAAGCCGAAAGGACACTCTGATGCCTTGCGCGAATTCCGAAGAAATCGTTGGATACCGTCTAAATGATGATATTGTCTGCACGAATTGCGCCACTACCGAGGAGGAAAAAGACGCGGACTACGAAGAAATCATCCTAGAGTCTGAACTTGATGACAAGAACAGCACGCTCCTGTATTTCTGCTGTCGATGTGACATGAGAATGCCGACCAAATAAGTGATCCTGCCCCGGACAACCCGTTGCTTCACCGAGTTGTCCGGGGCACTGTTCCCTTCACCCAGAACATACCGCTCCGTGGCGAATGCCACCGGTCGCTCTAGGCAGATGCCAGTCAGAGTTCTTCCGATGCTCCAGCATCCTGCGCAATCGGAAACAGAGCAAGTAGACCATATTGTCGTAAAATACCCAACCGACAACATCGTAGGCTCCGTGAGCCGTCAGCAGCACCAGCAGCAGTCCAATAAATCACGCATCGTCCCTTCTGAAGACTTCCCTAATGGCCCTGTCAGTGGCTTCTTTGAATACATCGGAAAGCAAGTCTGGCTTTGCCTTTGCGTGCTCTGGAAACCGCATGGTCAGGTACTCCGCCAATCTCGGGAGAACAGCCTTCGCATCAGTATCCCCATTCATGGTCAACCCATTGCTATCTCGTAAATACTCAGCATACTCATCAACCAAATGGAATACCCCACCCCCCCGTCTTCCAAGCAATGCTACTCGACAAAGGACCTCAAGATCATGCATCGAAATCACAAGCGTCCTGTCTGCGAGTACAGACACGCCGCCTTCAAACCCATCAGGCAATCTTCCATGTCGGAAATACATACTATTCGTAAAAAATGGCACGTCTTCAGGACAGACAATCAGATAGACCAAACGGACAAGACCAGGGAATGCTCCCACCTGACTTCGTATTTCGGAGTTGTTTCTTACCCAGGATCGGATAAACTTATGGAACTGACGCAGTGGTCTCCTGTCGGCTCGCGCGCCACAAACCTCTCTGAGCCATTCTTTGTATAATCCCTCCACGTCTGGCAGTGGGATAGGAAAAGGCATTCGGCTTGCCTTGACCTCAATCACCACGATGCCACCATCTACCACAAAGAAATCGGGCGAATCCAGAGTATCATTCCCGTCCTGGTATTGAAAACTCCTCAGGACAGCGGGTCCGTCGGATTCCGACTGGATGTTCCCCAACAGCATTCCGACATAGTCCTCCAGAAGGTACCCAACAAGCGTCCTCGCAATGCTCTCCTTCTTGGTATCTCCAGAGAATTCGCACGATAGCTCGAGTATCATTCTCTCCAACAGGCCGGAGAACAGAGCGCCCGGGTCAGGGGCAACCAGCACGTCCCCCATTCTGCAAATTGGATCCCGTGAAAACGGACTTTCAAGACCACGAAACGGAAATGCTTTGATTGATTCCCAATCGCCAACTACCGAATCCATGTCCTTACAGTACCACCCCAACAGAGCATCGATTTGGCCACGAGTCCCGACAGAAGAGAATTTCGTGTAGACATCGTCAATCCATCCTCTAGAGACAAACACTGCCAGATAGTGAAACAGATAGCGCTCAATTGAGTGGAAAACCGTATCCATCAATGGACGCCCAAGATCCGCAACTGACTTCTTGATTCTAGCGTCTGTTGATTGTTGTCCGGTCCGAATGAAATACCATGCTCTGGCCACGTTGCTTCTAATCGGATCAATTCGCCTCCTAAGCGCAAGGTACATCTCCAACAGAATTGGAAGTGCCCTATTCCTTCTTCTCTCAAAACTGTCTACAGAGGCGATAAGGTCTGAACCGAGTTCCAGTTTGTGCCCTACCAACTCATTGATCTGCCTGAGAATACTCTGCAGAATCGAAATTTCGTCGTTCTGTAAGGTAACTCCACTGTCTTCTATAGTCGGATTGTCGAGCCATGATCTGGCCAAGATTCTTACAAGCAAATGATGATTACAGTAGTTGTGGCATTGGTCACCCAGAAAAAGGCCTCCGTTGTCATTCTGGGATAGATATGCACCGATGGTGACCGACCGAAGAACTCTCTTGGGGCCCATAGCGATACAAGCATTCGCAATCGAATCCCAGCCTTGGAACGCCTCAGTTTCCGTTGTTATTATTCTCAACTCAAGTGCTCCCAGCAATGATACAACTTCAGTGACTTTCCGAGGCCCACGTCGTCCGCGATGAGCAGGTTGACGCGCGGCATCCGGAGCGCCCGGACCACGGGCTCGAGCTGGAACTCCTCGATCTGGATGGCCCCGCGGAAGGGCGCCTGGAGCGGCAGTCCGTCCAGGACGGAGGTCAGCGACCAGCGGGAGGCCAGCAGGAAGGCGTCGAAGCACGGGAGCGGGTCCCAGGATTCGGGCCGGGGGAGGTCCAGGGCGTCGTGGACCTCGGGGTGGACCTCGTGCTCCCAGATCACGTCCAGGCTCTCGCCGAGCTGGTCGTCGTCCAGGGCCTCCAGGCGGACCCGGTGCATGGGCGGCAGGCTGGGCTCGGCCGAGCCTGGAGACACGTCCTGGACCAGGAAGTGGCGTCCCCGGACCTTGACCAGCTGACCCTGCTCGGGGACCGGCTGAGGCTGTGTCTGCGCCATCCCACTCCCCTACCCGAACGGTAGAACCAGGCTGTCACCGTTGCCCAGGCATCGTACCCAGACCCGGGACCGAAACTCAACGCTCAAGTGCCGAAAGCCAGGGTAGCAGGTGGGTACGACAGGACCCACCCTGACGATGGCCGCCAAGGACTCCCCGAAGCCAAATCGACACTTCAAGAGCGGGGTAAAAAAGGTGCTGGCCTGTCCTACTTGATGGTCTGCAGGACCTTGAGCAGATCCCCAATCTGAATCCCCCCGACCCGCAGCCCGCTCGGGGTCACCAGCACGAGCCCACCTGCAGATCTCTCGGCGACCTCCCGCACCTTCCGCGGCCGGCCACGGGGCCTGCCCACGGGCTTGGCCGCCGGCCGGCCCCGGGGCCGCCCGCGCTTCTTGGCCACCTTGCCCTTCGGCCGACCGGGCTTCCTGGTCTTGGCGGCCTTGGCCTTGGTGCCCTTGACCTTGGTGCCCTTGGCCTTGGTCCTCTTGCCCCCACCCTTCCCGCGCGAGCTGGCGGGCTTGAGGCCCATCGCGGCTTCCCAGCGCCGCAGGGTCAGGTCGGCGAACTTCACCTGCCTGGCCGCCTCCTGACGCGAAGCGCCCGCGTCGATCAGCGCGCGGAACTTCTCCACGACGCGCGTCCGCTTGGCGGCACCGACGCCACGGCGGCCTGGGCGGCGGTCTGACTTGGCCTTCTTCGGGGAGGCCTTCTTGGCGCGCTTCGGGGCGAGCTTGGAGGGCTTCTTCGTGATCTTCTTGGTCTTCCTCGTCGACTTCTTCGCGACCTTCTTGGTCTTCTTCACCGGCTTCGGCATGGCCTTCTTGACCGCCGCCACAGCCTTCTTGGCCACCTCTTTGGTGATGGCCGGCTTGGACTCGGGCTTCGGCTCGAGCTTCACGTCCTCCTTGGGCGCCAGCTTGGTTTCGTCGACCATGGATCCTCCGGATTGGAATGGCACTGGCGAGAAAGTAGCATCAGCCGTAAGCACTGTCGAGCAGTTGGCGGTGACCGCGAGCGCTTGGGCGAGCATCCGAGCCGCTCCAGCCCCCCCGAGAGCCAGGCGACGACCTGCGGGGCGGAGAAGATCAGAATGGCTCCCAGCCCGAACTTCCAGACGTACCCCCAGGAGTCCGGGTCCCCCTTCACGAACTTCACGCCGCACCAGACCGCCCCGATCCCCACGATGATCCCGGCGACCACCGTGCAGAGCGTCTCGATCTCCCGGGCCTTCTCCGCGATGGAGCTGAGGCCCCCGGGAACGGCCAGCGCGTACGGAGCCCAGAGAATCAGGCCTACCATGGTCAGGAATCCTGCCTTCATCATCCCTTCACCTCCTCCTTGATTGGGGTTTGCCGAGAATCGATCTTGGTTGCGAGGTAATCGACCAGGGTGGCGATGCACTTCGCTGCGCTGACGACGTCCCGGAGGTGCCCAGCGAGCTCCTCCTTGGGAATCCGGCCGTCCTGCTCCAGCCTTTGAACGTCCTCGTCAGGCCGATCCACGTTCGAGTTCTTCCGGTTCATGGCATCACCTCCAGGTCGTTGCCCGGGGGCAATGGCAAGGCCCGTGCCAGGATCCTGTTTCATTGCAAATCGGCGGGTTACGCTGGCAGTGGCGGATTCGTCTGGCCAGGATTCGGGACACCTGTCCAGGATCCTGGCCACCCCCGACAGCCGCCAAGGTTCACCCACGAATCCATCCCCAGGCGGCAGACGCCCTCCCGGCCGCGACGCAGGCCCCCGGCCCGCTCTTCCCTTCCGCCTCGACGAGCGCCCTCTCGGTCCTGCTACTACCCTTGAGGAGAGTCCTGGTCCCTGCCCCGTCCCAATTCCGGGTCTAGGTCGCCTTGAGTTCTCTCGCCATCGCGCCCTCCAGGTCGTTGCCCGGGGGCTATAGCAAAGCCCATGCCAGAAGATGCTTCGTTGGTTTTACGGCTAGTTACGGGAGGCGATGAGCCTCAGGTGGTCGAGATTTCGACCACCGTGGTCGAGATCTTGCTCAGGCGGGAGGGATCATCCAGAGACAGGATCAAGGCGTGCGGCCAGGGGCAGCGTTCCCTCTACATCAATTACTGCTGGAAAACGATAAGTGTTCTCACTGGAGGGCGGGTTTCGGTTAAAACGTAACTTGTTCACAAATACACAATCAGTACAAAATGCTCTATCTATACCTCGAGCATTCACCTAATCTTCTTATTTCCTCCGACAGAATCGTCTTATCAATGATTCCTCCTGCTTCACCAACTCCTTGCTTTAACGTGTCCGAATACTTTCTCACCTCAAAACATCTTCCCATCTTGAATTCGCACCATGCTAGCCGATAATTTATCCAGTCTTTCGTTTTGGCCAACAATTTGATGATACCCTTTTCTCTATCAAGCCCCCGCAACGCCTTTCTGTATAAATCCCTTGCATTCATCCATTCTTGATTTCCAAATAAGATGTCTCCCATCTGAGCCTGAGCCAGAGCTACCATCGGCTGTATTCCGCTGTTCTCTACCTCAGTATTCTCCTCCCACGACTGCTCCCCACGTCCGAGACTCCAAGCAATTCCCCCACACACCAATTTTGTCCAGAGTCTATCTTCCTGCTTTTCTATTCCAGACATAGATTTTTTACATATCTCAAGTGCATTCACCCTTAATCTTACCATCATTCTATAATCTGAAAATGCTTCCCGTTGCCTTGACTCACAAAGTATTCTCCTCACAGCATCGATTTCCTTAATCGCCCACGGCTTCTCTAAGCCTCTATTCCTCTCCACTCCAGGATAACTACATGTGTCAATGACACTATCAATAACTGGGTACCTTGATCTAATCGCCGGACCCTCGATTGCTCGAGTACGACCTACCGCAGTAATCCCCGTTGTGTCCCGATACAGGTCTGCCATTCTCCATTTTTCTTCTCTCTTGCTATCTAGGCGTTTCATATCTTCTAAAATTGTTTCCCTGTCAATAAACGTTCCTTCTCCAAGAGCCAATTCTCTAGCTTGCAGCAAGAGAGAATAGCTGCCTCCTCGCTTTCCGCTTCTCGCTAAACACCACGCCATCCTATGTGGAACAATACTGCAATTGATCGGCAATACGTTTTGTGTCCTACTCATTCGCTCATCGCCATTCTCATAGATATGGGATCGTGCGGATTCCGTCCTGATTCTGTAGCAATCATCCCATGCATCTAGATAATGGCCGAAAGCGTCCCCTAACCGTCCCGAAAGAAAAAAAACCTCCCCAATCCCGATATCACCCAATAGCTTTCTTGAATAACTATTATGATCTCTAAGCGTCTCAAATACTCCCAGTGCTTCGTTGCCTCTTCCCAAATCTACCAATGCACCTCCTAACGACATTCTATCTTCTTCTTCGCAACTGTCTTCATCCTCTGAAGTCCTTCTATTGCAGATTTTCCCAAGAACGTATGACGCTCTAAGACGTTTCTCGCTCGCCTCATCGTAGAACCCTAACGCTTCTAGAACTCTTGAATAACACAATAGAAAATGTCCCTCACTTGCTTCGTTTGCATCGCTTCCCATTCCAACCAGAGCACCCCATGGCCCTGCTCCATAAAATAGTGCATTACCAAACCACTCAATTCTATATTTACATGAAGCTCTGTAGTTATCTTTTGGTCCCCATCTCATTTTGGTTGTCGGCCATTCCAGCGCTGTTCCAACATCACTTTTTCTAATAGTCTCTCTTGCCTCAACTCTCGATGTATCCATATCTCCCAATACCACACACAAAATACACAAGAATATCTGTTTAGTTCTTTCGTTTAGCATGTTTCCCATTCTATGGGCAAGTAATTGTTAGTGGGTTCAAATCTGTTCCGTATTGCCACCTTGTTGTTTCTTTCGGTTTCGGATAGATTCCATTTCCAAATTCGTATAGTCTGCCTTTTCTGTGCTGAGCATCTACGATTTCATAACTCAATATCAGAATATTATCAATGCTCAGACGTATTTCCTGTCCGCATCTGTCACATTTGTACCAGTGCCCTCCCAGAGCAATACTGTCCATTATTGTTATTCCATTTGCTCTTAGGGCGCTATCCGATTCCGCAAAAGGTAACATTCGAGTGTCATCGGGATGCGTTCCCCATGTACCATTCATTCTCTCATTCCGATTTTCAGGCGCTACGCCAGACAATTCAAATTTCTCATAGATATCCGCGTCAAGATCCTCTGTCATCCCACTATCCGATAACCACTCCCAAGGGCTGCGGAAGTAAATTGCGTTAGGATCGCATGCCCCGCCGGCCGCCTCTTGTCTAATCCGAAAGTCTTTCGGATGTGCACAAATAGAAAATGTGTAGCTGGCAGCAGTGTCAGTAGCTTCTGAGCAATATGCCTCAATACGCGGCCTAGGAGCTTTTGGTTCCTGCATTGAGTGTCCCCGCAACTGAATCAGTCGCCTATTGTAGGCGTCGAATTCTTCTTTATAAATATCCTTATAACTCTCTGACTCGTCATTACCAAAGTAGAACACCCCGCCACCTTGGTTTACAGCAACAAGGCGAATCGTATTTGATTCGCATTCTTCCCAGAAAGAGTCCGCAACTTCAATATAGATCGGGATCTTATCTCCGTTCTGCCTATAATCTCCTTCATGAGAGAGTGGTCCTGGAGTAATCCGAATCCATGAACTGAACGCTGCACTGCTTATCTTCATTTCCACATTTAATGTGACGTTACCTAATGCCACCATTTCCTTCAGGGTTTGCCCGACCACAGACATTGTAGTTTCCCTGGTTGCGCGCAACTGGTAGGCCAGCATTTGAAACCCGAAATGCTCGTCAACGATTGTTGTATAAGGTGGTGCCCCTGTTGGAAGAGCGGGGTTCGGAACATATCCATAGTTGTTTGGTATAAACGCCGTGTAAGGATCAGCCTCACCTGAATACTTACCATCACAGTCGTAATCGACAGAGTGATCCGTCAGATTACTACTTTCTGAATTCGCAAAGTATCCTGCCTGTAAGAAGAAATTGAAATTAGCTTCTCCCGGAGCCTGATTCCCAACGACATAGGCTGGAGTTGCCGATGGGTGCATCTTCTTCTCGTAGACTCTCCTTTCACAGCCGAGCTCTGGACCTTCTATGGTATAATCGTCAGGCAGTAGCTGGACCAGATGCTTTCGTTCGTTCTTGCTCTGGTCGAAAACATAAACGAGCCGACCGCCGCTTTCCACCAGTCGTAATGTTGCAGTGCCTCCCTTGTCGACCATATCTACAGTGATCTTGGGATCCTGCTGAGGATCTGCGGGCTCGAAGGAGGCATGCAGTTTCTCAATTTTCACGAATAGCATAGTCGGAGGAGGTGGAAGGTTGTCAAGCGGTGCAGGATCGTTGCTACCTTCCTGGAGTCCATCACCATCTGTATCTGTAGATTGTGGGTTTAGTCCTAGAAGCTTCTCAACTCCATCCTTGATGCCATCGCCGTCAGAATCATCGTCCATAGCCTCAGTGATGGCTCCATCCTCGCCCAGGGTTTGCTCTTCATAATTACTCAATCCATCTCCGTCGCTGTCTTGGCAGGCATCTCCGATGCCGTCTTCGTTTACATCGGCATTTTGCGTGTCATACGCAAACGGGCATAGATCACAAAGATCAGGAATCCGATCGCCATCGGCATCCCTTGGATGCTCAGAGGAAGGCTCATTGGGGCAAACATCGCAATTGTCTCCGAGCCCATCGAGGTCGGTATCCGCGCGTTCGTAGCAAAATTCAATTGCTGTGTTGCATGTAGAAGGCGACGGGCAGTCGACATCGTTAGTGCATCTATTTGTCACCTTTTTCGGACAGACGTCGTCTACGTTGGCTATTCCATCTCCATCTAGATCATCATCCCAGACATCGGCAATACCATCGCGATCCGTATCTGCCTGGTCTCCGTTAGGAATATACGGTGTGTTATCACAGGCGTCTCCAACTCCATCTTCATCGGTATCTACCTGATCGGGATTCTGGACATAGCGACAGTTGTCTATACAATCGTCCAAATGTGTTGCATCACACCGCTCGAACAGCCAAACGTTGTAGTCTGGCTTCCCATCCCCATCTGTATCTGTTTCGCACTCATCTCCAACTCCATCATCATCCAAATCTGATTGATCGTAGTTGGCGTGATCAGGGCAGTTGTCGTAACAGTCCTCATCGTACAGGTCATTGCATGGCCCGCTACCACCCATCGTAGGTACACCGTCATCATCTTCATCGGGTGCATCATCGCAAACGTCACCAATACGATCGCCATCTGAATCCGTTTGGTCTGTATTCACAATATACGGACAGTTGTCGCAATCGCTACCAACACCGTCTCCGTCGGTATCCTCATGTTGAGCACAATAGCCGTATTCTTCGCTTGGAGGTATCACACAGTCATCAACTGCTCCGCATGTCGAATCCAACTTACAACGGACTGTTCGCACTAATGGACAGAGATCGACAGGGTACTGCGCATTTGGAATGCCATCACCATCAGGATCGACGCTTTGGTCACATTCGTCACCACAGAGTGGATCATTCTGACCATCGAACGGCAACTCCGGGCAATTATTGTTTTGATCCAGCCAGCCGCCCGGCATGTACCTGCACATATCGCAGTAATTACCTAGTCCATCGAAGTCCGAGTCTTCCTGGTCTGGATTGTATACCCAAAGGCAGTTATCCTCTTCATTGATGTAGCCATCCTCATCCACATCATCGCTCGGAATGGCATCGCAAGCATCCCCTAGACCATCATTGTCGGAATCATCCTGACCTGCATTCGATACCCACAAACAGTTGTCGCAGGCATTCGGATATCCATCCCCATCTACATCATGCGTATTGGGTTCAGCTGAGAGTGGACAGGCATCTACCTCATTAGGGATGCCATCACCATCAATATCATCGTCGCAGTAGTCTCCTAGCCCATCGTGGTCAGTATCTGTTTGGTCTAGATACAAATAATCAGGACAGTTGTCGCATATATTTCCGACGCCATCGCCGTCAGTATCCGCTTGACTAGGATTGGCATCATACGGACAATTATCGTCGCAGTATTCTGTGTCCCCTCCGGAACATGGAAAGTCACCAATAATGCCTGAACCGTCACCTTCATCGGGTATTCCATCACCATCAGTGTCTCGTTCACAAGCATCACCGATTCCATCGCCATCCGCATCTGCTTGGTCAGGATTGGCAACTAGATAGCAATTATCATCGCAGTCTTCCGTTTCCCCGTATCTACAAGGATTCTCATTCCAAACACCATCATTATCCCAGTCTACGCTTACATCATCATTATCTCTGTCGTCCTCACATGAATCTCCGATACCATTTTGATTTAGATCTATTACTGGATGGATGCAACCACCTTGTCCAACGTCGCACATATCCTCAGTGCATTCATTCTCATCCAGGCAAGACTCCAGCACCTCATCGCATAAACCAGAAACACACCACAAATTCCGAAGCACTGGATATCCCGCAATCTCCATGCAAGAACTTTCTCCGCAGATCGTCCCAGCAGGACGATCGACGGTCACACAGGTGTCGAGTTCTTCATCGCAATCCGTGTCTTGGCACAACTCATCGTGCGGGAAAGTGCTGCAATCCATTGCCGGTCCTGCGGTGCAAAGACCTTCCTGGCACGTGTCAGAATCGGTGCAGAAGAGACCATCGCTACATCCGGTACCGTTCTCTTTGATTGGATTCGAACACTCGCCAGTTTCTTCATCGCAGACACCCGCGACGTGGCATTGGTCTTGCGCAACACATACCACTGGATTCGAACCGGTGCAGGCTCCGTTCTGGCAGGTGTCGGGCTCGGTGCAGAGGTTGGAATCATTACAGAGAGACCCGTTGGCATGATTCACTGCGTAGCAGAGATCTGTCTCCTCGTTGCATGCAGGATCCTGGCACTGCTCATCCAGTTCCAGTTCCAGGCTGCAGTCCCTCGCAGTTCCAACACAGATGCCCTCGGAGCAGTGGTCCGGATTCGTGCAGAAGAGGCCGTCCTCGCAATCATCTGTCCCGTCGCAAACTCCACTCTGTGTGTTGCCACCGAGATACAGATAAGCCTTTCCTGGCGTAGTTCCTAGATACGGGTTTGAGTATCCTGGAGCACCAACAAGAATGTCCGCGTAGACCCCGCCACCTTCGTTACCGTTTACGTCGTCAATAATGGCAATGGCGGTTCCATACTTCTCTGAACTTGCAGCCGAGCTACCGACCGAAGACCAGGACACTGTATCGCTGGGACCAATTTCTGAACCGAGGAATAGATATACCTTGCCTGCGTCTGTCTTTGTACCTACGTCGCGCAGCGGAGCCCCGACCAACACCTCCCCTTTATCGTCACCGTTTGTGTCCCCGTCACCGGCCACTGCAGCTCCGAACTCAGCCCCAGCCTGGCTTTCTCCCGTTCCTCCTTCAGAATTCCAAGAAGCATCAAGAAGTCCGCTTCCATCCGCCGGATAGAACTGCACTCGTCCTGCGCTTGAGTTGTACCCTGGCGAACCCGCAAGGAGCCCTCGCTTGCCATTTCCAAGAACATCACCTGCGCCAGCTACTGAATATCCAAGCTTCTCATTTGGGGAGGCTCCATTTCTGTACCAGGTGCAAGAACCCAACTTGCCATCTATTCCATAGCATGCCCTAATCTGTCCCACATCGGCCGTTGCTCCATCATTGAAGTAGGGGGCACCGATCGCGACATCTCCGTAGGAGGGCGTACTACCGGTCACATCGCCAAGGTATGCGACAGAGAATCCGAATTGGGCACCTGCCTGTGAAGGACCTGATGAAGACCATGTTGCAGGCACAGTCGGACCAAAAGGAGACGTAGTCTTGCCATAGTGAACGTAAACAATCCCACAGTCTGGTTTCAGAAAGCCATTGTATCCAGGTGCGCCAACGATCAAGTCGGTCTTGCCATCACCGGTCACATCCCCAGATGCATCAATGGAATACCCATACCACGATCCGGCTCCAGCCGGCCCTTCAATTTTCCAGGTGGCGTTCGTCGGCAGTTGACCCGAACCATCGGCCTCGTAGAAACGAACCACTCCTACCGCGGTGTTGGGATAGATGTCCTCGTAAGGAGAACCAACAACTACCTCTGGATTCCCATCTCCATCGATATCACCAGAAGACACACTGAAACCGAACTTTGCTCCTGCAACGTCTCCTCCGCTTGAGTACCAGTAGTATCCTGAAGCAAGACCTCCCGGTTGTCCAAGAAACACATATACGCGCCCGGCATCGGTCTGAGCCGTGTTGAATTCTGGAGCGCCGATAATTACATCCTGCCGATTATCGTCATTGATGTCGCCTGCTTTGGCAACCGCGTAACCGAACTTGGCGTTGGTCTGGCTCTGACCCATAGAAGTCCAGACTGGGTCAATCCGCAACGGGTAGACCTGAACGTTTTCGACAACGATATCTAAGCTACGATCCAGGAGCACGAATCGCGCCGGAAGCTCAGCTCCATTGCCATCGAAGGCCCTGGGAGCACTGGCCGCGAGAATGTCCTGCCCGTCGAACGCCAGTACGAGGTTCCCATCTTCAATGCGTGGCACGAGGTTCCGGCTGCGGATTCTTCCCTGGAAGGTCACCCTCCCTGGGGTTCCGGCAGGCACCAGGAACCGCTGCTCGATTCCATCCTCAAGGTTCTCGTACTCCTCGATCAAGCCGGAGGTATGGGTGACGACTGCCGTGAGATCGTTTGCCTCGGGCGAGGAAGCCGAGGCAAGCTCCGCAGTCCCATCTTCGAAAGTGACGCCCAGAAAGCGGTAGAGCATGCCGAATCGGGTGACTTCGGCTACAGATGCCGAGTCTACGACGGCGTCAGCATCGGCGACCGCAATTTTGCCGCCGACGATGGCTACCGTGGAGCCACGCTGGAACAGCCGCAGTCCCGCTCGGTTCAGCACGACGGTGCCTGTTTCGGAGTGCACAAAGGCTCTCCGGGAATCGCGATCAACGAGGCGAAGAGCTTCGTCAGCCCAGTCCCGATCCCGCGCGGCATTTTTCGCCTGGTCCTCAGCGACGGTCGCGGGAGAGTCCGGCTGGGACTCAACCTTTGCGGGTTCCGAAAGCGCCTGGTCCTGGTTCGCCAGGGCGGCTGAGTCCCCTGCCCCATTCGGCCCGCAGCCTGCTCCCAGAACGACGAGCAGAAGCGTCGCCACCAGCCCGAGGAACCCCACCGACTTGCGTCCCGCAACCATTAGAAGTGACCTCCCGAGTTCTCGAGCTGCCTGCCTCGGAGACGGAAGGTGCCCTTCACGTAGCACTCCACCCGATCCAGGTTCGCTCGAGTTCCAAACCGAGCGGACCACACTGGATCGATTTCTGTCAATATGACACTGTGGCACATTTTTGTAACTAAATGTAACTAAACTCAAGACCAAAAGACTCCTGTAGCTACTTTTCCGTAACCCTCACCACCACAAGCGGAGACAGGCGGTAGCCTCCGTTTCGGATCGTCTGCAGGAGGTCCTTGCCTGCCTCTCCGAGCTTCCCTCGTAGCCTGTGGATCGCCATCTCGACCGCCCTGCTTTCGTCCGCGGGCCCGGTTCCCGTCAGGTGTTCCGACAGCTCCTTCTTGGAGACGGTTTCGCCCGGCATCCTTGCCAAGAGCTCGAGGAGCCCGAGCTCCGACTCCCACAGCTCGAGGTCCTTGCCGTCCAGCAAGGCCTTCCGCTGCGCGAGATCGATTTCAAGGACCGGCCCTGGCCGTCGAGTTGTCTCGGCAGTTGGCGGCCTCACAGGGGCTGCCTCGGCACCCTGGTTTGAGGTTCGACCTCTCTCCCGGAGTCTACATTCCACGTGGGCGAGGAGGATTTCATCTCTGACTGGCTTCTTCAGGAAATCGCTCGCTCCGAGATTCAGTCCGAGCGCATGGACCTCCAGCTCGCTCTTGGCGGTCACTATGACTATCGGGTTGAAGTACTTCTCCCTGACCTCGCGAATGATGTCGATGCCATCTTTACCGGGGAGTCCAAGGTCCAGGAGCACCAGATCGGGGTTCTCGGCAGGGATCCGCTCAGTTGCTCGGTCCCCGTCCATCTCGCAATCCACCTCGTACCGCCCTGTCCTCTTGAGGATATTCACGAAGTGATGCGCGATGACTGGCTCGTCCTCGACCACCAGAATTCGTGCCTTCCCAAAATCTGCCATGGTGGCTCCCCTTCTCCCCCGCCCCGGCGCCTTCGACAAAGCGACCGGCGCTGTCAAGCACAGGTCTCCTGGAGTCTAGGTTCTTCTCCCTGCACACTTGCAGGGACAGCGGCCAAGAAAAGGTCGACCCACATCCCCGACCCGATCCGATTCCAGATCCACGTCCTCATCCCTCACCCCGATCGCCCCGAGAATCGACCACGGAGGTGAGCCGAGCGTACCACCGGTGAAGGACTTGGCTCAAGGGATGTAGGACATGGTGTCGGTTCTGGTTGCCGGACCTCGGTCCCTTGTCCCCCGGAATCAGCGGCTCTTGCCCTTGATCCCCATCCTCTTCACCTTCTCCTGCAGCGTCGACTTCGGCATTCCGAGCGACTTGGCAGCCGCCCTGAGGCTGCCGCACCGGGCGATTGCTTGCTCGAGCATCTCTTTTTCCCTGGCGTCGACCTGGTCCTGAACGTTCCTGGCCACACCAGGCTCGCTATCTGGCCCGGCGCTGAGATCCAGGTCCCCTGGCTGGATCTCAGCTCCCTTGGCCGCCAGGATGGACCGCATGACGGCCGACTTCAGCTCCCGGACGTTTCCCGGCCATCGGTAGCTCTGGATCAGAGCCAGGGCTGCCTCGGAGAACCTGAGGGACCGCTTCAGCTCTCCGAGGTGCTGCCCGAGGAAGTGCTCGGCGAGGAACCTCAGGTCCTCGGGCCGTTCGCGGAGCGGCGGAATTTGGATCCGGACCACATTCAGCCGGTCGTAGAGGTCCGCCCGGAACCGACCATCCTCGATCATCTCCCTGAGCGGCTTGTTCGTGGCCGCGACCACCCGGACGTCCACCTTCCGGACTTCGTCCGAGCCCAACCGCTCGACCTCGCCCTCCTGGAGCACCCTGAGGAGCTTCGCTTGCATGCCGGGCGGCATGTCCCCGACCTCGTCGAGGAAGAGAGTCCCAGGCGCCTGGCGCCAGAGGATGGTTCGCGCCAGCCCCATCGATGGCTGGCGCAGCAGGACTCTGCACCGGCAGTCTGGGCCTGGGCAAAGGCGGTCGAACGTGCGAAAAAGCTTGCCGTCTGCCTGAAAGTATATGAGGATTGCTGCAAGTCATCTTGAATGTGACTAACAGCAACTTCGATATACCATGGGTGGGCGGCATGACCAAGGAAGCGGCTGGACCCAACAGGGACGTGAAAGAGAGGCTCAGGCGGCTCGCCAAGGGCAGCCAAGGCCACCTGGTGACGACCCGCCGCGCGGCCGAGATCCTCGGGCTCGAGCCACGTGCTGCCCACCTGGCGCTCGGCCGGCTCCTGAAAGCAGGTTGGCTGGAGCGGGTGAAAAGGGGCCTGTTCCTCATCCTGCCGCTGGAGGCTGACCGGAAGGGCGCGGCCATCGAGGATCCGTGGATCCTGGCGCGGGAGCTGTTCAAGCCCTGCTACATCGGGGGCTGGTCCGCCGCCGAGCACTGGGGGCTCACCGAGCAGATCTTCCGCGAGACCTTCGTGGTCACGAGCGCCTACGTGCGCAGCTCCACGCAGTCCCACCTGGGAGCCGCTTTCCATCTGGTTCGGGCGAGGAGCCCTCGCGTCGCCAGCGTCTCGACCCTCTGGCGAGGACAGGAGCGGATCGCGGTGTCCGACCGGGAGCGGACCCTCGCCGATGCCCTGGCCATCCCCGCCTGGGTCGGCGGGGTTCACCACCTGGCCGACATGCTGCGGACCTACCGCTCCAGCCCGGAATGGCAGCCCTCCAAGCTGCTCGTGCGCGTCAGGGAGGTGAGCTCGGGCGCGGCATTCAGGCGGCTCGGCTATCTCGCCGAGGCGGTCCTGGGCGAGCGCGGAGAGCTGGTGGAGGCCTGCCTGGCGCGACGCACGACCGGCAACGTGCGCCTCGAACCTGGGGCCAAAGGAAAGGGGAAGCTGTCCACCCGCTGGCGCCTGTGGATCAACGTCGACCTTCCCCAGGGCGGTGGCCAGCCATGATCGGGAAGCAGGACATCCTCGAGCGCGCCCGGGAGTGGCAGCTCCGGCCCGAGGTGGTGGAGAAGGACTACGTCCTGGGCTGGCTGCTCCAGGCCATCGCGCGCCACGAGGAGACCTCGCGCCACTGGGTGTTCAAGGGCGGGACGTGCATCAAGAAGTGCTTCTTCGAGACCTACAGGTTCTCGGAGGACCTCGATTTCACGCTCCTGCCCGGCGCAACCTACGACCCCGACGGGCTCGAGAAAGTGCTTCGCGGGGTCGTCGAGGATGCCCACGAGCGGAGCGGCATCACCTTTCCGCCGGAGACCCTCAAGGTCATGCCGCGGCATGACAAGCTCGATCGACCGACCTTCGAATGCAGGGTGGGCTATCGCGGCCCCTTGGCTGTTCCGACGGTGCCGCGGGTGCTCTTCGATCTCACGATGCATGAGCCCGTGATCGGCGCGGTCGCGCAACGTCCGGTGTTCAGCTCGTATCCCGACGCTCCGCCCGAGGAGACTGGCATTCAGTGCT
>Ga0209507_1001360_pt1 | contig 19674 bp, 23 predicted proteins | sample AD_UKC028_MetaG_FD_184414 | JGI IMG/M metagenome (GOLD analysis project Ga0209507, IMG submission 184414) | Active sludge microbial communities of municipal wastewater-treating anaerobic digesters from USA - AD_UKC028_MetaG (SPAdes) (version 2) | ecosystem: Engineered > Bioreactor > Anaerobic >...
ATCAGTCTTTCGGGCAGCAGAAGGATTGCATCCCGGTTGCTCCACGAGAAACAGCGTTCAGCCGCTGTCTGCCAGGGCATCCAGAGCCAGTCGCGATGTTCGCCGGGGGCGATGGCGATCTCGCACTTCTCGGGAAGTTGCAGGCCGAATACGTGCTCGGTGTTCTGGGTGATGTCCGGTGCATAGCGATGCCGCCACTCGGCGAAAATCTCGAAGGTGTTGGTGATGTGCCAGTCTTCCGGTGGGTAGCGGACGGTGTCAATGCCGGTTTCCTCGGTCACCTCGCGACAAGCCGTGGCGGTCAGTTCTTCGTCGGCCTCGCGGCTGCCAGTGACCGATTGCCAGAAGCCGGGGTGGGCGGCACGTTCGAGCAGCAGCACCTCGAGCGCCGGCGTGTAAATGACGACGAGAACCGAAACGGGCTGCTTGAAACCCGTCATGCCGCAGGTAGCGAACGGATGCCGGGTAGCGGTTTGTCGAGCAGGATCCAGAGCGCAACGCCTGTCTGGCGCAGGTCGTCGGTCGCCGCCTTGAATACTTCCAGCAGGGTGGCGAAGCCCTCCGAGTCGCGGCTTCGCAGGCCGTTGCAGCCGCTGATCGTCAGGATGTGGCGGGTGCCGGGCAGGCACTCGGGGTCGGTCAGGCAATCGTGCAGCGCATCGAAATTTGCGCCGTACCATTCCGGAAAATGCAGGACCTTGCCAATCTGCTCTAGTACCGCGCCAGCCATCTGCCCGGGGGCTATTTCCAGATGCCAATGACGGAACTGGAGCTGCCGGGCGACATTTTCGATCATGTTGCGGCGAGTAGCCGCCAAGTAATAGATCCCGGCTTGTTCGGACTTGCTGAGAAGCTGGTCGCTCATGGGCTATTCCCGGATGCGTCTGAAGGACCGGTAATGGTCGTCGGTGTAGTAATAGTCGTCTGCACGTCCGGCGATGATGCGCCGTGCGCCGCGGTCGCGACTGCCAGGCGTCTTGACGGTGTATTCGCGGTAGTAGCCGCGCTGGCGGAGCGGCAGGCGCTTTTCGTAGTTGCCGAAGACGACACCGTCGCGCCTATAGGGAAAAGGCCCGTCATTCTTTATCAGGACAAGCGTTTTCTGTGCCTCGTTCGGCAATTCGGCCAGTAAAACCCAGTCGACCGCAACATTCTCGCGGGCCAGGCCCAGCGCGCTCCCGATCGCCAGCCAGGCGACGATAAGGAAGCGCAGCCAGGTTTGCATACCGGCTTAGGCCTTTTCGACTTCGACCTGGGTTTCGACCTTCTGGCGCAGGCGGATGTGCAGTTCGCGCAACTGCTTCTCATCGACGCCGCTCGGGGCATCAGTAAGCAGGCACTGGGCGCGCTGGGTCTTGGGGAAGGCGATGACGTCACGGATCGACTCGGCGCCGGTCATCATGGTGACGATGCGGTCGAGGCCGAAGGCCAGGCCACCGTGCGGCGGGGCGCCGTATTTCAGAGCGTCGAGCAGGAAGCCGAACTTGGCCTGCTGTTCTTCCGGGCCGATGTTGAGTGCCTGGAAGACGGTTTCCTGGACTTCGGCACGGTGAATACGCACCGAGCCGCCGCCGATTTCCCAGCCGTTGAGCGCCAGGTCGTAGGCCTTGGCCAGGCACTTGCCCGGGTCGGTCTTGAGCAGCGCGACGTGTTCGTCCTTCGGGCTGGTGAACGGGTGGTGGCAGGCTGTCCACCGCTTGTCGTCCTCGTCGTACTCGAACATCGGAAAATCGACGACCCACAACGGTTCCCAGGCCTTGCCGTTGAGGAATCCCTTCTCGTGGCCGAGCTTGACGCGCAGCGCACCCAAGGCGTCGTTGACTACCTTGGCCTTGTCGGCGCCGAAGAAGATCAGGTCGCCGGATTGGGCCTGGGTGCGGTCGACGATGATTTTGAGGGCATTTTCATGCAGGTTCTTGACGATCGGGCTTTGCAGGCCGCTTTCGTTCAGTTGCGTGACGTCATTGACCTTGATGTAGGCCAGACCCTTGGCGCCGTAGATGCCGACGAACTTGGTGTATTCGTCGATCTCGCCACGGGTCAGGTTGGCGCCACCCGGTACGCGCAGGGCGGCGACGCGGCCGTTCTCGCTGTTGGCGACACCGGCGAAGACCTTGAACGAGACATCCTTGACGGCGTCGGTGACTTCGGTGAGTTCGAGGGTGACGCGCAGGTCGGGCTTATCGGAGCCGAAGCGGTTCATCGCCTCGGCGTAGGTCATGCGCGGGAAGGGGCTGGGCAGATCGACGTCGATGGCGTCCTTGAAGACGTAACGGATCAGTTGCTCGATCAGGCCGGTGATCTGCTCCTCGGTCATGAACGAGGTCTCGATATCGACCTGGGTGAATTCCGGCTGGCGGTCGGCGCGCAGATCTTCGTCACGGAAGCATTTGACGATCTGGTAATAGCGGTCGTAACCGGCGACCATCAGCAGTTGCTTGAACAGCTGCGGCGATTGCGGCAGGGCGAAGAACTGGCCGGGATGGACGCGCGATGGCACCAGGTAATCGCGGGCGCCTTCCGGGGTCGACTTGGTCAGCATTGGCGTTTCGATGTCGATGAAACCGTTGTCGTCGAGAAAGCGACGGAAGGCGCGCGCTGTCTTGTAACGCAGCATCAGGTTGTTCTGCATCTGCGGGCGGCGCAGGTCGATGACGCGGTGCAGCAGGCGGACGTTTTCGGACAGGTTGTCCTCGTCGAGTTGGAACGGCGGCGTGACCGCCGGGTTCAGCACCTCGATCTCGTGGCAGAGGATTTCGATCTCGCCTGAGGCCAGGTTGGCGTTGGTCGTGCCGGCCGGGCGCGGACGGACCTTGCCGGTGATTTTCAGACAGAACTCGTTGCGGACGGATTCGGCGATCCTGAAGGTCTCGGCGCGATCCGGGTCGCAAACCACCTGGGCCAGGCCTTCGCGGTCGCGCAGGTCGATGAAGATGACGCCGCCGTGGTCGCGGCGGCGATGGGCCCAGCCGCACAGGGTGACGATTTGCCCGTCGAGGGCGGCGTTGAGTTGTCCGCAGTAATGGGTACGCATGAAGCTTTCCGGTTTGATTCTAGGTGTTGGTGATGACGCGGGTGTGCGGCGGCGGGGCCACGACACCCATCGAGATGATGTATTTGAGGGCTTCGTCGACGGTCATGTCGAGTTCGACGACATCGCGCTTGGGCATCATCAGGAAAAACCCGGAGGTCGGGTTCGGGGTGGTCGGCACGTAAACGCTGACGTACTCGCCGTCCAGATGATTGAGGACATCGCCGCCGGGCTTGCCGGTCAGGAAGGCGATGGTCCAGCTTCCTTCTCGTGGATACTGGACGAGCAGAGCCTTGCGGAAGGCGTTGCCATTGGACGAAAAAAGTGTGTCCGATACCTGCTTGACGCTGTTGTATACGGAATTGACGACTGGAATCCGCGCAAGGAGCATTTCCCACCAGATAACCAGTTTCTGGCCGATGAAATTGGCGGCAAGCAGGCCGGTCAGCAGAATCATCGCCAATGTCAGCAGCGCACCGGCACCGGGAATCGCGAAGCCGAAGAGCGTTTGCGGATGAATCGCTTCAGGAAGCAGGCGCAGCGATTGATCCAGCGTACTGACGATGAACGACAGTACCCAGCCGGTAATGACCAGCGGTACCCAGATCAGGAGTCCGGTGATGAAATAGCGTTTGATCAGCTGGCCGCGCACGGAGTGCATGCTCCCGCTCCGCCCTGGCATGGCGGGGTGCTGTCCACTTTCGGCGTGGGTTTGCTGCCGCCCTTGAAGTCGGTGGCATACCAGCCGTTGCCCTTGAGCTGGAAACCGGCGGCGGAGAGCAGCTTGCTGTAGCTTTCCTTGCCACATTCCGGGCAGGTTGTCAGTTGCGGCTCGCTCATCTTTTGCAGATGTTCTTTCTGGAAGCCGCAGGCGTCACAGCGATATTCGTAAATCGGCATGGGAATCCTCCAAAACCTTGAATTGTAACCGAGAAGTGAGGCTATCTTAAGTTGTGGTTTGGGCGGAAAATTTCAAGCCATCAAGCCGAGATAGCCGCGGGTCAGCTGAGGCCCCCAAAACAGCGCGATGACGCCGGCGGCTGCGAGGTATGGTCCAAACGGAATGGGGGTATTCCGACCGTGCCGGGTAGCGACAATCAGGCTGATGCCGACTGCTGCACCGACGATCGATGAGAGCAGGATGATGGCAGGCAGCATCTGCCAGCCAAGCCAGGCGCCGAGCGCGGCGAGAAGCTTGAAATCGCCAAACCCCATGCCCTCCTTGCCGGTCGCCAGCTTGAACAGCCAAAAAACCGACCAAAGTGTCAGATATCCGATCATCGCGCCGATTACAGCCGAAAAGAGATCGACGTAAGTGCCGGTGAGGTTGAAGCCAAGTCCGAGCCAAAGGAGTGGCAAGGTGATCGAGTCGGGGAGTAGTTGGGTGTCGAAATCGATCCCGGTCAGCGCGATCAGCGCCCAGATCAGCAACAAGGCCCCGGCGCCTTGCAGCGTCGGCCCAAAATGCCAGACGGCGTAAGCCGAGAGCAGCCCGGTGACAGCCTCGACCATCGGGTAGCGCGGCGAGATCGATGTGCCGCAACTCGAACACCGGCCGCGCAGAAGCAAATAGCTAATGATCGGAATATTCTCGAGCGCGGTGATCTGATGGCCGCAGGACGGACAACGGGAACGCGGGCGGGCCAGCGTCAGGGCTGTTGCGGTCGACGGTGTTTCACCGCGCAAATCCGCGCATTGCGCATGCCAGTCCTGCTCCATCATCCTGGGCAGGCGGTGAATGACGACGTTGAGAAAACTGCCGACGCATAGCCCGAGCAGCCCGGCAACGGCAGCCAGGCCGCCCAGTGACTCGACAGGCATCAGACCACGGCGCCCAGCTTGAAGATAGGCAGGTACATGGCGACAACCATGCCGCCGATCAATGTACCGAGCACTACCATGATGATCGGCTCCATCAGGCTGGACATCGCCTCGACGGCGTCATCGACTTCCTGTTCGAAGAAATCGGCAACCTTGGAAAGCATAGAATCGAGGGCGCCGGACTCTTCGCCGATGGCGACCATCTGCGTGACCATGTTGGGGAACAGATTGACGTTCGTCATGGCGTTTGTGAGGCTCGTGCCGGTAGAAACTTCGCCCTGGATCTGCTTGGTGGCAGCTTTATAGACGTAGTTGCCGGCCGCCCCGCCGACGGAGTCCAGAGACTCGACCAAGGGTACGCCTGCCGCGAACATTGTCGACAGCGTTCGTGACCAGCGGGCTATGATAGCCTTGCGGATGATGTCGCCAAAAATGGGCAGGCGGAGCAGAAGACGGTCCATGGCCATCTGTACCTTTTCAGAGCGTTTCCATGCTTCGAAAAAGAAGTACAACCCGCCGAAGATGATGCCGAATATTGCCCACCAATAGGCGACAAAGAAGTCCGAGATGGCGATCACCAACAGGGTCGGCGCCGGAAGGTCGGCGCCGAAGCTCTTGAAGACATCCTTGAACGCAGGAATGACGAAAATCATGATGACTGCGGTAATGACGAAGGCAACCACGATGACAGCGATCGGGTAGAACAGCGCAGACTTGATTTTGCTCTTGATCGCGAGAATCTTTTCCTTGTAGGTCGCAAGGCGCTCCAGTAGCGTATCCAGAATGCCGGCTTGTTCACCGGCCGCAACGAGATTGCAGTAGAGCGCATCGAAGTGCAACGGGTATTTCCGGAATGCCTGCGACAGCGAACTTCCGGTCTCGACATCAGCCTTGATGTCCAGCAGCAACTTGGCAACCGCCGGGTTGGCGTGACCGCGGCCGACAATGTCGAACGCCTGCAGCAGCGGCACGCCGGATTTCATCATCGTGGCAAGTTGGCGCGTGAACAGCGAGATGTCCTTTTCGCCGACCTTGCCGCCAACCTTGAAGCGAGCCTTTTTTACTCTAGCGTTAAGAACGCCTTGTCGGCGCAAGCTGGTTTGAACTACCGCCTCACTGGCTGCGCGCATTTCCCCGCGGACTGTTTTGCCATCCTTGTTTTTTCCTTCCCAGAGAAACGTACTCTCTCTGACTGCAAGGGGCCTAGCTTTTGCGGCGTTAGCCATCCGTTGTCCTTCCCCGTTATACGTTCGTTGTGCTCAGAACCTCGTCGAGCGAGGTAAGGCCTTGCTTTACTTTGAGCAAGCCGGATTCACGAAGATTCTTCACCCCTTCACGCGCGGCTTGCTCGGCCAGATCCATTTCGCCTGCACCGCTCATGATCAGTCGCTGCGTGGCTTCCGAAATCGGCATGACCTGATAGATACCGACCCGCCCCTTGTAGCCGGTACCCTTGCAGCGCTCACAACTGCCGGGGCCGTAGAGAGTCCATGATCCATCCAGGTCGGCTTCGGCAAATCCCGCATCCAGCAGGGCCTGGTTCGGAACATCAATTGGCTTTTTACACGTACATAGGCGACGCGCCAGGCGCTGGGCAGTGATGAGCAGGATACTGGATGCGATGTTGAAGGTTGGCACGCCCATGTTCATCAGGCGGGTCAGCGTCGCCGGCGCATCGTTCGTGTGCAGCGTCGACATCACCATATGGCCGGTCTGGGCGGCCTTGATGGCAATTTCAGCGGTTTCCAGGTCGCGAACCTCGCCGACCATGATGATGTCCGGATCCTGACGCAGAAACGCCCTCAGGGCTACCGCGAACGTCAATCCTGCCTTGTCGTCGACGTTGACTTGGTTGATACCCGCCAAGTTTATTTCAGCTGGGTCTTCCGCGGTGGAAATGTTGACGCCGTCCTTGTTCAGGATATTGAGGCAGGTGTAAAGCGAAACCGTCTTGCCGGAACCTGTCGGGCCGGTTACCAGCACCATGCCGTAGGGACGGCTGACTGCCTCAAGTAGCACAGCCTTTTGCTCGGGTTCATAACCGAGTGCTTCAATCCCGAGCGTTGCAGAGGTCGGATCCAGAATACGCAGCACGATTTTCTCGCCTTGCAGGGTCGGCAGGGTGCTGACCCGGAAATCGATCGTGCGATTCTTCGAGAGGACCAGTTTCATCCGCCCATCCTGCGGGACTCGCTTCTCGGCGATATTGAGACGGGATATGACCTTGATCCGCGAGGCAATTTTGTCCTTGATTGCCAGGGGAGGAGTGGCGACTTCACGCAGAACGCCATCAACGCGGACGCGAATGCGGTAGTACTTCTCGTAAGGTTCGAAATGAATGTCTGACGCGCCGTCGTTAATCGCATCGAGCAGCATCTTCTGAATGAACCTTACGACTGGCGCATCGTCGATTTCCTGTGATGCAGCGTCGTCGGCCTTGGCGGCTGATTCCTCATCGAGAAAGTCAAGGTTGATGTCGTCGGCGGTGAGACTCTTCAGTGTTTCTTCCGCGGTTTCGGCATATTTTGCAACCAGTGGCACCAGTTTGGGGTGTTCGACGACGATGGGGTCGACACCCAGGCCGGTCTGAAAACGGATTTCATCCAAGGCCCGCAGGTTGGTCGGGTCGGCGATGGCCACGGACAGCCGATTTCCCCGTTTGTTCAGGGGAATGACCCGGTGGGTAGCGATCAACTTGCGGTCAATGGCATTGCCCGGAATATGAGTTTCGTCATAGACGGCGAGGTCAAGCAGCGGATAGCCGAAGGTGTCCGCGACAAAACGGGCGAGATCCAAGGACGAAATCTTCTGGCTGGCGATGATCTGCTCTATCAGCGAACGCTTCTCGTGGTTGGCCTGGATAAGCAACTGCTCTGCCTCGGCTTCCTTGAGCCGTCCCGCCTGGACCAGGGCGCGGGCGAGACCGCTGAGAGGGCTTGCTTGGGGTGTAGCAGACATTGGTTGCACGTCAGATGCCGTTTAGATTGAGCGATGATGCTACGTAGCCCCCGGTTTGTAAAGACGAGGTAGGACGGGGTCAGCGACTGGTTGGTTTGAAAATGCGTGCGGTGACGACGCTGCGATCCTGAGTCTGCAGAATTTCGACGGCAATTCCCGTCAGCTTGATGCTGACGCCAGCTTCAGGAATATCCTGAAAGTGTTCAAGGATAAGCCCGTTGAGGGTCTTGGGACCGTCCAGCGGGAATTGTAGACCGAGCATGCGGTTGATATCACGCAGTTGACGCGAGCCCTCGACAATCGCGTTGCCATCGGCATCCCAAGTCAGCGACTGCCCCAGCCCCGGCAGGGAGGTGGTGAACTCTCCGACAAACTCCTCGATGATGTCTTCGAGCGTCAGGAGCCCGAGAATTTCGCCGTACTCGTCGACGACGAACCCGATGCGCTGGCGGTTTTCCTGAAAGAAGGCGAGTTGGGAAAAGGCGGCGGTTCCGGAAGGGATGTAGTAGGCCGGCTGAATATGTTGAAGTAGTGATGTTTCGTCGAAGTCGCTATCGCCGAGGCTTCCCAGCAATCGGCGGACCGGCAATATGCCCAGTAGTTGATCCAGCGATTCCCGGCACACCGGGAGGCGGCTGTGGTGGCTGGTGGCGAGTTGGGTGCCCACTTCTTCCCAAGGTAGATCGAGATCGAGTATCTCGATGTTGCCACGCGGGGTCATCACGTCCTCGACGGTAATGTTGTTGAGTTCGAACAGGCTGGAAAGAATGTTCCGATGTTTTTGCGGGATCAGGTGGGAAGATTCGAGCACCAGGCTGCGCAGTTCTTCCGGGGAAAGGCGCGCGGTTTCGGCGTTCGGTTCAGGTGACAGATGGAGTAACTTCAGCAGTGCGCTGGCAAAGAGATTGATGAACCAGACGGCCGGATAGAACAGGCGCAACAAGGGCGTCAGGACATAGCCTAGAAAGAGTGCGAGACGGTCGGCATGGGTGGCGCCGATGATTTTCGGTGTGATTTCCGAGAAGACCAGAATGGCAAAGGTGACGGCCAGCGTCCCGGCGCCCAGCGCCCACTTTTCTTCACCGAACATCTCGATTGCAATCACGCTGACCAGGGTTGCGGCAGCAGAGTTGATCAGGTTGTTGCCGAGCAGGATGACGCCCAGCATCTTGTCCGTACGACCCAGCAGGTCAAGAGCCTTTTGTGCGCCATGGTGGCCGGATTGAGCAAGGTGACGCAGGCGGAAGCGGTTCGAGGCCATCATCGCCGTCTCGCTGAGCGAGAAAAAGGCCGACAGCGCCAGCAACACGACCAGCGTCAGGGACAGCGCCGACAGGGGGATATCGTCCACTGCCTTACGAGCGTCCGAGTATCACTTCGGCAACGAAGCGGCTGCCGACATAGGCGAGGATCAGCAGGGCAAACCCAGCAAGCGTCCAGCGCAATGCCCGCTTGCCGCGCCAGCCCCAGGCATGGCGGCCGATCAGCAGCGTCGCGAAAATCCCCCACGACGCGAAGGCGAACAGGGTTTTGTGATCGAGCGACAGTGGTTTGCCGAACAGGGCTTCGGAGAAGAAAACACCGCTGCCGACGGTCAGTGTCAGCAGGACGAAGCCGAGAAGCAGCATGCGGAACAACAGCGATTCCATGGTCAGCAACGGCGGCAGGCTCGCCAGGCTGCGCTTCATCAGGCGCTTGTGCAGAGCATTTTCAGTAAAGCCCATGAAAATGGCGTGCAGCGCGGAGAGCGTCAGCAGGCTGTAGGCCAGCATGGCGGCGAGAAAGTGCAGTTTGAAGCCGGTGGCGCTGGCGTGGGCTACCAGATGTACCTGCGGAAAGACGACTGGCAGGGCGGTGCACAGTGCGGCGAGCGGCAGCACCAGGGGCTGCATGCCCTCCATGCGCGCCATGAAGCTCTCCAGCCAATAAATGAGGACTGCCAGCCACATCATCAACGACAGGGCGAAGCTGAACGAGAAGCGCATGCCGGCTTCAGTGAACAGCGCACCGTAGAGCCCGTAGGCGTGAATGAGCAGGGCTGAGGCAATGGCGACGCGCTCCCAAACCTGCATGGGGCAGGCAACGCACTGATTTTCCTGTTCACGCCAGCGGGTGTTCCAGAAGTGGAACCCGAGTGCGCCATAAAGAAGGGCGGCGGCGATGTGGGGCAGAAGCTGAATTACAATGTCGGCCATCCGCGAATTCTACTAGAAGCCTATCCGCCATGCTCGATAACCTGACCAACCGCCTTGCCCGTGTCATGAAGACGCTGAAGGGCGAAGCGCGCCTGACCGAATCCAACATCGCCGACGCCCTGCGTGAAGTCCGCATGGCCTTGCTGGAGGCCGACGTCGCCTTGCCGGTGATCAAGGAGTTCATTGCGGCGGTCAAGGAGAAAGCGGTCGGCGAAGAGGTCATCGGTTCGCTGAGCCCCGGCCAGGCGCTGGTCGGTGTCGTGCATCGTGAATTGGCCCGGATCATGGGCGACGCCCACGAAGGCATCAGCTTCAATACCCAGCCGCCGGCCATTGTGCTAATGGCCGGCCTGCAGGGCGCCGGCAAGACGACTACGGTCGGCAAACTGGGCAAGTTCCTCAAGGAAAACCACAAGAAGAAGGTGCTGGTGGTTTCCTGCGACGTCTATCGTCCGGCGGCGATCGAGCAGCTCAAGTCGGTCGCCGGACAGGCCGGCATCGATTTCTTCCCGTCGACGGTGGGTGAGAGGCCGGAAGCGATTGCCGTGGCAGCCGTCGACTGGGCCAAGCGTCACTACCACGACGTGCTGCTGGTCGATACCGCCGGTCGTCTTGCGGTCGACGAGGAAATGATGGCCGAAATCAAGCGCCTGCATGCAGCGCTCAATCCCATCGAGACGCTTTTCGTGGTCGATGCGATGCTGGGTCAGGATGCGGTCAACACGGCCAGGGCCTTCAGTGAAGCCTTGCCGCTGACCGGGGTAGTGCTGACCAAACTCGATGGCGATGCGCGCGGCGGGGCGGCACTCTCGGTGCGCCACATCACCGGCAAGCCGATCAAGTTTGCCGGCGTCGGCGAAAAACTCACCGGACTGGAGGCTTTCCATCCCGAGCGGATGGCCTCGCGGATTCTCGGCATGGGCGACGTGCTGTCGCTGATCGAGGAAGCCAAGAAAGGGTTGGACGAGGAAAAGGCGGTCGCTTTCGCCAAGAAGCTGAAGTCAGGTAAGGGTTTCGACCTCAACGATTTCAAGGAGCAGATTGCCCAGATGCGCAACATGGGCGGGCTGTCGGCGCTGATGGACAAGATGCCGGCGCAGATCGCCCAAGCGGCGGGTCAGTTGCCGGCGGGCGCTGAAAACAAGATGGTCGGCCGCGTCGAGGGCATCATCAACTCGATGACACCGGCCGAGCGCGCCAAGCCGGAAATCATCAAGGCCAGCCGCAAGCGCCGCATCGCGATGGGCGCTGGCGTTCAGGTGCAGGAAGTGAATCGGCTGCTCAATCAGTTCGAACAGTCGCAGAAAATGATGAAGATGATGACCAAGGGTGGCATGGGCAAGTTGATGCGCGGCATGAAAGGCATGCTGCCCGGCATGGGGCGTTGATCAGCGCGTGGCTTGGGCCAGACGGGCAGGTTTCTGGTAGGCCCACTGGTTTTGCCAGGCAGCGCGGACCATGTTCGGATATTCCGGCCGACCGAGGCTGCCGTTGTAGCGGCCGAGGGCACGGAAGAGGTCACCTTTTTCGATGTCCAGGTAGTGGCGCAGGATGGTGCAGCCATAGCGCAGACTGGTCCGCAGATCGAAAAGGTTGTCGTCCGGGCGGCCGATCAACTTGATCCAGAACGGCATGACCTGCATGTAGCCGCGGGCGCCAGCCGACGATACGGCGTACTTGCGGAATCCGGATTCGACCTGCATCAACCCGAGTACCAGTTGCGGGTCAAGGCCGGCACGGGTGGCCTCGTAATGAACGCTGCGCAACAGGTCTAGACGATATTCCTGGTTGGGAATCCGTTTTTCCAGACGCGGTGACATTTCGGCCAGCCACTCGACGGCGTCCATCGGGTTGCTGAACGAGCTGGATGGCGGGCGCGCGTCCGAGACGGCCTTGTGTAACGCAGCCTGCACGCTCGCCGAGAGCGGTTCGTAAATCTGGGCGCCGGCAAAAGCGCCGGCAGCGTTCAGAAATAGCAGGATGGCAATCAGCCGGCGCACAACTTTCCTTTGAGCAGGCTCAGAATTTCGCCCTGGGCTACAAGAGAGGCCTCGGCGTCGAGGCGGCCTTTGTATTCTAGCTTGCCTTCCTTGAGTCCGCGTTCTCCGATCACTACGCGATGCGGGATGCCGATCAGTTCCATGTCGGCGAACATCACACCGGGGCGCTCGTTGCGGTCGTCCAGCAGTACGTCGACACCTGCCGTCTTGAGGTCGGCATAAAGCTGATCCGCAGCGGCCTTGACGGCCTCGCTCTTGTGGTAGCCCATCGGCACGATGCAGACCGCGAAAGGTGCGATGGCGGGCGGCAGGATGATGCCCTTGTCGTCGTTGCCCTGCTCGATGGCGGCGCCGACGATACGGGAAACGCCAATCCCGTAACAGCCCATCTCCATGATCTGGCTCTTGCCGTTCTCATCGAGGTAGGCGCAGTTCAGGGCAGCCGCATATTTCTGGCGTAACTGGAAGATGTGGCCAACTTCGATGCCGCGGCAGATTTCCAGCTTGCCCTTGCCGTCCGGCGAAGGATCGCCGGCGACGACGTTGCGGATGTCGGCAACTTCCGGTTCCGGTAGATCGCGGCCGAAATTGACCCCGCTCAAGTGGAAGCCAGCGTCGTTGGCGCCGCAGATGAAATCGCTGAGCGCGGCGACTGCGCGGTCGGCGAAAATGACCACTTTTTTACCGTCGACCGCAACAGGTCCGATATAGCCGGGTTTGCAGCCAAGATATTCCTCGACTTCACCTTCGGTGGCGAAGCGAAACGGCGAAAGCCCGGCGATTTTGCCGGCCTTGATTTCGTTCAGTTCATGGTCGCCGCGCAAGAGCAACAGGGCGAAACGCTTCTCGCCACCTTCCGGTTCGCCGACGACGGCGATGGCTTTGACGATTTTTCCGAGGTCGACCGACAGAAAATCGGCCACATCGGCGCAGGCCATCTTGCCCGGCGTGGCGATCTTTTCTATCGTCTTCGTCGCGCTAGCGCGCGGCGTCGCGGGGGCGAGCGCTTCGGCTAGTTCGACGTTGGCAGCGTAGTCTGAATCAGGACAGAAGGCGATGTCGTCTTCGCCGGAATCGGCCAGCACATGGAATTCGTGCGAGCCGGTGCCGCCGATCGAACCGGTGTCGGCCGCTACGGCGCGGAATTTCAGACCAAGGCGCGTGAAGATGCGGCTATAGGTTTCGTACATGTTGCCGTATTCGCGCTTCAAATCCTCGAACGAGGTGTGGAACGAATAGCCGTCCTTCATCAGGAACTCGCGGCCGCGCATGACCCCGAAGCGGGGGCGGATCTCATCGCGGAACTTGGTCTGGATTTGGTACAGGTGGATTGGCAACTGGCGGTAGCTCTTCACATCGCGGCGCACCGCGTCCGTAATGACTTCTTCGTGTGTCGGGCCGATGACGAATTCGCGCTGATGGCGATCCTTGAAACGCAGCAGTTCCGGGCCATATTGTTCCCAGCGGCCGGATTCCTGCCATAGTTCAGCGGGTTGCACTGCTGGCATCAGCAACTCCAGCGCGCCGGCATTGTTCATCTCTTCACGGACGATGTTTTCAACTTTGCGCAGCACGCGCAGGCCCAGCGGCATCCAGGTGTAGATGCCGGCGGCGGCACGTTTGATATACCCGGCCCGCAGCATCATTTTCTGGCTGGTGACCTCGGCATCGGCGGGGGCTTCTTTCAAAGTGGTGAAAAAGAACTGCGAAGTGCGCATGAGATGCTCTTGAATTCGTTGCAAAAGGGAGATTTTACACGCTGGTCGTGCTTTGCATGCGGGCTGCCTTTGTGAAAGAATTGGGACAACTTTTAATTTTGCAGGATTTATATGCTCGATCGTGAAGGCTACCGCCCGAACGTCGGCATTATTCTTTGTAACGCCAAAAACGAGGTCTTCTGGGGCAAGCGCATACGTGAACATTCCTGGCAGTTTCCGCAAGGTGGCATCAAGCGTGGCGAAACGCCAGAGCAGGCCATGTTCCGCGAACTGTATGAGGAAGTCGGGCTGCAGCCCGAGCATGTGCGTATCCTCGGACGAACCAAGGGCTGGTTACGTTACGAAGTGCCGACACACTGGATCAAGCGCGAGTGGCGCGGTTCATACAAGGGCCAGAAGCAGATATGGTTCCTGCTACGCCTTGTCGGGCGCGACAATGATGTCAGCCTGCGCGCGACCAGCAAGCCCGAGTTCGATGCCTGGCGCTGGAATGACTACTGGGTGCCGCTGGATGCCGTGATCGAATTCAAGCGTAGCGTTTATGAACAGGCGCTTAGTGAACTTGTGCGTTTTCTCGAACATGATCGGCGGGTCAGGCAGAGGCTCCACGCAAACTCGCCCGATGTGCCTGGCGAAACAGGCGAGGGCTAGCGTGTGCAATTGATTGGTTTTCATCGTCGCTTGTTCCCGATGGTTTTCGCAATGCTGGCGCTTCTGTCCTGGCGCCCGGCTGTTGCGGATTTCGAGGAAGATTTCAACGACAAGAAGTGGCAGGAAGTGGTGGTTCAGTTGCCGGCAGCCCCGCAACAGGAGAACCTGTTCCCTATTTACGTCAGCGCGGCGACCGATAACGAGTTTTTCGTCGATGGCTCGACCTTGACGGTGGCGGCGGATGGTGTCGTTCGCTATGTTCTGGTTGTTCAGACTTCTGGCGGCGCGAGGAACGTGAGTTTCGAAGGCTTGCGTTGTGAAACGCGAGAACGTCGCATATACGCCTCCGGCAGGCCTGATGGCAGTTGGTCGAAGTCGCGCAACAACGAGTGGCGACGCATCCAGGATGTGGCCGCTAATCGCTATCACGCCGCGCTCTTTGGCGATTATTTTTGCCCGGAAGGCGTCATCGTCCGCAACGTCGAGGAGGCACGTGATGCACTGCGGCGTGGCAGGCATCCGGAAAGCCGTCGTTAGTCACCATGTCTGCTGAACAGTTCATCATAGAGTTCGATCGTGCATTGCGTACTGTATTTGCCACGGCACGCAGTCAGCGCCCTGTTCCGGGCGTAGATTTTCCCGAGGCCGAGATGAGCGCGCAGGATAAGGCGCATGTTTGCGGACTGATGCGCGTCAATCACGTTGGCGAAGTGTGTGCGCAAGCTCTTTATCAAGGGCAGGCGCTGACCTCGCGCGATCCTGCGGTGCGTGCGGCATTGCGTTTCGCCGCCGATGAAGAGACCGAGCATCTAGCGTGGACCGAACGGCGCATCACCGAACTCGGCGGGCGCAAGAGCCTCTTGAATCCGCTCTGGTATGTCGGGGCGCTTTCGATGGGAGTACTCGCCGGTCGCCTTGGTGACAAGTGGAATCTTGGGTTTCTGGCCGAGACTGAACGCCAGGTTGAGGCACATCTAGATGGCCATCTAGCGCGCCTCCCTGAACAGGATATCCGCTCGCGGGAAATCGTCGATCAGATGCGGGTCGACGAAATCCGGCATGCCGAGACTGCGGTCAATTTGGGCGCCGCCGAATTGCCCGCGCCGGTCAAGGCGGCAATGAAGTTTGCGGCTAGAGTAATGACCGGAACTGCCTATCGCGTTTAAGGGGGCAATCCCCAAGGGCTTCAGGACTCTTCGATAATCTCGAAATCGTGGGTGATTTCGGCGGTTTTGCCGATCATGATCGATGCGGAGCAGTATTTTTCCTTCGAGAGTTCGATGGCGCGCGCAACGGCTTCGGGCTTGAGTTGCCGGCCCTTTACCTTGTAATGGAAATGAATGGTGGTGAAGACCTTGGGGTCGGTTTGGGCGCGTTCCGCAGTCAGGCTGACCTCGCAACCACTGACGGCATGTCTGCCTTTTTTCAGTATGAGAACGACGTCGAAGGCTGAGCAGCCGCCGGTTCCTGCCAGTACCATCTCCATCGGGCGTAGCCCAAGGTTGCGACCACCGGCGTCGGGGGCGCCATCCATCACGACTGCGTGCCCGCTCCCGCTTTCTGCCACGAACGACATGCCTGCGTCGTTACCCATCCATCTTACGGTGCATTCCATGCGATTCTCCTGTTGCGGAGCGTCGATTTTATCGAAATTTTTCCTGTGATGCCTCTTTGGTTGCAGATGCTGCAATGCACCAATTTTGGCCTTTATTGGGTGCTGAAATCCTGTCGCAATTTTGGTTAAACATTGTATATTAATGATGTATAATTAAAAATTTATAATTAATAAACAATAAGTTACTTGTTATAATTTTAATTAATTTAAAAATAAAAAATTTAATGTTGCGGCGCATTAAATCCTCTTGCGCGCCAAGGGGGCCTTGGGCATAATGCAAAGCGTACGAACCGATGTGGCCTGCTGAATGAAGGGCTTCTGAAGTTTAGATTTGTCTCCTCCACCCTCCTCCTTTGGTGTGGATTTAACGCGGCTCTGCGAGCCGCGTTTTTTTTGCCCGCTTAGTGCTCTCAAGTGCGCAATTCATTTGACAGCGCCCCGAAAAGTCGACTAGAATCCGCGGCTTTCTCCAATCTGCGCCCAATTTTTCAGGACGGCACACACATGAAAACGTTTTCCGCCAAGCCACATGAGGTGAAGCGCGAGTGGTTTGTGGTAGACGCCACAGACAAGGTGCTCGGCCGCCTCGCTACCGAAATTGCTCGTCGCCTCCGCGGCAAGCACAAGGCTATTTATACCCCGCACGTTGATACCGGTGATTTCATCGTCGTAACCAATGTCGAGAAGATCACTGTTACCGGTAACAAGGCTGAGGATAAGAAGTACTATCGTCACTCCGGCTACCCCGGTGGTATTTACGAAACCAACTTCAAGAAGATGCAGCAGCGTTTCCCGGGCCGTGCCCTGGAAACCGCCGTCAAGGGTATGCTGCCGAAGGGACCGCTGGGCTACGCCATGCTGAAGAAGCTGAAGTGCTACGCCGGTGAACAGCATCCTCACACTGCCCAGCAGCCGAAGGCTCTGGAAATCTAAGGGGTCATCATGGCTGAAAGTTATTTCTACGGTACCGGTCGTCGCAAGAGCGCCGTTGCCCGTGTCTTTATGAAACGTGGTTCCGGTGCCATTGTCGTCAATGGCAAGCCGATCGACCAGTTTTTCTCCCGTGAAACTGGCCGCATGATTGTTCGTCAGCCGCTTGAGCTGGTTGAACAACTCAAGGGCTTCGACATCAAGGTCAACGTTGCCGGCGGCGGCGAATCTGGTCAGGCGGGTGCTGTCCGTCACGGCATAACCCGCGCCCTGATCGAGTACGATGCTGCTCTGAAGCCCGCACTCTCCAAGGCCGGTTTCGTTACCCGCGATGCCCGTGAGGTTGAGCGTAAGAAGGTCGGCTTCCACAAGGCTCGTCGTCGCAAGCAGTTCTCCAAGCGTTAATTCGCTTTTGCGATCGCGAAAAGCCGCCTTTTTGGCGGCTTTTTTGTTTTTGTAACTGCCGAGTATGATCGCAATCTGTCGGGCAAAAATTGCCATGATCAAAATTACTATTGTTGGTGGCGCTTGATGTTCAGTCAGGATGAAATCGCAGAATTATGCCAACCCCCGCTGTTACTCTGAGAGTCAGAAAGTTCAGACGCCGCTTCGGTATAACGGCGCCGAGAGTTGTTGTGCGGACACACCTGCCCTGGTATTGGTATGCAGTCGGGGGTGTCTTGATCGTGCTCCTTTCATTTGCGATAGCCTGGTCAATGCTACAGCGTGGCGAGGCGGGAGAGCGACAGCGGGAAATGGACTCCCTGCGCCATCAGGTCCGCGAACTTGACGACGAGTTGTTGAAGTTGCGGTCGACTGCCGGTACTGAGCAAAATGCAGTGCAGATGGAGCGGTCGACCCAGCAGCAGCTTGTGAATCGTGTAAAGGCCCTAGAGTCCGAGAACGCTGCGTTCAGGGAGGACATGCTTCTCTTTGAACGCTTGATTCCCGCTGCGGGTGATGAAGCTTCGATTCGCCTGGAGAGCTTCCGGGTGGCGCCGGATGGGCCACAACGCTTCCGCTATCGCGTTCTTCTGGCATTCCAGCCAGCCAGGCAGGTTCCCGAGTTCCGCGGTCGACTGCAATTTTTGGCTGTTTTTTCATTGGGTGGGAAACAGCAGGAGTTGCTGATCCCGGCAAAGCGTGAAAACACAAGTGAGTTCCAGGTGGAAGTGCGACACTTTTTACGCAAGGAGGGCAGCTTCGAGTTGCCTGCGGGCGCAAAATTGCAGTCCGTGGAAGCCCGCGTTTTTCAGGGTGATACACTCAAGGCGAAGCGTCTGGCGCAACTGTAGGAGAGATTGATGTTCGGAAAGAGAGACGAGAGCAAGCCACAGGGTCGAATCGACACCTTGATTGGTGCTGGTACCCTGGTCGAGGGGAATATCCGCTTCACTGGCGGATTACGCATCGACGGCGAGGTCAAGGGCAACGTCGAGGCGGCTGATGGTGCGAGCGCTGCGATGCTGGTGCTGAGCGAGCAGGCACGGGTCGAAGGACTAGTCGCCGTGGCGCATCTGGTAACCAACGGAACGGTTGTCGGGCAGGTGTGCGTGTCGGAGTCTCTGGAGATGCAGGCACGTTCAAAAATCGTCGGTGATGTTGAGTATTCCATCATCGAAATGCATCAGGGGGCCGTCGTCGAGGGTCGGCTTATTCATCGAGACGGCAAGTCGGTGGAACTAAAGCTTGCCGCAACAAACTAATATTCTTGACCGGGGCCGTGTTGGCTCCCATAATTTGTGACGATTTTTTTCAGGAGTGCCGTAAATGAATGCTGTTGCCGAAATGGTGCTGCCCCTCGTGTTTACCGATAGTGCCGCCAGCAAGGTCAAGGAGTTGATTGAAGAAGAAGGCAACCCGGGCCTTAAGTTGCGGGTGTTCGTCACGGGCGGTGGCTGTTCTGGTTTCCAGTACGGGTTTACCTTTGACGAAGAGGTTAACGAAGACGACGCGACCATGGAAAAAAATGGCGTCACGTTACTGATCGATCCGATGAGCTACCAGTATCTTGTCGGTGCTGAAATCGACTATTCGGAAGGTCTGGAAGGTTCGCAGTTCGTCATTCGCAATCCGAATGCCACCTCGACCTGCGGTTGTGGGTCGTCTTTCTCAGCGTAAATTCAGATTGTTTCCAAAGGGCGGCTATGGCCGCCCTTTTTTGTTTACGTTGCTTTGAACCTCTCTAGGTCCTGCAGGAAATTTGGGGCGCCTGATTGCCTACAACCTGCTGCGTCTGGAAATGGCCAAAGCCGCCATTCAAGCAAAGGTTGAACCCACTGACCTCAGTATTCTGCGCGCCTTGCACATCCTGCAGAATGAAATGATCTGGGCTGCCGGGATGGCGCTGGGCAAACTGCCTGCCCACCTCCTGCGCTTGCGCATCCAGCTTCAGTTCGCCATCATCGAAAAACGACGGGGGCGTCAATGCCCCTGTGTCGTTAAAGCCCTTCCCAAAGGCTATGCCGTCAAATACTTGAAAAAAGACCTTAACTGAACGGTGAGAGGGTTGCCGACAAATCCGTGTTTCTGGCGGTAGGCCTCCCCGTCGTGCTTCAGGTTGGCAAGCGCAAGTTCGCACGGGTGATGGTCCGTTAAACGAAATGCAGCTGTTTGGCTTATTTCTGTCTATTTTACAGAAGGGTCTTGACGGGGGATTGGGTGTGTATATAATGCGCACCTCACTGCAGCGCTGGGGGTTTTCGGCGGTGGGGTGGAAGGAAGAGCGGTAAGAAATTTTTCAAGAAGTGCTTGA
>Ga0209507_1001367_pt1 | contig 19625 bp, 16 predicted proteins | sample AD_UKC028_MetaG_FD_184414 | JGI IMG/M metagenome (GOLD analysis project Ga0209507, IMG submission 184414) | Active sludge microbial communities of municipal wastewater-treating anaerobic digesters from USA - AD_UKC028_MetaG (SPAdes) (version 2) | ecosystem: Engineered > Bioreactor > Anaerobic >...
GATCCGCTCAGTTCCACCCAGAATCGCGAACTGTTCTATCTCATCGAGAAACTTTCCCTTGCTCTGCGCCTCGAATCGATACCGGTCTTTTTCGATCCCGCCCTGAAGGCGAATTTGGCTATTGAACATGCCAATCTGCCGGTATTGGCGATCGGGAAAAGCGCCGAAAGCGCCGACCGCAAGAAAATGGCTTTTATGATCGCCGCGAACCTGTTCCTCTGCCAGAATGGAGTGACCGAAAAACTCGGGCGGAAGGGATCAGAGTTGCTGGCGGACCAGATCGGCGCGACGATCGCTTTATCGGGAAAAGAACGTACCGCCTTCATCCGCGGCCTGAAAAAGAAATCGCAGGAAGAGATGGCCAGCGCTCTCGACGAACTCGGCTCCGTTCCCGAACCGGCTCTGCGCGATTTCGCCGAACGGCTCCATCTCGCGTCGGTACTGTACGCCTTCTCGGTCATACCCGATCCGGCGCAGGTCGCCGCCATCGCCGATGAAACGATCGATCACCTCGATGTGCCCAATTCCCTTTCCCGCAACGCATTCGACCTCGCACTCGCAACTTTCTTCGGATAAATACCCATGGAACGCCTCACCGTGCACCTTCAGAATCCCCACAAACGGACCCTCGACCTCATCGCCGCCACACTCGACAAGGGGGGCATCGCATTGGTCCCCGGCGACACCTCCTATCTGCTGGTGGCTCGCATCGGCCGGAAGAACGCCATCGAGAAACTCAACCGCATCAAGGAACGGAAAAAGAAATTCTACTCGGTCATGTTCCGCGACCTCGCCGAACTCGCCCGCTATGCCGAGGTGACCGACAAACAGTACGCCGTCATCAAGCGGACCCTTCCCGGCCCCTATACCTTCATCCTCAAGGCAAGCCGCGAGATACCCAAGATCATGCTCGAAAAGCGCAAGGAGATCGGCATCCGCATACCCGACAGCCCCTTCCTGCGTGAGCTTATCGCCGCCTGCGGAGAACCGATCATCGTCTCGACGGCGGGCGGCTCCGACGACGACGAGGGTTTTTTCGTCGACCCCGAGAACGATGAACCGGAATGGCTCCACTTGGTGGATATCCTCGCCGACGGCGGTTACCTGCCGGCCGAACTGACCAGCATCATCCGGCTCGATCAGGATGAGTTCGAGATCGTCCGCGTCGGCAAAGGACCGGTCGATCAGTTTGAATGATGCGCGGAACCCTCTTTTCATTCATCGCGCTATGCCTCCTGCTCGCCGCCTGCGTGACGCCGGGCCGTCAGGTCGACTACCTCATCACCGAACCGATCGTCATAACGCCCAAAGTGCTCCCCGCAAAGGAGTCGCCACCCGAGGAGCGTGACTTCGACGAACTTTTCGCGCTGGCCAACGACCATTTCGACGATGGCGATTACGACACCGCCGCCCGTTATTTTCACGATATCCTCACCTATAATCCCGTATACCAGAATACCCCGTTCTGCTATTACAATCTGGGACTCATCGCGATAAAAAAGAACGACTACGAAACGGCGCAGTCGAACTTCAAAGCGGCCTACCTGACGCTCGGCAAAGGATCGGACAAGATCGATGCGCTTAATCTCTACCTCCACAGTCTGGGAAGACTCGGTCGCTGGGAGGAACTGCTCGACATCGCCGACAATGCGCTCAAAGCCGATCTGACGGGCGATCAGATACCGGCCGAGCCGCTCCGAGAGATACTCCTGCGCCGCGCCGAGGCGACCGCCTTGACCGGGAAACCGGAAGAGGCGCGTAAGACCGCGCAGTACGTCATCTTCGAGATACGGCGCGAACGGACCCCCGACAACCTGCTGTTCATTCCCGAACTGGCGATGGCCTATTTCGTCATGGGACGCAGCGCGGTGGCCGAATTCGGCTCGTTCCCCTTCGAGAACAACAGGGATATCCTCCTGCGCAAATGCACCATCATACAGGAGGCCCAACGCTGGTTCCTCAAGACGATACAGACCGGTATCATCTACTGGACCAACGCCAGCGCCTATGAGCTGGCGGCCCTCTACCGCGCCTTGTTCGACGAGATGGCGAAATATCCCCTGCCGTCCGAACTGACCGAAGAAGAAAAACCGGTTTACGAATGCGAACTATGGGGGAAAACGGTCGGGCTCCTGAAAAAGGCGCGCAAGACGCTCACCGGCAGTATCGAAAGCGCCAAACGGATACACGAACATAACGAATTCATCGACGACAGCCTGCGGCTGCTGGTCGAGATAAACGCCGCCTACGAAACAAAAGATAACTACTGTCGCTCACGAGGTCTGACCGATGAAAAGAACCGCCCTTGACCCCGCCCTGCTGATACTGGGCGCTTTGGCCTACTTCGGCTACCTCGTCACGATCATCTTCGTGATGAAGAGTCACTACGAATTCGGGCTCTATCTCTTCACGCCGCTTTTTCTCTACACCATCTTCCGGGTGCTCAATGCCCGGATCAAGCGCGCGTCGCTGCTCCTCGCACTCTATCTGGCGCTCCCCTTCTTCACCTCGGTCTGGCTCACCCTCATCGGCGCCGCCCCCGTTTGGGAAGTGACCGGAGCCCTGCCGATCGCGGTCCTCTTCTCCTTTTCACTCAAATCGGAAAAAAGCTCTTCGCCCCTCTTCACCAGCCTGCTCGAACCGATCTACGCCCTTTTCTTCGCGCTGACCCTGTTCCTGCCGCTCGTCAACTTCATCAATAACCGCGACATCGTACCCGCGCTCCAGCTTATGCTCGCCATCTATTCGCCGGCGCTGGTACTGACCACCGTGATCGTCTTTCTCCGCTTCATCATCGAGACGGCGAGCCTCAACATGGTCCTCAACAGCTTCCGGCTCTTCATACACGGCGCGAAGGTCGATCGGCTTCTTTTCGACTCCGCCCAGTTCCTTTCGTTGGGGCAGGTGAATCTGTCGGGCATCATCACCGCCGAGGGGGTCTCGCGCGATCTGTTCCTCAAGAAGGTGAACCTGCTCAACAAGGAATTCGCGGCGGCCGACGAGAACAACGACATCATGAAACGCGACGCGAAGTTCAGCCGGAAGATGGCCGACGGCACCGAACTGACCATCGGCACCCTCTACCTGCTCATCAAAAAGGAGAAATACCGTACCGACGGCCTCGCCCTGCCGCCCGACCTGACGGCGAAATCGTTCGTGGCGATGGCTGAAGGGAACCGCGTCATCGGCTACTATGTCATCGACCGCTTCGACGCGACGGCCAATCGCACCATGATCGATCTCCTGCGCGAGAAATACGGCATCGCATCGGCGTTGATCGGCACCGCCGACGAACGGTTCCCCGCCGTGCCGGCCGCCGCGACACTGGCCGAACTCATGCCGGGACACCACGACATGCTGATCACCCAGACGCCGCCCGACGATTCGCCCTGCATCGTGGTCGGCTGGGGCGGCGCGGCGCCGGAGAAATGCGATCTCTATCTGAACGAACCCTACCTCATCACTCTGATGAAGCTTTTCCTGCTCCTCACGACGATACGGCCGCGCCTTTACCGATCGGTCGCGATCGCTTCGATACCCTTCATACTGCCGTTGTTCCTCAGCATCTTTAAATTGCATGTGCCCCAGCTCAATGCCGTGGCGGTGCTTCTGATGATGCTCCTCACCATCACGCAGGCATTCCGTAGCGTGAAAGCGGAATAATATCGCCTTCGCTCATGAACGATCATCCAGATAAAAATATTGACGAAATTCTAAAAATGGAGAAGAATCAACCGCAGGAGGCATTCTATGAAAATCCTGTTTGGTTTCTTCATCGTAACGATATTATTCGCAATGGCCCCAGTATCTGCCGAACAAAAGGAAGCTCTGATGACATCCCCAGAAGATGCGCGCTGGTCCGACATGAACGCTCGCTCCGGGGCGTGGGGATCCGTTCTGGCGATGCTCCGACACGGAGACTATCTCTACATAGCTGGCGACTTTACCCAAGTGAAAAACATCTTCGCGAATAATATCGCGCGGATACATCTGCCGACCGGGACTTGCGAACCGTTGGGAACCGGCTTGAACAATATTGTACGAGCTATTGCCCTCGACCCACGGGGCATTCTATATGTTGGAGGTGATTTTACCAGCGCCGGCGATACAACAGCAAAATATATCGCGAAATGGGACGGTATTTCATGGAATACTCTCGGTGAAGGAATGGGGGGAACCGAATCCCCGCATGTATTCTCGCTTGCCGTCGACGGCAAAGGCAGATTATACGCTGGTGGCGCCTTCGTCACGGCGGGCGATATAGAAGTCAACAACATCGCGAAGTGGAATGGTCATACATGGTCGTCATTGGGATCCGGCGTTAACGATGAAGTATATGCGCTCGCGATAGACAGCGCCGACACTGTGTACGGAAGCGGATTCTTCTCTATGGCCGGAGGTGCTCCGGCGAACCATATCGCCGCTTGGAAAGATGGCACATGGCACGCGCTCGCGGATGGAATCGAAGGATTTCGGTCTGCCCTTGTCATCGACCGCGAGGACCATCTTATAGTAGCGGCTCAACTCATGACCGACGATTATCCGTTAGACAATTATGTCGCCTTCTGGGATGGTAATGCATGGCAAGTGCTCGGGGAAGGCTTGCGGGGGCTGGTCTCAACTCTTGTCGAGGACGACTCAGGTGCGATTTATGCGGGCGGCGATTTCGAACGAGCAGGCAGTGTTTCAGCCTATAATATCGCTCGATGGGATAACGGAAACTGGAGTCGGCTCGGAAGCGGAATCTACGATGGTGCTATCTGGACAATGGCCTTGGACGAAAATGGCGGGATCTATGCCGGCGGCACCTTTACGGAAGTGGGCGGAATGACTGCAACGGGTCTTGCTCATTGGGATGGATCAAAGTGGCATGCTGTTGGATATCCATATTTGAACGACACCGTAATGGACCTTACCATCGCCGATGACAAATCTCTCTATGCGGGCGGATATTTCACTTACGCCGGAGAAACGAATCTCGATTGCGTCGCTCGGCGCGAAGGCACCACATGGAAGGCGTTGGGTACCGGGATCAATCATATAGAATACAGCAACAATTTTGTCCTTTCCATCGCCATTGACAGTAACGGACTGCTATATGTTGCCGGAGAGTTCACCGAAGCAGACATATACGCAGTCAACAACATCGCCCGTTGGGATGGCTTTTCATGGGGGAAACTGGGCAATGGAACAAACAATCAGATCAACGACATTGTTTTAAACGAAAAAAATGAGCTCTACGCCAGCGGATTCTTCACCTTTGCCGGAGATACAACGGCTAATAGGATCGCCTTTTGGGATGGCACTTCCTGGTCCGCCCTCGGCTCCGGCATTGAGAATAATGTTGCTCCCGTTGTTGACACAATGTTGATCGATGATGCCGGCATTCTCTACGCTGGCGGCCGGTTCGCCACAGCAGGAGGCATAACCACAAACAACATCGCTACGTGGGACGGAAACACATGGAGCGCATTGGGCAACGGACTCGATGGCTTCGTCGACGACCTCGCTATCGACAGCAAGGGGGTCCTGTATGCCGGCGGCCTTTTCAAGAAAAGCGGCGATACCGAGGTCAAAAATATCGCCGTGTGGGATGGAAGCGCGTGGTACCCGCTCGGCAACGGCCTAGACGGACAGGTGACTGCATTGGTCGTTGACCGCTTCGATAACCTGTATGCAGGCGGCGGGTTCGTCACGGCGGACGGTATCCCGGCCAACCATATCGCCAAATGGGATGGAACTTCATGGAGCTCCTTGGGTTCCGGTTTGGACGGGTCCCCAGCGACCTTCGAGATCGATGATTCAGGCATTTTGTATGTTGGCGGCCACTTCTTTACGGCAGGTGACAAGGTGAGCCCATTCATAGCACGATACCTGCTCTATTGCACTGCCGATGCGACCTGCGAAGACAACAATCCATGTACCATTGATTCATGCGAAATGTCCGGAGAGAAAGGCTCATGTACACATACGCCGGGCACCGCAGAACTTACGTGCGATGATCAAAATGATCTCACGAAGAATGATCGTTGCACAAATGGCTTGTGTGTCGGGGAACCAATCGCTCCCGATGATCTTCTCTATCCCGACGACCATATTGCAGACGCTTCGCCTCGCCCCGATGATTATACTACAGATGCCTCGCAGGAATCGGATGATATGATCGTTGACGCCGATGATATTGAGTCGGATATCGTCCCCGCCGACGATCCCGAAAACAAGACTGACGATCCCCCCGATGAAGAAATTGTCTTACCGGTAAACAGTGGATGTGCTTGTCCGATGACCTCTTCGTAATCTAGTTTTTCGCAAGACATTTAAAGTAAAGAAATACTTTCGGGAACGCTACGCCCCGCCGTGGGCGTCGAGATCCTGCATCCAGCCGTCGAGATCGAGTTCTTCCATCCGCGCCACTATCGGATCGTACTCATCGTGCGTCAGCCGCCGGCCGACCTCCGGATGATCCACCGCGCGGTAGGCGGGGAAATACTGACTCATGAGCGACAGTTTGAAGACCATGCCGCGGTCGCGGTGCCGCGCAAGGAGGTCGAGCACCTTGAGCGAATTGTCGACCGCCCCGGGAATGACGAGATGCCGTATGATGAGACCGCGCCGCAGTAAGCCCAGATCGTCCTCTTCCCACGGTATCTTCGCCGCATGGATGACATCGAGTCCCCGCGTCATCGCATCGACATAGCCCGGTGCGCGGCTGTAGCGCGCCGCGAGCGCCGGATCGAGGTATTTCACATCGTAGAGGAAGATATCGGCGAAGCGGATGACCAGTGCGAGCGCCTCGGCGGTGAAGTAGCCGGAGCAGTTGTAGGATATCGGCACGGTGATATCGCCGCGCATCCCGGCGAGCGCCGCGAGCACCGGGTAGAGATAGTGATCGGCGGTGGTCAAGTTGAGATTGTGGACCTTCTTCGCGAGCAGTTTCTTTATCTCACCGGCGAATTCATCGGATGAGTAGAGCCGTCCGTTGTTGTCGTGCGATATGGGCCAGTTCTGGCAGAAGATGCAGTGCATGTTACAGCCGGAGAAAAAGACATTCCCCGCGCCGTTCCAGCCGCTCACCGGCGGCTCTTCGCCGTTGTGGACCGCGAACGAGGCGACCTTGATGCCGACGGGCGATCCGCAGCAGGGCGGCTCGCGGTCGGCCGCTGTCCCCCACTGCCGCGTCACACCGCACCGCGTCGGACAGCACTGCCCCGACTCCCACAGACGGCGCGCGCCGTCGAGAAGGGATGCCAGTTCGGTTTCAGAGAGGCGGTTGATGAGATTGGCGGTCACGAGACGATCGTATCGGCGAATTTCTGATAGTAGAGATGGGCCTTCTCCAGTTCCTCGACGCGGAACGGGTCGAACAGCTTGGATGAGGCGAAGCGGTCCTTCTTGAGGAGCAGTATCGAGATCAGGAACAGCAGGTACGGGCCGTTCTGATACGCCGGAGTGGCGTCGGCCAGCTTCTTCACCTTCTTGAAAAAGGAGAGATGCTTGAGCGACACGACGAACGAGGCCTTCGCCTGCACGAAATGGATCTGGTCCTCTTTGCGGTCGAAGATCGACAGTATCAGTTCGCGCCGGTCGAACCAGCCGAGATCGTCACGCGCCTCGTCGTCGAATTCCAGCGGCGCTTCGGAGAAGTAGTCGCGCCCCTTCATGCGGTTGAAAAAGGAGGGCGTGTAGAGCAATATCTGCGCCGGCGGCAATTCGCGCCGCTGGGCAAGGGTCGTCTGAGCGTCGCCCGACCGGACATGATAGATGAAGAAAAGATTGAGGAATTCCTGCCAGCGGTTGAAATTCTCGAAATCCTCGCCGGTGCTGTAGAACGCCTCTTTCTTGAAGGCGAGCAACTGACGCTCCTCATCACGCGAGAAACTGGAGAAGACCGCCGTGTTCTGGGAGAACGCCATGAGCCCTCTTTTAAGTTAGTAGGCGCGGGTGAAGACCGTTTTGCCGCCCGCGATGGTGCGGAAAACGGCGCCTTTGACATGGAAGCCGTGGAACGGGGTGTTGCGCGATTTCGAGCGGAACATATTCTTGTCTATGGTCCACTGATATTCGGGGTCGATGAGGGTGATGTCGGCGCGGCCCCCTTCGGTGAGCACCCCGCCTTCAAGACCGAATATGCCGTAACCGGCGGTGAACAGTTCGACGAACCGCTCTATGGTAATCTGCTTGTCGTGGACCAGCTTGTAGACCAGCGGCACGGCGGTCTCCAGCCCCACCATCCCCGACGGGGCGGTGTTGAATTCGACATTCTTGTCCCGTTCGTGGTGCGGCGCGTGGTCGGTCGCAATAGCGTCGATGAGGCCCGATTTGACGGCGGCGATGAGCGCCTGCCGGTCCTCTTCGGATCTGAGCGGCGGGTTGACCTTGGTATTGGTATCGTACGAGCCGACCGCCTCGTCGGTGAGTGACAGGTAGTGCGGCGCCGTCTCGGCGGTCACCTTCACCCCCTGCGCCTTGAAATAGGCGATGAGGTCCAGCGACATCTTGGTCGAGACATGGCAGATATGGACCGGAAGACCGAGATACTGCGCCATGAGGCATTCACGCGCCACCGACAGCGCCTCGCCGACCGCCGGGATCCCCTGCATGCCGTAGAGGGTCGAGAAGTAACTCTCGTTCATCTGGCCGCCCTTCGAGAGGTAGGTATCCTCGGAGTGCGACACATACATCAGGCCGAACGACGAGGCATACTGCATGACCCGCTGGAGGAGCGAGCTGTCCGTTATCGGTTTCCCGTCGTCGGAGATCGCGATCGCGCCCCCCTCTTTCAGTTCGCCGATGGGGGCCATCGTTTCGCCCTTGAGTCCCTTGGATGCCGCGGCGATGGGATAGAGGCGGACGCCGTTCCCCTGCTTGGCCGCCTTTTTCGTCTGGTACTCGATGGTGCCGATATTGTCGCAGGCCGGGCTCGTGTTGGGCATGGTGCAGACCGCGGTGAAGCCGCCCGCCGCCGCCGCTTCGAGACCGGTGAGGATGTCCTCTTTCTCCTCGAAGCCGGGATCGCGGAAGTGGACATGGAGATCGATGAGGCCGGGGGTGACGATCATCCCGGCGGCGTTGACCGTCTCGGCGCCGTCGGCCGTGAGATCGCCCTTCGCGATCTTGGTTATTTTCCCGTTCTCGACGAGGATCGAGCCGACAAAGCTCTTCCCCGCCTTCGGGTTGACTATGGTGCCGTTCTTGATGAGCAGTTTCATGAGTTCGATCCTCCCAAGAGAAGATAGAGTACCGCCATGCGCACCGCGACCCCGTTGGCCACCTGTTCAAGGATGACCGAGCGGTCGCCGTCCATGATGTTGTCGTCGATCTCGACGCCGCGGTTGGCGGGGCCGGGATGCATGACCGTCGCGTCGGGTTTGGCGTAGGAGAGCAGTTTCTCGTCCAGACAGAAGAATTTGGCGTATTCGCGCCGGTCGGGATACATAAGGCCGCTCTCGCGTTCTTCCTGAATGCGCAGCATCATCACGATGTCGGCATCTTTCACCGCCTCTTTCGGGTCGTAGGTGACCTCGACGCCGAGTTTCTTGATGTCCTTCGGGATCATCGTCGCGGGACCCGCCACCGTCACATGGGAGCCGGTCTTGGTGAGCAGGTGGATGTTCGAACGGGCGACGCGGCTGTGGGCGATGTCGCCCATGAGCGCCACCTTGAGGCCGTCGAGACGGCCTTTCTTCTTCTGTATCGTGTAGGCATCAAGAAGCGCCTGCGTCGGGTGTTCATGGAAGCCGTCGCCGGCGTTGATGATGGAGCAGTCCATGATCTGGGCCAGCATGTGGGGCGTCCCCGACACCGCGTGGCGGATGATCAGGCAGTCGGGCGCCATCGCCTGCAGGTTGAGCGCCGTATCGGAGAGCGTTTCGCCCTTCGTAATGGCGCTGCCCGAGACGGCGATGTTATACGAATCGGCCGACAGCCGCTTCTCGGCGACCTCGAACGACATGCGCGTCCGGGTCGACGGTTCGGCGAAGAAATTGATGACGCTCAAACCTTTGAGCGTGGGCACTTTTTTGATCTGCCGCTGATTGATCTCCTCGAACGACACCGCCGTTTCGAGGATGTGCATGATCTGATCGCGGTTAAGGTTCTCGATACCGAGCAGATGTTTCATGATATTTTTCTCTCCCCTTGTCTGGCTATTTTTCGCCGACGACGACCTTGTCCTCGTCATCGATCTCTTTGAGATAGACGGCGACCGCCTCGTTGTCGCCGGTCTGTACCGCCTTGCCGACGAAATCGGGCTGGATGGGCAGTTCGCGGTGACCGCGGTCCACCAGCGCCGCGTACATGATGCTGGCGGGACGGCCGTAATCCATCACCGCGTCTATCGCGGCGCGGACGGTGCGGCCGGTGTAGATGACATCGTCAATGAGCACGATATTGGCGCCATCGACATTGAAGTTGAGGTTCGACGGACCGACCTCGGGACTCGCCAGACCTTTGAAGAAATCGTCGCGGTACAGAGCGATATCGATGGTCCCCGAGGCGACCTTCACCTTCTCAAGCTCCTGAATCTTTTTGAGGATGCGCTCGGCTATGGGCACACCGCGCGTACGGATGCCGACGATGGCGACATTCTTTTTCGGCCCGACCCGTTCGATGATCTCGTGGACCATCCGGTTGATCGTCCGTTCCATCTCCTCGGCGTTCATGATGACCTTGGTGATGTTGAGCCCCTTCCGTTTCATCGGCATCTCCGTCGTCGGTTATCGGTTACAGGAATTTATTGAATTCTTCCTTTTTACTCACTTGGATCTTTATGTGATAGGTATGCAGAACTTCTCCGAATACTTCGACCTTCGCGTCGTATTCGCACTTGACGGTAACGAAATTGCGTTCGTCCTTGTACACGTAGCAATCATTCCCCGTTTTCTGAATGCCGTAGTTGGCAAAAGAATCGGTCAGCAACCCGCGTACTTGCTCGATGTCTCTCTTGGTGCCGTAGGTCGCCGCCTTCTCGATCTCTTTGGTGAGCCAGTATTTATCCCAGTAGGGATCGGCGAACTGCCACCCGAAGAGTATCAGGCAGAGGCCGATAAATATTTTGATAAGATCGCTCATGCTCATGACAATACTCCTCCTACGTCAATACGCCGGACCTTGTACCAAAAAACAGGCGATAAGTCAATCATTCGGAAGTCGCGGATAACAGGGCATCGAAGAGGGAAATACCGGCCGCCGCCGCCTCGTCGGGTGGGTAGAATTCGGCGGCGTGGAGCGCCCGGGACGGCTCCCCATCTCGACGAGTGCCGAGCCAGAACAGGAGCGAGGGCCATTTCGCGCAGAAGAAACCGAAATCCTCCCCCACCAGTTTCGTCTCCGATTCGGCGAAGCGGGTTCCGGTCGCGGCGCATGCCTTCCGAAGCCGCTCCACGAGCGTCGCGTCGCAGATCACCGGCAGAAATTCGCCGAGCGTCTCGATACGGTAACCGCCGCCGGTCAGCGCCGCCGCCTCGCGCGCCGCCTCTTCCACTATCGCCGCGCCGCGCGCCATCGAATCGGTATCGAGCGCCCGCATCGTGCCGTGCAAAAGACAATGGTCAGCCACGATATTGCGCGCCGTACCACCCGTTATTTTACCGATATGGAACAGGAACGGCCGCATCGGGTCGAGCCGCTTGGCGAGGAGTCCGTGAACATTGCGGACGAAATGGGCCGCCGCGAACAGGGCGTCGCTCGCATTATGCGGAAAGGCTGCGTGTCCTGCGGTGCCGGTGAAGGTAACATCTATTTCGCGCGGCATGGCGAAGAGCACTCCCGCTTTGGTCGCAACCTCGCCGAGCGGATGGTCGTCGGTCACATGGAGCGCATAGCAGGCGACGATGCGGTGGCCGTCGAACAGCCCCGCCTCGATCATCCGCTTCGCGCCGCCCGCCCCCTCTTCGCCCGGCTGGAAGACGAACAGGATGTTGCGCGCTGGTTTTTTTCGCGCCGTCAACGCGACGAAACCGGCGAGCGTCGTCATATGAACATCGTGACCGCAGGCATGCATGAAACCGGCGCGTTTCGAAACGACCGGATGGGTCGGATCCTCGGTCAGCGGCAGGGCATCCATGTCGGCGCGGAAGAGCGTGAACGGCGCGTCGAGGGCACCGCCGCGGTACTCGACCACCAGCGCCGTCTCGAGCGCCCGGATGAGCCGGAACCGCGTGTCGCCCGCCGTCGCGGCGGTCACGAACCATTCGATGATGGCGCGCGTCCCGACCTCCTGAAAGGCGATCTCGGGACATTCGTGCAGTTCTTTTCTGAGCGCGGCGAGTGCGGGATCGACAGGCATGACGGCCTCCTACCAGCCCAGTATCTTGACCAGATCGTAATTCTCCGGGTCGGGCAGGTACTTCTTCGCCGCCTCGTAGTTGTGCGGCTTGATGAAGTGAAGGTTCTTGAAGACGATGCGGAAATCCTCGGTGTCGGTCTCGACCAGCCGCGGCTTGATCTTCCCGTCGGGCCCTTCGACATCCTTGAGGTAGAGCGGCGCGATGGTCCCGTCGTTCTTGGCCACCACGATACAGCCGCTCTTGCCGTGATCGAACAGTTCCCGCACCCCTTCGCCGAGTATGGTGCAGTACTTGAGATCGAACGCGACCGGCGTGCCGCAGCGGACCTCGTAACCGATCTCGACCGGACGGCTCTTGATATTGATCTTGAGTTCCTTAAGCTTCCTGCTCAGGAGCATATTGAAGATGTGCGCCTTGCTGACATTGCCCAGTTCGGGATGGCCGTGGTCGTCGTAGGTGAACTGGATGCCGCTGTTCTTGATCTCATCGTCCGACATGAAGTGGAACACCCCTTCCGATACGGCGATACAGCCGTAGTCGATCCCCATCAGTTTCCGCTTGACGATGGTGCCCACCATCATGCGGATCATCCGGTCGAAGGTCACCTCGACCTTATTGAACATCTCGGGAATGATGATCATCGGGTAATGGCACGCCGTGCCGACGCCCCACGCCAGATGGCCCGCCTCGCGCCCCATCATCGAGACGACGAACCAGTTCCCGCTGGTCCGCGCATCCTCGTAGACCGTGGTGCCGATACGGGTCCCTTCGTTCTTCGCGCTGTGGTAGCCGAAGGTGGGAAGCCGGTCGGGGAGCGGCAGGTCGTTGTCGATGGTCTTGGGGACATGGATATTGCGCACATCGAGTTTCTGCGTCGCCAGCCACTTGGCGAGCCGGTTCGCGGTCGAGGCGGTGTCGTCGCCGCCGATGGTGACCAGCAGTTTCACATCGTTCTTGACGAAGAAATCGGCCGTGAACTCGGCGTCCTTCGGTTTGTGGCGCGACATTTTGAGCGCCGAACCGCCGATGTTGAAGAACCGGTCGGCGAACTCGAAGTCTATCTCGACGGTGTCGGGTTTGCCGGTGAAGAGGGTTTTGTAGCCGTAATTGAGCCCGATGACGCGGTAGCCGTCGATGAGAAATGCCTTCGCGACCGAGGCGACCACGGTGTTGATGCCGGGCGCCGGCCCGCCGGCGCAGAGAATGGCGATAGCTCCTTTGGAAGTCATGCGTTCCTCCATTTGGAAAAGAAATCGGTCCGACGCGCTCATCGTAGCGTGGAGAAGAAAAAAAAGCAACTTGCCTGTTGTAGGGCTGCTGGTCGCCGCGGCACCTTCAGTCACATGCGCGGCAACAATGTCCCATTCGTCGCAGGCATAGGTGTTCTGACCACTCCTGCCTGTTTCGGGACTGTTTCGGTAGGTTTTTTGTAAGGAAGAATTTCGATATCATTCTTCTTGCAGACATTCCTAATCACTTCACCACAGCCATTCTTAATATCGGGGTCGGCACCCAACGAAACAAGAAAGTTTGCCTCTTCATTTCTTCTATCAACACACATATTTGATAGTATTGTGTTCCCGTATTTATCAGCATGATTTATATCTGCTCCCGCTTTAACCAAAACCGGAGCATATTTCTTGATATTGTTGTAACAACTTTCTTCATTGGCTCCGCATAAAGAGATCAATGCAAGAACATTAAGCCCATCAACACTCTCCGATTGAGTCGCCGTGGCACCCCTTTCAACCAAATATTCCAACATCTCATAATCTTTATTTTCTGCTGCCTTCATAAGCGCCGTCATCCCGTAGTATGATTGCATATTGATATTTGCCCTCTTATCAAGAAGGTACTGAACCATCTCTTTGCGTTTGTTTCTTACCGCAATGATCAAAGAGGTTGTTTCTTTTGTACCCAACAGATAGTCGTAGCGATCTTTCTTTTTTATATATTTTCCAAAGAGGGTATCTATTTGTCGCCGATTCGATGCCTTTCGCGCAAGATCAAAGAAATTCTTATCTCCGTAATTGTTTATAAAGTTGTTCGCATACCGGATGAAATCTATGAGAAAAACCAGAGAACACGCTGATCTTGTCTCGCGATTCACTATTTCGCTCTTAATATCTTTTGCCAAAGGGTCTTCTGAAGACATCAATTGAACATATAACCCTTGAACATCCAGAATGTCTGACGGCGACAGTTCATAGTAGTTGACGGCAGGCGCAACTTGTTCTGCGGCTACCCCTTTTCGCTCAACGAAATATTTAACTACATCAATGTTGTTTTCGCCTACAGCAGCGTTCAGTGCGGAGGTATATATCTTGTCTGAAGAGTGATAAAGCAAGCCGTGTTTATTATAATCGGCCCCCTGCTCTATGAGATACTCTATAACTTGCAGATTGCCACCGAATGCTGCCCACATGATCGGCGTTGCCCCCGTTTCATCGGTACCATTGACATTGTTGGCATTCGCTGTCAATCTCACCGCTTCAATGTTGCCCTGCTTGATCGCAACAATAAGCGCTTCTGTTGTTTTCGGCGATGAACAAGAGGCTCCCGCTATAGCAAACAGGAGACCTACCGCTAAGAGCAATATTGGGGTCACATCTATATTAACACAACTTTTCACGACAGCCCCTCCTCTATCTTATTCACCCGTTCCCTCTGCTTGACATCATTCTCCAGCCGCACCTCGAACACCCGCGCCGCCGTCGCCACCGCATTGCCCGACATGCCGAGCAGCCGTCCGATCTCCGCCAGCGTCAGCGCCGTCCGCCGTTTGAGAAGATAGAGATAGACGCGCCGCGCCTCCCCCCGTTCGTACTTCTTCGTCAGGTCGCTCTTCTTCACGCCGAACGCCGTGCACACTGCTTTTTCCACCACTTCTGGCGTCACCTGCCGCAGGCCGCGATACTCGGGCAGTTCGTTCGCGTCCGCCGCGCGCTCTGCCACCTGTTCCCGCATCTTCGCCCGGAAATCGTCGCCGCCGATGAGCGCGTTGCGTCCGTACATCTCTTCGGGCAGGATGTCCTCGCCCTGCATGCGGTCGATGATGGTCTGATAGTTCTCCGGGCCGCCCGCGTATTTGAGCACCGTCGCCGGGGAGAGGAGTTCGGTCGCCGCGCCGGAAAGGTACTGGCCGTAACTGCTCCAGCGATGTTCTTCCGGTTCGTCGACGAGTCGCGCGCGGACCGGGTTCAAGTGGATGTAGGCCGAGAGTCGCACGAGGTAGTCGTCGCGCTCGACCAGCACCGCCTTGTAGCGCCCTTGGAACACCGAGCCGACGAGTTGGTATTTGACGCGGAACCAGTTGGCGTAGCTCGCGTGGAAGGTGTGCATCGCGCGGGCGAGGTTCGCGTTCGGCGTCTCGATGAGTAGGTGGAAGTGGTTATCCATCAGGCAGTAGGCGTGGACGATGATGCCGAATTTACGCCGCGCGGCGATGAGTTTTTCGAGGAAGACTTCGCGGTCGGCGATGCGGCGGAATATCTTTTCCTTGCGGTGTCCCCGGTTGATCACATGGTACAGGGCGCCGGGGTATTCTATGCGCAGTGGACGTGCCATGACGACACCCTAGCAGAACTTAACGGAAAACGCAAGTTTGTGTTTATATAGATGTGACCCCAATGTTTTCCGCGGCGACATATCTGCTGAAAAATAAGGAGCGCCGGGAATGAACGGCGCCTCATGCGCCGTTGCGGTGACCTGACTTGCCTTTCGCGCCGCGGCGTTCGGCGATGAGCTGCGACACGGGCGATGTCCCTTCGGGAAGATCGCCGGCAACTTTGAGCGGCAGACGGACGATGAAACGGGCTCCCTGCCCTTCCGCGCTTTCGACCGTTATCTCGCCCCGCATGAGTTCGACCAGCGTCTTGACGATGGAAAGCCCCAGTCCGGTACCGCCGTACTTGCGGGTGACCGAATCGTCGGCCTGCAAGAACGGCTCAAATATCTCGGCGAGCTTATCCTGCGGGATACCGACGCCGGTATCGGCGACCACCAGCTCCATGATCCCCGTCGCGGCGTGGTAGCGGGCCTGCACGGTGATCCGCCCCTTCTGGGTGAATTTCACCGCATTACCCAGCAGATTGAACAGTATCTGCCGTATCCGCGTCGGATCGCCGATGAGCAGGAGCGGCACCGACCCGTCAACCTCGGCGCTGAGGAGCAGCCGCTTGGCATCGGCGCGGAAACGGAACAGCTGGGTCGTCCGCTCGACGATCTCGCCCACATCGCACGGGACCGACTCGATGGTCATGTGACCCGATTCTATCTTGGAAAGATCGAGGATATCGTTGAGCATGTCGAGCAGCATCTGCCCCGAGTAGCGGATATCCTCCAGATGATCGCGCTGTTCCTGCGGCGTCGAAGCGCCCACCAGCAGCAGTTCGGTAAGCCCGAGGATACCGTTCATCGGCGTCCGTATCTCGTGACTCATGTTGGCGAGGAACTGCGACTTGGCCAGATCGGCCGCCTTTGCCGCCTCTTCGGCGCGCCGGCGCGTCTCGACCTCCTGTTCCAGTTTTTCCTGCTGACGGAAGAAGAGGGTGATGAGCCCGGCGATCTGACCGAACTCGTCGGTACTGCCCGCCAGCGGCGCGAGGACCGCCGGATCGCTCCTTTCCATGCTCCGCGATATGAGGCTGAGAGGCCGCGAGATGCGGGTCCGCAGGTAGTAGAACAGGATGCCGAATATGAACAGGATCATCGCGCTGGCGGTGAGGAAGGTGACGCGCCGCTGTTCCCCGAGCGCCTGCACCTCGGCAAGCTGGGTGGCGAATACCAGAGTCGCCGCCGCCGGATCGGTGAAGCCCCGGAGCGGCAATGCCAGCGAGATCGCTCCCCCGTCGCCGCGCATGAAATCGGCTTCTGCCGGACCGCCGACACGCACCGTCGCCCCCGAGAGGAGGGCCATCTCGTTCAGATAGCGCTCGTCGACCAGCCAGCCGGTGAAGAGAAAACCGGCCGGCGGCTGTTTCCGTTCAAAATCGTTCGCCGAATGGACGGTCGCCCCATAGACCTCCATGATCCCGGCATCGGTACGCTGAAAGAAATGCGCGAACCGCTCTTCGTTAACAAAGAGTTTTTCCGGGACCGTACCGTCACCGAAGAGCATCATCTCATACCGGAACTCGTCGGCCGGCTTGGTGACGCCGTAGACCGGTTTCCTTGCGGTATCGTAGACCCACAGGCCGTAAGCGTGAAAAGTATCAAGACCGGTGTCGAGATTGTCCTTCGCCCACTCCTTGTCGGGCTTGGCGACGAAATCGACCATGTCGTCCCAGAAGGAGTAATCGTTGGCGAAATACTGGAGCGGCTGTCCCTTGAGGGCGATCAGTTTCTCAAAATGGAACCGTTTGCTCTTCTCGTAGGCGGCGGCAATGCGGTCGTTCTCCCCCATCACCACGATATTGAAAAAGAGATAGATTACCGCGAAGAACGCGACGGCGAAGAGGAACAGCATCAGAAGAATGCGGTTGTGGACCTTCATCGGGCTCCCTCCCCGGTGACACGACGGAACGAAGCGAGTCTACCGGCAAGCGGCTCTTTTTGCAAATTTAATAAAAATCGGGTACAGTGTCCACTAAACGAAGCGCTTACGGCTTTGAACGCCTGCGGCATGCTGGAATAGCGGGGTCGTTTTTTAGGAGATACCTCCGGGAGGAAGTCATGCGTTATGCGATGGTCGCGTTGCTGGCCGGGATACTCTCGGCGACATGGATCGCTTGTGAAAAGAACGAGATGAGCCAATGCGGTCCCGCCTGCACCGATGTGAAGACGGCCGCCGAATTCACTGCGGCGCTCGCCGGAGATTCGACCTGCCTGTGCCTGCTGGAGGGAAGTTACGAGGGACAGTTCGTTCTCAATACCCCTAAAACCATTCAGGGAATGGGCAAAGAGACCTCGGTGCTTACCTCGAACGCCGGCACGCCGCTGGTGATCCACACCGACAATGTGAGCATCTCGAACCTCGGATTCAAGCTCGATCTGGCCGGACTTGCCGAGACCCCCGCGCTGAAGATAGAACCCAAAGAAAAGGGCGCGACGCTCGCCAACATCTCCCTTTCGAATATCGCCGTATCGACCGTCAACGGCGGCGGCATTCGGGTGAGCGCGGTATCCCCCTTCACCCTGACCAACAGCACCGTCACCGCCGACGCCAAGGGGATCGTCCTGCTCGGCGCCACCGCCGCGACCCTTTCGGGCCTCACCGCGACCGATTGCGGCCGCATGGGGATCGCCTTCGCCAACAACGCCAAAGGGATCATCGCCAACTCGACCGTTACCCGCAACGGCTATACCGGCCTCTGGATACAGGACACCGCCGAGGTGCGGGTCGTCGATTCGGTCTTTAAGGACAACTCGCTCGCCGGGATCAATATCGTCAACGCCAAGAACATCCTCATCGAGAACAGCGAGATCGCCTCTTCCAAGCCGCTCGCGGGCAAAGAGGGGGCCGACGGCATCGTCGTGTACACCCCTGAACTGGCGGGCGATCCGATCATGGCGGGCGATCCCATCATGGCGGGCGACCCCATCATGCACCACGCATTCACCCTGCTCGGCTCGACCGTCAAGGATCATCCGCGCGCCGCCCTTATCTTTGACGGGACCGCGGCATCGACCGGCAAAGAACTCAAGAACATCGCACTCGACGGCGTCACGATATTCCGCATGAGTTACGGCGTCGTATTCCAGAACGGCATGGAACCGCAGAGCTTCAGCGGCGACAGCGAGGCGGTCAATGAGGATTTCTCCCCCGGATACGAAGAGTCGGCAAGCGATGCGATCAACGGCCAGCCCGATGAGAGCGCCGTCGCTCCCGATGACGATTCGATAACGGCGCCCAGTAGCGATGACGATAAAGAGATCCCCGATACCGATCAACCCTCCGGCGGTACCGGCGACGAACCGCTCCCGATAGAGAATTCAGGCGAAGAATTCTGAACGCCGATCCCGGCAAAGCAACGCATGGTGCCGATTAATGGTTGAGCTCGATCTTGCTCGGAAAAATCGTCAAATGTCTAATATCGAGGACTGACCCCGCTTCCATTGGCGTGCAAGGCGTAGAGATAGCGCCGCTCCACATTCCCCTCCCCGTCCACAACGGCCACGATCTTCAACTGCCCGTCATAGAGATACCGTGCCGTCACCGTTCCATTCACCCGTTTCCCTATCAGCCTCCCTTGCGCGTCGTCTTTTTATTCGATAACGTACAATATCTTTCGCACATTTGTTGACAAGAGGGAGGATCCCCTGTTTTTAAGTAGTTGCGGCAACTTAAAAGGAGGACCCTCATGTCGGAAGGTAATGGGAAGAACGAAAAAGGCAAGA
>Ga0209507_1001369_pt1 | contig 19616 bp, 15 predicted proteins | sample AD_UKC028_MetaG_FD_184414 | JGI IMG/M metagenome (GOLD analysis project Ga0209507, IMG submission 184414) | Active sludge microbial communities of municipal wastewater-treating anaerobic digesters from USA - AD_UKC028_MetaG (SPAdes) (version 2) | ecosystem: Engineered > Bioreactor > Anaerobic >...
AGGCTCCAAAGTGGCCATACACCCAACAGGGAAGGCCGTTCAAATCGAAAATGGCCGAAATGAGACTTTATTAAAACTAGGTCAACAGGTTAGAAGGCTTCAGAAAAATAACAACCGGACAGGCCTGGGTCAAACCTACCTTTTACCCATTTTTGGGTAAAAGGTAGGTTTGACCCTCTCTTACTCCCTTATAAAGATCTTCGGATGCGGTCGACGACCGCCTTGGCCTCGGCGGCGACCGAAGCGTCGTCCAGGAGCGATTCAGCCGTCTTCAGGCTCGCCGCACAGGGGAAGCGGCCGAGCATGCCGAGGACGAGCATCTTCTCCTCCGGCCGCGGCGAGAGCGCCAGGACCTTGACCAGGTCCGCCGTCGCCGCCTCGGGGGCCCGGTTGGGCTCGAGCCCTATCATCCGGACATAGGCCCGGGTGGACAGGACCTTGTGGTTGAGGGCGCCGGAGGTCCGGGCGATCTCGAAGACGTCGTCGCGGGCCGCGGCGGTCGGCCAGTCGGCCAGGGCCCGGACGGCCGCGTCGACGATGGCCGGGTCGGGATCGTGGCGGGACGTCCGGACCATGGCCAGGGCCGAGTCGTCGCCGATCTTGCCCAGGACGCGCAGCAGGTCCGCCCTGTTCTGCGGGTCTTTTTCGGCGGCCAGCCGGACCTTGACCTCGCCGGCGCGGGCCAGCTCCCGGGGATTGGCCCGGGCCACCGCGGCCGCCGTGTCGATCATCGTCTCCCGGGCCTGCTCGTCGTCGAGCCCGGCCAGGAGATCGAGAAGCCCGGGGATGTCTCCCTGGACGCAGATCGTCCTGAGGGCGGCGGCGGCGCGCGACCGGAGCGACGGCGGCCCGGACTTGACCGCTTCCATCAGGGCCGGCTTGGCCGCGGCGATGCGCCGTTCGCCGGCGGCGCGGACGAGCTCGGCCTTGACGGCCTCGTCCGATGTCTTGGAAAGGTGCTCGAGGACCGCGGCGTCGACGTCCAGGCCCCGGAGACGGGCCAAGGCATCCCGGGCCAGGTCCTGCTCGGCCCCGCCCGCCCGGGCCGCCTTAGTCGCCAGGAAGATGACCGACTTTCCGTCCCCGGCCGCGGCGATGGCCCGGAGGGCGGCCAGCCGCACGTCGAGGGAGGGATTTTCCGCGGCCGCGAGGAGATAGGGTCTCACGGTCTCGGCGGGATACTTGGCCAGCAGGGCCGTGAGCTGGACCTGGTTCGCGGCCGGCAGTTTGTCCATGAGGCCGGCGATCTTGGCGACCTCCGGCCCGGCGAAATTCGCCGGGACCATGGCCAGGGCCGGCGTATAGAGGAGAGCTTCCTTCCCGGTCAGGGCCTTGAGGATCATGTCTTTGGGATCGGACGCCGTGGCGATCCGGCCCTTGAACGCGGCCTGCCGCGAGACCGGCGTGGCGCCGGCCGCGAAGACCTTGTCATAGACGGAGGCCGCAGCGGCCTTGTCCCCGGAGGCCAGGGCCTGTTCCGCGGCCAGCATCAGGGCCGAGGCGATCTCGGACCTCATGGACGCGCTTGACCTGCCCAGCGCGGCGACGAGCGCCTGGATGGCGGCGGGCCCGCCGGTCTTGCCCAGCGCCTTGACGGCGTCGGCCGCCAGGATGGCGTCCGGGCCGGCGGCAAGCCGGGTCAGGGCCGGCACGACCGCCGCCGACCTCCGCTCGCCGAGCGAAAAGACGACGCCGCGGCGGACGTCGCCCTTCGCCTGGTCCAGCGCTCCGAGCAGGGCCCGGTCGGCCTCTCCGCCCGGGATCCGCTCGAGGGCGTAGCGGGCCGGGGCGGTCGTCTCGGGCTTGAGCGCGAGCGCTGCCAGGACGGGGACCGAGGCCGGGCCGGCGATGAGGCGCAGCGCCCGGCAGGCGGCCATCAGCCCGCCCGGCGCGGGCGAGCCCTGGATGAACTCGAGGAGAGCGGCCTCGGTCTCCCGGCGGGCCCCGGCGTCGTCCTTGTGCGAGAAAACATAGGCGTGAAGGGCCATGGCCGGGCCGACATCGGAGGTGTCGAAGGTCTGGAGGCCCTTGAGGATGACGGCCAAATTCGCGTCGGCCTGCCCGGCCGCGGACACGGGCGCGAAAGAGAGGGAAGCGAAAAGGAGGAGAGCCGCGGCGGCGATCGATCGTCTCGGGTTCTTCATGGCTGCTCTCCTCACTCCGGCAGCTGCCAGGGATGGCGGTAGGAGTGGCCGAGGAGCCGCTCCGCCTCCGGGTCGCCGCCGATGGTCTCGGTCGCCGGGTCCCACCGGATCTTGCGGCCGATCTCCATGGCGATGACGCCGAGATGGCCGACGCTGGCCGAGCGGTGGGCCGTCTCGGCCGGGGCGATCGTCGTCGCCCGGCTGCGGACGCAGTCGAGAAAGTTCTGCTGGTGGTCGCGGCTCTTGTAGAGCCGCACCTCCTCCGGCCCGATCGTCTCGCGCTTGAGGCCAGCCGGCTCGGTCTCGAACTGGCCGCGGTCGACCCAGATCCAGCCGTACTCGCCGATCCATTTGGTCCCGCTCCAGATCTCGTCGTGGCCGCCGGCCAGGATCATGGGCGTACCGTCGGCGTACCTGGCCTGGACGTAGTAGCGCGTCGGGCTGTTGTAGATGCCCGAAGTCGGGAACTCGCCCCTGGCCTCGATCTCGACCGGCCCGGTCCCGTCCCAGCCCATGCCCCAGTGGGCGATGTCCAGGTGGTGGCCGATCCAGTCCATGTACTGGCCGCCGCCGAAGTCCATGTTCCAGCGCCAGTTCATGTGGACCCGGGCCTTGCAGTACGGCCACCAGGGCGCCGGCCCGACCCAGAACTCATAGTCGAGGTTCTTCGGCGGCGGGGCCAGGGCTTCCTGGCCGAAGGTCCCGGCGAAATCGTAATGCCCCTGCGGCAGCCCGACCTCGATCCTTTTGACCTTGCCGATGCGGCCGTTGCGGACGAGCTCGCAGGCCTGGTGGAAGTTCTCGACCGAGCGTTGCCAGGAGCCCGTCTGCCAGACCCGGCCGTAGCGCTTGACGGCGTCGCAAAGGGCCCGTCCTTCGCGCAGGTTGTGGGTCAGCGGCTTTTCGCCGTAGACATCGAGCCCGGCCCTCAACGCGGAGATGGCCAAGATGGCGTGCCAGTGGTCCGGCACGGCGATGGACACGGCATCGAGGTCCTTGCGGAGGAAGAGCTCGCGGAAATCGTGATAGGTCGCGCAGCTCTTGTTGCCATACTTCTTGTCGACCATGCCCTTGGCCATGGCCAGGGGCTCGGTGTCGAGGTCGCAGACGGCCACCCACTGGACCTCGGGCTTCTCCAGGAAGTTGGCCATGTTCGAGGGGCCCTGCATGCCGAAGCCGATGCCGGCCATGACGATGCGGTCCGAGGCGGCCACGGCCCCGTCCCTGCCCAGGGCCGAGGCCTTGACGATGGTCGGGAAGCCGGCCACGGCCGCGCCTCCGGCCAGGGCCACGGTCTTGAGGAAGCGCCGGCGGTCCATCCCGGCTTTATTTTCGCTCATGGATCCTCCTCCTTGCTTTGTTCGGCCGGCCTAGACGAGCGGTGTCGCGCCCGGCACGGCCACGGGGTCGACCGGGTGCGGGCCGAACTCGAGCTTGGCCGGGAAGAGGTCGAGCTTCGACGCGTTCATGGCCCAATCCCAGGAGATGGCCCGGCCGGTGTAGGCGCTCATGCGGCCCATGATGGCGCACATGGTGCTCTCGGCGATGCGCCGGCCCTCGTTGAGCGGCTTCCCGGCCCGGATGCTGGCGATGAGATCGGCGTGCTCGACGACGTAGGGATTGGGCTCGTCGCCCTCGAACTTCCAGGCGTTCGGGCCCAGTATCTCGCCGTAGCCGAAGGCGCTCCCCTTGGCCCCGACGATCTTCTCCTCGACGCGGTCGGCGCAGCCCTTGATCTGGCGGCACTGGCTGGCCACCCGGACGCCGTTCGGGTACTCGAACTCGACGGCGAAGTGGTCGAAGATGTTGCCGTATTCCGGCGCCGTCCGGACCTGGCGGCCGCCCAGGCCCATGACCTTGACCGGCGTCGCGCCGAGGGCCCAGTTCATGACGTCTATGTTGTGGACGTGCTGCTCGACGATGTGGTCGCCGGAGGTCCAGGAGAAGTAGAGCCAGTTGCGGCACTGCCACTCCATCTCGCTCATCTCCGGCGTCTTCTTGATGACCCAGAGATCGCCCTGGTTCCAGTAGCACTGGCCGCCGACGATCTCGCCGATGGCGCCGTCGCGGATGCGCCGCATCAGCTCGAGGTAGCTCTTCTGGTGGCGGCGCTGGGTGCCGGCGACGATGGCCAGGCCCTTACGCGCGGCCAGCTCCGAGCTGGCGATGACCGAGCGGACGCCGACCGGATCGACGGCCACCGGCTTCTCCATGAAGACGTTCTTGCCGGCCTCGATCGAGGCCTTGAGGTGGAGGGGGCGGAAGCCGGGCGGGGCGGCCGTGACGATATAATTGATGTCCCCGATCTCCAGGAGCTTCTTGTAGCCGTCGAGGCCGGTGAAGCAGCGCTCGGGCTTGACCTTGAGCGCGGCCGGGACCTTTTCGCGGAGCGTTTTCAGCGAGCTTTCGATGCGGTCCCGGAAGGGATCGTAGAGGGCGACGATCTCGACCCCGGGGGCGGACTCGACGGCGTTGACGGCCGCGCCCGTGCCCCGGCCGCCGCAGCCGATGACGCCTATCCTGATCGTATCCGATCCGGCGGCGAAGAGGCCGCCGCCCCCGGACATGGCGCCGGCCAGCGTCGCCGCCGAGGCGACCGCGGCCGTCTTGAGGAAGTCCCGGCGCGTCAGATCGTGATGGTCGCTCATCGATGTTCTCCTTTAGAAATTGTCGGCCAGGCGGTAGGCCGCGAGCAGCGCCTTCTCGCCCTCGAGCCCCTTGAGGCTCTTGCCGTGCTCGAGGCACAGGACGCCGCCGTAGCCCTTGCCGCGGATGTGCTTGAAGATGTTGCGGTAGTTCATCTCGCCCGTGCCCGGCTCCTTCCGGCCCGGCGAATCGCCGACGTGGAAGGCGGCCAGCTCGTCCCAGCAGGCGTCGATGTTGGGAATGATGTTACCCTCGGTGATCTGCTGGTGGTACATGTCGTCGAGGATCTTGACCGACGGGCTGGCGACGGCCTTCGCGATCTCGTAGGCCTGGGCCATCTTGGTCAGGAAGAGCCCGGGGTGGTCCTTGGGGTTGAGAGGCTCGAGGACGATGACCAGGCCCGAGGGCTCGCAGATCGCGGCCATCCTCTTGAGGTTTTCGACGACGTTGGCCGTCTGGTAGCCCCAATCGGCGCTCAGGTTGAATCGGCCGGGGACGGCCAGGGTCCAGCGGCAGCCCGTCCGCTTCCCGGTCTCGACGGCCGTCCTGAAACGCCCTGCCAGCATGTCGCGGACGGCGGCGTCCCGGCCGACGAACGATTCGACCGCGAAGTCGGCGTAGACGACGAAAGGGCCGATGGTCAGGCCGAGCCGGGCCGATTCCCGGGCCAGAGCCTCCTGCTCGGCCGCCGGCCGGCCCATCAGGCCGTTGTCGAACCAGGCGGTGAAACCCTGGTCGGCCATGAACTTGAGCTGGTCGACGAGATCCTTGCCCGCGCTGGCCTCGAACATGCCCAGGCCGGGGGCGTACTTGAGCTTGAACCCGGCGCCCTGGCCGGCCGCGGGCCCGGCCGGCGCGGCGCCGACAGACGGCGCGACCGTCAGCGCCGCCGACCCCAGGGTCGCCATCTTGAGGAATTCCCGCCGGGACCGGCTGTCTTTTCTCATGCCCACGCGCATCCTCCTGGTCCAGGGTTCCGCGGCGGCCAAGACGGACTCCAGGTCCTGCAGTCAGATCGGACGGCGGCAAGCCGGCGAGGAGGAATGACGGGGATCCCGGAATGAGTTTGGCGCGGCCACGGCAGCCCGATTCTATTAAAAGGAGCGCGGCAATTCAACCGCCGCGGACCGCGGGTGTTTGACCGGCCCGCCGGCCGCGGCTACAATGGCGGTGGCGAAAGGGAGGTTCTAATGAAGGCCTGGATTCCCGTCCTGATGCCGGTTGTTGTCGCCCTGGGCGCCGCCTATGCGGCCGGTCCGAAGCCGCTCGAGGTCGTGCCGCGCGTCGACGTCCGGCGCTACCTGGGCACCTGGTACGAGATCGCCACCATTCCCCAGCGTTTCCAGAAGGGCTGCGTCGGGGTCACGGCCCATTACTCGCTGCGGAAGGACGGCGCGATCGACGTCGTAAATGTCTGCCGCAAGAAGACACTCGACGGGAAAGTGAGATCGATCCGGGGCAAGGCCTGGATCGTCGACACGACGACCAACGCCAAGCTCAAGGTCCGCTTCTTCTGGCCCTTCGCCGGGGCCTACTGGATCATCGAGCTCGATCCGGACTACCGCTGGGCGGTCGTCGGCCATCCGTCCAGGACCTACTACTGGATCCTCAGCCGGACGCCCCGGATGGACCCGGCCGTTTACGACGATCTCATCCGCCGGGCCGCCGCCAAGGGCTACGACATTTCCAGGATCAAGAGGACCCTGCAGCCCTCCTGAATCGCCGTCCCTGGAACGGCGGAGAGGAGGCCCGCTTCCTCCCTGGCGGAACATGACCCGCCGTTTTGACGGGAAACAGGACAGGCACCGTCCCCCTTTCCGGACATGGCGGCCCGCTCTCCCCTGGGGTCTTTCCGCCGCTCTTCCGCAGGCCTTGGCATGATGCTTGCATTGTTGATTACAGTCGGCGGGAAACCCGTCCGGCGAGCCGGCGGCCCCGGGGTGCGATCTTGGGGCCGTCCGCGAGAAAGGAGAATGCGATGAGATCGTTCAAGATTTTGGCGTTGACGGCGGCCGTGCTGACCCTGGCGGCAGCGGCCTATCCCCAAACCAAGGACCTGGGCATGGGTGCCTTTTCCAACGAATCGGGGCCCATCCTAATGGCCGTGGATGCCGCACTGGTCAATGTGAGCCTCAAGAGCCCTTATGTCATGTTCATGCTCTTTTTAGCTGCCCGGGACCAGAATGCCTCCATCACGGTGTCACGAAAGGACGTGCTGATGGTCTTCAAGGGGCAGGAGTACGGCATGCCCACGCTGTCGGAGCTTCGGGATGATTACCGGGGCGAGGTCCGGGACATGGACTTCTACCGCCGCCTGGGCAAGGAGGGCGTCATCTCCTCCTGGGTCAGGCTCTACGACTTCCCCGATCCGTCCAACTTCTTCCCGCCCCTGACGCTGCGGTCGACCCTGGCCATCGACCATGGCTACATGACCGCTTTCAAAGGGTTCATGACGCCCATCTACTTCAAGAACCCCGGGTTCGCCAAGGGCGACAAGCTGACGATCAAGGTCCGGGACGCCAAGAACCCGGCCATAACCGGGGAGTGCGAGGTCGTGCTCCAGTAACGCCGCCGGTCAAGGGGCCGAGGGGACGAGGACGACCTTCTCCAGGTTCATGGCGTGGTTGTTGACGACGGCCGTGATCCGCACCCGCAGCGTGTGCTCGCCGGCCGGCAGGATGGCCCGGCCGACCCGGAAGGTGGCCGGAAAATAGACGCTCGGCGAGGACTCGGTCTTGGCCGCGAGCTTCCGGCCGTCGATCTCGACCTCGTAGCTCGCCTGTCCGCCCCACATGCTGGCGTAGGAGGCCAGGACCTCGTACGTCCCGGGCTTCGAGGTCTCGAACTTCCATTCGGGATAGTCGTTGACGTTCTGCCAGTTCGTCAGCATGGTCGTCCGGTAGAAATGGTCGAGGTAGGCGCGCTGGCCCATGACCGACTGGAGGTCGGCGGCGTAAACGGGCAGCTCGATCCGGCCGTCGGCCCCCGCCCCTAGCGGCCGGGGCTCGACGACCGGCGGGCCGTCGAGCTCCAGGGCCACGACCGTGACGTCGGGATCGGCGGCCCGGGCCGGCAGGCTCACGACGACGTTCGCCCCGTCGCGGCGGACCTTCAGCGCCTTCGACCGGTCGGCCAGGAGACAGGCCCGGCGGACCCCCGTCTTGAGCCCGGGCAGGACGATCGTCCCGTCGTTTGGCCAGCCCATGACATGGATGTACAGCGTCTCGCCCTTGACCGTGGCCCGGCCGAAGAACGGCAGGCGCTCGAAGACGCTGGCCGTGGTGCCGTAGATAGCCTCGCCGTTCGTCCGCAGCCACTCGCCGATGCGGCGCAGCCGGGCCGTGAATTCCTCCTGGATGCGGCCGTCGGGACCGGGGCCGACGTTCAGAAGCAGGTTCCCGCCCTTGCTGACGATCTCGACGAGCTGGCGGATGAGCTGGCCGGCGCTGTGGAACTCGGTTTCGGCGCGGTTGTAGCCCCAGCCGTTCCAGTTCATCGTCACGCAGGCCTCCCAGAGGCGCGGCTGGCCGTCCGGGCCGCGGAGGCCGGTCGCCGGGACGAAGTTCTCCGGCGTTCCGAAGTCGCCGTAGCCGGGCTCGCGCCTCCAGAGCCGGTCGTTGATGAGGAGCGACGGCTTCATCTCGAGCAGCATCCGGCCGATGGCGAAGGCCCGCTGCTCCTCGTTCGAATGCTCCCATTCGCCGTCGAACCAGAGCACGGCCGGATCGTACTTCGTCACCAGCTCCCGGAGCTGGTTCTGGGCGTAGTCCAGGTAGCGGCCGAAGTCGGCGCCGGCGGCCGGGCGGTCCTTCTCCCAGTCGCGGCGCGGCAGGTAATCGGGATGGTGCCAGTCCATGATCGAGTAATAGAAGCCGAGCGGCAGGCCGGCCTTCCTCATCGAGGCGGCCAAGGGGCCCAGGATATCCCGGCCGTACTTGGCGTGCCCGACGTCGTAGTCGGTGAACGCGCTGTCGAAGAGGGCGAAGCCGTCGTGGTGCTTGGATGTGATGATGACGTAGCGGACGCCGGCCTCCCGGGCCAGGGCGGCCCACTCGTCCGGGTCGAAGCCCGCGGGGTCGAACTCGTCGGCGTAGCGCTGGTATTCGGCGAGCGGGATCTGGAGAAGCTGGCGGGCCCATTCCTCGCGGCCGATCATGGCGTAGACGCCCCAATGTATGAAGAGGCCGAACTTGGCCTCGCGGAACCACTGCAGGCGGTCCGGGGCGCCGGCCTGGGCCGGGCCGCGGGCCGGAGCGGCGGCGCCGGCGGCGGACAGGGCCAGCAGGCCGAGGACAAGGGCGGCAAGAACGCGGGTCCTGATCATGGGTCTCTCCTCCTCGACGGGCGGCCCGAGGTTAACCCGGTTGGCAGGCCCTGTCAATGCCGGCCGGCCGGAACGGAGGGGCTTGATTTCGGGCCGGCGGTTGTTATATGCGTGAGAAGCGAGAGGAGACGTCCCATGACCATCGAATACGTTCATGCCTCGAAGTACGGCAACGGCGCCCTCGTGGCCGAGGAGTTCCGGAAGCGGATGGCCGCCCGGGGCGTCGCCGTCAACGTCCGTCATGTCCGCGACGTCAGGGCTAAGGAGATGCCCCCGGCCGACCTGTACGTCTTCAGCTCGCCGGGACGGATGGGCCGGCCGATCGGACGCCTGCGCCGGTTCCTGAAGAAGCTCCGGCTGCCGGCCGGGACGAAGTTCGCCATCCTGACAACCGAAGGGGCGCCCCGCCCCGACAAGAAGACCGGGCGCCTGCCCACCGAGGAGGAGCTGGCCCGGGTGCAGCGCGTCATCCCGATCATGCGCGGCCTGCTGCAGGACAAGGGCCTGGTCGGGGTGGCCGAGGGCAAGATCCTGGTGACGGGCCTCAAGGGCCCCCTCGAGGAAGGCTGGCAGGAGAAGGTCGAAGCCTACGCCGCCCTGATCCCCCTCCTGCCCTGAGAGCCCGGCGCCCGGACCGGGCCGCGGCGCCGCCTCAACGGTATTTCAGGTAGGTCCCGGGATCGAGGCCGGCGTCCGGCGGCAGGCGCCACATGAAATCCGGGTCGATCCGGGGCTCGTCGTCCCGGTGTTCCTTCATCAGGGCGATCTTCTTGCGGACGAGCTCGGCCAGGTTCCGGCCGTACATGTTGAAGGTCTCGCCGGACGGGTCGACGGGCATGAAGCGGATCCGAGAGGTCTCGAAGAGCGCGGCCAGGTCGCCGGCGTTCCGGATTTCGTCGTCGATCATGGCCCGGACCTGGGCCCGGCGGCGGGCCTTCCCGGCCGCGTCACTGGCTTCGAGATAGCCATGGACTCCGGCCACCCAGGCGGCCGTGTTCCGCAGGGTCCGGAAATAGCAGCGCAGGGCCCGGAGCCGGTCGAGCTGATCGACCAGGACCTCCACTTCACCCTTGTAGCGCCGGCGGCCATCAGGTCCGATCCGGATCCCGTCCGGCACGCGATCGATGGCCGCGCCCAGGACGGCGATGGCCTCGTCGAGCGGCTTCCAGGCCGCCCGGTCGGCCTGGGCCACGGCGGCGTCGGCCTGCTCCGTCGTCAGGAGGGTCCAGAGGATGTCCGTGCCCAGGTCGACGAGGTTGGGGTTGTTGAAGGTCGCGGTCATGTACTTTTCGTAATAGGCCCGTTCGGCTTCCGGGATCCTGCCGATGTCCGGGGCGAACGGCCGGACGAGCAGGCGGTACCAGGGGAAACCCCAGTTGTTGTCGCCGTAGAGCATGATGGACGGAAAGCCGCGGACGGCCGCGTCGCAGAGCCGCCAGGCCTTGACCAGGGCGGCGTCGGCCGGCGGATCGGCCCAGCGCGCCGCGGCCGCGGCGACGACCGCGTCAATGTCCGCGGCCGGGTCGAAATTGAGGGCCCGCAGGACCTCCCGGTTGACGTCGTAGGGCGCCAGCGGCTGCGGGTCGACGGTGACCTGGGCTTTGTCGAAGCCGACCGCCTGGAGCGCGAGCACTTCTTCCGCCGCGAGCCACGGGGACGGGATGCCCAGGAGGTAGTTGTTCTGGAGGCGCGTCGTGGTGAAGATCTCGGAGCCCTTGGCCGGCAGGGCCTTGAGCCGCCTGCCGCGGGCCGAGTCGTCGAGCTCCTTCGGCGCGACCCAGAGGTCGAGCCCCGGGGTCAGGCCGTCGAGTATGAACTCTTCCTCGTTCGAAAAGGAGAAGAGGTTGAAGAGCAGCCGGAAATCGGGACGGGTCTCGGCGGCGGCGTCCCGCAGGACCCGGAAGTAGCGCAGGACGTTTTCTGCTGCCGCCCGGGCGATCGACTCGTGCGATTTCCATTCCCGGACGAGATAGGCCCCGCCGTTGCGGCCGGCGTAGAGGCTGGCCGTGTATTCGAAGCCCGAACCGCTGTCGTTCGTCCAGAGATAGATGTAGCCGAGCTCGGGGACCTCCTTCATCAGCCGGCGCATGAGCTCGGCGTAGTGCCAGCGGACCGCCGGGTGCGACAAGGTCAGGGTGTAGCGGGGCCGGTAGCTGCGGAAGGGATGGTCGACCCGGGCCCCGCGCAGATAGGGGTATTTCTCCAGGACGGCGTCGGGGACCGAGCGCGGCGAGCTGATGTTGAGGCCGGGGGTCAGGCCGTATTCGACGGCCAGCCGGGCATTCTTTTTGAGGAGGGCCAGGTTGGCCTCGAGGTATTCGGGAGAGTAGGCCCCGGCGTTGAGCGGCGTTTCGACGAACTGGTCCAGGTCGGGGCTGAAATAGTAGAAGCGGGAATAGATCTCGCCGGGCGGCCCCTGTTCGGCCGGCATGTCCTTGGCCAGGGCGTTGACGGGGACGTGGCTGAAGCCCAGCCGGGCCAGCTCGCGGACCGAGGCCTCGGCGTCGTAGCCCGCGGCTGCCCGCTTCGGATTGGCCAGGTAGTTGTCTCCGCCCTCGAGCCGCGAGAAGCGGGGCACGATTAGTCGGCCCACCTGGAACCCGGATGCGGGAAGGCGCATCCAGTCCTCATCGAGCAGTCGGTAGAGGGCATAAAGGAGATGGGGGGCGGAGACGGCGAGCTGGCCCGAGCCGTCCGGGCCGAGCTCGAAATACATCCAGCCTTTGCCGCCGGCTTTCCGGATCTCCTCGGGGCCGGGTCCGACGGCCCAGCCCTCGCCGGCCACGGCGATACGGAAAACGCCGGCTCCTTCGGCTGGCCCGCCCAACCCGACGGCCCGGATCTCCGACCGATCTGTCTGGAAAATCCGGAACCTTTCGGCCACGGTCCGGTCGACCGGCCGGCCGTTCTCCGGAATGGCCACGACCCGGACCTTCTTGAGGACGTCGGCCACGGTCGGCGCCGCGCCGGCGCACGGCCCGGCGGCCGGAAGGGCGATGAGAGCCAGGAGACCCAGAGCAGTCGCGGTTCTTGACACGAGCTCCTCCATGCCGGGGATCCGTCCGGCCCGGGGATGGCGGTCCCCCTATTTTAGGTTCTTCTCCCATTTCCGGGAGGATCCCTCTCTCCGGCTTGGCTCCGTGCATTGCCTCTTGCTCCCCGGCCGGCGCGTAGCGGACTCTTGGGAGCGGAGGTCAGGATCACGGCCGAGCGCTCGAGGCCGGGATCCTGAGAAATATCTTAAGAAAGCGCTTCCTCCCGATATCTCCCAGAAGCATGGCTCCGAGCCGCTCCGCCAAGCTTCTGAAGAACCCTATTCTAGGGGATTCCGGAGAGGGGGCGCAATGAGAAAAACCGGCCGGCCCGATCGTCGCATAATTGTGACCCCGCAATTCCTGTCCCGCGTCGCCGAGGTCGTCTTCGACCATGTCGACGCCGACCTGGGCGTCTTCCGGGCCTTCGACGCCAAGGGGGAGCCGGCCTTCGAGGCCCGGCGCGGCTTCGACGGAACGCCGGACGAGGCGGGCGTCCAAAGGGACGGCGAGGCCCTGGCCGGACGGGCCCTCGAGATCGGGCGGCCGGTCCTTGTCCCCGACCTGCGGCGGGAGCCCCTCTTCGCCGACCTGGAGTTCGACGGCGACGGCCGCCGGCCGCGCAGCGTCCTGGCCTATCCCTGGATCGTGCGCGGCCGGCCGGCGGGCCTGGTCCTGCTCGTCCGGCGCGGCCAGGTCCGGCCCTTCGACGGCGACGCCATGGAGTTCCTGACCCTGGCCCTGGCGCCGGTCCTTTATCTCCTGAGGAAGAACGGCGGCCCGGCGCCGCCGGCCGACCCGACGCCGCCCCCGGCCCCGGGGATCTCCGCGGCGGCCGCCTTCCTGGGCGACGCGCCCGCGGTCCGCCGCGTCCGGGCCATGATTGAGCGCGTCCGGGACACGGACGCCCCGGTCTTCATCGCCGGCGAGAGCGGCACCGGCAAGGAGCTGGCCGCCAAGATCCTGCATGACGCGGGCCGGCGGCGGGGCGGGCCGTTCGTGGCCGTCAACTGCGCCGCCATCCCCGAGGCGCTCCTCGAGAGCGAGCTTTTCGGCCACGCCCGGGGCTCCTTCACCGGGGCCTTCCGGGACAAGACCGGCCTGGTCGAGGAGGCCTCGGGCGGCACCTTCTTCCTCGACGAGATCGGCGACCTGCCGCTGGCCCTCCAGGCCAAGCTCCTCCGCGTCCTCGAGGAAAAAACGGTCCGGCGAGTCGGCGAGACGCGGCCGCGGCCCGTGGACGTCCGCTTCGTCAGCGCCACGAACAAGGACCTCGAGGCCGAGGTCGAGCGCGGCCGCTTCCGCCAGGACCTCTTCTACCGGCTGAAGATCATCGCCATCGATCTGCCCCCGCTGCGCGAGCGGCCGGACGACGCCCACCTGCTGCTCAACCATTTCCTGGAAGAATTCGCCCGCTCGATGGGGCGGCCGCGGCCGTTCGTCTCGCCGGTGGCCCTGGAGATGCTCGTCCGCTACCCCTGGCCCGGCAACGTCCGGGAGCTGCAGAACGAGGTCCAGCGGCTCCTGGTCATGGCCGGCGGCGGGCCGCTCATCCTCGAAGAGCACCTGTCGCCCAAGATCAACCCGGCGGGGGAGACGCACGTCAGCGCCACGCGCCTGCTGGCCGAGGCCCGGGCGGATTTCGAGCGGCGCTTCCTGCGCGAGGCCCTGGTCCGCTGCCGCTACCACCGGACCCGGACCGCGGCCGAGATCGGCCTGACCCGCCAGGGCCTGTTCAAGCTCCTGAAGAAGCACGGGCTCGAGGGCCGGACCGGTTGATGGGCGGGCAAGATCTGTGCTACATTCGCGGCATGGCCGACACGCCGCCGAAGGACGAGGGGCACGTTTTTGCCGTCGTCTGCCCCTGTTGCGGCGCCGCCCTCTGGATCGACGGGGCGACGCGGGCCGTCCTGCGCTCCGAGAAAGCCAAGAAGGCCAAGGGCTCGCTCGACGACCTCCTGGTCAAGGAGCAGAAGCGCCAGAGCGAGTTCGACCGGAAGTTCGAGGCCACCTTCGAGCTGCAGAAGGAAAAGCACGACCAGACCGACGCCCTGTTCAAGAAGGCCCTGGAGAAGGCCGAAAAAGGGGAGGACGACGAGGGGGCCTAGGGGATCGTCGGGGCGGCGGCCCTCGCCGCCCCGGGCGGCTTCCCGGAAACGGGAGAAGATCCCGACAAGGTCCGCGGTCGGCCGAAGTCAGCTCCCGGCCTGCGTCTCGTCCTCCCGCTTGCGCCGGGCCATCGTCCAGCCGGTGAACCCGAAGAGGATGAGCATCCCGACCGAGAGATAGTTCATGAAGGCCCAGGGCAGGTAGGCGAAAGTCGAGACGCCCAGCGTGCCCGTGATGTAGACGCCGGCCATGCTCCAGGGAACGAGCGGCACGATGATGCCGCCGCTTTCCTCGATGATGCGGGACAGGTTCTTGGCCGCCAGGTCCTTCTTCTTGTAGATGGGCGCCAGGAGGTCCGCCGGCAGGATCATCGCCAGGTAGGAGCTGCCGGTGATCAGGGCCGAGAGGATGGCCGCGCCGATCGTCGTCAGGACCAGGCTCCATACGCGCCGGGTGAAGCCCATGACCTTGTCCAGGATCGCCGTCAGGCAGCCCGTGGCCTGCATGATGCCGCCGTAGGCGAAGGCGGTGAAGGCGATGAGCTGGGTCTCCATCATGCTCATCATGCCGCCCTTGGACAGGAGGTTGTCCACGACTGCGACCCCCGTCCGGGGAGGCAGCCCCGTGTTCATAGCCGTGGCCACGACCGGCAGGGAGACCTTCTGGACGACGACGGCCAGGACGGCGGCCACCAGCGACGACAGGACCATGGCCGGGATGGTCGGCTTCTTGGCGATGGCGAAATAGAAGATGACGGCCATCGGCAGGAGCAGGAGCAGGTTGAAGCGGAAGCTGGCCTTGAGCGTCGACAGGATCAGGTCCAGGGTCTCCGAGCGGGCCGCGGTCGCGCCGTACTTCAGGCCGGCGATGGCGTAGAGGACCAGCCCGGCCAGCCAGGCCGGCCCGGCCGACGGGACCATGTGCTTGATGTGATCGAACAGGTTCGACCCGGAGATGACCGTGGCCAGATTGGGGATGTCGGAGAGCGGCGACATCTTGTCCCCGAAGTAAGCCCCGGCCACGACCGCCCCGGCCGCCGGGCCGAGGGGGATGCCCAGGCCCATGGCGATGCCCATGAAGGCCACGCCGATCGTTCCGATCGTGCCCCACGACGTGCCGCAGGCCAGGGCCACGACCGACGAGACGAGACAGGCCGTGGCCAGGAAGAACTTCGGCGAGATGAGCTTGAGGCCGTAGTAGATGACCATGGGGATGGTGCCGCTGGCCATCCAGGAGCCGACGAGCAGTCCGACCGAGAGCATGATCAGGATGGCCGGCAGCGCCTTGCGGATGCTCTCGACGATGCCGCGCTCCATGTCCGCCCACTTGAAGCCGAGCAGCAGGCCCAGGAGGGCCGTGATCGTGGCCGCCGAGACCAGCAGGATCTGGGCCTTGATCTTGTAGACGCCGTAGCCGACGCCGAGAAGGAGGGCCATGGCGATGAGCGGGATGAGGGCGACGCCGAAGGACGGCCGGCGGCCGGCGGCGGGGGCTTGTTCCGATTGAACAGTCATGGGCTTTTTCTCCTTGTCCGTAGAAGGCCGATCCCCGGCCGGGCGGGCCTCCGCCCGCCCGGAGCCCGGAGGGAGGGCCTCAGGCGCTGAAAGTGCCGCGGGCCAGAAGCTTTCCCCCGGCCATCAGGCGCCGGCCCCGGGCGAATACGTCGACCAGGCCGAGGTCGCCGTCGACGACGAGAAGGTCGGCGTCCCGGCCGGGCTCGATCCGGCCTTTGCGGCCGAGCTTGTAGATCTCGGCGGCGTTGGTCGCGAAAAGGCGCAGGGCGGCCTCGAGCGGCAGACCCCCGGTCCGGACGATCTCCCGGAACTTGCGCAGGAAATCCCGTTCGGTGGCGATGGCCAGCCGGACCAGGCGGCCCTCGGCGTCGAAGACGGGCATGCTGCCGTTGCCGTCCGAGCTGGCCGTGATCCGGGTCAGGGGCAGGCCCCGGCGGGCGAAGGCCTCCAAGGCGTCCTCGAAGCGGACGTCGGGCTCGCCAGGCGCCGGGTCGGTCCCGACGGTGATGTCGACCGCGCCGCCGGCCGCCGCCCAGTCGAGGGCCTGGTCGAAGAGGCCGGCGTTGCGGGTAACGTGGGTCGGGACGACCTGGGTCACCGGGATCTCCGTCTCGCGGACGAGCCGGAAGAGGAACTCGAGCCCGCGCCGGCCGTCCCCGAGATGGCAGTGAAGGATGCCCGCCTTGCCGCCGAGCAGGCCGCCGACGCGGCACTCGGCCGCCAGGCGCGCGATCTCGTCGAAGGTCGGCTGCGAAGAGCGATGGTCGCTCAGGGCGATCTCGCCGGCCCCGATGACCTTGTCGATGAGCACGAGGTCGGAGCGGACGCTGCCGGTCAGGGTCCGGACCGGGACATCGTAGGAGCCGGAGAAGACGTAGGCCGAGACTCCCTCGATCTCCAGGGCCCGGGCCTTGGCCAGGAGGGACGTCATATGGCGCGTGATCCCGTCTGTTCCCAGGCAGCCGACAACCGTGGTGACGCCGCAGGCGGCGATGTCTTCGACCCGGATCTCGGGGGCCCGGGTAGCCGGCCCGCCCTCGCCCCCGCCGCCCAGGATGTGGACGTGGGGGTCGATGAGGCCGGGCAGGACGCGCCGGCCGGTCGCGTCCACGACCTCGCCGCCGCAGCCCTCGACGCCGAGGCGTCCGGGCTCGGCCACGGCCTCGATGCCGCCGCCCGCGATCAGGACATCCTTGCGGCCGAGCGGCTCCGGGGCGAAGACCTCGCCGCCGCGTATGAGCGTGATCATGGGCGCCTCCTCCGAACGGTAACGGGCCCTAACTTAACACGCCCGGCGGGGCTTCGCAAGCCGGTTTCGGGCCCCGGCCGGTGATTTTGAAATCGCGCCACTCTTTCTGTAGAATACGGGCGCGGTCATGGGCACCTTCGAAGAGGAATTCGAGTACGTACGCGGGTTCGTCGACCGGACCTGCCGGTTCCTGCTGCTGCCCAAGAAGATCGATCTCCGCGGCGCCGGGAATTTCGTCCGCGAGGGGCCGAGCATCATCATCGGCAACCACGCCGGCTCCTACAAGGACGTGGCCACCATGTTCCGGACCGTGCCCCGGATGATCTATTTCACGGCCAACCGGATGATCTTCACCCGGGACGGGGCGTCCGAGCTCGTCCTCCGCCACCTGCACCGCCACATGGGCAGGTTCGGCGGCTTCCTCCACGTCCTGCTCGGTCCATTCTACCGCTTCATGGTCACCTATGTCTCCGGCCATATCGCCCGGGTCGGCACCATCCCGGTGGACATCTACGGCAGCAAGCGCGCCTCCATCCTGAGCTGCCAGGAGTACCTGAAGGCCGGCCGGGCCGTCGTCGCCCTCCAGGGACGGGGCCGGGTCTTTCCCAAGGACCCCAATCCCTACGTCAAGGAGTTCCGGCGGGGCGTCTCCATCATGGCCTACAACCTCTATAAAGAGAGGGGCCTGTCCGTCCCCGTGACGCCCCTATCCATCTTCGGCACGCACATCATGTGGGGGGTGCCGGCGACCGTCAAGGTGAACGTCGGACCGCCGATGTTCATCCGGGATTATTGGTCCGGCGACGAAGGCTCGACCGTCGAGGCCTTCCGCTCGGCACTGCAGAAGAATGTCAGCGGCCTGCTCCGGGCCAGCCTCGGCTGGGAAGCGCCCGTCAAGCCGGCGAGGAGGTTCCCATGACGCTGGAAGGCTTGCTGATCGCCAAGGGCGGCGGCCGGGACCTGCTGCTTCTGCCGCGGATGGCCAATCGCCACGGCCTGGTGGCCGGGGCCACGGGCACGGGCAAGACGGTCACCCTCCAGGTCATGGCCGAGCGCTTCAGCCGCATCGGCGTGCCGGTCTTCCTGGCCGATGTCAAGGGCGACCTGGCCGGGATCAGCCAGCCGGGCGCCGCCAATCCCAGGATCCAGGACCGCGTCAAGATGCTCGGCCTGGGCGACCACGCCTTCGAAGCGAGCCCGGTGACGTTCTGGGACATCTTCGGCGAGCAGGGCCATCCGGTGCGGACGACGGTCTCGGACATGGGCCCGCTGCTCCTGTCGCGCCTCCTCAACCTCAACGACGTCCAGGGCGGCGTCCTGAGCGTCATCTTTCGCATCGCCGACGACCAGGGGCTCCACCTCCTCGATTTCAAGGACCTGCGGATCATGGCCCAGTACGCCGGCGACCACGCCGGCGAGTTCGAGACGGAATACGGCCGGGTCTCGCCGGCCAGCGTCGGGGCCATCCAGCGCGGCCTGCTGACGCTCGAGGAGCAGGGCGCCGACCGCTTCTTCGGCGAGCCGGGCCTGGACATCGAGGACCTCATGCAGACCGACGGCGGCGGCCGGGGCCTGGTCAACATCCTGGCCGCCGACAAGCTCATGCTGACGCCGCGGGCCTACTCGACCTTCCTGCTCTGGCTCATGTCCGAGCTCTTCGAGCGCCTGCCCGAGGTCGGCGACCAGGACAAGCCGCGGCTGGTCTTCTTCTTCGACGAGGCCCACCTCCTTTTCGCCGACGCGCCGCAGGCCCTCTCGGAGAAGATCGAGCAGGTCGTTCGCCTGATCCGGTCCAAGGGCGTCGGCATCTACTTCGTCACCCAGAACCCCCTGGACATCCCGGACGTCATCCTCGGCCAGCTCGGCAACCGCGTCCAGCACGCCCTGCGGGCCTTCACGCCGAGGGACCAGAAGGCCGTCAGGTCGGCGGCCGAAACGTTCCGGCAGAACCCCCGGGTCGACGTCGAAACCGAGATCACCCAGCTCGGCACGGGGGAGGCCCTGGTCTCGTTCCTCGACGAGAAGGGCCAGCCGGGGATGGTCGAGCGGGCCTTTGTCCTGCCTCCCCACAGCCGCATCGGGCCGATCGCGCCGCCGGAACGCCAGGCCCTCATCCAGGGCTCCCTGGTCTATGGGCATTACGAAAAGCTCGTCGACCGCGAATCGGCCTACGAGATCCTCAAGGCCCGGGCCCAGCAGGCCGCCGAGGACAAGGCCCGGGCCGAGGCCGACGCCCAGGCGGCCCGGCGGGCGCCCTACGCCTACCCCGCCCCCGAGGGGCCGGGAGGGTCCTCGCGGACCTATCCGGACTATCCGCAGGCGCCGCGGCGCCCGGCCGGCCGGCCGCGGGACACGCTGATCGAGGCCATGGCCAAGAGCGCCGCGCGGTCGGTCGGCTCGAACCTCGGCCGCCAGATCATCCGCGGCGTCCTGGGCTCCATCCTTGGCGGCCGCCGCTAAGAGAGGGTCAAACCCAGGCCTGTCCGGTTATTATTTGAATAAAATCAGCTGGTTAGGATCGGCCTCGTTTTGAACCGGTTCTTCTGTTTGGCTAAGCAGCTCATTTAATGGAGTTTGGCTGAAGGGGTTCACGCTGAT
>Ga0209507_1001370_pt1 | contig 19570 bp, 22 predicted proteins | sample AD_UKC028_MetaG_FD_184414 | JGI IMG/M metagenome (GOLD analysis project Ga0209507, IMG submission 184414) | Active sludge microbial communities of municipal wastewater-treating anaerobic digesters from USA - AD_UKC028_MetaG (SPAdes) (version 2) | ecosystem: Engineered > Bioreactor > Anaerobic >...
GCGACCCTGAAGAGCCGTTCAGTTTTTTCTCACCAAGGTCAGCTACGCAACGACAACTGTCCTTGGCTGGCAAAAATTAGCCCAGCTATGAACGACTGGTTACTGAGTCGAGCAGTCGTATGGATCGATTACCCACCGACAACCCATCGGCCAGAGCCGACCTTGGGTCTGCGCTCAAACTCGGGCGGCAATGCATTCAGCAGTGAAGCAGAGGTAGCAAAGGCAGAGCACAAGCCAGGAAAGTGGACTGACTCACCGAATCACTCATCGTGCGACCAGGCGCATGAAAAGCTTGCGCGCCTCCTCAAGAAACAAGGTGGTCGATGCCACCAAAAGCGAGACGCCCCACTCGAAGGCCGTCAGGTCGACGGTATCGAACACCGCCTGGGCAGGCGCCCAATGCACAGCGACGACCTGGAGGAAGAGGACGGCCATCAGCGCCAGCCAGAGCTTGCCGTTGCTGAAGAACTGAAGATTGAATGCGCTCCCGAATTCAGAGCGCGCATTGAAAATGTTGAAAAACTGAAACAGCACGAAAGTCGTGAATGCCAGCGTGGTCGCTTTCGCTTCCGCTCCGGGTGTCGATAGTCCCCACGCATACACGGCGAGCGTGCCTACCGCCATGGTCAGGCCGTAGAGACCAATGCGCCACATGCGTTCCACTGAAAGGATGGATGCGTCAGCAGTGCGTGGCTGGTCCCGCATGATGCCGGGGCGGGCCGGCTCTACGCCGAGGGTCATGGCTGGCGGCCCATCCATGATGATATTCACCCAGAGAATCTGGATGGCCGTAAAGGGCGTGGCGAAACCGAGGAGAGGTGCACCCAGCACGGTGAGGATGGCGCCGATGTTAGTGGAGAGTTGGAAGCGCACGAATTTGACGATATTGTCGTAGATGGTGCGGCCTTCCTCCACCGCGCGCACGATGGAGGCGAAGTTGTCGTCGGTGAGCACGAGCGTCGCTGCCTCCTTGGTCACCTCGGTACCGGTGATGCCCATGGCGACACCGATATCAGCCTTCTTCAGCGCCGGCGCGTCATTTACACCGTCACCGGTCATCGCCACGACATGCCCTTTGGCCTGCAATGCCTCGACGATGCGCATCTTGTGCTCGGGAGCGACGCGCGCGAACACGGCGCTCTTCTCGACCAGCGCGGCGATTTCTTCCTGACTCAGGCCGTCGAGTTCGCGGCCTTCATGTGCTTCGCCGACTAACCCCAACTCGCGAGCAATCGCCGCAGCCGTGACCCGGTGGTCGCCGGTGATCATCTTTACCTGGATGCCGGCGGCGTTGCAGGTGGAAATCGCCTCGCGCGCCTCGGCACGCGGGGGATCGATGATGCCAACCAGCGCCTGCAGGGTCAGGTCAGTCACCCAGGGTAGCAAGTTGCCCGATGGATCAAAGTCCGCGGCCGGAATCTCGCGACTGGCCAGCGCCAGCACACGCAAGGCATCATTGGCCAGCGCCTCGTTCTCCGCTGCAAAACCGGCCCGCGCTGTCTCGTCGAGCGTGGAATGCGCCAGAAGTACGTCGGGCGCACCCTTCACGCAAAGAAGTACGCGTTCGCCGGAGTGATGGAAGGTCGCCATGTATTTGGTGGCTGAATCGAATGGAATTTCGGCGATGCGCGGCAGATGCTCCAGCACTACATCGGCATCCAGACCCGCCTTCGCAGCCAACGCGAGCAAGGCACCCTCGGTGGGGTCGCCGATCAGTTGGCCATTCCGGATGCGCGCATCGACGCACAGCGCTGCTGGTAACAACACATCGCGCAGGACGCCACTGCCACTCTGACCATCGATGGCGCCTTCGGTGCCATAGCCCTCGCCGCAGACAGGATAACGGCGACCATGGCTGTAAAGCGCTCGGGCGGTCATCTGGTTGAGCGTCAGCGTACCGGTCTTGTCGGAGCAGATCACCGTGGTGCAACCCAGCGTCTCGACGGCAGCGAGCTTCTTGACGATGGCATTGCGCTTGGCCATGCGATGCATGCCGAGTGCCAGCGTCACCGTCACCACCGCCGGCAGGCCTTCGGGGATCGCCGCAACGGCCAGCGCAATCGCCGTCATCGCCGTTTGAACCAACGGATCGCCGCGCATCAGTCCGAAGCCGAACATCAGCGCGACGACGCCACATGCGATCAGCGCCAGCCGCTTGCCGAGGATGTCGAGTTGTCGCTGCAGCGGCGTCTCGCCTTCGGCAGTATCGGCCAGCAGACCGGCCAGCCTGCCCATCTCGGTTTGCATGCCGGTAGCCGTGACGATGGCCTCCAGTCGGCCACGGGTGACTACGGTGTTCATGAACACCATGTTGTGCCGTTCCGCCAGCGCCGATTCTTCATCGACCGGGTCGGGCAGCTTGGCGACGGCGTGCGATTCACCGGTCAGTGCCGCCTCGGCCACTTCGACGCTGTTCGCAGTTAGCACGCGCGCGTCGGTGGGAATCCGGTCACCCGCTTCAAGCAGCAACATGTCGCCCGGAACCAGATCGACGGCTTCGATCAGCCGCACCTCGCCGTCGCGCCGCACCCGTGCCATCGGGGCCAGCATGTTCTTCAATGCGGCCAGCGCCGCTTCGGCACGATACTCCTGGAAGAAGCCCAGGCTCGCGTTGAGCAGCACGACGATGCAGATAACGACTGCATCCTTGAGATCACCGATCGCCCCCGCCAGCACGGCTGCGCCGAGCAGGATGATCACCAGCAGACTCTTGAACTGGTCGAGGAACTTGAGCCAGGCCGGGCGCGGCGGCCTCTCGGCGAGACGGTTGGGGCCATGAGCGGCAAGGCGCTGAGCAGCATCCGTAGCAGTCAGTCCCCGCGTGGCATCTGAGGCCAGGCGGTCGACAACCTCCTCAGCCAAGAGGGTATGCCAATGAGTGAGAGGATCGTTTTGCATGAGATTCGATTCAGGAATGGAGTGTCGCCCAGACAAAGCAGGCATAGAGAGGCAGCAACAGCATGCTGCGGCTACGTGCGATCAAGCCGTTACGGTTGGGCAGAAGCAGTAGCAACGCGACAACGCCAGAAGCGAGTGTCACAGATGACCAGGACATCGCATTGCGATTCCGCGAGCACATGCTTGGTCACGCTGCCCAGCAGCAACTCTTCGGCGATGTGGGATCCATGCTTGCCGACGACGATCAGGTCGGCATCGAATTCCTGCTCCGCAGCGATGATCTGTTGCGCCGGGTCGCCGTGGATGATCCGCACCGAGTATTCCGGTGGTGCCAGGCCGGCGGTGGCCGCAAGTTCGTGGAGCCTCTTGCACCGGGCATCTCGCTCTTTGGAGATGTACTGGCGGATCAGGTGTTCATCGACGCCGGCAAAGATCAACTTGCCCTCATACGGCAATTCGAAGGCATGCAACAAGATCAGGTCTGCATCCGGCGCCCAATGCTTCGCCAAGCGGATTGCCTGAAGGGAGACCGGCGAGAAATCCACGGCAACCAGAACACTTCGATACGCCTCGTGCGGCGCCTGCTTCACCACCAGCACCGGTCGCGATGCCGACTTGCGCAGCAGGCGTGCTGCGGTCGATCCCAGCAGGACATGGCGCAGGAAGGATTCACCACGCGCGCCGAGAACCAGCAGATGTGCGTCCAGCTCTTGGGCGCCGGCAGCAATGGTGGCCAGGGGGTTGCCCTCGGCGACGCAGGTTCGCGCCGCGACGCCCCGATGGATGGATGCATCGCCGGTCAACTGCTCGAGGCGCTTGCGGGCGTCGCTGTTCAACACTGCCTTGACCTCGGACAGGTCGCCCCCCAACAATTCGCGCAGAGCGTCGAGGGAACCCAGTTCCATTGCGTGCAGGATGTTGAGTTCGCTATCGGTGTTGGCGGCCACGTGAAAGGCACGCTCGACGGCATGACGTGCCGGCGCCGAGAGATCGGTGGCGACGAGAATCGTCTTTGCGGTGGTCATCTGGCATCCTCCTTCTCCGGGGTTTCGATTACGGATTGATAGTCCCAGTCGCGTATGTCCTGCAACATCTGGTCAATATCGACGGTAGGAATTCGCAACATCCGCAAGGCGGTCGATCCCAGGCGCAGGCTGGATTCGATCGCTTCGGGATAGGCATGCGTGGTGCCCGCTTCCATGAGGGCTACGTACACGAGGAAAGTCGTTGCCCGAGTTTCGCTGTGGATGGGTGGTCATGATTTCGTACCGTTGTTTCTGATGATGGCCGTCAGGGTCTCGACCACGTAATCGACGGCGTTGCGCATCGGGTAGAGGACGGTCGGCGCGCCCAGCCGCTTCAAAGCAACACCATCCAGTTCTTCTCGGGCAACTACGGCGATTTCACCCGTGTAATTCAACTCATGCAGGCCGTGCAGCAGATCCCTGTTCGATGCCATGTCGGGCAGTGTGCTGACCACCCAGCGCGTATCCTTGAGCGGAAGGCTTTCGAGAAACTCGCTGGCGATGCCGTCACCGTAACGCACCGGGAGGCCCTGGCGACGGAGGGCGCGCGCGACCTCCGGATCGAATTCGACCCCGAGCACCTTGAGCCCAGCCTCCTTCAGGCCAAGTGCCAGGCGGCTGCCGTAGCGCCCGAGGCCGAAGACGATGACGTCGGCCTCGCGCAGATCGTGACGTTCCGTAGCTACCGCAAGCTCGCGATACGGACGCTTGCGCTCGAACAAGCCGAGCCAGGGGCCCAGCCTGTCGTAGAGGGGGTGCGAGTACAGGATCATGTAGGTGGAGGCTGCAATCGTGATCAGGCCGACCAGTGTGGTCAGTCCGAGAGCCCCGTTGTCGATGTGGCCGAGGGAAATGCCCATGGCGACGAAGATGATCGAGAATTCGCTGATCTGGGCGACCGTCAGTCCGCAGAGGAACCCGGTCCGCTTGCGATAGCCCATGTAGCCCATGATCGCCATCACGATCAGCGGGTTGCCAATCAGCACGAACAGCGACAGCACCACCGCCGGCCAGACTTCGCCGCCGAGGGTAGAGAAATCGAGCTTGGCGCCGAGGTCGATGAAGAAGAACAGCAGCAGGAAATCGCGGATCCCGGTCAGTCGCGCATTGATCGCATCTCGATAATGCGTCGAGGCCAGCGAAAAGCCGGCGAGAAAGGCGCCTGCCTCCTTCGAGAAGCCGGCCCACTCGCCCAGCGCCGCCAGCCCGGTACCCCACGCGATGGCGAAGATCAGCAGCAGTTCCTGCGATTGCGCCATGCGGTCGACCACCTTGGGCAGGATGTAGCGCATCAGCAGGTAGAGTCCGACGGCGGCGACGCCCATGCGTAGCGTCAGCGAGCCGGCCAGTGCCAGCAGCGATCCCTCACCGCCATCGCTACGCAGGGCACTCATCACCATCATCGCTATCACCACGGCCAGATCCTGGACGATCAGGAAGCCGACGGCGATGCGACCGTGCAACGAGTCGATCTCACGCTTGTCGGAGAGCAGCTTGACGATGATGATCGTGCTGGAAAAGGTCAGCGCAACGGCAACATAGAGGGCCTCCATCCAGCCCTTGCCCATGACCAGGATGAGTAAGAAGCCAATAACAATGGTGAAGGTAAGCTGCCCGAGCCCGGTGGCCAAGGCGACCGGGCCGATGTGGCGGATGTGCTGCAGGTCGAGCTTGAGGCCGACAACAAACAGCAGCACAGCGACGCCGACCTGTGCCAACAGGTCGATCTGATCGTGCGCCGTGACGACCCCAAGCACGGCAGGACTGGCAACGATGCCGATGACAATGTAGGCGATCAGCACCGGCTGGCGCAGCCAGAGCGAAACCGCGCCCGCCGCGGCGGACATCAGAAGCAGAAGGGCAAACTCACCAAAAACCCCGTGCATCATGTCACCATCGTGTACGGTGAGTAAGTGGTCAGCTTACCAGCACGTCACAGGGCGCATAATAGGCTAGCAGTCGGGTGATGCTCCCCATCACCGACTCTTCCGGGCGGGAGCTGCCATGCTTGCCGACGACGATGAGGTCGGCGCCTAATTCGTTCGCGACATCAAACAGAACCGGATTGGCATGTCCGTGAACGATCCTGATTTTCAGGCCAAGTCCGACCAGCTCCGGGTCCGCGAGCAGTGCGGCTACATTTCTTTCAGCGGCCCGCGCTTCCGGCTCCGAGTAACGCGCGATATCCTCCCGTGCCGCCAGCGCTGCGGCGCGATGGATTGCCGCATCACCGAGTAAGGAAAAATCCGTGGCAGCAAGTATCCGTTTCAGGCTCATGTCATGACCGATCATTTTGTCGTCTCCTGTGTTTCAGATTCATCTTGAAGGCTAATCCATTCGTGCCGTTGTCTTCGGCGGGTGAAATCGAAGCCTTCTATTTGTCGTTGCGGTTCGATCAGCGAAAGGCCAGCAGGCCGACGGCCAGCGCCGCGACGGTGGCCCAGCCGAGGCGATCCACGTAGCGATGCAATGCAGCTTCCATCCGCGCCCCACCCCAGGCCATCAATGCTGCGACCAAAAAGAAGCGCGCGCCGCGCCCGACAAGTGATGCAAGCGTGAAAGGCAGGAGCGCCATCGAAAGCGCGCCGGCCGCGATGGTGAATACCTTGTAGGGAATCGGTGAGAACCCGGCGATGAACACCGCCCAGAAGCCCCACTCCCCAAACCAATCGACCGCCTTCTGGTAAGCAGGCCAGTACCGGCTTTCCTGCAGCCATGGCAGCAGGATGTCAATGGCAAAGTAGCCGATGGAATAGCCAAGGAGCCCGCCTGCTACGGATGCGAGTGTCGTCAGCAGGGCCAGACGCCAGGCACGATGAGGTTGCGCCAGACACATCGGTGCCAGCATTACGTCCGGCGGTACCGGGAAAAACGAGGACTCCACGAAGCTCATCCCGCCCAGATACCAGGGTGCATGCCGGTGCCGGGCCCAGACCATGGCCCGGCGATAAAGCGGCGAAAACAGCCTCATCAGTCGCTGTTGTTGGCGAAGCCCAGCAGGTGCAGCAAGCTGGTGAAGAGGTTGAAGATCGAAACGAACAGCGATACCGTGGCCATCACGTAGTTGGTTTCGCCGCCATGGATGATGTTGCTGGTCTCATAGAGAATCAGGCCGGACATCAGCAGCACGAAGGCGGCTGACACGGTGAGCGACAGTGCGGGAATCTCGAAGAAAATCGCTGCCAAGCCGGTGAGAAAGGCGAGCAGGATGCCGACCATCAGGAAGCCGCCCATGAAGCTGAAGTCCTTTTTCGTCGTCAGCGCATAGCCGGACAGGCCGAGGAAGATCGCTGCCGTGCCGCCCATCGCCATCATCACCGTTTGGCCGCCATTGGGCAGGCTCAGGTAGTGGCTGATGATCGGACCGAGCGTGTAACCCATGAAGCCCGTCAGCGCGAACACCAAGCCTACGCCCAGGCCGCTATCGCGGAACTTGGTGATGGCGAACAACAGACCGAAGTAGCCGACCAGCGTGATGATGATGCCTGGATGCGGCAGGCTTAGAGCGACCGACACACTGGCGCTCAGCGCCGCGAAGGCGAGTGTCACCGACAACAACATGTAAGTGTTGCGAATCACCTTGTTGGTCGCCAGAACCGAATCGGCGCCGGTATTACGCGGCAGGGCTATTGCTTGAGTCTTGAACGAGGCCATGATTGTCTCCTGTAGTTTGAGTCGAGTGATCTTGCTATAGATTTGCTACCGGCCTGCTCCGTGGCTATTGCTGCGCCTCGGCTTTTGCTTCTGCTTCCGCTTCGGCTTGCAGCCAGTCATCCATTTCAAGTCCCGGGGCAAACCCGCGAGCTTCTGCCTTGTAGTACGCGATTGTCGCGATGCGTTGCAGGCGATCCCCTGCTTCTAGTTCGTTTTCCGGATCGATCCTCACGGTAGGAACTGCGTTCTTGCTGATTCTTGACTTGCTGACGGAGGTCTTCATGTCTCTCTCCTTTACTTGGCATGCGAAAACAGGTCAGTCCGCCTTACAAGAAACATCCGTTCAGAACAGTCCGGCCGCCAAGCGGGGACGGATGCCATTCCGGTCAATGCCGACGATCCGGGACATCTGTCGGGCCACGCTCTGATGCAGAAGATCGGCAACGCGCTCAATCGCTTGGGTGATGTCGGTAGCAAGTTCCTCGATCACCAGGATGGAACTGTCCTTCATCTTCAGTACGACCCGACATAGCTTATCCACACCGCCCCGGTCTGGACCATTGATGTCATCGAGGCGCACGATGACCTCCTGAATGCCATGGGCGTAGCGCGCGAGCGCGCCGTCGATCTTGTGTGCCGCGACACGGCGTAGGTTCGTGGCACGGGGAAGTCCCTTGATCTGGATCTTCATCTGCATGTCTCGTCTCCTGTCGATGCAGCGGTTGCTGCGACACCATCAAAGTATCGTAATGTGGCGTAAACATAAATTCGTATTGTTGATAGCGACGTTACGACTTTCCCGTATAGTTAAACCCCGTGAATCTCAAGCATCTCTACTACTTCTGGAAGGTCGCCAAGCACGGTGGCGTGGTCCGTGCCGCCGAGGCAATCCACATCTCGCCCCAGACGCTGAGCGGTCAGATAAAGCTGCTTGAGGATCGGGTCGGCACTGCCCTGTTCAAGCGCCAAGGGCGAACCCTTGAGTTGACCGAGGCAGGCAAGCTCGCCCTGGAGTATGCGGACGAGATGTTCACGCTCGGGGCGGAACTCGATCAGGTGCTGCGCCAATATCCGCACGGTCGCGCCATAGAGTTTCGCGTCGGGGTCTCGGATGCCTTGCCGAAATCCCTGGCGTACCGGCTCCTGCGTCCTGCCATCAAACTCGATGAACCGGTCAAAATCGTCTGCCGGGAATGGCGCCTCGACCGACTGCTCGCCGAACTGGCCTTGCATCGCCTCGATCTGGTCATTTCCGACTCGCCCGTTCCCGCCAATGTCGAGATCAAGGCTTACAGTCACAAATTAGGCGAGTCCGGCGTGACCTTCATGGCGCATCCGATGCTGGCAAGGCAATCGACGCTGCCCTTTCCAAGGAACCTGGAGCAACTGCCGATTCTCCTTCCGGGGGAGGATTCAGAAATGCGCAAGGCCATAAACGAATGGCTTGATAGGCAGCGGCTCAAGGTCTCAGTCGTCGGCGAATTCGACGATGCCGCGTTGATGGCCGCCTTCGGACGGGAACAGGTGGGCGTGTTTCCGATTCCAGCTGCACTCGCAAGCGAATACACGCAGGAGGGCACCCTTGTCCGAGTTGGCATCGCCGACACCGTCCGGATCAAATACTATGCTTTGACCATCAAGCGCAGACTGACCCATCCTTGCGTGCTTGCGATTACATCGCAGGGAACCACGGCTCTTCACGAATTTTCCTAGGATGGGACCGACGAAGACTTGGACGATCTATCGATGGGCAAGTCAGGACAGCAGGTTCGGATGCGCACCGTATTGGGGCGAACGACATCTTCGAAGGGTGGCTTTGCCGTTCAGCACAATCTACGTCTGTGCGGCAGGTAATGGGCACATTGCTGCCCGACATAGAGCGCCGGCCCAACGGCAGCACAGCCCGACCAACTGAGATGGATCATCCGGCAGCTTTTTGACTAGAGCTGACTTCTGGTATGCCAATGTCATCAGGCAGCAATCAGTCTGAAGCGGGCATAGCCCTCAAAGTTCTGAACGGCAGGTCGTGGCCGGTTGTTGCCTGATCCCACTGGAGTTTCGGCTGGTCTGGTTTCGGCAATTGGACTGAGCTTTCACCATGCCCAGATAATTTGGAATTTACCCGAATTTCGGCGTCGACCGTGCCAGCCTAGCCCCAAGTCGCGCCGGAAAGTTAGCGTCAACGGCAGCCTGTCACGGATTTGTCATCACGGCGTCACGGGCATTTCACGGAGTCTGGCTATGGTGGCGCCATGCCACGGGTCAGATCCTTATTCCTGTCCGACATCCACCTCGGCACGCGGGCGTGCCAGGCCGATCGTCTTCTCGATTTTCTGCGCGAACACCCGGCTGAACAGACCTATCTGATCGGCGACATCGTCGATTTCTGGGCCATGAGCCGCAGCATCTGCTGGACACCGGCGCAGAACACGGTGGTCCAGAAACTGCTGCGCCGGGCGCGCCAGGGCGAACGGGTGGTGTTCATTCCAGGCAATCACGACGAGGCGCTGCGCGACTACTGCGGCACGGTCTTCGGCGATATCGAGGTGGTCGACGAGCTGATTCATGAGACCGCCGATGGCCGGCGCTTCCTGCTGATCCACGGCGACCAGTTCGATCAGGTGACGCGCCATCACCGCTGGGTCGCGGTGCTTGGCGACCATGCCTACAATCTGTTGGTCCGCATGAATCACTGGCTGTCATGGGTGCGCCGCCGACTGGGCGTCTCCGGCTACTGGTCGCTGGCCGGCTATGCCAAGCGCAAGGTCAAGACCGCGCTCAGCTTTATTTTCGATTTCGAGGAATCAGCCATTCATCACGCCCGCGAGCGCGGACTCGACGGCGTCATCTGCGGCCATATCCACTGGGCGACGATGCGCGAGATCGACGGCCTCGCCTACATCAATTGTGGTGACTGGGTCGATTCCTGTACGGCGATCGCCGAGCACTTCGACGGCCGTCTCGAACTGATTGCCTGGGGCTGGCAGCCCGCAGCGCATCCGGAACTGAAACCGGCGGCGGCGCCTGCTCCATCGGCGCCGCTCCCGGCCCCCGTTGCGGCGCGCCAGATGTTCAGTGAAGGAGCAGAGGCCTGAAATGCGCATTCTGATGGTTTCCGATGTCTATTTTCCGCGGGTCAATGGTGTATCGACCTCGATCGAAACCTTTCGCCGTACGCTGGACGGGCTTGGTGTCGAGGTCCGGCTGGTCGTTCCGCGCTATGGTGACGAGCCTGAGGAGGCTGGCGTCATTCGTGTCGCCGGAAGGCCGGTGCCGGGTGACCCGGAAGACCGGCTGGTTGGCTGGCCGGCGATGCATCGTGCGGTGCTGGAAGCGGCCGGCGACTGTGACCTGATCCATGTCCAGACGCCGTTCGTCGCCCATTACGCCGGCCTCAAGGCGGCACGCACGCTGGGGCTACCGGTGGTCGCCACCTATCACACGCTGTTCGAGGAATACCTGCAGCATTACGCGCGACTGATCCCCGCTGGCTGGCTGCGCGGCCAGGCACGGGCCTTTTCGCGGCGCCAGTGCAATGCTCTGGATGCGGTGGTCGTGCCGTCGACGGCGATGCGCGAGCGCCTGGAATCCTATGGCGTGACCAAGCCGTTGCATGTGCTGCCGACCGGCATTCCGACGGCCCGCTTTGCCCGCGGTGACGGAGCGGCCTTCCGCGCCCGGCATGGCATTCCGCCGGGCCAGCCGGTAGCGTTGTTCGTCGGGCGGGTCGCGCATGAAAAGAATATCCGCTTCCTGCTCGAAGCCATGGTGCATACCCGTCGCCAGTGCCCGGATGCGCTGTTGCTGGTGGCGGGCGAGGGGCCGGCCAAGGTAGATCTGCAGGCCCGGGTCGACCCGCTCGGGCTGGCGGATGCGGTCCGTTTCATCGGTTACCTCGACCGCCGCGACGCCTTGCCGGACTGCTATGCGGCGGCCGATGTCTTTGCCTTCGCCTCGCGCACGGAAACGCAGGGCCTGGTTCTGCTCGAGGCGATGGCCGCCGGCCTGCCCGTGGTCGCACTGTCCGAAATGGGAACGACGGATATCCTCGACGCCGGGCGTGGTGCGATATCGCCGCCGGCCATTCCGCAGGTCTTCGGTGAAGCCTTGGCGCAAGTCCTGAATCACCCGTCGGCCTGGCAACACTTGGGCGACGATGCGGCGCAGTATGCCCGTGAATGGTCGGACATCGCCATGGCCGGCCGCATGGCGGAACTCTATCGCCGGATGGCGACCCCGGAATTTGCCTCTGAACAGCCGTTGACCGCGCCGCGCAGCAAGTCCGCTTGGGGGGCGAGAGCCTGACCGGGTGCGCCAGGGTCAGTGGCTGGCCGCGCTACCGACCAGTTGATTGACGGCGCGCAGGCGCTCGGCCATGACGCGCATGACCTGGGTGGCAAAGAAAGGCGTCTGCTGAACCAGAAACTGGAAGCGCTTTTCGTCTACCGCGACGAACTCGCAGTCGCTGGTGGCGACCACGGTCGCTGAGCGCGGCCCTGGCGAGACGATCCCCATTTCGCCGACGATGCTTCCATGCTGCAGGGACTCGACGACCTGGCCATTGACCATGACGTCAGCCGTGCCCTTGCTCAGGACGAACATCAGGTGTCCTTCTTCGCCGGCACTGAACAGGGGTTGACCGGCGGGAACCTGGATGATCGTCGGATTGTGCGAAAAGAGTTCGAAGAAAATCATGTCCGGCGCTTTCCTGGGGGCTGAAAAATTTCTTTTAGCATAGTGTCCGGACTTTTTTCTTTACAGAATTGTTACAGCCGTGGCGTCGATGAGCCGTTTCGAGGAATGATCATCGGCAATTCTTACCGTGATGTGACAGCAACTGTCATTACGGCGTAGTGCGGGCTGATTATCGTGAGCGCCATTACGGAGCCGCGATGCAAGAACCAACACCGCACAAACTGGGCCTCGATCCGGCCAACGAATCCCCCTTCAAGGGCAAGACCGGCTTGCGCCGTGTCTGGAATGCCCTCAGCTATTCGCTGGCCGGCCTCAAGGCGGCCTACCTGTGCGAGGACGCCTTCCGCCAGGAGGTCTGGCTGGCGTTGCTGCTGATTCCCGCGGCATTGCTGCTGCCGTTACCGTGGCTGGGCCGCGGCCTGATGATCGCCAGTGTTTTGCTGGTGCTGGTGGTCGAACTGCTCAATTCGGCCATCGAGGCGGTGGTCGACCGCGTCAGCCTGGAAAATCACCGTCTCGCCAAGCGTGCCAAGGACATCGGCAGCGCGGCGGTGCTGGTGGCGCTGTTCAATGTGCTGGTGGTCTGGGTTTGCGTCTGGCTGGAGTCGGCATGAGGACACTGGATATCGCGTTCGTCACCGAGACTTACCCGCCCGAAGTCAATGGCGTGGCGATGACGGTCGGCCGCCTGGTCGGCGGCTTGCGCGAACGTGGCCATCGGGTCAGCGTCGTCAGGCCGCGGCAGGGCAGAGACGACAGCGACAGCGAACATGAACTGGCGCTGTCGGGCCTGCCCTTGCCGGGCTATCCCGGCTTGCGTTTCGGTTTGCCGGCCGGTCGGCGTCTGGCGCGACATTGGCTGCAACGGCGTCCGGATTTTGTGCATGTGGTCACCGAAGGTCCGCTCGGCTGGTCGGCGGTAAATACGGCACGCCGTCTCGGGATTCCGGTGACCTCCGGATTTCACACGAATTTCGACCGCTACAGCGCCCATTACGGGGTCGGCTGGATGCGGCCTGCCGTGGCCGCCTACTTGCGTTCGTTGCACCGCCGGACACTGGCGACGATGGTGCCGACCGCCGCGCTGGCCGGCGAACTCGCCGGATCGGGCATTGCCGGGGTGCGGGTGGTCGGGCGTGGCGTCGATACGACGCTCTATGACCCGGCGCGTCGCTCGCATGCCCTGCGTTCAAGTTGGGGTGCGTCGGGACAGGCGCCGGTCTGTCTCTACGTCGGACGATTGGCGCCGGAGAAAAACCTGGTGCTGGTGCGCAAGACTTTCAAGGCGATCCAGGCACACCATCCGGCAGCATGCATGGTCTGGGTTGGCGATGGCCCGTCAGCCAAACAATTGGCGAGCGAAGATCGGGAGCACCATTTTGCCGGCTTGAGGCTGGGCGAGGATCTGGCAGCACATTACGCCAGCGCCGATCTCTTTCTGTTCCCGAGTCTGACCGAGACCTATGGCAACGTGGTGCCCGAGGCGATGGCCAGTGGCTTGCCGGTGCTTGCCTTTCGCAGTGCCGCAGCCGCCGAGCTGATCCGCGACCGGGTCGATGGTCTTGCCGTGTCACCCGGCGACGAGAATGCCTATGTTGCCGGGGCGCTAGAACTCGCTTTGTCCATGGACGGCCTGGCGATATTGGGGCGCTCGGCCAGGGAGGCCATGCTGCCGCGAAATTGGGCCTGCGTGGTGGATTCCTTCGAGGCGGTCGCCAGCGAGGTACTCGCGCGCTGACTTCAGGGATCGACCGCTAGCGGTCTGATCCATAATGGATGACCGCTGCCGCCGTTCGCGGCACCGCCTTGGTTATTTCCAGAGTTCCAGTTTTTCGCCTTGCCCCTTCATGTGCTCGGCCTTGTTCTGCAGGAATCGCTGGAATTCCGGTTCCTTGCGGTAAGCACCGCTACCGACATACTCGAACGACGACGCAAAGTGGAAGGGGCGCACATAGGCTTCGAGGCGGAAAACCTCCTTGCCGGTATTATCAAAAAACAGCACGCTCGGGGTGTAGCTGACCTTTAGGAATTTGGCCCACTCCTTGGCGGTGCTGGGCTTGCTGTTCGGGGTCACGATGGCCTCGCCGCTGGATAGCGCGAAGCGCGCGACGTCGAATTGTTTGAGCGCAGCCCGCGTGTTTTCGCGCTTGAAACCTTCGTCGTGCAGTTCGTCGCAGGGGGCGCAGTGGGTGGTTTCGAACAGCACGGCCAGCGGCTTGCCACCGGGTTTGCGGCGCAAATCGAGGGGCTGGCCGGCGGCTGCCTTGAGAAAGAAGGGTTCCTCGGTCAATGTCGCCCGCGCGCCGGTGGCCGGCACGGCCTGCATGTGCTCGGCAAAACTTGTCTTGCCCTCCAGTTTTTGCGCTGAATAGTCGAGCGCGGCGGAAAAGCGATGCGGCGGGTAATAGCCGTTGATCCGCGCGATGGTCGTGCCCTTCTCGTCGAGGAGAAGGATGGTGGGCGTGAACTGCACCTTGAGATGTTTGGCGAGATCCTTTTCCTTGCGTGTCACGCCGTCGAACCAGATAGTTTCGCGGTCGCCCCAGACATTGAGGCCGATGGCGACGAATTTCGCCTTGGTCTTGTCGACAATCGCTTTCTGTGTGAAATTGGTTTCGAGCAAGGTCTTGCAGTACGGGCAGCCTTCCTGGCCGAAATAAAGCAACAGGCGCTTGCCGCCGGCTTTGGCGCTGGCGGCATCTTCGGGGAAATTGAGGAAGGTTTCGACGAAGAATGGCGGCAACTCCACCGCGTCCGGGCTGCCTGCCGCCTGTGCAAGTGCTGGCGTCGGCAGCAGGGTGGTAAATGAAAACACGGCAACAGCAAGTGCGGCGAACAGATGATTTTTCATTTCTGGGTCTCCTGCGGTTTGATCCTTGGCCGCGCTTGGCCGACGGGGAGAGTGTATTTTGGCATGCCGATTGTTACAATGCTCGTCTTAAGACTCCTCCAGCGTCGGCCGGACACCCACGGGATGATTGGCCGTTTCCTTTGTTCCTACATTCGAGATCAAGATGCAACCTACGGTCAAACCCAAGAATCCCAATTTCTCCTCTGGTCCGTGCAGCAAGCGTCCGGGCTACAACGTCGCCAACCTGCAACTCGATACCCTGGGTCGTTCGCATCGCTCGGCACTGGGCAAGAAGGCGCTGGGTCTGGCGTGTTCCGAAACGGCGCGCATTCTGGGCCTGCCGGAAGGTTACCGGGTCGCCGTGGTGCCGGCTTCGGACACCGGCGCGGTAGAGATGGCGATGTGGTCGCTGCTCGGGCAGCGCGGTGTCGATGTGCTGGCCTGGGAGTCCTTCGGTTCGGGCTGGGCAACGGACATCATCAAGCAGCTCAAGCTGCCTAACGTCAATAAGCTCGATGCACCCTACGGTGAGATATCCGACCTGGCGCGCGTCGATTTCAACAACGACGTCGTATTTACCTGGAACGGCACGACCTCTGGGGTCAAGGTTCCCAACGGCGACTGGATCGCTGCCGACCGTGCCGGCCTGACCATCTGCGATGCGACTTCCGCCGTGTTTGCGATGGAACTGCCGTGGGACAAGCTCGATGTCGTGACCTACTCCTGGCAAAAGGTGCTGGGCGGCGAAGGCGCGCACGGCATGCTGATCCTGAGTCCGCGCGCGGTGGCTCGGCTGGAAAGCTATTCACCGCCGTGGCCGATGCCGAAGATTTTCCGCATGACCTCGGGCGGCAAGCTCATCGAGGGGCTGTTCCGCGGCGAAACCATCAACACGCCGTCGATGTTGTGCGTGGCCGATTATCTCGATGCCCTGGCCTGGGTCGACAGCATTGGTGGCGTGCCGGGAACCGTCGCCCGCAGCGAAGCTAATCTTAAGATCATCGCCGATTTCGTCGCTGCCAACGACTGGATTTCCTTTCTCGCCAAGGACCCCGCCACGCTTTCCAACACCAGCGTCTGCCTGACTCTCGACGTCAGCGAGGAGCAGGTCAAGAAGCTGGTCAAGCTGCTCGCCGAACACGGTGCTGCTTATGATATCGGTGCCTACAAGGACGCGCCGGCAGGTATTCGCATCTGGTGCGGCGCCACCGTGCAGAGCGAAGATTTGCAGGCACTGCTGCCGTGGCTGAGCTGGGCCTACAACGAGGTCAAGGCCTGATTCAGGACAGATGCAGCGTCGGAGCGGCGCTGCCGCAAATAACAATCAGGGAGGCAAAACTCATGTTCAAGATTCGCACATACAACAAGATTTCCGTAAAGGGGCTGGAGCGTTTTTCGCGCCAGGACTACGAGGTGGGCAGCGACATCGGTCATCCCGATGCCTTTCTGCTGCGCAGCCAGAAGCTGCAGGGCGTGGAAATCCCCGAGACCTTGCTGGCGGCGGCGCGCGCCGGTGCCGGGGTGAACAATGTTCCGGTCGCCGAGTACAGCAAGCGGGGCATTGTCGTGTTCAACACACCGGGCGCCAACGCCAATGCGGTCAAGGAACTGGTGATGGCAGGCATGTTGCTGGCCACGCGCGGCATACTGCCCGGGCTGTCGTATGTCCAGTCGCTCACCAGCATGACCGATGCGGCGGAAATGGCCCAGTTGCTGGAGAAGGAAAAGTCGCGCTTCGCTGGCGGCGAGATCAAGGGCAAGACCCTGGGTGTCGTCGGCCTGGGGGCGATTGGCTCGATGGTGGCCGACATGGCGCTGGCCATGGGCATGAAAGTCATCGGCTTCGATCCGGCACTGTCGATCGATGCCGCCTGGCGTTTGTCGAACGCGGTCGGCCGCATGGAGAACCTGTCCACGCTGCTCTCCCGTTCCGATTACGTTTCCCTGCATGTGCCGGCGTTGGAGGCAACGCGCCACCTGATCAACGAGGATGCGCTGGCCTCGGTCAAGAAGGGTGCGGTCCTGCTCAATTTTGCCCGTGAATCCATCGTCGACCCCGCCGCTGTGCTGCGCAGTCTCGACCAGGGTAATCTGGGCGTCTACGTCTGCGACTTCCCCGAGCCGGCCATGCTCGGGCGCAGCGATGTGATCGCCATGCCGCACATCGGTGCCAGTACCGAGGAGTCCGAGGAGAACTGCGCCGTGATGGCGGCCAACCAGATCATGGATTACCTCGAAAACGGCAACATCGCCAATTCGGTCAATTTCCCGGCGGTAAACATGGCCCGTTCGCCGGGTACGTCGCGCATCACTTTTGCCAACGAAAATGTCTCGGGTGTGCTGGGCAATGTGCTGTCGATCCTGGCCGAGCACAAGGTCAATGTTATTGACATGATGAACAAGAGTCGTGCCGAACTGGCCTTCAACATCATCGATGTGGAAAACAGCCCGGGTGCTGCAGTGGTCTCGGCGATCGAAGCTACGCCGCACGTGATTCGCGTGCGGGTACTTGATGCCTGACCGGGCAATGGGTAGTTTCTAGGCGACGGCCGTCAGATCCGGCTTAAGATCGTCGCGCTCAAGGCGGGTCAATTCTGCCGACAGCGCGGCCTGCTGGCCGGCGGTGATCATGCGTAATCCTGCGTGCCATTCGTACTTGATGTTGCTCGCGCTGACTTTCGCGCAGAACAGCGCGTAAGCCATCTTGTTCAGGTCGGAATGCTTGATGCGGCGGCCGTCACCGAGAGTGGCGACGAAAATATTCTTGACGAGAGTGATGCTTGCATGACTTGCCATGGCACTTTTTCCTGGTGGGTTGTCTGTTACTGCCGGGATTTTCCAGTAACCGGTGACCATGATGCCAAGTCATGCCATTAACATCCGTGAGCGATTTCACGGATTGGATGAAATAAAGAGAGTGTGACTTCCGGTACGGTAAGCGTGCGGGCGACGCTCCGTACACCGCCAATCACAACCAGATCGTATGTCCCTGACTGTTGGGCAAGTGATACCAGGATATCTCACTGCCCGGCAACAGTGCGCCCAGCGCCAGGCTCAGGATGGAAATCAGGATGCCGGCGAAAAAAGCGGTCCAGAATCCGGATATCGAAAACCCCCGAACCAGTGCCGAAACCAGCAAGAGCATGATCGCGTTGATCACCAGGAGAAAAAGGCCGAGTGTAAGTACGGTCAGGGGTAGCGTGAGAATGATGAGAATCGGTCGGATGACCGCATTCGCAAAGCCGAGAAGAAGCGCCGAAACGATCAGTGAAGAGGAACTGGCAAAGCGAATGCCGCTGAACACATGGCTGGCAACCCAAAGGGAAACGGAAGAGATTCCCCATAGCAGGAGGAAATAAATCAAATTGTCGAGCATGTCATCAGTGTCGATTGGTTGGTAACGATAAATAGTCTACAGCGACTCTGCTTTGGCAGGTGGCCACCAAAGGACGAAAGCCCCGTACCGGGGGGAGTACGGGGCTTTCGAGACGGCCTGTTGACAGGAGGGGGAGGGTAGGCCGCCTAGGCTGATGTCTGGTCAGCTCATGAATGCAGGATATCTGCCTGATGCTGGCAACTCAAGTAACCGATTGCAACGGTGTGTGTCGAGTTGTGCATGGAAAAGCGTTTTTGGAAGGATAATGTGGCATGAACGAACGCCGCAGAGACGTCCGCATTCGCGCCCGCATTCAGTGCAATCTGATGATTTCGGCAACCGGCAGGCGCTTTTCCGGAAACACCAAAAACATATCCATGGGCGGGGCTGAATTCGAAGCCTCAGAGTCGATGACGCGACCGGGCAATACCGTAACTGTGGGCACCCCGGCCATGCTTACCTTCATGCTGCGCCGGGGAGGGGCTTTTCAGGAACTCAAAATGCAATGCAGGGTCCGCTTCGTCTCGGCCAATCTGGCCGGTCTTGAATACACCGCATCCGTGCCGACCCTTGAGCAACGGAGCGCTTTGAATAAAATGCTTGAAACCCGTTCAAATCGTCTGGATTGAGGCTTCCCGGGGTAAATCCCTACTTCGAGGCCGGCGGCTTAACGCCGGGTTTCCGTCCTGGTGCCGGGCGCGGGATGAAGCCGGCAATCCTGCACTGAAAGCCTTCGACGGGCTTGCCGTTGGTGTAGCTGGTGACGCTGCAGCGGGAGATATCTCCCTGAGCCGACAATTGCGAAAGGGAGGTCCTGACTTCGGCAAGGGGAATTCCGGTGGCTGCCGCAATCTCCAGATCGAGCAGTTGGCCATGTTTCTTCAGGTATTCGTAAACCTCGGAAGTGTGCATTTGGAATCCTTTTCTTAAATGTCGGCTGAAAAGCCGGTACTGCAGGTGCTGCGGTAGATCAAAAAATCAGTAAAGCAATAAGCCATCCCGGAGGATGACCTGCTGCAGTTTTGCTGGTGGGCCCGCAGGGACTTGAACCCTGGACCAAAGGATTATGAG
>Ga0209507_1001373_pt1 | contig 19558 bp, 13 predicted proteins | sample AD_UKC028_MetaG_FD_184414 | JGI IMG/M metagenome (GOLD analysis project Ga0209507, IMG submission 184414) | Active sludge microbial communities of municipal wastewater-treating anaerobic digesters from USA - AD_UKC028_MetaG (SPAdes) (version 2) | ecosystem: Engineered > Bioreactor > Anaerobic >...
ACGATCCTGCGGTGGTTTGAAATGGACAGCATCGGATAGCGGATTGCCGGGCAAAATGATGATGGGCAATGGAAAGAAGATATATTTTTGCCGTGATCATGATTGAAATCCAGACTCCACCTACCTACGAGTCAAGCATCTGAAAGCATAAATCTTCTTGCAGATTACGTATTGAAAGAAGCGGCGATCCGCTTGAGCGACGGGTTGTGTTTTTAATCTTTCTGACTTTAAAATTCGGGATAGGTAATGATGGGCGTTGCCGCACAATGTGGCAAATGCCGGATACTGATAACGATGAGGTTTAAAGTCCAACAAAGGTTGGCACCAGGAAAACAAAACATCAGCACGTCTGTCCGTCAAACGCAGGGCAGATGTGCGTTTTGAAAAAAAGTGTAAAATTTATTTTACCGATATTGTTGTTCTTTTAAAAATTAATTTTTTCTCTTGACAGGAACATTAATGTTACCATTTGCCTCGGACGCGATATCCGGTATCCTCACCGTTTTGGATCATGGAGGACTTTGCCCCTCTCCGGGGCTAGCGCTCTTTTCTCTTCTTCAGTTCCAGCGCAGCTTTCAGGCCTTTTTCACGGATAACTTTGATTTTAAGTCCGGTTTCAGTCAGCTTGAAAAAGCGTTTCCCGTATTTTCTGAGCATTTTTTCATTGACGCTGAAGCCCAGACCCGGTGTGTTGAAGGGCTGCAACATCGCGTTTTTGTCCGGGAGGATCGGATCGATGATGCCCTCACGCTATTGCGGTATCCACGACGGCGGCTCATAGGGATACTCCAGCGGCAGAGTATTTTCACGGTCGGCCAGCACTAGGTTCCAGTTGACGTAAAAGCCGATTCCGTTTGTCCAGGTGTGCGGTGTATACAGGCGCCCCTTCTCGTGGCACATGTCGATGACCCTCTTCACCTGGGCGATGCCGCCGGCGAAGGTTGCGTCAGGCTGGTAAATGTGGAAGCAGTCCTTTTCGAACATGATCTTGATTTCGTCCCATCCGTAATTCAATTCGGCTCCCGATATCTTGACCTTTGAATATTTTTTCAGTTCCGCGTTGCCGTCGTAATCGCGCGAATCCAACGGCTCCTCCAGCCATTCGATGCCGTTTGTGTGGCAGGCGTCGGCAAATGCTTTGGCGCGCACAAGATCCCAGGCCGGGATCTTATCCACAATCGTGACCAGCCAGCCCTGATTAGCGTCAACGCCCAGACCCTCGCGCTCCACGCCCATAGCAGAACCGGCGCCGTACCCCTCAATGCCTTCGTCGGTCGTCAGCTTGATCAGCGTGAACCGGTTGTGAGTCTGAGGATACCCGGGAATCCAGGTGGGCCAGAACGTTTCTTTGAGAGGGACGGACACATGATAAAGCTCGATGCGTGAAATTTTTATTGCATTTCCTCCTCTTCTCTGTATTCCAGCGTTTCATGCACTCTTTCGTGTTCATTCATCGTTACGGTTCCTCCCTCGCTTCCGCAACTTTTATGCTATTTTCCGGTAAAGTGCGGGTCGCGTTTTTCCAGAAATGAATAGACGCCTTCCTTGAAATCATCGGTGGTGGCGGCTAGGCCCTGGTAGGCGGATTCAAACTCCAGTTGCGTGGCTAGATCGGTATTAAGCGATCGGTTGAGCAGGTGCTTGATCATGCCGATGGAACGCGTCGCGCCGTTGGCGAGTCTTTTGGCGAAGGCGGTGGCTTCGGTCATCAGATCGGCGTCGTCAACGATGCGGTTGATCATCCCCAACTTCAGGGCCTCTTCGGCGCTGATCGGGTCGCCGGTGAACATCAGTTCCTTGGCTTTGGCCAGGCCGACCAGGCGGGGTAAAAAATACGTGCCGCCGAGATCCGGGATCAATCCGCGGCGGACAAAGATCTGGATGAAACGTGCGCTTTTGGCGGCAATGATGATGTCGCAGCTCAGTGCCAGATTGAAGCCCGCGCCGGCCGCCACGCCGTTAACGGCCGCAATAATGGGCTTTTCGCAATTGGCCAGGGCAAAGCATATCCGGCCGTAAGCATGTGCGGACAGCTTCATCCCCAGGCCTGTGGTCATATCAGGCCGGCCGCCGGCCCCACCCAGGTCCGCACCGGTGGAAAAGCCCTTACCGGTGCCGGTGATGATGATCGCCCGGACAGCGTCGTCCTGCTCGAACTCATTGGCCTTCTGCGCCAGTTCTTCAAGCTGAGCCATGGTGACCGAGTTTAATTTTTCGGGTCGATTGAGTGTGATAATCGCAAAGCCGTCTTTTACGTCGTACAGAGTGTCAGCCATAAATAATCTCCATGTTTTTCATGTTCATTTTCAAATCCTGATGTGTTGTACGCTCAGGCGTCATCTCTTCAGTCATTTCGCTAAAGCAGAATTTCTAGATCGGTTATCGGATAAACCACGCAGGGTTGTATATAGCCGAATGCCCTGTCGGATTTTCTCAACTTGACGCCACCGGGGTGATAGACCTTTACTGTGAGCATCTTTGTCCACTTCATTCGTTTCTGTTTAAATAAGTAATATGAGTAAAGTATCACTTACAGCAGTTACAAAGGCCTGCCTCAAGGCACTTGTACCATATATTAAGTTAGAGTTCAGTTACTTTTTGATTATTACGGATCGAAAGGGAACATGTGTGTCAAAATTGCAGCATGCTTAACTTCAGGAAGCAGTGCTCAAAAGCGATCCTTACCAAAGCATTCTCATTCTTAACGACACTACTTTATAATTTCCATCCAATACAAGATTATCATAAAGTCAGAAATCACTTTACATGAATGTTCGAGGGGCGGAGAATCGCAGCTCTTAGCGAGCTGTAAGAATTTCGGGGCAGGGTGAGTTCAAGCAAATTCCAAGATACCTTGCCATAAAGTAGGAACATCCCCGAAAGGTTTATTCCGCCTTATGTGGAAGGAACGAATCATAGGATCTGATAAAATTTCCGTCTTTGAAGAGACCGGTGTATTTTCTTCCATATGAGAATGTCATCATTCCCCAGCCATGAGGGAGACCGTATTCCAATTCACCGATGTATTTTCTCCCGTCAGCCAAGGCGAGCTCACCGTTTCCATGATACTTGTTATTTTTGAATTCACCATTATATCTGTCACCATTAGGGTACGTCAGAACTCCTTTCCCATTTTGTAAACCGTTTTTAAACTCTCCAACATATTTTGTTTTGTTAGCCAGGATCAAAGTACCATTCCCGTCATACTTCCCTTCCTTAAACTTGCCCTCATATTTTTTCCCATCAGGATGGATCTCGACTCCTTCTCCATGGTATAAATTACTTTTCCACGTGCCCCTATAGTTTCCGCCACCGTGCATAGTGAGGACTCCCTTGCCTTCCATCACATCGTCCTTCCATTGACCAACATAAACAGAACCATCGGCAAAGGTGAAGAGGCCCGATCCATTCCGTTTCCCCGCATTCCACTCACCTTTATACTCTCCGCCATCAGGAAAGGTCATAACACCCTGCCCGTGGGGAAGATTATCGTCCAGTTCACCCTCATAGCTTCGACCATCATCATAAGTTACGGACCCGTGTCCATCAGAAATATCGATCTTTGTTTTAGTAGATAAAGCTTTCCGTACTAGTGATAATTTATCCTTTGCTTTTCCATCTCCTTTTTCAGCGCGCTCTTTCGCCTTCAGCTCGGCTGCGAGGCGATCTACTTCTTCCGCCTTGGTTCTGACCTCCATCTCTGCATTGAGTCGGGCAGTCTCTTCTTCCCTGATCTTGGCTTCGGCCTCCACTCTGGCCTTCACTTCCGCTTCTATGCGTGCCTTGGCTTCCTCTGCCAACCGGGCCACTTCTGCCTCTCTGATTTTAGTTTCTGCTTCAGCACGCTCTTTCGCCTTCAGCTCGGCTGCGAGCCGATCTACTTCTTCCGCCTTGGCTCTGACCTCCATCTCTGCATTGAGTCGGGCAGTCTCTTCTTCCCTGATCTTGGCTTCGGCCTCCACTCTGGCCTTCACTTCCGCTTCTATGCGTGCCTTGGCTTCCTCTGCCAACCGGGCCACTTCTGCCTCTCTGATTTTAGTTTCTGCTTCAGCACGCTCTTTCGCCTTCAGCTCGGCTGCGAGGCGATCTACTTCTTCCGCCTTGGTTCTGACCTCCATCTCTGCATTGAGTCGGGCAGTCTCTTCTTCCCTGATCTTGGCTTCGGCCTCCACTCTGGCCTTCACTTCCGCTTCTATGCGTGCCTTGGCTTCCTCTGCCAACCGGGCCACTTCTGCCTCTCTGATTTTAGTTTCTGCTTCAGCACGCTCTTTCGCCTTCAGCTCGGCTGCGAGCCGATCTACTTCTTCCGCCTTGGCTCTGACCTCCATCTCTGCATTGAGTCGGGCAGTCTCTTCTTCCCTGATCTTGGCTTCGGCCTCCACTCTGGCCTTCACTTCCGCTTCTATGCGTGCCTTGGCTTCCGCTGCCAACCGAGCTGTTTCTGCCTCTCTTAGTGGTGTCTCTGCTCCTGCTTTTGCTTCCGCTTCCGCTTCTATGCGTGCCTTGGCTTCCTCTGCCAACCGGGCCACTTCTGCCTCTCTGATTTTGGTTTCTGCTTCAGCACGCTCTTTCTCTTTCAGCTCGGCTGCGAGTCGATCTACTTCTTCCGCCTTGGCTCTGACCTCCATCTCTGCATTGAGTCGGGCAGTCTCTTCTTCCCTGATCTTGGCTTCGGCCTCCACTCTGGCCTTCACTTCCGCTTCTATGCGTGCCTTGGCTTCCTCTGCCAACCGGGCTGTTTCTGCCTCTCTGATTTTGGTTTCTGCTTCAGCACGCTCTTTCGCCTTCAGCTCGGCTGCGAGCCGATCTACTTCTTCCGCCTTGGTTCTGACCTCCATCTCTGCCTTGAGTCGGGCCGCCTCTGCCTCCCTTAGCGGTGTCTCTGCTCCTGCTTTGGCTTTTGCTTCCGCTTCTTCGCGCACCTTGGCTTCCTCTGCCAATCGGGCCGCCTCTTCCTCTCTGGTTGTTACTTCTTTGTCTCCCTTCTTCTTGGCCGTTGCTTCATCTTTTGCCTTCGTTTCAGTCTGCTCCTGTATTTTAGCCCCTTCTGCCAGATGGGCATCCACTTCAACTTCGATCTTGGCGCCGATTTTTTCTTGTGCTTTCAATTCGGCGACCTGACGGCCGATCTCGGACGCCTTATCTATGGCTTCTATCTCTGCCCTGAGTCTTGCTGCCAATCGGGCCTTTTCTTCCTTTGTCGCCGCCCTATTTATGTCTCTGTAACCTTCGTAATCATTAAACCACGTCATAAAAGTCCTCATTTCTGAAAAAACTTACTATGTTTGAATTGAATGACGTATTTTCTAAATCTGGAAATATCATCATTCTCCAGCCCGGTGTAGGGTGGCGGATCTCAGTAGAATTTGCTGGATTTTCCATATGGTTATACCAGAAAATTGAATCTACATGTGGATCACTTTTCGGGGCGCCGGTCCAACATAATGGCAAACTTCAAGAAGCTTCTCGGCCTTGTTTTGACCTATTCCTGAAATGGCATATCTGTAGGAAAATCGGTTATAATCGGCTGCCCCTTTAACCTCGATCATTTTCTCCCGCTTCAGCCCCTCTAAGAGGGAGTCGACGATGCTTATGGGAAGTTTTAAATTTTCTGCAATATCGGCCAGCTTGAATTCACCCAGTAAGGCAATATGTTTCAAGGTCAGATCGGCAAGAAAGGATGGCTCAAGGCCGGTTTCTTCGATATTTTTCGGTGCAGGTGGCGCTTGATACATAAAATTATGGAGCTGCTGTGCTGTGATATATCCCATTGAGATGAGGTTGTCTCCAAGCCTTCCCCCGCTGCTTTTCTGCTTGTCCAAGGCTTCTTCAAGCTGTTGCGCCGAGATGATATTCTCCCGCAGCAGCTTTTCACCAATCCTTGATTCCGGGGGAAAGTCAGTTTTTTTCTTTAAATCCGGTTTTTCAATCGTCATGGTCTTTTCTTTCATGAGTTCCTGACTGATGGAAAGTGGCAATGGTTAGGCGAGCAGTCGCAAAGTTGTATGTGGATCACAGCCTTTGGTTTTCACGAGAGCCAACCCTTTGTGACAGAAGGGACTCCCTCACATTCTGCTTCATCAAGAGGCGATGCCGGAGCAGGGAGCAAAGCAACTCAATGAACCCCATAAACAACCCCTTTTTGTCGAGTCGTCAAAAATAAAATTTTTTTGAAGACGTTTTATCCGTGAAGCATAGCTTCCCCTTTGCAGCAACATACAGCAAGTAATATGCCGGTCACGAATCCACGAAGAGTTTCAGGCCTAATTCAATCGTTTTGTCTTTAATTATTAAATATTTAGCATTTTAAAGATGCAGATTATGTAATGCATTTCCCTTTGCTCATCGTCCGTGATTTTCACCATCCATCAGTAAATTTAAGCGCATCTGTCATGCCCATGAACTTGATGAACCTCTCCTCTCTTTTTTTTCTGACCACAACTCCCCATAATGATAATTAATCAGGTTGTTTGGCTGTTCATCCGGGTGGCAAGAGCGCACCGTACATCTGATCCTTTGCTCTTGAATATTTATCCTTGTTTTCTTACCTTTATCCTGTGCGGAGCTTCAATATCCATTTGACTTTTTCACTTCTCCATCTTAAGGTCCGGCACGCGGAGACAAGACTTGAAAGAATGAACCGTAATAGTGCATGAGTAAAATAAACATATTGTTATCAAATATTTAGGAGCAGTTTTGAATGCTGGAGAATGGATCAGCAAACGGGTGATTATTGAGCCGGATAAGAGGATTTATGAATTTTTTATTAATTTATCCGAAGTGGGAAAAGCTGGATCGGCAGACGCGCTTTACCCTGCCGCCGCACGGACCGGTCGTCATGGCCGCGGCGCTGCCTGCGGATGTGGATGTGCAGTTCATCGATGAAAATGTCGAGCCGATTGATTTTGACGCGGCCGTTGATTTTGTTGGTGTCTCGATGATGCTGACCGCCCAGGTCAAACGTGGTTGGGAAATTGCCGACGCATTCCGCGCCAGAGGCATCAAAGTCATTTGCGGCGGCATTGCCACGATGCTCCACGCTGAAGAAAGCGAACTGCATGCCGATGCCGTTTATATGGGAGAAGCTGAAGGTCGGATGGAGCAGGTCTTTGCGGACTTTAAAGCGAACAAGCTGCAAAAAGTTTATAATTACATGCAGGATCAGCCGCCGATAAAAAGTGTGGGCACGGCACGCCGCAGCATTTTAAACCGCGCCATGTATAATTACCGCGGCGTGCAGATGGTTGATTTGGTTCACGCTTCACGAGGCTGCCGCTTCAACTGCTATCCATGTGCCGTAAGATTCCTGGGTGGCCGGAGTTTCCGCCCCCGTCCTTACGATAAGGTCATTGAAGAGTTGGCCGGCATCGACAACAACCGCCTGTTTATCGTCGATAATTCCCTTGCCCAGGATAAAGACTGGGAAATGGGCTTGTTTAGGGAGATGATTCCATTGAAAAAGAAATGGTGCAGTCATCCGATTGACGATGATGATCAGGTTCTGGATCTGGCGGCGCAGGCGGGCGCGTGGTTTGTCTATCAGGCGATTTTTGATTCGTCGGATTATATCCGTGATCGCATCAAACGGTATCACGATTATGGCATCGGCGTGGAAGGCAGCATTTTGCTGGGACTGGATTATCACACGGAGGATTACATCAAACGCTGGATGGATTTCCTCTTGGAGATCGAGCTTGATATGGCGGAGTTTACCGTTCTCACGCCGTTTCCACACACCCGAACCTTTGATGATCTGAATAATGCAGGCAGGATATTTTCCAGAGACTGGAATGACTATACCTGCGGCAAGGTGGTTTTTCAGCCCAAACTGATGAGTCCGGAAAAGCTCCAGGAGATGTATGCCTATTGTTGGGACAGATTCTACGAGGAAGAGCCACAGAACTATAAAATGTTTAGAATGCTCAAGCGCGTGGTGGAAAAAGAAAAGGCAGATGGCACATTCAAGCCCCGCGTACGCTTGTAGATATTCATGCCGCCGAAAGGAATCAGGGACCCGATGAACACGCTTACCGAGCGGGCGGTATCTATTCATTTGCTGGCGGCGTCCCAGGCTTGTGATATGCGTCAAAACATGCATGTCGGCCGCTTCTGGCCAAAGTGCTGCGAAATATCAGACAGGTCAGTGACCCCGTGATTGAGGACCGGCCACTCGATGAGGATATTGAGTGAATGTGCGTTGTTATTCGATACACTGATTTCTTCAGGGGAAAGTTATGAATGCCGATAAAAAAAGTTTCGAAGTGAAGATCAGCGTGCCGTTTTTTGATCTGGATCCGATGCAAATCGTCTGGCACGGCAATTATCTCAACTATTTCGAACTGGCTCGCGCGGGGCTATTTGAGCACTATGGTGTCGATCTTTATTCCTATTATGACAGGGAAAAAATCATTTTTCCCATCATCCGGACATCCACCAAACATATTTTCCCACTCAAACATCGCGATGAAGTTATCTGCAAAGCAACCCTGGTCGATGCCAATATCAAACTGGTTGTGGATTTTGAAATCCGCAAGGCTCAGGGTGGCAGTGTGTGTGCGCGGGGACGGACAGAACAAGTGGCGGTAAAAACGCCGGAAATGGAAACACTGTTCAGTATTCCACAGGATATTCGGAATCTCTTAGGATTCTAAAATGGATGAGCTTTTAAAGAAATCATTTATGGCCGGCGCGGAACGGGTGGCGGCTTGGGCGGATTTGCTCGATGCGATTAATGTGTATCCCGTTGCCGACGGCGATACGGGCCGGAATCTTTCCATCAGTCTTTCACCGCTTCGTTTTGCCGGCGATGAGAAAGATAAAGTCATCCGTCATCTGCTGATGGCCGCGCGTGGTAATTCCGGCAATATCGCGTCACAGTTTTTTTCGGCTTTTTGCACCGTCGATTCCCTGCAACATCTGAAAGTAGTCGTACAGGAAGGGAACGCCAGAGCCTGGAAGGCGGTTAGTAACCCGCGTTCGGGAACCATGCTTTCCGTCTTTGACGCACTCGAAGAAATCCTTAGTCAACAGGATTTTATCCCTGATCAAAAGAGCGCGGATCAGATTCTGCCGCGACTTGAACGGGCTGTCCATGAGACGCGAGAACAGTTGCCGAAATTAAAGGAAGCTGGCGTCGTGGATTCTGGCGCTTTGGGTATGTATATTTTTTTCGAAGGTTTTTTCTATACGCTGGCAGGTCATACCAATACTTATCGTCCGGTCACGGACGTCTTCAAAGATCGCCTGGTTATTTCATCCGCGTTTAAGGAAACGCCGGAGGCTGGTTATTGTGTTGACTTTGTAGTGAAGGCCGACACGTCGTCAGACGACGTGATAAAAATTGCCGGCGGGCAGGAAAGCGCCATCATCATTCATGAAGGCGATCTCTTCAAGATCCACTTGCACACGGCCGATAAGGAAAAGATTAAGGCTCAAATGAGCGCCTTGGGCTCTGTGATGACCTGGGAGGCCGATAATCTTTCCGATCAGATCAAAGAGTTTATGAACGCTCCCACGGATTCCAGAATGCACATCATGACGGACGCTGCAGGATCGCTCACCCGTGAAGATGCAAAGAAATACGGCTTCACCCTATTGAACAGTTATCTTCATGTCAGTGAAAAGTCGCTGCCCGAGACCTATTTTCATCCTCATGAACTTTACAGCGCTATGAGTGCGGGTGCGAAGGTGTCCACGTCTCAATCTTCTGTTTTTGAAAGACATCAGTTTTATTCGAGTGTCCTTGCCCGTTTTGAAAAAGTTTTATATTTATGTGTCGGTTCCGTCTATACGGGTAATTACAGTGTGGCTCTGGAATGGAAAAAAGAGCATGATCCGCAAAACCGGTTGATGGTTATTGATACGGGCGCGGCGTCGGGCAGATTAGGCACGATTGTCCTGGCGACCCAGCGGTATCTTACGCAAACGAATGATATGGAAAAAACCTTTGCCTTTGCGGAGAGGGCGGTGAAAACGTGTGAAGAGTATGTTTTTCTCGAAAAGCTGCAATACCTTGCTTCAGGCGGCAGGCTTTCCAAAACCAGCGCTTTTTTTGGTGATATGTTGAAAATGAAACCGGTTATTTCACCACATCCGGAAGGAGTAAGAAAAGCAGGTGTTGTAAGAAATCGTAAGGATCAGATCACAATGGCGCTGGGGAAAATGGCTGCGGCACTCAACAAGGATTCCTATGCACTGATCATGCTTGAATATTCAGATAATATCGAGCAGGTGTCTGAATTTCGAAAACACGTGCAAGAACTTTATCCGCAAGCGGATATTATTCTGCAACCGCTTTCGCTGACGTCCGGCGCGCATATGGGGCCGGGAACGTGGGGAGTGGCCTTTTTGCCCATACAGGGAAGTGACGAATGACGAAAGACGAACAACGAGTGACGAAAAGTCATGGCCGCTTTGCTTTTATTATCCCAGTTTACAATCATGCTGCGACGGTGGTTCAAGTAGTTAGTGAAACGCTGGCGTTTGGTTATCCTGTTTTTGTTGTGGACGACGGATCGACCGACGAAACGTCGCAGCGTCTCGCGGAAATCAAAGGGATCAACCTCTTGCGTCATTCAAAGAATGAAGGGAAGGGCGCGGCGATTTTGACCGGTTTTATGGCCGCATCCCATGTGGCCGATTATGCGATTACAATTGATGCTGACGGGCAGCATAGTCCCGAGGATGCCTTGAAGTTGATCAATGCGATTCCAGCAAAAAAGCGTCCTATCATTGTCGGGGCGCGAGAAGGCATGACCGCCAGCCTGGGCGCGCATATCCCGTGGACCAGCCGTTTTGGCCGGAAGTTTTCCAATTTCTGGGTCTGGATGTCCGGCGGACCGAAGCTTTCGGATAGCCAAAGTGGCATGAGAATTTATCCGTTGCCGGAAGCCATGAGCCTCAATATACGGGCGCGGCGTTTTCAATTCGAGGTGGAAATCCTGGTGCAGGCCAAGAGAAAAGGCATCCCGATTCTCGAAACGCCGATCAACGTTTTTTATAATCTTGACGGATCAAGAATTTCTCATTTCCGTCCATTTGTTGATTTTTTACGCAATAGCAAAACGTTTACCCGTCTGATCTTTACCCGGATATTCTGTCGTCATTGATCTGGAATGATTTAACATTCTCTATCGGGTTTTCTCTTGCCTGCCTTTAGGAAATGTGTTTAAAAAACAAAGCGCACGAAAAAAATATAGGGTCTCCATGTAAGGTTTGCATGACGCCGCGAAAATACCCCATCAGATGGTCGATTGTTATTGTTGCTGCTCTGGTTGTGGGGCTTCTTTTTTTTTGGGAAACCAGTTTCTTAAAAATTGAAACCGATATTCTGGAATCCATGCCGCATAATGATCCGGTGCTGGCCTCAGCCCGTCAGGTGATCGGCCATCTCCCCATCCAGGACAAAATTTTTATTGATCTGGAGCAGGCATCGAATGATCGCGACAAACTGGTCAAAGCAGCATTGCTCATCACGGATAAATTGCGTGAAAGCAATTTGTTCACCAAAGTCGGCATAAGCGAAGAAGCCAATAATTTTCCGGAACTGATCGGGCATGTCAACAATCATCTGCCGTCGCTTTTGAGCGCGTCTGATCTGGAACAGAAAATTCAGCCGCTTCTCACGCCTGCCAAAATCCGCGAAGCGATGGCGCAAAACCGGCAAAGTCTGGAGCAACTCGAAGGCATTGGCCGGGCGGAAATGATCGCGAAGGATCCACTGGGTTTTTCCCGTGTTATTCTGGAGAAAATGTCTGCTTTGCTCCCGGCAAATTCTGCGCAATTTTATTCGGGGCAGCTACTTTCCGCTGATGGTAAACATGTATTGATCATTGCTCGTATTGCCGGTTCGGGAACGGACACGTCAAGGGCTGCCCTAATTGAAAAACTTCTTGAAGATTGCAGGCACGCGCTTGCGGCCAATGCGGACTTAAAAGATCAATATATACTGACATCGGTGGGCGCATACCGTGCGGCGCTTGATAACGAGACCATCGCCAAACGTGATACTCATCTGGCTATAGTTCTGACGACACTGGGCATCGCGCTCCTGCTTCTTTTCGCGTTTCCGCGCCCGCTCATCGGCCTGCTGGCGCTCCTGCCTTCAACTATAGGGGCCATTGCCGCTTTATTTGTTTGCTCGTTTTTATTTAAGTCCATGTCCATGCTGGCGGTGGGGTTCGGCGGCGCGATCATGGCGTTTACCGTCGATCTGGGGATCACCTATCTGCTTTATCTGGATCAGCCTTACACCACGCATGGAAAACAGGTTGCCCGGGAAGTCTGGTCGGCGGAATTTCTGGCGGTGCTGACAACCGTTGGCGCATTCCTGCTGCTTTTGGTCAGCGACTTTAAAATCCTGGCGGAAATTGGCGTCTTTTCCGCGCTGGGTGTGACTTTTGCGCTTGCTTTTGTTCATTTTGTATTTCCGAAAGTATTTCCTTACATGCCGCCGTCGAAGCGCCGGACCAACCGTTTTCTTTTCAACGCGATTATCAAAATTGCCGCCCCAGCGAAATGGAAACTGGCCGCCGCGATTATCTTCGGCTTGACCATGCTGATTTTTGCCAAACCGGTTTTTAACGTCGATTTGCAAACCATGAATTCTATAAGCAAAAATACAATCAAGTCCGAACAAAAATTACAGGAGACCTGGGGAAATCTTTCCGGTAAATGTTACGTTTTGCTGGAATCGTCAAGTCTTGGAGAATTACAGCAGAAAAATGAGCAGTTGATGACCTTGCTTACCGCCGATGTGCTCAAGGAAAAACTTGCCCCTGTGTTTCTACCTTCTGTTTTGTTTCCGTCTCAGCAAGTGGCCGAGAACAATTATGCAACCTGGCGGCATTTCTGGAATAAAGACCGCGTGGCAGCATTGAAGCGTGATCTGGATTCAGCGAGGCGGGATAATGGTTTTGCAGCAAACGCGTTTGAACCTTTCTGGAAGATTTTTCATCAAGCCTCTGAGGAAACCTTTGAGATTCCTCAAAAACATTTTGAAATGCTGGGAATAGATAAAACGTCTGAGGGATATACGCAACTGAGTCTGCTTGCCGCCGGGAAAAACTACAATGCGGAAGATTGCTTTGGACGGATTTCTGCCGCAGGTTTGGCTAAACTCTTTGATGAGGATTTATTCAGCGAGAAACTGGGAGAATTCCTGAAAAATATTTTTCTGGAAATAGCTCTTATTACCAGCATCGGTCTGGTCCTGGTGATATTTTTATTTTTTCTGGACTGGCGTTTATCGCTTGCGGCGCTGGCGCCCATTGCCTTTGCGCTGGTCGCAACGCTGGGCACGCTAAAAATCATCGGTCATCCGCTGGACATTCCGGGTATCATGCTCTGGATTGTGATTATGGGCATGGGGATCGATTACACGGTTTATTATATCTGCACCTATCAGCGTTATTTTGATGAACAACATCCGGCCATGCATACCATCAAACTGGCGATGTTTCTGGCGGCGTTTACGACACTGATCGGTTTTGGCGCGTTGGTTTTCGCCAGGCACTCGCTTTTGCACAGCATCGGGATCGTCTCTTTTTTAGGCATCGGCTATTCCTTGATCGGTGCCTATTTTATTTTGCCGTACGTGATGGAGAAAATATTTGCGCCGGTTCAATATCCGACTGGCGAATTCACAACTGGTTCGAAAGAGCACGTGCGCCGGACGATGTTGCGGTACCGACATCTACCGAGCTACCCGAGGGTTTTCGCGCGGTGCAAGATAATGATGGACCCGATGTTCGAGGAGTTGGATCGGTACGTGAAGAATCCTCGCCGGATCATTGATATCGGCTGCGGCTTTGGTGTTCCGGCCACCTGGCTTCTGGAGATTTATCCGCAGGCCAAAGTATTTGGCCTGGAACCGGACGAAGAAAGAGTCCTGATTGCCAATCGAGTGATTGGCGCGCGAGGCCGTGTCGAAATCGGCCGGGCCCCGGACTTGCCGGAAGTGGATGGCCCTGTTGATCATGTGATGATGCTGGACATGCTGCATCTGATTACCGATGAAGAATTACAGCTTGTTTTACAGCGAATTTACGATAAACTGGAAACCGGCGGCACGCTGCTGGTCCGCGCAACCGTTCGCTCGGCAAAAAAGGTGCCGTGGAAGAGATGGATTGAAACGACGCGCCTGAAAATCATCGGCATGAGGCAGTATTTTCGCCGCGAAGACGAAATCGCCGGATTGATGTTTACCGCCGGATTTGCTGTTACCGTTCATATTTCGCTCACCGTCGGTGTTGAAGAAAAGTGGTTTGTGGGGAAGAAAAGATAGGACCAAGGATAAAGGCAAGAGAATTAAAACAGAACACAGATTAATATTCAGATCTGACAACCGTCAACAGAAAAACTGTATTTGCAGGAGGTGCAAAAATGTACGAGCAGAAGCCCTGGTTGAAATTTTATCAACATGTACCGCATACGATTAATTATCCTCGTGTCACGATGTATGAGGCGCTTGAGCAAACGGCGCGGGAAAAACCAGACGACATCGCCTATGATTTTCTCGGGTACACGTCAACCTACCGCCAATTTATGGCCGAGATTGATCAGTGTGCCGATGCCCTGGCGGCGCTGGGCCTTAGAAAAGGTGAAAGAATTACCATCTCCATGCCCACATCTCCGCAGGGGATCATCTGCTTTTACGCCGCCAACAAACTGGGCGCCGTTTCCAGCATGATTCATCCCCTGTCCACGGCCAAAGAAATTGAATTTTACCTGAATGTGGCTAAAAGCCGCTTTGTTCTGACGCTTGATGCTTTCTACGGCAAATTCAAAGAAGTTCAAAACACGACACCGCTCACAACCCTTATTCTGGCAAGGATTCCGGATTATTTAAACCTTTTCAAACGAATCGGTTTCAATTTAACCAAGAGCCGCCTGATTCCCAAAGTGCCCGAAGATCCGATAATCAGATGGTGGGCCGCACTCATGAAAGGCAAGTATGCCAAAACGCCTAAGGCGCAAATGAATACCGATGACCTGGCGGTTATTCTTTACAGTGGCGGAACAACGGGTGTACCGAAGGGAATCATGCTTTCCAATATGAATTTTATCAGTGAAGGCAAACAAGTGTCGGAATGGGGAAACCTTTCCGGCGCTTCTTCCGTTTTGGCCATTCTGCCGATCTTTCATGGCTTCGGTTTGGGTGTTTGCGTCAATGCCTGCTTCATGGGGGGTGGTAAAAGTATTCTGGTGCCGATCTTTACACCGGAGACAGTGGCCGATCTTATCCGTTCAAAGAAACCATCATTTGTCATTGGTGTGCCCACGCTGTTTGACGCTTTAAGCCGTAATCCCAAGATGCAGAAAGCCGATCTCAGCTGCCTGCTGGCAACTTTTTCCGGCGCCGATTCCCTGCCCCGGCCCGTCAAAGAGCGGTTTGAAACAATGGTTAAAAAGCAGGGTGGCAACGTTCAACTTCTGGAAGGCTACGGACTTACCGAAGCAGTCACAGCCATTATGGCAACGCCGATTGGTTGCTATCGGGAAGGCAGTATCGGTGTTCCTTTTCCGGATATGCTGGCCAAGATTGTGCAACTGGGGACTAATGATGAAGCGCCAATCGGTGAAGAAGGCGAAATCTGCGTTTCAGGTCCCGCCGTGATGATGGGCTATCTCGACTCGCCTCAAGAAACGGCCGATACATTGAAGCAGCATTCCGACGGCAGAATCTGGCTCCACACTGGAGATATCGGCACCATGGACGCGGATGGTTTTTTCTATTTTCGGCTGCGGCAAAAGCGGATGATCAAATCGTCAGGCATGAATGTTTATCCAGCTCAGGTGGAAGATCTTCTCTACAAGCATCCGCAAGTGCGGGATGCCTGCGTGGTCGGCGTGCCCGATGAGGCGCAGGTGCAGGCGGTGAAAGCATTTGTTGTTTTGAAGAATCCGGCGGATGCGAGTCCGGAGTTGGAGAAGGAATTGATCAACTATTGCCGTAATCAGTTGATCAAGTGGAGTTGTCCCCGATCCATAGAGTTTCGTTCCGAGCTGCCCAAGACGTTGGTCGGTAAAGTGGCCTACAACGTGTTGGAAAAAGAAGAACTGACCAAACTGAAAGCTGAAGGGAAGTATGTGGGGAATTGAAAGAAGGTTAAAGAACCAATTAATCTGTCCGGGTAATATTCTCCGAATCTTGCCTCGAATAGGGAGAAGCTGTTAGCCATGAGATGCGCTATGGATTGATTAGAGGGAAGGTCTCTTGAAAAAAATATCTTATGAAATTGCACTTTATCTTTCCCACAAGTTGGGTGTATGGTTTTTCCGGACATTTTCGTGGTGCATCGCCACCGGTTATTTCTTTCTGTTTCCGGTTCGTGTGGCCGACAGCCTGAAATTTTACCGTGCGCTTTTTCCCGAGTGCAATTTTTTTTATCATCTCTATTGTGTTTGGAAACAGTTTCATAACTTTACGGATGTCTATGTTCACCGTTTCATTCCCTGGGTAGCCGATCAGGCTGAATTCATGCGTGAAGGATGGGAACATCTGCACGAAGCGGTGGCCAGAAAGACCGGCGCTATTGTTGTAATGTCGCATATCGGTAACTGGGAACTCGCGGCGCAAAGTCTCAATAAGAAAGGTCTGCCGATTATGCTCTACCTGGGCGCTAAGCATAAAGAACAGGTGGAGCGTATCCAAAAAGATAGTCTAGTTGAGAAAGGCATCCGAATCGTAGCGACAGATGAAAAGGAAAAGTCGCCGTTTGCTCTGCTGGAAGGGATCAATTTTTTACGTGAAGGCGGCATTGTATCCATGGCTGGCGATCGTCTCTGGGGTGAGCAGAGTTATGTTACTGTGGATTTTCTGGGATATGAAGCGCGCCTGCCGGATACGCCGCATTTGTTCGCCCTGATGACTGGCGCGCCTCTCATGACTTTTTTCGTTTTTCAGGATCCTGTAGGAATTTACCACATCAAAATTTCGGAAGGGCGAAATGTTTTTGCCGCCACGCGCACGGATCGAAAAAAGGCGGTGCTTGAGTCGGCTCAGGCATATGCCGATGATCTAGCCCGTTTCGCTTCAAAGCATCCCTTCGAATGGCATCATTTTGAGCCGTTTCTCGGTAACAAAATTAAAAAAACAATAGCTATAGGATAGGCAGGCTCTAGTTGCAACGGTCACAAAGTAATCTTATGACATCCTCCCGGCAAAAAAAACGCATCGTGCTGGTTCATCCACGCGGCTTCAACTGGTTTCCCGGCAAGCGTGATATCACAGACATTGCCAATCGCATGGTGCCCCAGGGGATGCTTTCCATCGCCGCCTATCTGATCCGCGAAGGACACGATATATTTGTTTATGACTGCCTCGGCCCCGGTGTTCCTGTGGATATCAGTCGTCAGGTCACGGCGATTCTGGCATTCCAACCGCAGATAGTCGGATTTTCGACCACCACGTCATCGTTTCCTGATGCCGCGGACATCGCACAAAAAATAAAAGAACAAAATCCCGATATAACCACCGTTTGCGGCGGGGTCCATGTTTCCGCGTTGAGGGAAAACCTACTTTTGTTGTATCCTGCTTTTAATTATTTTGTGGCAGGTGAAGGCGAAATCACAATGAGTGAGCTTGCCGGAGACGTTGATCCGGTCAGTATCCCAGGGTTGATCCGAAGGCAAAATGGTGTTGCCCTTGCCAATGAACCCAGAAAACATATCGATAACCTCGATGATCTGCCGTTTCCAGCCTATGAAAAACTCACCGGCTTCCCCCATGATTATCATCTGCCGCTTTTCAGCTACAGCCGGACGCCCGGTGCGACAATGATCACATCTCGCGGCTGCATGTTTCAATGCTCCTACTGCGATCGATCCGTTTTCAAAAAGGGATTTCGATACAACTCCGCGGCTTACATTTATGAGCACATGAAATACTTGCGCGATAAATTCGGCGTGCGCCATATCAATATTTACGATGATCTCTTTACCGCCAACAAAAAGCGGATTATGGAGCTGTGCGAAAAACTTGCGCGTCAGCCTCTGGGAATGAACTTCAACTGTGCCGTGCGCGTAGGCTACACAGATGATGATTTATTGAAAATGCTCAAAGACGCCGGCTGCCTGATGGTGTCACTGGGTATTGAATCGGCTGATCCGGGGATGCTGGCGCGGCACAAAGCCGGCGTATCGCTTGATGACGTGCGTGATACCGTGCGGCGTATTCAGTCGGCAAATCTCCGCGCTAAAGGTTTGTTTATGATGGGCCTGCCGGGAGAGACCGAGGAATCGATTAAGCGGACGTCTGACTTTATAATTGAACTGGGGCTCGACGACATGAACATGGCTAAGTTCACGCCGTTCCCCGGCGCGCCTCTTTGGGCAACGATTCGCGACGAAGGAACTTTTAAAGAAGACTGGCGGCTGATGAATTGTCTGAATTTTATTTTTATTCCACGCGGGATTCAATCCAAAGAAAAGCTCGATCACCTTTACAACGAACATGTCAAACGCTTTTATTCCAATCCCGCCTGGCGTAAAAAATTCCGCGGACGCATTTGGCAACACCGCAAAAGTCTCCTATATCTGCTGTGCCACCTGCCATCCTTCTGGTCGGCAAAAAATCAGTTTGAACCGGAGAAATAAGATAAATGGGCGATTAATAATAGCCCATTTAAACCACTGGACGTTGAAAATCACGGGTAATGAGAAGAAAAGGCATTACGTAATATATGTATCTAAAATACCAAACGTTTAATAATTAAGAGAAATCGATAAAATCGGGCTAAAAGCCCATTGGGGATTTGTACCGGGCATATTACTTGCGGTGCTTTACTGCAAAGGAGAAGTTGCGATTCTCCCATGAATGTAGTATGTAAATAAAGAATAATGATGTGTAGGTTAATAAAATGATTGATAATATTTCCGATCAAAGCCAACAAACTTATATCTTGATTCAGGGCCAATATAATGAATAAACCTAATCGTCGCAGACGAAATTCTGCAATCATTTTAATCATGGTTGTCCTCGTTGCAGGTCTGTATTTACTTGCGCGTCATACGTCTTTTGATTCAATCCTATCGAAAATCAACCGGCAACATGAAGAGCCTAGTGAACGGGATTTTCAGGATGCCAGCTTCGAGGGAAATGGGAAATGGTATGGGCTTTGTAAAAAAAACTCTATACAATCTATTGCCGATTTTCGCAAAATAGTATCCAGCGATCGCATATTGCAAGCCCATTATGCTGATTTTAAATGGGAGAATGCGACAATGGGCAGGCTGGAGAAAGCGACATGGGCTTATGTGCATTACAGGAAAAACGATACAATATTTCGTAAAAAGAGTCCGATTGTATTGGCCTCCGGTGACGAATATATTACCGACGGAAATGTAAGGGTGAGAACAACGTGCTGTAATAGCTACACTGCCGGTCCTCTTGTTGCAGACTTGGATGCGGATCCTGCAGCGGGCGCTTCACCACTGCCGGAGGCTGATCCTTCAGCAGCGAATCCGCCATTGAATAATCACATACCTTTGGCATCTTCCGAACCAATCCAAGATCCGTCAAATGCAATAGTGGGGGGGCCGGTAGCGCTTGATCCAA
>Ga0209507_1001376_pt1 | contig 19531 bp, 22 predicted proteins | sample AD_UKC028_MetaG_FD_184414 | JGI IMG/M metagenome (GOLD analysis project Ga0209507, IMG submission 184414) | Active sludge microbial communities of municipal wastewater-treating anaerobic digesters from USA - AD_UKC028_MetaG (SPAdes) (version 2) | ecosystem: Engineered > Bioreactor > Anaerobic >...
CGTAATACTGAAAGACGATGCCCGAACGCCCCAGAATGGTTTCAAAGCTTACGTATGCAGGGGTGTAGATTCTGCAAGCCAATTCCATTTTATCGTAGTTTGCATCCTTGGCATAAATGCCGCGCCGAATTCGATATAACTGCCCGGTGTTCACATAGTAATTGACGCCGGCAATGACCGCTTCTTTATCGGGGTTGCGCCACAGCAGAGAGATATCCTTAAACGTAAAAACAGTTCTGTCGGAGCGGAGGATGGCGTATATGGGTTTTTTAACATATTTCATGAACTATTGATTCCAATATTTATAATCTTTGGTTCATATTATAGCTCTTTTTAAGTTTTTCTGCAAGCGACCGTATCAAGCCGGCCATAGCGATTTTTGCCAGTCATTTTTCAGGGATGCCGGAGGCGGCATAATAAGCCCCGGCACCTCCTCGACCGGATAAAGGATTTCTGCCTATTAAAAACCTGCTTTAAGTCCATACCGGCAGAGCTGGATTCTATGATGCAGGGCAGTGCCAATATCTGGTTTACTGACAATATGAATCTAGAGGTTACGGTCCTTATCGATGCCAAGGTCAGTCATTATTTTAGGCGGCGGAAGATGTTGTTTCCAACCCAGGAGATCAAAGAAGAGAGACCCGACGGTTCGCTTGTTGTTTCTTTCCGGGTAGGCCAGTACGAGGCCATTATCAATATCCTCAAATCATGGATTCCTAATATCGTAATCCTGGCGCCTGAGGAGTTCAGAAACACCCTGATCAAGGATTTTGACAACCGCTGTAAAGACAATCTCAGTTCGAGACTTTTTCCCCTCGAAACATCAATTCTCAAGTTCATAATTTTATGCTAGGTCACAATCATATACCGTCAAAGGAGAAGTATGATTAAAGTTCTCGGCATCCACTCAAGTCCAATCAAGAACGGCAACATGGCTTATCTTCTAAATTATGCCCTTGATGAGGCATCAAAAAACGAGGGAGTGTCAACGGAAACAATTGCACTTGCAGGCTTGTCTATTGCAGATTGCAAACATTGCAACTGGTGTATGATAAAGCAGACACCAGATAAACTTTGCTCCATCAGGGATGACGCCGAAACGATACTTCAGAAAATTCTTGACTGCGATATTCTCATCCTGGGTTCTCCCGTTTATTTTTCACGCCTCTCGGGAACAATGGCTTGTCTCATCGATCGCACCCGCTGTTTTACTTTCGGAAAGAACGGGCACTTAGCACTAAAAGGAAAAGTGGGAGTTGCACTGGCCGTTGGTTGGTGCAGGAATCTGGGGATGGAGACGACATTGGCTAGTCTCCACGGTGCTTTTCTTGTTCATGAGATGCTAACCCCATCGTGCCATAACGGAGGGGCGCTTTACGGCGCGGCTGCTATGTCTGGACAAAGAGACGAAACATTTGCCTATAAGCGGGACAAGCTTGGAGTTAAAGACGACTCAGAGGGGCTTCACTCGACAAAACTTCTCATCCATGAAGCTATCCGGACGGCCAAGAATTTTAAAAAGCTAAATGTGTTATGAATTTGATTATGGTAACAATAAATATCATTAAGACGGCCACGACCATCTGTTCAGTATGAAGGATACCTAATATAGTCTCTATATGATCACCCCAACGACCATTGTTTTAATGCGCCACGCCGAGCGTGGCCCACTTCCCAAAGACAACATAGGACACGATGTGCCTATCACCCTTGACGGACGAGCCGCTGCCGAGGAGTTGGGCCGGCAATTCGGATCACGGCTTGCCAGCATTTCGACCAGCCCGGTTCTGCGCTGCCGCCAGACCGCCGAAGCGATATGTTTAGCCAGTGGAACGGATCTACCGGTGCACGTCAACAAACTGATAGGCGGGGTAGGAGCCATTGTCAATAACACCGCCCAGGCCTTGCAAAGCTACTTGTCTATGGAGGCGCGCGACCTGGTGGCATCCCTCGCGCGAGGGACGTCAATACCAGGATTTCATCCAATCAGTGTAAGCATTCCGCGTATCATCAACACGACCATCGCGCACAGCCGCGGCGTACCCGGCCTGCACCTCTTTATCACCCATGACGTGGTCATTTTGCTTACCCTTCTGTATCTGCTGGAAGAGCCTTTCAAACAAGAGCTATGGCCCGACTTTCTTGAGCAGCTCACACTACAGTATGACCGGAATGTATTGACGGTGAGCTACCGGCAGCGGCGGCAGCCCGCAGATATTAATAAGGCGCCAGAAGCTGGTCTTTGTATTTCGCCAGAATGGTGGCTCTTTTGAGTTTCATGGCAATTCCAACAGTTTCTAAGTACTGTGGAATGGTAGGTATAATTAGCATTCCCGTTGATTCACCGATTTTTCAAAATGGCTGATCGGATTTCTTATCTGTTACTTCACCTTACGCAATGATTGACTGATTTTAGGATCTATGCAACATTACAACCCGTAACGGTTGAAACAGATTGGTACAAATGAAAAAACATAGGGGTAAACTGAGCAAAGAAACCATTATCAATATTATCAGGAGAAACCAGGCTATTCAAATCAACAGATAGTCGGTGATTTTGGGAGAGAAAGGAACACATGAAAGTTTTAGCTTTCAATTCAAGTGCCCGGACCGGAGATGTCAGTAAGACAGAAATTGTGTTGGATTACCTGGTTCAGGGCATGCGCGAAGCAGGTGCTGAAGTGGAGGTTATCGAACTTCGCAAGAAGAAAATCAGATACTGTATAGGATGCTTTACCTGCTGGACAAAGACTCCAGGGGTTTGCATCCACAAAGACGATATGACAAAAGAAATTCTCCCCAAATATCTGGATAGCAATCTTGTGATATTAGCCACCCCGCTTTTTCACTATACCGTGAACGCTGTCATGAAAACCTTTATCGAGCGAACGCTTCCGATTGCGCTTCCTTTTTTCGAAAAACGCGACGGTGTCACAGCGCATCCCTACAGGCACAAAGTGCCTCCTATCGTGTTCATTTCCGTAGCCGGATTTCCGGAAGAAAGCGTCTTCGACGCGCTGAAATTTTATGTGAATTTCCTTTTTCATGAACAGCTTGTGGCGGAGATCTATCGAACATCATCTGAAATGATATCAAAATCATCCACAGGAAAAAAGGTATCCGACATCCGTGAGGCCCTGATTCAGGGCGGGCGGGAATTGGTCCAGTCCATGAAGATATCTCAGGAAACCATGACCAGAATAAAAAAACCGATTACCAACTTTGAAGAAATGGCGCCTCTGGGGAACCTGATGTGGCAGACATGCATCAACGAGGGCGTCACCATGGGAGATGCCCAGAAGAGTGGTCTGATCCCACGTCCAGACTCCATCGAAACCTTCCTGATATTAATGAAATTTGCATTTAAAGCAAATAAGGCCCGGGACGCCAGATTCACCATACAGTTCAATTTTTCAGGTCAGGTGGCGGGAGAATGTTATTTTGTCATTGAAAATGGAAGATTCAAAACTGGCTTGGGAAAGAGCAGTAATCCCGACCTTGTCATTGAATCACCCTTCGAAGTCTGGATGGACATCATGACAAAAAAAGCGGATGGTCAAAAGATGTTCATGGAAAAGAAATATACAACCCAAGGAGACATTTCAATCCTCATACGAATGGGGGAGTTCTTTGGCAATTGAAAACCAGATAAAAATATACAAACAGGCTGCGGCTTTTGCCGCAGAGCATATTGCCTGCCGACCGGATTTGCAGACGGGACAGGAATTTCCCGCGGATCTGTGGCGGAAAATGGGAGAGAGCTGCCTTTTTAAAATCGGGATCACAGAAAATTATGGCGGCATAGGCGGCGGGTATCTCGATCTATTGAAAGCGGGAGAGGCTTTTGTCAGAAGCGGATACAATCTAGGGTTTGCCGTATCCTGGCTGTTTCAACAGATTATCGCCCATTATGTCGTTGGTTCGTTTGGCACAGCTCAGCAGCGTCGGAAATACCTGCGTGCTGCGGCCGAAGGAAAGACAACTTTTTCTTTTGCCGTCTCCGAACCACAGCGGGGCGCTTCTCCTAAAACACTAACCACATCAGCCAGAAAGAAGGACGCGTCCTATTGTCTGAACGGAGAAAAAACCTATCTGACTAACGGCCCGATTGCCAATGTTTTTATTGTTGTTGCCGTAACCGATGACTCAACGCCGTTAAAAAGTTTTACGGCGTTCATCGTCCCACGCGACACACAAGGCCTCACCGTAACACCGCCGATGCCCTTGAATTTTTTAAAACCGTCACCGCACGGCGGCATTCAACTGAACAATTGTCTCATCGAGCAGAAATCTATTCTGGGAAAGAAAGGAAATGCCTGGCAGGACATCGTTGTCCCCCTGGGAGAAATAGAAGATGTGGTGATGATGGGACCTGTTCTGGGCGGCATGGCCGCACAACTGGATCTTCTAACAGCCGCCATCCGGGGAAATTCTACGTCCGCAGATCGCGTCCTGCAGGGCGAATGGGGCGCCCTCAACGCCTTCTGGCAAACCCTGCAAACCATCGCTCATGAAGCTGCCGGCATGCTGGATCGGAGCGGTGACTCCCCTTTGCCCCTTGGCATTACCTTTGCGCGCCTTGCCGCCGAATTTCACACCAACATCGCTCAACTTTCCGAACGCTGGAAAATTCCCGTGCCAAGCCATTATACGTATCTTCAAAGGGATATGGAATTGCTGGAAACACTTCAAAAAAAGCGCTTGCAAATCCGTCAGGAAAAAATCGGCGCCGCTCTGCTCAAAGCTTAATTCCGACTGATTAAAAACCACATATTTGGGGGCTGTTCAAAAACGTTTAGATGCAAGGCGCGCAAGAAGCGGGACGCGAGGCGTATATGAATATACGTTGAGCGGCACGGTTCGCAGTGCAACGCCGCAGATGAGTGTTTTTCAAAAGCCCTTACCCACCCAGGGTATATTCGTTCATCACTTTCAATTTTTCGATAATAAATTGACGCACCATTTGCGCTGTATCTTCCGCCGATAAATTTTCAAACGCTGCATACGGGATTTCTTCAAAAATTTTGATATAAATTTTCTGCACGCCGGTGAAGTTCATGCTGTATTTGGGCAGAGCCTTGTTCGTGCCGCTGATGACAATGGGAAGAATGGGCACTTTTTTCTTCAGAGCCATTTCAAACGCGCCGAGTTTAAAGTCCTTGACCTTTCCGTCGGGAGAACGGGTGCCTTCCGGAAACATGAAAATAGAACTTCCCTCATCCAGATGCATTTCACATTCCCTCAGCATCTGCGCAATGCTTTCCTTATCGCCGCGTTTCAGTTTCACATAGCGGTTAAGCGTCATATTCCAGCCGATCAGCGGCACACTGAATATTTCAGTTTTGGACACCCATTTATAATGAAAAAAAAGCCGGAAAGCGACTAGGATATCCAGCTGTGACTGATGATTGGAAGCGATCATATAAGTCGCGTCTTTTCGAACATTCTCGCGGCCCTCGACACGAATCCGCCAAGCGGGCATCGTCCAGGTATAAAACGAACCCCAAAAACAGGTAAACAGATGCAGGAGCCGCAACCGCCGGTCAAAAGGATAAGTAACGACGCGCAAAAGCAGAGCAATGCAAAAAAACAGAATGGACGTCAAAGCGATAAAGACCAGAAAAATGTAGCTCACTAAACGATTAAACATATGCAATCCAATAATTTATATTTTATAATGCAACTGATGGTGATAAGTATAGAAAGAAGCAATGCCCCTGTCAATAAAATTCAGGGATGTCATGATGAAAATTGATTTGATGGATGTAAAAGTCATCGGCAATGGGCTCACCAGACCGGAAGGTGTCATGGCGCTGGATGATGGCAGTATGTATACGGCTGATGGTTACGGACGCTGTTCGCGCATCGACCCAAACGGCCGCGCATTCTTTTTCGGAAACTTGGGAGGCATGCCCAACGGTATTTGTATCGATAAAGAGGGTCATTGCATTGTCGCCAACATCGGCAACGGTGAAGTTCAGTCGGTTGCACCAGACGGCACACACACAGTTTTAATGACCGAAGCTGATGGTAAAAAAATGTTCACTCCTAACTTCCCTTTTCTTGATTTTGCAGGCAGGCTCTGGGTCTCCAACTCCACGGATAATCCCGATATCGACGCCTCGTTGAAGACGCCCATCCCCGATGGCTGCCTGACGCTGATCGCGGATGACCGGCCGCCCAGGATCGTCGCAAACGGCATTTGTTTTGCCAATGGTGTCGCTCTGGACGCGGATGAAAAATTTGTTTATGTGGCCGAAACCATGCGACGCAGAATTTTGCGTTACCTTATCCAACAAGATAAACCTTTAGGTCAGGCAGAGGTTTACGGACCGGAATATTTAGGTAAACTTGGCTTTCCCGACGGCATCGCCTTTGATGAAGCAGGCAACCTTTGGGTTGCCTTCCCCGTAACCAACACCATCGGATTCATCGATCCCCGGGGCAGGCTGGAGATATTTTTGGAAGACCCTCAGGGCATCTTGATTAATCGTCCGACCAATATCTGTTTCGGTGGGAAAAACCGCCGCACGGCTTTTATCGGGAGTCTTGGCGGGACGAATGTTCCGTATTTTGAAGTGCCTTATCCGGGAATGAGGCTGCCACATCAGAAAGAATAGGCTGTCAGGCTTGAGACTGTTAGGATCAACAACGCAGAACAAAGGATTGCAGCCCCTTGTTCTATAAATGAAAGGAGAAAGGTGATGGAGTACAAAAACATTATTGTATCGACGAAAGAATATGTGACAACGATTGTTTTGAATCGTCCGCCCATGAATTCTGTAAATTTGGGCATCCGGGAGGAACTTTTCCATGCCGTAACCGAACTGAATAATAGCAAAGAGACGCGGGCCGTGATCATCACGGGCGCCGGAGAAAAGGGTTTCTGCGCCGGCATGGATGTTTCGGATGTCGCCAACATTACAAAGGGTCCCAATGGCAACGAGATCATGAACGCCATTTCCCGTTCAACCAAACCCTTTATCGCTGCCATTAACGGTCATGCGTTGGGAGGCGGCTGCGAAATGGCGCTGGCCTGCCATTTCCGGTTTATGACGGATCATCCCAAGGCGTTCATCGGGCTGCCGGAAGTGAATCTTGGCATTACCCCCGGCTGGGGTGGCATTCAGCGTTTGCCCCGGGTACTGGGAAAATCCAAAGCGCTGGATATTATCCTTTTCAGCAAAAGAATGGCGCCTGCGGACGCTCTGGCAATAGGCCTGATCGATAAAGTAATCCCAGCGGTTGATTTAATGAAAGAAGTAACAGCCTTTGCCGCAGCCTTGGCCAAACGGCCGCCGCTGGCTGTGGCGGCGGTCCTGGACGGTATGAGCGTGGGGATGGATAAAGGATTTGATGAAGGACTGCGGCTGGATCAGGAATGGTCAAACAAACTTGCTGCCAGCAAAGACGCCGTGGAAGGCATAACAGCCTTTCTTCAAAAACGCGAACCCGTTTTCACAGGCGAATAACTTCATACAATAAACCGGCAGGGACGCATGGTATGACCTCATGCCAACAGAAAAACGTGTCTCTGCCTTAAATTCTTTTTGCAGCACTGACTCTGCCCGCGCGGATTTCACGGATAAAATCTTCTTCGCATGTGATCCTGTTTTCAAACAGGGTCACATGCGAACCGATGTTAAAAATTTTATGGGCGTCGCTGCCGCCGGTACCGGAAATCTTCAGCTCATCCATTAGTCTATTTGAGCTGAAACTCAATTTCCTCATTTTTGCCTTCGCGTTCGTGCTCCACATTAAAGGTCGCGCGAGACGGTATCGATATTCTCTCTCCGGCAACCATGATGGCAAAACGTTTCCTGTTTTCCAGCGCATCGGCCAGACGCCGAAGTATGGTGACAAATTCAGCGGTCGAATAGGTTTTTTCCAAATCTCTCGATTTCTTTTTCATAGCGTTCCCCTTAGATTTTTAAATATCCTCAAAATAATATTTCTGCCAAGCGGTTTGCAATCACAGCCTTCAAATCAAAACAAACCAGGTGTGAGACGCGCTTTTTGTACATTTGAAAAAATAATTAATAAAGCTAAATAGTCGAAATAGGGCCGGATATGAAAACTTTCTGTCCGCGGAAAGAATATTTTATGGCTTTTGCCGCAAAAAATTGGTAAAAGCTCCAAACTATAAAAACTAGGTGTATGTGTTTTTTTAAACTTACTAAACTATAAAATATCAGGAGGTATCATAACAGAGAAATAATAAAAAAGTAAAACGCGATACAGTTTGCTTCATTCACATCGTCTTAACAAAACTTAGGAGGGAAGTTAAAATGGCTGGAGAAGTATCTTATGCGTCAAAACCATGGTTGAAGTCTTACGACAAAGGTGTTCCGGAAAAAGTCAAATACGAAGAAATTTGCATGCCCGATATCCTGGACCGGTCGGCGTCAAAGTTTCCAGACCGCATGGCCCTGAACTTCCAGGGCTACACCATGACTTACAAGGAGTTTAAAGACATGGTGGACCGCTTTGCGAGCTGGCTCGCCGGCGTGGGCATTAAAAAAGGCGATGCCGTCGCCATTATCCTGCCCAACATGATTCCCTGTGTTGTGGCTTATTATGCCATCCATCGACTGGGTGGCATTGTTGTTTTAAATAATCCAACCTATTCCGATCGCGAGCTCGAACATCAGCTCAACGATTCCGGGTCCAAGGTCATGGTCACCATCGACCTGCTGGCCAACCGGATGATCGATTTGCGGCCCAAAACAAAAGTCAAACAAATTGTTATCACATCGATAGGAGACTATCTGCCGTTTCCAAAGAATTTATTGTTCCCGCTGGTCGGTAAGAAAAAGGGGCTTCTGCCGTCAAAGCCTATGAAACAGGCTAATGACGTTTATCAATGGAAAGATTGCATCGCGAAAGCACAATCTAATCCACCCAAGGCTAAGTTGACTTTTGATGACACAGCAATGTACCAGTACACCGGAGGCACCACGGGCGTCTCCAAAGGCGTCATCCTGACCCATGCCAACATCAGCAAACAGGTGCAGCAAATCGCCGCCTGGTTCCCCCGCTTTGCCGGAACGTCCGAAGTCAGTCTGGGCGCGCTTCCCATTTTCCATGTGTTCGGCATGTCTTGCGCCATGAATTTATCGGTCTTCATGGCGTGGGGAGATATTCTCATTCCCAAGCCTCAGCCCGAGCCCCTGTTGGAAGCCATCAAAAAATTCAAGCCGACTTTTGGGGCGCTGGTTCCAACCATGTATATCGGCATGTTGAATAACCCGGAAATAAAAACAACGGATATGACCTGTTTCAAAGGTTTCTTTTCCGGTAGCGCGCCTCTGCCGGTAGAAGTGATTCATGATTTTGAAAAAGCAACAGGCGCGGTAATCGTGGAAGGTTTCGGGATGACAGAAACCACGCCCGTGACCCATACCAATCCATTCGAAGGCGTCCGTAAAATCGGCAGCATCGGTCTTCCGATCTCTGATACCGAATGCCGGATTGTCGATCTGGACAAGGGCGAAACAGATATGCCTATAGGCGAGCCAGGCGAACTGATTATCCGCGGTCCGCAGGTGACCAAGGGCTATCTGAACAAACCGGAAGAAACCGCGAGCCTCCTGCGCAACGGCTGGTGCTACACGGGCGATATCGCCACGATGGATCAGGACGGCTACTTCTATATCGTGGATCGCAAGAAAGATATGATCATCACCGGTGGATTTAATGTTTATCCCAGAGATGTGGATGAGGTGTACTACGAACACCCCAAAGTTCAGGAAGCCTGCTCTATTGGCATACCTGATGCAAAACGTGGTGAAAACATCAAACTGTTTGTTGTGCTGAAAGAAGGCGAAACGGCAACGGCGGAAGAAATGATCGAATACGGCAAGCAGAAACTGGCCACCTATAAACTGCCGTCGGAAGTCGAATTCCGCAAGGAATTGCCGAAATCGACCGTCGGCAAAATTCTGCGCAAGGAATTAAGAGCTGAAGAACTGGCCAAAAGAAAGAAATAGCCCCACCCGGCGGGCATGAAGATCCCATAGAAAAAGGCTTGCGCTCTTCTGAAGGAGCGCAAGCCTTTTTTTTATAACCATACCACGCAGCGAGAAAACTTCCTCTAGCCGTTTAAAGAATCATCTCTCAATTATTTGACCGATACCACCGGACAAGGCGATTGCAGAATAATGTACTGCGCATTGGATCCGAAAAACAGTTTGCCCACCTTGGAAGTCTTCTCAATACCGATAATGATTTCATCCATTTTCCTATCGACCGCAAATTCCACAATATCTTCTCCGGGTGTCAGTCCCCGCACCAGAATGTGCGTTTCGCAGGCGATGCCTTCAGCTTCCAGAGTTTCTTTGACATAGGCAAGTTGTTTTTCGACTTTTTGCAGATCCATCTGCTCTTTTTCCGACACTCGTTCCATGGAACTGGCAATATAAAGAGTAGCATTAAATGCTTTGGCGTGTTTCTTGGCTACTTCCAGAACCGCGCGATCAGAGTCTAATCCTCCTACATATGCGACTAATATCTTCATCATTGCCTCCATCTTTAAGCATTCCGTATGGATTTATGTACCTTCTCTTATCAATTTTTATGAGCGATCATAAAAAAAAACACCTTTAATGTCAATCAGTTTCTCTCGGAATTTACAGTGAATTTGCTTGACACATATTCAGCAACTTCATATACTTACCAAGATCATATCATGTTTTTCAGACCAGTAATACGTGGGACAGGGTTTCACACATCATCCACCCCTGAACAACACATCGGATGGGTTTTACAGAATTTACCTGTTATCCATACTACATGTATTTCGAAAAAATAACGGAACCGGAGCATCATGAGTCAACCCATTAAAATAGTTTTTCTGGACGCTATGACCATAGGTCATGTTGATAATCTCGCGGAAATTTCGACACTGGGAGATTACGTAGGTTACGAACTAACCAAACCTGCCGAGCGCATTAATCATATCAGCGGTCATAACGTGGTCATCACCAATAAAGTTGTGATCGACCGCGAAGTGATGGACGCCTGCCCGGAACTGAAATTGATCTCAGTTGCCGCCACAGGCATGAACAATATCGACCTGGAATATGCCGCTAAAAAAGGGATTACGGTTAAAAATGTCGCCGGCTATTCCACCGAATCGGTCACCCAATGCACCTTTGCCATGCTTTTTTATTTATTAAACAGCAGCGCCTATTATGACGACTATGTTAAATCCGGTCAGTACGCCGCAAGTCTGGTTTTCACGCACCTTGGTCGGGAATTCCGGGAATTAAAAGATATGTTTTTCGGGATTATTGGAATGGGCGCCATCGGTAAACGTGTGGCGCAGGTGGCCCAAGCTTTTGGCGCTCAAGTTGCCTACACCTCGACATCCGGCAAGAATCTTGAGACGTCCGGCTACCGGCATCTGCCGTTGGAAGAGTTACTGCGCACCGCCGATGTGGTTTCCATTCATTGCCCCCTGAACGATCAAACACGGAATTTATTAAACGAGGCCCGACTTCGCATGATGAAACCGACCGCCTATCTGCTCAACCTAGGACGAGGCGGCATTGTTGATGAACAAGCCTTGGCGCAAGCCATCAATGAAAACCGGATTGCCGGCGCGGGTCTGGATGTTCTGAGTACGGAACCCATCGCTGCTAACAGCCCGCTTTTAAAAGTCCGCCATAAAGAAAAACTTTACGTGACCCCGCACATTGCCTGGGCTAGCATCGAAGCCCGCCGCCTGCTCATCACCCGCACAGCGGAAAACATCAAAAGCTACTTTGGCAAGTAAAAGCCCTTATTTCTTCTCCTCAGCGGATAAAACATATTTTTCTGTTCACCGCGCATATGACGCAGCCAGCGCTCATAGTAATTGGCTTTAGCCTGGAAATATTCGATCACCTGAGGTTGGACCAGAATCAGAAACTCTTCTTTTACCAGAGGATCTGCCCTTTACCGGATAGCAACAGGCAGGCGGGGTGGACGAGCCAGGAAAGCCAGAACAATACAAGCAAAAAGAAGCGCCGCCGCGAAGGTGAATGGCATAAAATAACTTCCCGTCGTATCATAAAGAAATCCGGCAAGCGTCGGACTGACAGCGCTTGCGAGTGTCACCACGGGCGTCGTCCAGCCGACGATACGGGAAAAGTGCATGCGTCCGAAATATGCGCCCATGACATTGGGCAGAAGCACGATCATTCCGCCGAATCCAATGCCGGTTAGAATAGAATAGCTATAGACAAAAAAGACTCCTCGCGCGTTCATCAGCGACACAATGCCCAATCCCATGCAGCCAAAAAATACGGCTGCCAGATACCGTCCATCAAACCGCATACCCAGAATGCCGCTGATCAGCCTTCCCAGGACACTCATCCCCAGCATAAGCCCTAGAGCCGTGGCCGATACCATCGGGGAATACTGCAAATCACGGAGATAGACCACTTGATGAGTGGTCAACATATTGGTGGCAAACAGAAGAACTGAAAACAAAATCAACAAAACCCAAAGGGCCGGCGTGCGCAGGGCTTCGCGGGCGTTCCAGTCCACAGGCGTTGAATAAACACGACCCTTTGAAGCGCTGTGAAATTGATCGGAGGGACTTGCAGACACCTGCCCATCCGGTACCTGACCTTCACTCTCCGGAGTATTCCGGATGAGAAGTCCGGCCAGAATAACTGTCAAAAGAAAATGAAAACCAGCCAGGCAGATCCATGCTTGGCGCCAGCCCAAACCGGAAATAAATGAGATGATCAGCGGCGGCAGAAAAAATCCGCCGATACCGCCAGAGGCGAAAAGAAATCCCAGCGCCAGAGACCTTCTTCTGATGAACCAGTGATTGATGACCGTCGTCACAGTTAAAAATTCGGCAAAGGCCAGGGCTAGGCCGCCTAGCACCCCGAAAAAGATATAGACCTGCCAGACTTCACTGACCTGAGACATGCCCAGCAAACCAATTACCGCAAAAATATTTCCCATAATAATATTTTTTCTGGCGCCAAATCTGGCAATGGTCCATCCGACTAACGGCCCCAGCATACCACCGATAATTAGAAAAAGCGTGTAGGGCCCGGACAGAGTCGAACGAGGCCACCCGAAGTTTTCATTCATCGACGGCAGGAAGACCCCGTAAGCGTAAGTGATGTCACCACAGATGCCGCCGTAGGCTATCATCGCGCCTGTAAGCGTTATCCAGCCTGAGAAGCGTGTTATTTTTGTTTGGGATGGAGTGAGCATGAATTCCGGCGTAAACCTGTTTTTGTTAGACTGGAGTATAGGAACAACGGTTATTCCTGTCAATAAATAATTGCTAATATATTGATATTCTTTTGTTTCTTTTACATTTCCAAAGCTGGAGAAAAGCGCTACAATATCCACAACCATGATGGACCGCAAAGTGGCATATCACAATAAAGGGTTGGTATATGACAGGTTCGGATATTCTGGTTGTTGTGCCGCACAGTGGCGTTGTCATTCCGCCGGAAATTTCGCTCGAGGACCTTTCGGACGAATTTACCGTGCTGATTAAAAACGTCGATTGGCATACTCAATGGCTGTATGATTTTCGTGACATTCTTGCCAACCGGCATTTGGTCTTCCCCTATTGCAGCATCCTGCTTGAGGCCAACCGTGATCCGGCGGATATCGATGAAAGCGTGCCACTTCACGACGTGTTCGGCCGACCGATTTATCGTAAAGGATATGAACCTTCCGCTTCCATGCGTGCAACTTGGTCCGATAAATATTTGAAAGCTTTTCACCGGAACATCGAAGAAAATATATCCGCCGGGGCAGGTCTGCTCTTTGACGGTCACTCCACAGTGACTGCCCGCGGTATTGCCGATAATCAAATCGACCTGATGAATTTTCAGCAGACGGATCGCGACGAGAAACCGCTCTACTATTGTCCGGATGTGATTGTGGAGACCTATGCCGCCGAGCTGCGCAAACGCCTGCCCGATGTGCTGGTTACTGTAAATGGCTCGGAGTATGTCACCGTGCACGGTCACGTGTGCGCCGCACATTCGGTCAACGCAATAAAAAGGGTCGGCGCCCGCGCGCCCGCCTTTATTCAAGAAACCAATGAACACCTCTTCAAGAACGAAGACGGCACACCGAATGTCGGGCAGATCAACCGGCTAAGACGCACGTTTGCCGAATCGCTCACACAAACGATTCAGTCTCTTCAGGAATCGCAAAAAATGTCGATGATCGATCTGCACATCGGTAAACAAATCTATGATTACGATTGCGGCGTGCAAGCGCTTCAGACGGTGATGACGTATTACGGCGTGGAAATAGATCGCGATGAATTGATGCGCACGCTCGGCACTACTGAGGAAGAAGGAACGCCGCCTCAGGCCATGATCGCGGCGGCGCAAAGCTACGATTTTGAAGTGAAGTCGGGCACGCAATGGTCACTCAATCAGCTCAAGCAATATGTAGACGCGGGAACGCCGGTGATCGTTCTCTTGCAGGCTTGGGCGGATCGCTACATGACGCTCGACGACTGGCGTCGCAACTGGGACAACGGCCATTACGCCATTGTCATCGGCGGCAACAAGGATGTTTTGCTTTTTGAAGATCCAGCAACGATTCGCCGAACGTGGCTGCGTGAACGCGAATTTTTGGCGCGTTGGCACGACATGGATACAAAAACCGGTGAAAAATATGAGCACTTCGGCATGGTGCTTCTTGGGAAACAACCCGCCAAATTATCATTGGAACATATGGACTAATTAATCAGGTAAAATGCGGTTCCAGGGCACTGAAATCGACGGATCCCAAGTGCTTCACGTTTTTATGAAATTGTTCAATTCCCTGTTCAATGTCTTTTAAGCGCTCGGAGGAAGTAATCAGACAGATACTGAAATTGGCCAGCTTACTCACGTCATCCGATAAAAAATCAAAATAACCGGTCATCATGGCTTCCAGAATCCCGGCCGTAGTCAGTTCCGATCGCCCTTCCCCCGGCAGATCAAACGTAAACTCAGTAAGTTTCATGGCATCCACTGCGCCGGCAATTTCATAAGCCGCGGTGTAAATGCGATCGTAGGAAAGATCGACGAGATTACCCAGCCCGAAAAGAAAAAGCAATTCGGAGCCGATGCGTTCCGGATAAGGAATCGCCACCTTTTCTTTAAAATCGCCGCTTAGGTGACCCTGTTTGATTTCCCGAGAAATCATGCCGTTGAGACGCCAATCCATCAACCCGCAGATACCCCGCGGCGGTCTTTCATCGCTGAAAAAACCCAGGACAAGACACTTATGACTTTGCTGGTCAGGCGGATGGATGGACAGATTTAGTTGCATCTTCTTTATTGATTTTCAAATTGAGGGCATCGAGGATGCCATTGATAAATGAGCCGGAATTTTCCGATCCGAAAGTTTTCCCCAGATCGACTGCTTCATTGATGCTGACTTTGGATGGGATATCGTCGCAGTATAAAAATTCAAACACGGCCATCCGCAAAATACTGATATCGACCTTGGACATACGGCCAAGTGACCAGTTGTCCGAACAGCCGGCGATCAGCCCATCCAACTCTTCCCGATGATCCCAGGTGCCTTCGACCAGAGCGGAAGCAAATTCCTTGGCCGATTTGGGCGCGACAAAATTCCCCCAGAAAAGCTCCAGGGCTTTTTCCACATCGAGATTAACAAAATTCAAACTGTAAAGAACCTGTAAGGCAACTTCGCGCGCCTTTCTCCGTCCTTGCATCTAATCCTCAATTCCAGAAGCGCCGGATAAAACAAGCGCTGTGTCGCTCAACGCATTCACGCGTTCATTTTTTTGAACAGATCAACCATCTCAATAGCCGCCATCGCCGCATCCGCACCTTTGTTGCCGGATTTTGTGCCTGCCCGTTCAATGGCCTGTTCAATGCTGTCTGTCGTCAGCACTCCGAAAACAACCGGAATCTCCGCATCCAGCCCCACGTTGGCGATTCCTTTGGATACCTCCGCGCTGACATATTCAAAATGCGGGGTTGCGCCGCGAATCACCGCGCCCAAACAGATCACCGCGTCAAACCGCGCGCTTCTGGCAAGCTTTTTTGCGGCGAGCGGCAGTTCAAACGCGCCGGGAACTTTGTAAATGACGATGTCTTTTTCGTCCGCGCCGGCTCGCACCAGCGTATCCACTGCGCCTTCAATTAACCGGCCACTGATGAAATCGTTAAACCGGCTCGCAGCAATCGCGAACTTCATTCCCTTGGCAACAATTTTCCCTTCAATTATTTTCGGCATGATTTGAGCACCATCCTTATGTTAGTATGAACAACGGGTTACAGCCACCCCCCTCGGGTGGCGAGATCCCCTGTTCTAGTTTTCTGCGCGCGACGCGCCTCTCTACTATTTAAAGCTCCAGAATATGACCCATCTTACTTTTCTTGGTGGTCATATATCGAATATTGTTTTTGTTGGGCGGAATTTCAATCGGCATGCGTTTTGTGACTTCGATGCCATAGCCTTCCAGACCGACAATCTTTTTGGGATTATTGGTCATCAGCCGCATTTTATGCACGCCCAGATCCGCGAGAATCTGAGCACCGATACCATAATCCCTCAAATCCGCTTTAAAGCCCAGGGCGATGTTGGCCTCCACAGTGTCGTGCCCCGTTTCCTGGAGGGCGTAAGCTTTGATCTTGTTGACCAGGCCTATGCCCCGACCTTCCTGCCGCATATAGACAATGACGCCTTGACCTTCTTCGCCGATCATTTCCATGGCTCGATGGAGCTGATCGCCGCAGTCGCACCGGGCTGAAGAAAAGATATCACCGGTCAGGCACTCCGAATGCACTCGCACGAGCACTTCGTCTTCTTTATGAATTTCACCCTTTACTAACGCGATATGTTGCATGTCGTCCACATCGTTTTCATAAATAATGATTTTAAAATCTCCCCCGAAAGAGCTGGGTAATGATGCTTCCGCCACCCGCCGGATCAGCGATTCATTCTGCATCCGGTAATCAATCAAATCGGCAATCGTCACAATTTTCAAATCATGCTCACGGGCAAAGATTTCCAGATCCGGCATCCGCGCCATTGTGCCGTCGTCTTTCATAACCTCGCAAATCACACCCGACTGGATGAGTCCGGCCAGGCGGCATAAATCGACCGATCCTTCAGTCTGGCCTGTTCTCACCAGAACGCCCCCCTTGCGCGCGAGAATCGGGAACACGTGCCCGGGGCTCACAATATCATCCGGTTTGGCTGCGGGATTCACTGCCGCCAGGATCGTTGTGGCACGGTCCGCCGCCGAAATGCCTGTGGTCACGCCGTGACGCGCTTCAATGGATATGGTAAAAGCTGTACCGAAACGCGCCTGATTGTCTTTCACCATCAGATGAAGCTTCAGCCGGTTAGCGATTTCTTCATTAATCGTGAGACAAATCAACCCACGTCCCAGACGCGCCATGAAATTAATCGCCTCCGGCGTAACAAACTGGGACGCCATAAAGAGATCACCTTCGTTTTCCCGATCTTCATCATCAACAAGAATAACCATTTTCCCGTTGCGAATATCTTCAATTGCTTCCGAAATTTTACTGACTGCCATTTTTCATCCTTCTTATCTGATAAAACCATGTTCGGCGAGAAAGTCCTTATCGATTCCCCGCGGTGTTTGCAATAACTTTTCTACATATTTTCCCAGAATATCCGTTTCAATGTTTACCCATTCTCCCTCTTTTTTCCCGGTAAGTGTCGTGTGGGCGGCCGTGTGTGGAATGATATTAACATAAAACCGGCCTTTTTCAAGTTTGTTCACGGTCAGGCTGATGCCGTCGATAGCGATTGAACCTTTTTCCACAATGTAGCGCGATAACGGAGCATCAGCTTCAATAGCAAAAATCAGCGATCCGGACTTCTGCGTTTTACTAAAAATGCGGCCGATCCCGTCCACGTGACCCAATACAAAATGACCGCCCAGAAAGCCACCGACACGCAGGGATTTTTCCAGATTAACTTGATGTCCGGTCTGTAAGCGCCGGAGTGTTGTCCTGCCTAAAGATTCGGCGGAAACATCGGCGGTGAAAGTTTTAGCCGTTTTAGAGACCACCGTCAAACAGGCGCCGTTCACCGCGATGCTGTCTCCCAGGGACACCTCGCTTAAATCAATTGTGGCTTCCACTTCCAGCGTGGCGTCTGCGCCTTTCATCGTGAGACGAACGACTTTTCCCGATCCTTCAACAATACCGGTAAACATATTTATTTTTTACCCTTGCTCAACAAGTCCTTCAATTCAGACATGAATTCTGCAACATCGCGAAACTGCCGATAGACAGACGCAAACCGAACATAAGCTACACCGTCAAGCGTTTTGAGTTCGGCCATCACTTTTTCGCCGATCACCGAGGACGGGATTTCTTCACCCTGAAACTCCTGACAGGCGGCTTCGACGTTTTCGACGATTTTTTCCATGTCCTCCATGCTGATTGGTCGTTTTTCGCAGGCTGTCATCACGCCGTTGCGAATTTTGATACGGTCAAATGGTTCGCGCCGTCCATCTTTTTTCACCACCATCGGCAGAATGTCTTCCACGTACTCATACGTAGTAAAACGCCGGGCACAACCCAGACATTCACGGCGGCGACGAATGGCTTTGCCATCTTTGCTGATTCGGGAATCAATCACTTTGTTTTCCGCGTTACCGCAAAAAGGACACTTCATGATCTCGCTTTACCGTACCTTCAGAAATTATTAAACTGCACGACGCTGATCGCCGCTTCCTTGAACATCTCCGCAGCCAGTTTATCGCTGTAACCGTTACGGATGACAATGTGTGTAATACCGGCATTGATGATCATCTTGGCGCAAATGACACAGGGATGATTGGTGCAATACAGAGTGGCATCTTTCGTACTGACACCATGCAGGGCCGCCTGAATAATAGCGTTTTGTTCAGCGTGCAGACCGCGGCATAATTCGTGGCGTTCGCCGGACGGCACCTGAAGCTGTTCGCGCAGGCAGCCGATATCCAAACAATGCTGTAATTTAGACGGAGCTCCGTTGTAGCCAGTGGCCAGAATCCTTTTATCGCGGACCAGTCCCGCGCCCACTGCCCGTCTGAGACAGGTGCTGCGTCTCGAAACCAGATCAACAATATCTAGAAAATACGTGTCCCAGTCGGGACGGGTGCCCAAAACATTTTGCGACGGCATGTTTTTTCCCGTCATATCATTCCGCTTTCTGATAATCCGCCTGCCCAAGGCGCCGCCTTGATTCTCTTTTATCCTCTGATCCTTTGCGCATACAGAGGAAATTGGGCGCATAGCGTTTTGACTTTTTCGGCCACGGCTTTGATGGTTCGTTCATCATTAATATGATTGATCACATCGGCAATCAGCGACGCAATCAGGCGCATTTCTTTTTCCTTCATACCGCGGGTGGTGAGCGCCGGCGTTCCGATCCGGATGCCACTCGTGACCATCGGCCCCTGCGTGTCAAAAGGAATGCCGTTTTTATTGACGGTAATGGCTGCGCGATCCAGAGATTCCTGCGCATCCTTACCCGTCACATTCTTGGAGGTTAAATCCACCAGCATCAG
>Ga0209507_1001379_pt1 | contig 19483 bp, 18 predicted proteins | sample AD_UKC028_MetaG_FD_184414 | JGI IMG/M metagenome (GOLD analysis project Ga0209507, IMG submission 184414) | Active sludge microbial communities of municipal wastewater-treating anaerobic digesters from USA - AD_UKC028_MetaG (SPAdes) (version 2) | ecosystem: Engineered > Bioreactor > Anaerobic >...
TGAGTTCGGCGTGAAGGAGCCGCAGATATCCCCGCAGGGCAAGGACGAGATAGTCGTCCAGCTGCCGGGCATCACCGACAGGGACAGGGCTCTCCAGCTCATAGGCAAGACGGCGCTCTTGGAGTTCAAACTCGTCTCGACCGACTCCGACAAGCTGAACAAGGCGCTGCAGGGCAGTGTGCCCGCAGGTTTCGATCTCCAGAAGGACGAGAACGGCGACCCCCTGCTGCTTGAAAAGGACGCGGTGCTGACCGGCGACGCGCTGACGACCGCGTTCATGAGCTTCGACCAGTCGCGTTTCAACGAGCCGTACGTCTCCATTCAATTTAACGCGGAGGGCGCGAAGAAATTCGCGAAGATAACGCAGGATAACGTGGGCAGGCGGCTCGCGATAGTGCTCGACGGCAAGGTCAAATCCGCTCCGCAGATAAAGGAAGCGATCCCATCGGGGCAGGCGCAGATAACCGGAAGGTTCTCGAAGGAGGAGGCGGGTGACCTCGCGATAGTATTAAAGGTCGGTGCGCTTCCGGCTCCCGTATATATTGAGGAGGAGAGGACCATCGGCCCTCTGCTCGGGCAGGACTCGATAAATGACGGCATCAGGGCCACGCTTCTCGGCGCGGCTTTTGTCGGGGCCTTCATATTGGTCTATTACCTGTTCGCGGGCGTTGTGGCGGACATCGCGATGGCGCTGAACATACTTTTGCTGCTCGGCGCGATGGCGTATTTCAAGGTAACGATGACGCTGCCCGGCATCGCGGGTATCGTGCTGACGCTCGGCATGGCGGTTGACGCGAACGTGCTGATACAGGAGAGGATGCGCGAAGAGCTCGAAGCGGGCAAGACGCTCGCGCAGACGGTAAGGTTAGGTTACGACAGGGCGATGAGCGCGATAATCGACTCCAACCTCACGACGGTCGTAGCCGCTATATTCCTGTTCCAGTTCGGCACGGGCCCGATACGCGGGTTCGCGCTGACGCTCATCATCGGCCTGATGATAAGCATGTTCACGTCCGTTTTCGTGACAAGGGCCATATTCGAGACGCTGTTAGGGCTTAAACTGCTCAAGGGGCTGCCGATGCTCAAGGTCATCGGGACCCCGAAGTTCGATTATATTAAGGTACGCTGGATATGCTACCCGCTTTCGATAGCGGTGCTCGCGATCGGCATGGGCGCTTATTTCATGAAAGGCCCGGATGTATACGGCGTGGACTTCAGGGGCGGCCAGGTCCATGAATATAAGTTCCGCGATGCGGTGGACGCGAAGGACGTGCGCGCCGCGCTCACGGAGATCAACCTCGGCGATGCTTCCGTCCAGCAGCTCAAGGACGACCCCAAGATCTTCATAATACGCATGCAGGAAGAGGTCACCGACGAGATATCGAAGAAGTTCGAGACGGCCTTCAAGGGGAACAAGGCCGAGATAATAAAGATAGACAAGGTGGGGCCTTCCGTCGGGGGCCAGTTGAGGACGAAAGCGTTATACGCGATCGTATTCTCGATGCTCGGCATCATGGTTTACGTCGCGTTCAGGTTCAAGCACTGGTATTTCGCGCTGGCGGGCGTCCTCGCGCTGTTCCATGACGTCTTCGTCGCGATGGGTTTCATGGCGCTGGCCGGGCGCGAGATGTCGCTGCTTATTGTATCCGCACTGCTGACTATCGCGGGTTTTTCGATAAACGATACGATAGTCATCTATGACAGGATAAGGGAGAACGCGAAGCTGAACCACAAGATGTCCTTAAGGGACCTCATAAACCTCAGTGTGAACCAGACGATGTCGAGGACGCTGTTGACATCCTTCACGGTCCTCGTGGTCGTGGCCGTTCTCTATATGTACGGCGGAGAGGTCCTCAATGATTTCGCGTTCTGCCTTCTCGTAGGGTTCATATCGGGCATCTATTCGACGGTCTTCATCGCGAGCCCGCTGATACTGCTGTTCCACGGCAATAAAAAAAGGAACCTATGAGCAACAAAAAGTTTGCCCAGATACGCAAACTGCTCCTGGTAATACTCGCGCTGAACTGGGGCGTGGCCATAGCGAAGATCGTCTACGGCCACCTGACGAACTCCGTTTCGATGTTCGCTGACGGTATCCATTCGCTCTCGGACGGCTCGTCGAACATAATAGGGCTCATAGGAATAGGCGTCGCCTCGCGCCCGAGGGACGTCGGGCATCCTTACGGCCACAGGAAGTACGAGACGCTCGCCTCGATGGCGATAGCCGTCGCGCTCTTCATGATAGCGTTCAGGCTGCTGAGCGATTCCGTCCACAAGCTATGGCACCAGGAACTGATCAATCCCGAAGCGAACCTGCTGAGCTTCATCGTGATGGGCGTGACTATCGCGGTCAACATAAGCGTGATGAAGTACGAACGCAGGAAGGGCAAGGAGCTTAACAGCGATTTCCTTGTCGCGGATTCGCTGCATACCGGCTCCGATATACTCGCCTCCGTCATGGTCGTAGTCAGCTTGATAAGCGTGAGGCTCGGCCTGCCGATAATCGACGTCATCGCGGGCATGGTCATTGCGCTTCTGGTCGGCTATGTCGGCGTAAGCATACTAAGGGACAGCTCCAGGGTCCTGACCGATTACGTTGTGATAAATTCCCAGGAGATAACCGAGGCCCTCTCCGACATGAAGGAGGTCATCGGCTGCCACCGCATACGCACGCGCGGCCGCACCGACGATGTCCATGTCGACCTGCACATAACCGTGGACAGGAACATGAGCGTAGGAAAAGCCCATGACCTCTCGACCGCGATAGAGAAGCGCATACGCGAGAGGTTTTCCGGCGTCACCGACGTGATGGTCCACGTCGAGCCCGCGTGACATGCAGAAGGCCTGGGAGATAGATTCGATAGACCTCGCAAAGGCCGAACGGCTTTGCGGCCCGTTAGGCATCTCGCCGATCGTCGCCCACCTGCTCTCGAAAAGGGGGGTCAATTCCGCCGAAGAGGCGCGCGCCTTCCTCGAATGCGGCCTCGATTCGCTTCACGACCCGTTCCTCTTCAAGGACATGCCGAAGGCCGTCTCGCGCATCAATTCCGCCATAGATAATAAGGAAAAGATAATCGTCTTCGGCGACTACGATGTCGACGGCCTCACCGCGACCGCGCTGCTTTATAACACCCTGAAGGCATACGGCGCCGACGTACATAACTATATCCCCAACCGCGTGAAGGAGGGCTACGGCCTGAACCTTTCCGCTATGGAGCACGCGCAAAAGGGCGGCCTCAAGCTCGCGATAGCCGTCGATTGCGGCATCACCGCGGCGGAAGAGATAAGTTTCCTCAATAAGCACGGTGTAGATTCCATAATAATAGACCACCACGAGCCGGTCGAAGGTAAAATTCCGCAGGCGTGCGGAATTTTAAATCCGCTGGTGCCGGGTTCGGGGTATCCCTATAAACATCTCGCCAGCGTCGGGCTCGTGTATAAGCTTTCACAGGCGATGGCCAAGGGCTCCAAGCGCGCGCAACGGCCCGTCGAGGACGACCTCGACCTTGTCGCGCTCGGAACGATCGCGGATGTCGCGCCGCTGACCGGCGAGAACAGGACCCTCGTCAAACACGGCCTGAAATACCTCGCGAAGACGAAGAGGCCGGGGCTGCGCGCCCTTATGGAAGTCGCAGGCATCGGCAGGAAGAAAGAGTTCCATTCCGAGACTGTCGGTTTCATCCTCGGGCCGCGCATAAACGCATCGGGCAGGATGAACTCTTCATCTCATTCGCTGAAACTGCTGCTGACGGAGGACAAGGAAGAGGCGATGAAGCTCGCGGAAGAACTCGACAGGAGCAACCGCGAGCGGCAGAAGATGGAAGAGGTGATACTGAAGGAAGCCGTCTCGAAAGTAGAGCGGGAGGTCAATTTCAAGGAGCACAAGGTCATAGTCCTGCACGGCGATACATGGCACCCGGGCGTGATAGGGATAGTCGCCTCGCGCATAGTCGAGAGGTTCTACCGCCCCACGATACTCGTCGCGTTCGAAGGCGGGAGCGCCGGCCACGGCAAGGGTTCCGGCAGGTCGATAAAGAAATTCCACCTTTTCGACGCCATCTCGAAATGCAGGGAACACCTCGTGGAGTTCGGCGGGCACGAGCACGCTGCCGGCATAACGATAACGAAGGGCAATATAGATAATTTCAGGAACGCGTTGAATCTAGTCGCCCATGAGACACTGCAGCCGCTCGACCTCGTGCCGAAGCTCGGAATCGACGCCTGGATATCCCTCAAGGATATAACGCCGAAATTAATGAAGGAACTCGCGATGCTTGAGCCGTACGGGGTGGGCAACAGGAAACCGGTATTCGCGGTAAAGGGCCTGAAATTAAAGGCCCCGCCTAAGGTCCTCGGTTCGAATACTCTCAAGATCTGGGTGACGGACGGGCAGATGACTTATGAGGCGGTGGGCTTCAGGAAAGCCCTGGATTACAAACTCGATTCCGCCTCATTGGATTTTGATCTGGCTTTCACGCCTTCAGTTAACGTATGGCAGGGGCAGGAGATGGTGCAGCTGCAGCTTAAGGACCTGAAGGTCAGGCCTTAAGCTTTTACTATCTTACCGGACCTGATGCAGGCGGTGCAAACCTTGATCGTCTTTATTACGCCTTTAATGTTGACCTTGACCTTCTGCAGATTAGGGGTGAAGCGCCTTATGCTCCTGCCGGTTATCTTGCGACCGACGCCGCCGTCCTTCTTGGCCATACCGCGGCGCTTTATCTTCATGCCGGCCATCTTGCCTTTTCCGCATATATCGCATACTTTTGACATTACTTCCTCCTTAATGAGTCCCTGTTTAGTTGTTAAACGAATTATTGCAATATTTGAGGTATAATAGTAGCACATATGATCGAAAACATCAACAGTAAAAAGCAGCCCTTAAGCGATATCCCCGTCCGTTTTGTGAAGGGCGTGGGCCCGGCGAGGGCCGAGATACTCAAAAAGCTCGATATCGGGACCGTCGAAGACCTGCTCTACCATTTCCCGCGAAGGTATGAAGACCGCAGCCGCCTCGATCCTATCAACAAGCTCAAGGAGGGCGAGTACGCCGCCATCAAGGGCGAGGTGCTGACGTCGGGCGAGCGCGGCGGCAGGCCCCGTTTCGGCCGCGGCAAGGGCATGTCCGTATATAAGATGGCGTTCGGCGACGCTACCGGCGTAATTTACGCGGTCTGGTTCAACCAGCCGTACATGCAGGATGTATTCAAGCAGGGGGACAAGGCCATACTCTACGGCAAGGTCGAGAGGTACAAGGACCTCCAGATATCGAACCCCGAATTCGAGATAATAAACGACGAGGAGAAGGAGACGATCCATACCGGGCGGATTGTCCCTATATACCCGTTGACCGAGGGGATCAGCCAGAAGGGAATGCGCAGCGTAATGAAGAATATGCTCGACAGGTACCTTGAAGAAGCGGAGGAGTTCCTGCCCGAGGAGGTCAGGCAGAGGAACAGCCTGCCCGCGCTGAAGCAGGCACTTTTTAATATGCATTTTCCGGAGAGCGAGGAGCTGCGCAAGGCCGCGTATGAGAGGGTAGTGTTCGATGAGTTCTTCGTGCTGCAGGTCGCGCTTGCGCAGAGGAGGCAGAAGATAAAAGGGCTCGGCACCGGCGTCGCGCATAAGACGGGCGGGGAGCTCATGGGGTCGTTCAGGGCAATGCTGCCATTCAAGCTTACCGGCGCGCAGGAGCGCGCCATTGGGGATATCGAAAAGGACATGGCGAGCGATAAGCCGATGAACCGCCTGCTCGAGGGCGATGTCGGGTCGGGAAAGACCGTAGTCGCCGCCCACGCGCTCGTGCTTACGGTATCGAACGGTTACCAGGGCGCGCTGATGGCGCCGACGGAGATACTCGCGCAGCAGCATTTTGCCGGCCTTAATAAACTCCTGAGCCCGCTGGGCATCAATGTTATATTGCTGACCAACAGCGTCGAGGATGAGGCGCGGGAGGAAGCCCTGCGGATGATAGAGGAGGGGCGCGCTAACGTCGCGGTCGGCACGCACTCGCTCATACAGGAAGGCGTCAGGTTCAAGCGCCTCGGGCTTGCCGTTGTGGACGAACAGCATAAGTTCGGCGTCGACCAGAGGGCGCAGCTGAAGCAGAAGGGCATCAATCCCGACATGCTGTTCATGACCGCCACGCCGATACCGCGGACGCTCGCGATGACGCTTTACGGCGACCTCGACCTTTCGCTGCTGGATGAGATGCCGAAGGGTAGGATACCTTCGAAATCATTCCTTGTCGGCGAAGATAAGCGCGATGGCGTATACAAGTTCATCGCGCAGGAAGCCGCCGCCGGCGGCCAGGTGTTCATAATATGCCCGCTGATCAGGAAGACCGGGAATAATGAGCTGAAAGCCGCTACCGAGATGTACGACAGGTTCAGGAAAGGGGTCTTCCCGGGGCTCAATGTCGGGCTCATCCACGGGAAGCTCGATAACGATGAGAAAGAAAGCGTGATGCGGGGTTTCGGGGCAGGGAAGGTGCAGATACTCGTCTCGACAACGGTGGTAGAGGTCGGCATCGATAACCCTAACGTCTCGGTGATGCTCATAGAAAATCCCGAAAGGTTCGGGCTCAGCCAGCTCCATCAGCTGCGCGGCAGGATAGGCAGGGGCAACCAGCGCTCATACTGCATACTGATATCCGATACGGGATCGGAAGAGGCGCGCAAGCGCATAAAAGCCCTTATAAGCAACACGAGCGGATTTAACATTGCGGAGGAGGACCTGCAGCTGCGAGGACCCGGGCAATTCTTCGGGACGAGGCAGCACGGCCTCCCGGAGCTGCGCTACGCGAACCTTCTCGCGAACGTAAAGCAGCTCGAGGCGGCGCGAAAAGAAGCTTTCGGGCTCGTCAGCGCCGACGCGGAGCTCGCGAAACCGCAGAACAGGCGCCTTAAAGAGGCCGTAAGGAGAAAGTACCCCGATGAGGATAACAAGCGGGACTCATAAAAGCAGGATAATAAAGGCCCCCGGGAGCATAAGGCCTACGCTCGATAACGTCCGGAAAGCAGTATTTGACATACTCGGCGAGGGCGTAAAGGGCTCCAGGGTCCTCGACCTCTTCGCCGGCTCCGGCGCGCTGGGCATCGAAGCCCTCAGCAGGGGGGCCGTATCGTGCACGTTCGTCGACAACAGCCGCGCCTCCATAAAGGCCATAAAAGCGAACCTTGAGGGGCTGGGGCTCGCAGGGGCCGGGCGCGGGCCTTCGGAGAGCTCGGTCATGTACGCCGATTCGGAGGCCGTCATCGGCCGGCTCGCGGGCGACGGCGCCGCCTTCGACATAATACTGATGGACCCCCCGTATTATAAGGAATTGGCCAAAAAAACCTTGTCTTTGCTTGGCGATTGTGATATATTATCCGAGACTGGCGTAGCGGTTATAGAGCATTCCAAGCACGATGGCCCACTACCGCCCGTATGCGGGGGCCTAAAGCTGCTGCGTACCGCCAGGTACGGTGATACGCTGGTTTCATTTTATCGCAAGGATCAAGGCAAATCATGAAGAATAAGGCGGTCTATCCGGGGACTTTTGACCCGGTCACGTTCGGCCATATCGACCTGGTAAAAAGGGCCCTGAAGATCTTTGATACTGTCATAATAGCCGTCGCGCGCAACGCGGACAAGGCGCCGCTCTTCGGCGTCGAAGAGCGCATAGCGATGCTTAGGCAGGCGACAAGGGGCATGAAGGGCGTCGTCATAGAGAGCTTCGACGGGCTCGCAGTGGATTACGTAAGGAGTAAGGGCTCCGTAGTCATGGTCCGCGGCCTCAGGATGATCTCGGATTTCGAATACGAGTTCCAGATGGCGCTGACGAACAGGAAGATCGGGCAGGATATCGAGACGATATTCATGATGCCTTCGGAGTCCTATTCATACCTTTCGTCAAAACTCATCAAGGAGGCGTTCGCGCTCGGCGCAGACGTGAAGGACTTTGTTCCGCCGTTCGTCGCCAGGGCGCTCGCGAAAAAATTAAGATGAAAATAAAAGTAAACGACATCCCGAAGGACGGCATCACGCTGGAAGAGAAGCAGGACGCCGCGGCGCTTGACCTCGCGCGCGACGACCTGAAGTTCGTGACCCCCGTGGGGCTTTCGGCGTTCCTGACGCGCGACAAGGACGATGTTTACGCGCACGTAAAGGCGAGCGGCCGCATAGAGGCGGTTTGCGGCAGGTGCCTCGCGGCATATATGATAGATTTCGACAAGGAATTTGATTTCAGTTATGATGTGAAGGGCAAGACCACCCTCGACTTGACGGACGACATAAGAGCGGAGATAATCCTCGAGTACCCGATCAAGCCGCTTTGCAGGGAGAACTGCAAAGGGTTGTGCCAGGTGTGCGGCAAGAACCTTAACGAAGGCGATTGTGGGCATACACCTGATGCGCAAAAATGGAACGAAGCGAAAAAGAGCGGTAATTAAGGAAAGAAGGAGAGGAGATAAATGGCACTGCCAAAGAGAAAACATTCGAAAGCAAGGCGCGACAAATCCCGCACGCACCAGGTCCTGTCGGCACCACAGATCACGAAGTGCCCGCAATGTTTCGCGTCCATAAAGACGCATTGCGTGTGCCCGAGCTGCGGATACTATAAGGGGCGCAAAGTCCTTGACGTTAAGGTCAAGGAAGAGAAGAAGAAATGAGGATAGCCGTAGATGGGATGGGAGGCGACTACGCGCCGAAGGTGATCGTCGAAGGCGCCGTAATGGCCGCATCCGAATACGGGCATGAGGTAATAATCGTCGGCGACAATCCGAGGATCGACGCGGAACTCAGCAGGATGGACTCCGTCCCTTCGACTGTCAGCGTCGTGCATGCCTCGGAATTCATTGACATGCACGAGCCGGGCGCCGTGAGCGCCCGCACGAAGAAGGACTCCTCGATATGCGTCGCGACGGAACTTGTCAAGAAAGGCAAGGCCGACGTGGCCGTCTCGGCCGGCAATACCGCGGCATTCGTCAGCGCGGCGATGCTGTCGCTGCGCAGGCTTCCGGGGGTCGAACGGCCGGGCATCGCGATACCGCTGCCGTCGATCAAAGGGCCGGTGGTCCTGATAGACGCCGGCGCTACGATCAACCCCGAACCCGAGCACCTTCTCGGTTTTGCCGTCATGGGCGGCGTCTATGCCCGCCACATATTGCGGATGGAGAACCCCTCGATAGGCCTGCTGAATATCGGTGAAGAATCCTCGAAGGGCCCCGATTACCTTAAGCAGGCTCACCAGTTGCTCGAATCGAGCAACCTGAATTTCAAAGGCAACGCGGAAGGCAAGGACGTATTCGCCGGCCATTTCGACGTCGTTGTATGCGACGGTTATACGGGCAACGTGGTGCTGAAGGTATCGGAATCGATAGCGACCACGATCTCTTCGTTCATAAAGAACCAGATCAAAAAAGACCCGCTGAGGATGCTCGGCGGGCTTCTTACTAAATCGGCGTTCGAAGCCGTAAAGAAACAGATCGACTACGCTGAATACGGGGGCGCCCCGCTGTTGGGCGTCAACGGCATATGCATAATCGGCCACGGCCGCTCGTCGGCAAAGGCCGTCAAGAACGCGATCAGGGTCGCGGGCGAATTCGTGGAACACAAAGTGAACGACCATATCCTCGAAGCGGTAAAGACCTTCAAATGACGCCAAAACCGAAAACTACCCGTAAACGATCGAATAAGGTAAAAGCCGGCATAATAGGCCTCGGCGCGTACCTGCCGAGCAGGGTCATGACGAACCTTGACCTCGAGAAGCTCGTCGAGACCTCGGACGAATGGATACGCACGAGGACCGGGATCTCCGAACGCAGGATAGCCTGCAAGGAGGAGATGACATCAGACCTCGCGGCACATGCGGCCAAAGCCGCGATAAAGGACGCGAAGCTTGACCCGAAGGACATAGAGCTCATAATACTCGCGACGATAACACCTGATATGCCTTTCCCCGCAACGAGCTGTTTCGTGCAGGCGAAGATCGGCGCCGTGAATGCCGCGTGTTTTGATATCAGCGCCGCGTGTTCCGGTTTTATACACGAACTCACGATAGCGCAGCAGTTCATAGAGAGCGGGATGTATAAGAATATTCTTGTTATCGGCGTCGAGCTGCTTTCCCGTTTCGTCGACTGGAAGGACCGCTCGACATGCGTGCTCTTCGGTGACGGCGCGGGAGCGGCCGTCATAGCGCCGGTCAAGGAAGGCGGCATATTGTCTTCTTATCTCGGCGCAGACGGAACAAAGAGCGGATTGCTGATGTTCCCCGCGGGCGGTTCGGTGAATCCCGCCTCGCACGAGACGGTGACGCAGGGCCTGCATTTCCTGAAGATGGAAGGCAATGAGGTATTCAAGAACGCCGTTCGGGTAATGACGGACGCGGTCGGCAAAGCTATCGCGAAGGCGGGCCTTTCGACCGGGGATATAGATTGCATAATTCCCCACCAGGCCAACAAGAGGATAATAGAAGCTGTTATCTCCCGGATCGGGATACCTACAGAGAAGGCTTTCGTGAACGTCGAAAAATACGGCAATATGTCTGCCGCCTCGGCGATTGTCGCGCTTTTTGAAGCCGTAAATGAGGGGCGCGTGAAGAAGGGCGACAAAGTCCTTCTCGTGGCGTTCGGGAGCGGTTTTGTCTGGGGGTCGTGCGTAATAGAATGGTAGACACCGCCATAATATTCCCCGGCCAGGGGGCCCAGTATGTCGGCATGGGCAAGGAGCTATACGAACAGTTTCCCTCCTCGAAGGTAATATTCGAAAGAGCCAACCATATCCTCGGTTTTGATATAGCAAAACTTTGTTTCGAAGGGCCCAAGGAAGAACTGACAAGGACGGATATCTGCCAGCCGGCGATACTTACCGTCTCTATTGCCGCGTTGAGGGCGCTTGAATCCGCGCTGCCGGCCCCGCTGGCGCCGAAAGCGGCCTTAGGTCTTAGCCTCGGCGAATATACAGCGCTTGTTGCGGCGGGATCGATGACTTTCGACGACGCAGTCGCGCTCGTAAGGAAACGCGGACAGTTCATGGAGGAGGCCTCGCGCGAGAATCCCGGCACGATGGCATCGGTGATCGGTTTTCCGCTCGAAGAGACGAAGAAGGCCTGCGCCGAGACTGGCGCCGAGATAGCGAACCTGAACTCCCCGGGGCAGATAGTGATATCAGGGACCAAAGAGAAGGTCGAAGCGGCCTCGAACCTCGCGAAGGAGAGGGGAGCGAGGAAGGTAATAACACTCGATGTAAGCGGCGCTTTCCACTCCGGCCTCATGGAGCCGGCCGCGCGCAAGTTGAAGGCAGAGGTGGATAATATAGATATAAAGGAACCGGAGATAAGGGTAGTAACGAACGTAAACGCGGGGTATGAATCTTCCCCTGACGAGATCAGGGCGAACCTCGTGGCGCAGGTGAAGTCGTCCGTGCTCTGGGAGGACTCTATCAAACTCCTCGCGCATGAAGGTGTAAAGAGGTTTATTGAAGTGGGGCCTGGAAAGGTGCTCGCGGGGTTGTTGCGCAGGATCGACCCCGCGCTCGAATGCCTTAACGTGGAGACCGCCTCCGACGTTTCAGCCGTAAAAGAAGCGTTGGCGCAGGGGTAGAGAGGAGAGACGCATGATATTCAAGGACAGGGTGTGCCTCGTGACCGGGGGAGCAAGGGGCATAGGCAGGGAGATAGCGCTTGCGTTCGCAAAGAACGGCGCGGATATAGCGCTTTGCGACGTGAACCAGGAAGCCCTTAACGCCACGAGCAGGGAGATAGAGGCGCTCGGGCGCAAAGCGGCGACGTTCGTCGTCGACGTGACGAACCTCTCGCAGGTCGAGGATATGGTCAATAAGACGCTTGACAAATTCCAGAAAATCGATATACTGATTAACAACGCAGGCATAACCAGGGACGCCTTGATAGTCCGAATGAGCGAGCAGGAGTTCGACTCCGTGATCGCCGTAAACCTAAAGGGGACATTCAATTGCACCAAGGCGTGCTCAAAGGTCATGATGAAGCAGAGATACGGGAAGATCGTGTCGATAGCTTCGATCATCGGGATAATGGGTAATGCCGGGCAAGCCAATTACGCGGCTTCCAAGGCGGGCATAATAGGGATAACAAAGAGCGTCGCGAAGGAGCTGGCTTCGCGGAACGTGAATGTGAACGCGATCGCTCCGGGCTTCATAGAGACCGATATGACAGCCAAGCTTCCCGAGAACGTAAAGGCCCAGATGTTGTCCCTGATCCCTTTAAATAGATTCGGCAAAGCTAACGACGTGGCTGAACTGGCGATGTTCCTGGCATCTGAAGCGTCGTCATATATAACAGGGCAGGTTATAAAGATCGACGGCGGGATGGTCATGTAGTCAACCCAACAAGGAGGAGTACATGTCGGCTGTAGCAGATAAAGTTAGGGAGATCATAGCAAAGCAGTTGGGCGTAAAACTCGAAGAAGTCACCCCCCAGGCGACGTTCATAGACGACCTCGGCGCGGATTCGCTCGATACGGTCGAGATAGTCATGGCGCTTGAGGAGGAGTTCAAGGCGGAGATACCGGATGAAGACGCCGAGAAGATGAAGACGGTCGGCGAGGCCATCAAATATATCGAAGAAAAATCGGGCGGTAAGGCCTAGCCCAGGGGGCAGGCCTACCTAATCCACATAAAGGTAGGGCCTATATTTTTTATGGAAAGAAGAAGAGTCGTAGTCACCGGCCTTGGCGCCATCACTCCGGTAGGGAACAGCAAAGACGAACTTTGGGCCTCCCTCCTCGCGGGTAAAAGCGGCGCAGGCAGGATAACCCAGTTTGATCCCTCGGAATTCGACAGCCAGATTGCCTGTGAGGTCAAGGATTTCGACCCCTCCAAGTATATCGCGAACCAGAAGGACATAAGGAGGATGGACCGGTTTGTCCAGTTCGCGGTCGGCTCCGCGAAGATGGCGATCGATGATTCCGGGCTGGACATATCGAAAGAGGACCCCTACAGGATCGGCGTTCTTGTCGGTTCCGGAATAGGCGGCCTCAAGGTCATCCAGGACCAGACCCTTATCTGGAAAGAGAAAGGCCCCGGAAGGCTCGCTCCCCTCCTGATCCCCATGCTGATAGTCAATATGGCACCCGGCCAGATATCAATACAGTTCGGGCTCAAGGGCCCGAACTCGTGCGTTGCGACGGCATGCGCGACGGGCAACCATTCGATAGGCGAGGCCCTGAGGCTTATACAGCACGGCTATGCCGATGTCATGGTATCCGGAGGAACGGAGGCGGCGGTTGTGCCTACGGGTGTCGGCGGTTTTTGCGCGCTGACCGCGCTTTCGAAGAGAAATAGCGACCCGGAGCGCGCGAGCAGGCCGTTCGATAAGGGCAGGGACGGATTCGTCATAGGCGAAGGCTGCGGCATCGCGATACTCGAAGAGCTCGGGCATGCGCAAAAACGCGGCGCGAAGATATATGCCGAAGTCGCCGGATACGGCATGTCGGGTGACGCCTACCATATGACGGCCCCGGACCCGAATGGCGAGGGCGCCGCGATGTGCATGAAGCTCGCTCTTAAGGACGGCGGGCTCGGGCTTGGGGACGTGTCCTACATAAATGCCCACGGGACCTCCACGCAACTTAACGACAAGATAGAGACGCTCGCGATAAAGAAGGTCTTCGGCGAGCTGGCATACAAGATACCCGTAAGTTCGACTAAATCAATGACGGGCCACTGCCTCGGCGCGGCCGGCGGTATCGAGTTCGCCGCCTGCGTCATGGCGATAAAGGAGGATATAGTGCCTCCGACCATAAATTACGAGACGCCCGACCCGGCCTGCGATCTCGATTATGTACCGAGCAAGGCAAGGAAGGTCAAGGTCAACGTCGCGATATCAAACGCCTTCGGCTTTGGCGGGCACAACGCGTGCGTCGCCGTCAAGAAGTTCCTGCCTTAAAAATTGGAGAAAAAATGGATTACCTTCTGACCGAACAGCAGATAATGGTGCGCGACCTCGCGCGAAAGATCGCGAAAGAGAAGATAGCCCCGGTTGCGGCCGAGCATGACGAGAAAGAGACCTTCCCCTGGGAGATAATGAAGGTTATGGCCGAATCCGACCTCTGCGGCGTATATATAGAGGAGAAGTACGGCGGGCTCGGCGGCGGCGCGATGGAACTCTGCCTCGTGACCGAAGAACTCTCCCGCGCGTGCGGAGGCATCGCGATATGCTTCGCGGCGACCGCGCTCGGCACCTATCCGATAATATTGTTCGGCAGCGACGCGCAGAAGCAGAAGTACCTTCCGGAGATAGCGAGCGGCAGGAAACTCGCGGCTTTCGCCCTGACAGAGGCCGGCGCGGGCTCGGACGCGGGCGCCATAGCGACGACCGCAAGGAAAGAGGGCGACTATTACGTCCTGAACGGCGTGAAGCAGTGGATAACCAACGGCGGGGAAGCGGAGATATACACGGTCATAGCGATGACCGACAGGGACAAGGGAGCCCGCGGGGCAAGCTTCTTCATAGTCGAAAAGGGGACCCCCGGTTTCGATTTTGGCAAGAAGGAGAAAAAACTCGGCATACGCGCGTCGGCGACGCGCGAGCTTATTTTCAATGAATGCAAGGTCCATAAGGATAACCTGCTCGGCCGCGAGGGCATGGGTTTCATAGTAGCCATGAAGACCTTCGATAAATCGCGCCCGGGTGTCGCGGCTCAGGCCGTAGGCATAGCGCAGGGCGCGCTGGACCATGCGGTCAAATATTCACGCGAACGCAAACAGTTCGGCAAGACGATATCGTCGTTCCAGGGGCTCCAGTTCATGCTCGCGGACATGGCCACGCAGGTCGAAGCGGCGCGCGCACTGACCTACGCAACCGCGAGGATGGTCGATTCGGGCGCGAAGGATGTATCGAAAGAGTCCGCTATGGTGAAGTTATTTGCTTCAGATACCGCGATGAAGGTCACGACCGACGCGATACAGGTCCTCGGCGGCTACGGTTACATGCGCGATTACCCGGTCGAGAAGTACATGCGCGACGCGAAGATAACCCAGATATACGAGGGCACCAACCAGATACAGCGCAACATTATCGCGCTTGAAGTGCTGAAAGAGCAGCTGAGGAAATGAATATAATCGTCTGCATAAAACAGGTCCCCGATACGCAGGACATCAGGATAAATCCCGAGACGAACACGCTGATGCGCGAGGGCGTCCAGTCGATAGTCAACCCGTTCGACATGTACGCGATAGAAGAGGCGTTGAGGATAAAGGAAAAGCTCGGCGCCGCTACAACGAAGATAACGGTCCTTACAATGGGCCCGCAGCAGGCCGAAGAGGCGCTGCGCGAGGCGGTCTCGATGGGCGTAGATGAGATGGTTCTCATGTGCGACCGGGCTTTCGCGGGTTCCGATACCTGGGCGACGAGCTACACCCTCGCGAAGGGTATACAGAAGCTCGGGAAGTTCGACCTTATAATATGCGGCAAGCAGGCCATAGACGGCGACACGGCGCAGGTCGGCCCCGGCATCGCCGCGACGCTCGATATCCCGCAGGTGACCTACGTCAAGAAGACCGAAGAGATCAAGGAAGGTTCCGCGCGTTTCGAGAGGATGACCGAGGAGGGGTACGAGGTCATAGAGACGCCGCTGCCCTGCCTGATAACGGTCGTGAAAGAGATAAACATCCCGCGCCTCCCGTCGCTGAAGGGCAAGATAAAAGCGAAGCAGTCAAAGGCAACGGTAATATGCGCGAATGATATAGACGCTGACCCGGAGAGGTTGGGCCTGAAGGGGTCGCCCACAGTGGTCAACAAGATATTTTCCCCGCCGAAGAGGACGGGCGGCCAGATACTCCAGGGGGAGGTCCCGGAGATGGCAGGAAAGCTGGCGGATTCCATCAAAGACGTGGTCATATCTGTGAGCAAAACATAAAATGGCTGATAATAATTCAAGGGAATGTTCGATACAGGTACTGGCGGATAAATGCACGGGCTGCACGCTATGCGTAAAGGCGTGCCCGTTCGGCGCGATAACGATGAAAGATGACGCGCAGGCCAAAAAGGGAAAGCTCGCCGTAATAGATTTCGTCAAATGCACGCTCTGCGGCGCGTGCGTCGAGGCGTGCAAGTTCAACGCGATAGAGAAGACCGTATGCAAGGTCGGGCCGAAGGTGCGGCTCGACGACTATAAGGGCGTATGGGTCTTCGCCGAACAGAAGAAGGGCAAGGTCCAGAGCGTTGCGTTCGAGCTGCTCGGCAAGGGCAGGGAGCTCGCTAACGACCTCGGCACGGAGCTCGCGGCGGTGCTGATAGGGGACAACGTCGCCGGCCAGGCGGACGAACTCTTCTCGCGCGGCGCGGACAAGGTCTACCTTGTCGAGAGCCCGAAACTCAAGGATTACCAGGACGAACCCTACACGAACATAATCGTCGAGCTCGTGAAGGAGTTCAAGCCGGAGATACTTTTATACGGGGCGACCTCGATAGGCAGGTCCCTCGCGTCGCGGATCGCGGTCAAGATATACACGGGACTTACGGCCGATTGCACCGGCCTCGCGATAGACAAGCAGAAGAGATTGCTGCTGCAGACCCGCCCGGCGTTCGGCGGCAATATCATGGCCACTATCCTTTGCGAGAACTACCGGCCGCAGATGGCGACGGTACGCCATAAGGTCTTTAAGGAAGCCGCCGTGGATAAGTCGAAAAAGGGCCAGGTAATAAAGAAAGATTACCCCGCCGGTATTTATGACTCGCGGACAAAGATAACGAATGTCGTGGAAGAGCTTTCGGCAACGGTCAACCTTACCGAGGCGGACATCATCGTCTCCGGAGGCAGGGGGCTCGGAAAGGCCGAGAATTTCAAGGTCATAGAGGAGCTCGCGCAGGTGCTCGGGGGCGCAGTCGGCGCGTCGCGTTCGGCGGTGGACGCCGAGTGGATACCTTACTCGCACCAGGTCGGCCAGACCGGGAAGACGGTATGCCCGAAGATCTATATTGCGTGCGGCATCTCGGGGCAGATACAGCATCTCGCCGGGATGTCTTCATCGGAGATCATAATAGCGATCAATAAAGACCCGCAGGCGCCGATCTTCTCCGTTGCGACTTACGGGATCGTCGGGGACCTGTTTGAGGTAGTCCCCGCGTTGACGCAGAAGTTCAAGGAGATCCTTAAAAAGTAGCCTCTCTTTAACAGGGGGATCAAATTGGCAGAAGTCCCGCTCAACAGTACCAGAGAGAAGATCCCTTTTACCTCAAGCATAAACTTCAGGTTCATCCTCATATTCATCCTGCTCGTTACCGTAACGACCTTCCTCAGCGGAATGATACTGATATACCAGGGCCAGAGGTCGCTCGAGGACGCTGTCCTCAAGAGGAACCTGACCGCGTGCGAGAACGTCCGCAGCAAGATAGAGAGTTTTATCCAGGAAGCCAGGTCATCCGTCGAGCTTATGACTATGATGCCCGGGATAAAAGACCTCGACCTGTTCCAGATAGACAAGATGATGTACGAGGTCATATCGGAGCATGAGCGCCTCGACCCGGTAGCGGTCCTGAACGACCAGGGCATCATGATATCCTCGCGCAATCCTTCCGACCAGAACAAGGACATGTCTGGCAGCGACCTGTTCCTGAAGACCAAGAGCAAGAGCTATATTTCGGACATATATTTTTCCTCCGACGGCCAGCCGCTGATTACCATCGCGGCGCCGATATTCGATTACGACAGTTTCGGGAGGAGGATAGGCGTGCTTGTGACGTCCGTCAAGCTGCGCAGCCTCTGGCCGACCCTTGACAGGACCAAGGTCGGCGAGAAAGGCGTGATAGTGGTTACGGACAGGAAAGGCGAGATAGTCTACAGGTCCGGGGAAGCGAAGACGGGAAACGTCGGCAGCGACAGGACCGTGAAGCTCGCGCTTGAAGGAAAGACAGGCAGCGTTAATCACGGCAACATGCTCAGTTCATACATGCCGCTTACGGGGACCGCCACCGGTTCCGTAGTCGTGAAGCAGCCGGCGCAGGAAGCCCTTTACGGCGTAGCCAAGATGAGGGGCCAATCGATGGTACTGCTCGTGCTGAGCATAATGATCGCTATCGCGATAGGCCTCGTGCTGTCGAACAGCATGCTCGTCTCGGTCAGGAAACTTCTTGTCGGCACGAAGATAGTCGCAGAGGGAGACCTCGGTTACAAGATAGACATAAAGACGGACGACGAGATCGGCGAACTCGCGAGATCGTTCAACGTGATGACCGTCGAACTCAAGAAGCAAAGGGAGCGGGCGATAACCGACGAGCTCACGCATCTCTACACGCATTCGTATTTCCTTGAGACGCTGAAGGCGGAGGTCTACAGGGCGAAGAGGTACAGGGCAAAGCTGTCCCTGATGATGCTCGACATCGATCATTTCAAGTTGTTCAACGACAACTACGGGCACCAGGTCGGCGATGAGGTGCTCATAAAGATATCCGAGATGCTTAAGTCGAGCCTCAGGGAATCAGATATCGCGGCAAGGTACGGCGGCGAGGAACTCGTCGTGCTCGCGGCCGAGACCGACAGGGAGGGGATATACATACTCGCCGAGAGGGTGCGCCAGAAGATCGCAAAGGATGTTATTGTCGAGTATGAGGACAAGAAGCTCAGGGTCACGGTCAGTATCGGCGTCACGACCCTTACCGAGGACGACATCAAGAGGGACATATTCCCCGACGACTTCATGAAGCGGGTCGATATGGCGCTCTATAAAGCAAAGGACAAGGGAAGAAATTGCGTCGTACAGCTTTAGCGTTAGCCGCGTTCATAGCGGTTGCGGCATTCCTGTCCGCGGAGGTCCTGGTCCGCGAAAGGGTCCTGAAGAGGCCCGAGACGATCCAGAACATCGCCTTCACCAAAGGGACGACGGTGTATTTCGATGAATACGGGAGGCTGCAGTTCGCGAGCCTCGGCGCCGACCAGCAGGTCGGGGGCATCAGGTTCGCGAAACGCACGTCCGTCTATTTCGACAGATCCGGAAGGATCGAGTATGTGTACCTCGCCGCCGACCAACAGGTGTTCGGGTTGGACATAAAGAAAGGGACCTCGGTATATTTCACGAAGAACGGCAGGTTGGATTATATCGTAGTCACGGGTAATGAGCTGATAAACGGCCTTCTTTGCGCGAAGGGCTCAAAGGCGGGTTTCTATGAGTCGGGCAAACTCCGGTATGCAACGCTCGGCAAGGACCAGCAGGTCCAGGGGATATCCTGCGCGAAGGGTTCGATAGCTGGTTTTTATGAGTCGGGTAAACTCCAGCACGGGATATTGTCCGGCGATTCGTGCGTGCAGGGCATAATGTTCGCGAAGGGAACATACCTTCTTTTTTATGAGACGGGCGGCATAAAGAGCGCATACCTCGTCGCGCCCACCGGGATAATGGGTATCGTCTGCGCGAACGGCCCGAGCGCGAGTTTTTACGAGAACGGGAAACTTGACTGGGCCGTACTTGCGGAGGTGAGCGATGTCCAGGGGATATCCTGCGCGAAAGGTTCGACTATCGGATTTTACAA
>Ga0209507_1001380_pt1 | contig 19448 bp, 14 predicted proteins | sample AD_UKC028_MetaG_FD_184414 | JGI IMG/M metagenome (GOLD analysis project Ga0209507, IMG submission 184414) | Active sludge microbial communities of municipal wastewater-treating anaerobic digesters from USA - AD_UKC028_MetaG (SPAdes) (version 2) | ecosystem: Engineered > Bioreactor > Anaerobic >...
GTCACTCGCTGCCTCCTGAACGGGCGATTTTCAGGCCTTTGTCCCATGCATTCAGCCCAAGGACGTCCGATATCGCTCCGTTCCCCACATTGCTGAGCGGCAAAGTGTGCTTCGCTAAGGATTCAGGCATCTATACCCCGAACGGGATTTCAATTGACAAGAATCCCACGAGTCCCAACTTCGGCAAGGTATTCGTGTCCAATGCTACTACCGGCAATACTACTGCCGGAGGCTTCGCTCGCAGCACACCTGAAGGAATCTACGTCCTGCGGGCGGATGGTGCACACCTTGGTTTCGGAACCGGCGGCGTCACCTGGGGTGGCACACTCGGCCCCGGCAAGAGCACCATCGGCCCGGACGGCCATCTATACGTCACCGACCTCTCGAACGATCTCTGCTACGAGATGAGTTCCGATTTGCAGTCCGCGACGCAGCTGATTGCCGCATCCAACAAGACCGCCAATCAGTATATCAACAGCATTGTCGTGACCGGCACGCAGGCAGGTGGTGACCGCCAGATATACTTGGTCAATGGCTTTTACTCGAATGCTCGCACCGGCCTCATCCGCTACGACCTCGGAGCCAATGCCACAGCCACTCCGTCCGACACGGGCACGCAGATCATTGGTAATACCGCTTGGTCTGGTTTTTACCCCTACGACGTGGCGCGGGACAGCAATGGCGACTGGTACGTCAATACATACCGCAGTACAATTAACCAAGCCCCGCCGATCATCAAGTTCGACGGCGAGGGGACGCTTACCCTTGATGACGATAAGATCTGGTCTGCGTCCGCCGCCTACGCCGGCAGCCCGCGTGGCATAGACATTGATGAAAATGCGGGACTTGTGGCGTATTCGGCCTATGACAATGGGTATGTGCGCATCTTTGACATGGAGACCGGTGCCTTTATAGAAGAGTTCGATGCGGGCGCCCGTGGGCGTGAGCTGGCCTTTGACGCCGCCGGCAACCTGGTCGTACTGGACAGCACGATCGAGCAAGTCCAGTTCTGGACGCCGGGTGGCCATTGGGTCACGGAATATGACTCGGCTGGCATTTTCTCGATAATTCCGGAACCGACGACATTGAGCCTGTTGACTCTCGGTGGCCTGGCGTTCTTGCTGCGTCGCCGTCGCTAAACAGAATCACCAACAACCTGACAGGGGCGTGCCTGGCACGCCCCTTTCTGTTTCATCTGGAGGCTCTGCAATCCCACTCGGCCCACACCCGCCTCAGCGCCTGCTCGGCAAGCCCATCCTATGTAGCCGCCGACGTCAGTCGGCGCATTCTTCCCAGTCGAAAGAACCAGGCTTTCGCCAAAAGCGCCACCGTTTGGCCTCCTCGCCGAGGTGGCCCCACCCAGGACTGAGGCTCTTGCCAACGCAGCCCCATTTCCCGGTTGTTTTCATGCGAACCCGTGGTATGCTGCCTCCTTAGCATGAGTCGTTTCCATGCGCAGTTCGTCCTGGCGGCCCTGACCTTCCTTCCCGCCGCCGGCTGGGCGCAGACTATCCCCGACCAAATTGACGCCATTCTTGCCCGCCCGGCCGTGGCGACAAACACCTGGACGGTGCTGGTCGAAAACTCCGACGGCTCGGTCATCTACTACCAACGCAACCCGTACACCGGCCTGGCGCCGGCTTCCAATACGAAGATGTTTACGACGGCAGCCGCCTTCGGATTGCTCGGCACCAATTACTCCTTCCAAACGCGGGTTTATTGGGACGGCACGCTGACCAACGGCATCCTCACCGGCAACCTGAACCTGGTGTCCGAGCACGACCTGACCTGGAACACGACCGTGTTCTCCAGTGCTCGCGCCGGCCTGGACCGTATCGCCACCCAGCTTAAGGCGCTCGGGCTTACCAACGTCAGCGGCAATGTGCAGTGCTATGGCATGTGCACTTACGGCTTCGGGTCCACGGGCAACATCGGCGCCACGACCACGCAAGCCAAGAACGCCACGGCCGCCACGGCCTTCCTGGCCGCCCTGCAAGCTCAGGGCATTGCGGTATCAGGCAGCGCGCTGGGTCAGACCGGCTTTGCGCCACCCGGCACGCTGTTCTACACCCATGAGTCTTCCGACCTGACCTACGGCGGCAAGCCACTCCGGCTCGACGTAGCGTGCATCCCTTTAATGAAAGTCAGCCATAACGCGATGGCCGACGCGCTCTGCCGGCATCTGGGCTGGAAACTGGGCGCCGGCGACTCCTACTCGGCGGGCGCCGCACAAGTGCTGCGCTGGATCCATGGCAACGCCGGCATCAGCACCAACGCCATGGTCATGAATGACGGCTCCGGCCTCTCCCACGGCAACCGCTTCAGCGCCCGGCAATGCCTCCTCCTCACGCGCTACATGCTGGCGGCATTCCCGACCTGGGACGACACCTTGCCCATCGGCTGCGTGGACGGCACGATCGGCAGCCGCTTTTGCGGCACCGACGGCTCGGGCCAGGTTCATGCCAAGACCGGCTCCCTCAGCATCTCCATCGCCCTTAGCGGTTACATTGACAACGAAAACGATAATCGCCGCTACCTGTTTTCCTTTATCGCCAACAAGGCCGACATTGACCAATCCGCCACCCGCAACGCGATAGACAATTGCGTCGTCCTGCTCGGCGCGCGCGGGGTGCCCGTCAGCCCCGCGCTGACCCGGGTCAGCAGCCAACCCGACGGCACATCGCTGAAGCTGACGTGGTCCGACGAAGACTTCGTTCGCACCGGCTACCGCATCTATGCGAGCCCGAACGGCGTGACTTTCGGCCCGCCCATAAACGTCGCCGCCAATGTCCACACCTACACCGACTCCGGCCTCACGCCTGCAACCAAACGATACTATAAAGTCAGCGTGGTCAGCCCCGGCGGCGAGAGCAAGGCATCCCGCACCTACGGCGCCCAGACCGGCGGCTCGCCGAGGGTGTTGATCGTGGACGGCAACGACCGGTGGCAATTCCTGACCGCGGAAAACCCCACCTGCACCAATCACGCTTTTGCCGCCATCGCCGGCCAGAACATCAGCGGGCCCGGCTTTGAAACCGCCCACCACGACGCCGTCATTAATGGCACGGTCCAACTTGCCGGTTACCCGGCCGTGGTCTGGCTCCTGGGCGAGGAAGGCGCCGCTGACCGGTCATTCGACACGATCGAACAGTCGCTCGTCACGGCCTACCTGAACGCGGGAGGAAACCTCTTTGTGTCCGGCTCTGAATGCGGCTACGACCTCGATCGCAGCAGCGGTCCGGCGGCTGCCGATCGGAGCTTCTACCACGATCAACTGCGTGCGGTCTATAGCAGCGATGACGCCAACACCTACGCCTTCTCCCCCGCCGCGGGCGGCATCTTCGCCGGCAATTCCGCCGGCGGTTTCGACAACGGCACCCGCGGCACCTACAACGTGAATTACCCGGACGTCATGGTCCCCACCAATGGCAGCCGTCCTGCCATCACCTACTCCGGCGGCCTGGGCGGCGTGGCCGCCGTGCAATACGACGGCTCCCTCGGCGGAGGCAAGGTCGTCAATTTCGGATTCCCCTTCGAGACCATCACCAACTCGGTTGCCCGCGACGCCTGCATGTCCGACGTGCTGCGATTCTTCGGCGTCCTGGACTCGCCAGCGCTGCTGCCGGCGCAACTGGACTCCGCCGGCCACACACTGACCTTAACCTGGACGGCCAGCGCGGGCCTCAAATACCGCGTCCAATACGCAACCAACTTGCCGGCTTCCGCCTGGCAAGCCCTCGGCGCGGACGTCATCGCGACCAACACCACGGCTTTCCAGGTTGATTCCACCCTGAGCGGTGCTCCTCAACGCTTCTACCGCGTTCTATTGGTGGAATAAACCCAATCCCCAGACTCACTTCCCATCCCAAAGCCCGCTGTCTTGCTGCAGTGTCTCCAGCAACCGCGCGTCGGCGGCCGGAAAGGCGTATTCGTTCAACTCCGCCGCCCGCACCCATTTGAACGCGGGGCAGCCCAGCGGTTGCGGCTCATGTTTGACCCAGCGGCAGCGAAAGAACCGCAGGTGCACCGTTTTGTCCGGGTAGGCGTGCGTGATGCTCTCCACCAGTTCCTCCACGGCAACCTCGATGCCCAATTCCTCGCGCAATTCGCGCATCAGGCAATCCTCAAAAGTCTCCTCCGCTTCGCGCTTCCCGCCCGGGAACTCCCACAGCCCGCCCAGGTGCGCCTCCGCATGGCGCTGCGTGATCAGCAGCTTGCCACCGCGGAAAACCAGCGCGGCGGCGACATCAATGACGGACGTACAAGCCAAGGCAGTCAGAAGGTCAGATGAACAAAGCGGGAAATCGGTTCTCAGTGTCGGAACTCCGGCCGCGCAAAGGCCAGCTCAGCGCCCAATGCTCTTGTAGATGAAACCCAGGCGCTCCATCTCGGCCGGATCAAAGAGGTTGCGGCCGTCAAACAGGATTGGGTGGGAAAGCGCCTTGCGGGTCCGCTCCAGATCAAGCCGCTTGAACTCATCCCATTCCGTGGCGATCACGAGCGCGTCGCAACCCTCGGCAACCGCGTTCATGTCCTGGACAAAGGTGACATCCTTCAACACTGCTTTGGCCTTTTCCATGGCCTTGGGATCGTGCACGCGCAGAGCCACGCCTTCCTTTTGCAGGCGGCAGCAGAGCTCGATAGCCGGCGATGTTCGAATGTCGTCGGTGTTCTGCTTGAAGGCCAGGCCCAGCACGCCGATGGTCTTGTCTTTGAGCACCCAAAGGGTGTCCGCGATCTTCTTGACGAAGCGGTCCATCTGCGCCGCGTTAATGTGCTGAACTTCCTTCAGCAGCCGGAAATCGTAGCCAACCTGCTCGGCGATCTTGATGAACGCGCTCAGATCCTTGGGAAAGCAGCTCCCCCCGAAGCCGAGCGAGGCCTGCAGGAAACGCCGGCCGATCCGCGCGTCCATCCCCATGCCGTTCGCCACTTCCTGCACGTTGGCCCCCGTCGCTTCGCATAGCACGGAGACCGCATTGATGTAGGAGATCTTCAGCGCGAGGAATGAATTGGACGCGTGCTTGATCAGCTCGGCGGAGTTGATGTCGGTGACAATGATCGGCGCTTTGAACGGCGCATATACCTCCTGCATCGCGGCCACCGGCCGCTGCGAACGCACGCCGACCACAATGCGATCAGGCCGCATCAGGTCCTCGACGGCAAATCCCTCGCGCAGGAACTCCGGATTGCTCACCACGTCGAAGTCCACGCGCGCCTTGCAGTAGCGCTTGATGGTCTCCGCCACCTTGTCGCCGGTCTTGACCGGCACCGTGCTCTTATCCACGACTATCTTGTAGGAGGTCAGCGCGCCGGCAATGTCGCGCGCGACCTTCTCCAGGAAACTCATGTCCACCGAGCCGTCGGCCAGCGGCGGGGTCGGGACAGCGATGAAGATGACATCTGATTTCTCGACACCCTCCGCGGTGCTCGTGGTGAAGCTGAGGCGCCCCGCGGCGACGTTTTCCTTCACCAACTCCTCCAGGCCCGGCTCGTAAATCGGAATGCCGCCCCCCTGCAACACCCGCACCTTGTCCGCGTCGTTATCCACGCAGACCACCTGGTGTCCCACCTCGGCAAGGCACGCCCCGGTGACCAGCCCTACGTAACCTGTGCCGATGATTGTAAGGTTCATTTGGGAGTGACGATCCTTAGCGGTGCCGCGTTAGTGGTCGCCGGGGCCGTGTTGGTCGGGGGTGGGGCCACTACTACTGGTGCGGGAACCGCAAACAGCTTCGGGTATTTGACCTTCAACTCCTCCAATCGCATGCCGGCCTCAGGGCCCAGCGGGCCGTAGGGATCAGTGCGCTCGACCTCTTCGTAAAGGTTGCGCGCCTTCTCCGGCTCGTTCTGCGCCTCGTGCAGGCGCGCCAGCGCAAACCGCGCCTGCGACACGACGTTTTCACCCGGCCGGCGTGTGATCACGTCCTGGTATGCGGTCATCGCTTCGCGGGCCTTGCCCTGCGCATCCAGACACGCGGCCAAACCCAGGAGCGCCTGCCCGATGAACGGGCTTTTGGAGTGCTCGCGTCTAAATCTATCGAACTGCGCCTTTGCCAGGTCATACTTGCCTTCCGTGTAAAAGTCGCCCGCCGCCAGCAACAGTGCGCGCGCTCCGGCGCCGGACTTCGGATAGGTATCGGCGACCTTCAAATACGCTTCCGCAACGCCAGTGCGACTGCCGCTCCCGATCATCTGCGGCACGGTAACCTTCGACAATGCTTCGCTGGCGGCCACTTCCTGAGCGTTATGCCGGTAGAGGAAGTAGGCGACAATCAAGCTGACAAGCAGCACAGCGCCGCCCCCATAAAGCGTTTGCTTCCTATTCGCCTCAAACCACGCCCACGCCTTGTGCGACATCGGCAAATGCTCAACAGTAGATTCCATATAAAGGCTGCAATGTTCCTTTCAGACTTCCTGAACGCAAGCTTGAAATGGTGCCGCGCGGGTGGATTCCTCCGGTAATCGCCCTAATGCTGGCCCGGAGGGCGGTGGTGTTTCAGCCGCAACTGAGCCAGCGAATGGGTGAGCGATGCCTGCACCAGGGCGACCTCCTCAGGCGAGATCTTCTCCTTGAGACGGGCCTCGGCGCGAGCGCGGGCCGCTTCGGCCTTCTTGGCGTCAATCGCGGCTTCGTCGGTCGCGAAGACAGTGAGCACCGCGACGCGGTCAGGCGTGATCGCGGCGCATCCCCTAGTGACGAGGAGGCGGTCTTCGATATTCCCCCGCCGGGCGATGATTTCCCCCTCGCCCAGCAACGTCATCAATGGGGCGTGCATCGGCAGAATACCCATCTCACCCTCCTGCCCGGGCAGCGTGACCATGTCCACGTTTTGGGAATAGACCCGCCCGCCAGGGGTGGTGACTTCGAGTTTTAAGGTGGAACTCATGACATGCCGCGTGTTGTGGGCCGGCGCTCAACCCTCCGCTTCTTTGATCTCCTCGATCCGGCCCTTCATGTAGAAGTTGCCCTCGGTAACCTCGTCGTGCTTGCCGTCGAGGATTTCCTTGAAACCTTTGACGGTTTCAGCCACCGGCACCTGCTTGCCGGGCCGGCCGGTGAAGACTTCCGCGACCGAGAAAGGCTGGCTCAGGAAACGCTGGATTTTGCGCGCACGGAAGACTGTCTGCTTGTCCTCGGGCGAAAGCTCGTCCATGCCGAGGATGGCGATAATGTCCTGAAGGTCCTTGTAGCGCTGGAGCACCTTCTGGACACCGCGGGCGACTTCGTAGTGTTCCTGGCCGACGATCTCGGGCGCCAGCGCGCGCGAGGTCGAGGATAGGGGATCCACCGCCGGGAAAATGCCCAACTCCATGATCGAGCGCTCCAGCACGATGGTGGCGTCGAGGTGCGCAAAGGTGGTGGCAGGCGCGGGATCCGTCAGGTCGTCCGCCGGCACATAGACCGCCTGGAAGCTGGTGATGGAGCCCTTCTTGGTGGAGGTGATGCGCTCCTGCAAATCGCCCATCTCGGCAGCCAGCGTCGGCTGATAACCGACGGCGCTGGGGGTGCGCCCAAGCAGGGCGGACACTTCAGAGCCGGCCTGCGAGAAACGGAAGATGTTGTCAATGAACAGCAATACGTCCTGGTTCTTGTCATCGCGGAAGTACTCGGTGATCGCCAGCCCCGACAGACCGACGCGCAACCGCGCGCCCGGCGGCTCGTTCATCTGCCCGTATACCAAGGCGATCTTGGACTTGGCCAGGTCTTTCTGGTTGATGACGCCGGCTTCCGACATTTCGGTGTAGAGGTCGTTGCCCTCGCGGGTGCGCTCGCCTACGCCGGCGAAAACCGAGACGCCGCCGTGCAACTTGGCGATGTTGTTGATCAATTCCATGATCACGACGGTCTTGCCCACGCCAGCTCCGCCAAACGCGCCGACTTTGCCGCCCTTCAAGAATGGACAAATGAGGTCAATGACCTTGATGCCGGTGGTCAGGATCTGCGGGGTGGTGGATTGGTCAGTCAGCGTCGGGGCGGCGCGGTGAATGGGGCAGTATTTTTCGGCCACGATCTGTCCGCGCTCGTCCACGGGATTGCCGGTCACATCAAACACGCGGCCCATGACGCAGTCGCCTACGGGCATCGAAATGGGCTGACCGGAGTCGAGCGCCTCCATGCCGCGCTTCAGGCCGTCGGTGGTGGACATGGCAACGGTCCGGACCCAGCGGTCGCCGAGGTGTTGCTGGACTTCGAGCGTCAGCTTTGTCTTGCCCTGGAGCGGGAGGTCGTATTCGACGGTCAGAGCGTTGTAGATGGCGGGGAGTTGATCGGGGAACTCGACGTCCACCACCGGGCCGATGACTTGAACGATTTTGCCTTTATTCATGCGTTTCGATGGTTCGTAAAAGGTCTGACCAGGGTCGCTTACCCAAGGGCCATGGCGGCGCTGGCGATTTCCAGCAATTCCTTCGTGATGCTGGCCTGGCGCATCTTGTTGTAGTCCAGCGTGAGCTGCTTGACCAGTTGGTTGGCGTTGTCGGTGGCGTTCTTCATGGCCACCATGCGGGCGCTGTGCTCGCTGGCTTTCGCCTCCAGCAGCAATTGCGCCACGCGAAAATCCAGGAAGTAAAGCACTAACCGGTCCATCACCGTCACCGGGTCCGGTTCGAACAGAAAGTTAAAACGCGGCCGTTCCGCCGACGGCGGCTCCGCTTCGCCACGCGCCTCGCTCAGAAGGCTTTCGGCCGTGCGCATGGGCAGGAGCGTGCGCGCGTCGGGCCGCTGCTGTAGCGTGTTGATGAAGCGTGTGTAGAGCACGTCCACGACATCGGCTTCGCCCTTGAGAAACAGATTCTGCGCGAACTTGGAAATCGTCTGGCACTCGCCATAGGTCGGGGTGTCGTGGTAGGTAAACTCGGCGATCAGCTTCCGCCGGGTGCGGGCGACAAACTGCGCGGCCTTCTTTCCGACGGCGATGAACTGGGTGGTCGCCGTTTCGCACTTCGACGCCTCGCGGAACAGATTCGAGTTAAGCGCGCCGCACAGGCCCTTGTCGGTGCCGACCAGGATCACCGCTCGCTTGCGCACCTCTCGCGTTTCCATCAGCGGATGCCGATAGTCGCTCGTATCCTGGGTCAAGTAGCCCATCAGTTCGCCGCCCATCGCGGCGAAGGGCCGGAAATTGACAGCGCCCTGCTGCGCTTTGAGCATCTTTGACGATGCCACCATCTGCATGGCCTTGGTAATCTGGGCCGTGCTTTTGACCGACTTGATGCGGCGGCGGATGTCGCGGGTGCTGGGCATGACTATTCCGAAGTCCGGACACCAAAGGCCCAATGGCTAGAGCCTGTCAGGTGCCGCTGCGATGGCAAATCGAGGTTCACTTGTAAGTCTGTTTGAACTCCGTGGCAGCCGCCTTCACTTCGGCCGTCAATGCGTCGCTGAGCGCCTTTTCCTGCCGGATCCTGGCCAGTAGTTCCGCCCGCCGGGTCGTCAGGAACTCCGTCAGCCTGTTCTGGAAGTCTTTCACCTTCTCCACCGGCACGTCGTCGGTGAAGCCGTTCTGGGCCATCCAGAGGACCGCCACCTGCACCTCGACGGGGATGGGATTGTAAGGCGGCTGTTTGAAAACCTCCATGATGCGCCGGCCGCGCTCAATCTGGGCCTGGGTCTTGGCATCCAGATCGGAGCCAAATTGCGCGAAGGCGGCCAATTCACGGAATTGGGCGAGTTCACCCTTTAGGCGCCCGGCGACCTGCTTCATCGCCTTAACCTGCGCGGCCGACCCCACGCGCGAGACCGAAATGCCCACCGAAATGGCCGGTCGCACGCCCTGGTAGAAAAGGTCCGTCTCGAGGAAGATCTGGCCATCGGTGATCGAAATGACGTTGGTGGGAATGTAGGCGGAAACGTCGCCGGCCTGGGTCTCGATGATCGGCAGCGCGGTCAGCGATCCGTTGCCGTATTTTTCACTCAGCCGGGCGGCGCGCTCCAGCAACCGGCTGTGGAGGTAGAACACATCCCCCGGATAGGCCTCCCGGCCGGACGGACGCTTGAGCACCAGCGAGACCTGGCGGTAGGCGACCGCGTGCTTGGACAGGTCGTCATAGATGATCAAAGCGTCCATCCCGTTGTCCATAAACCACTCGCCCATCGCGCAGCCGGCGAACGGCGCGAGGTACTGGTTGGTGGCCGAGTCGGAAGCCGACGCCACGACGACAATCGTGTAAGGCAGCGCCCCGGTTTCTTCGAGGACGCGGATCACATTGGCGACGTTGGATTGCTTTTGGCCGATCGCAACGTAGATCGAGTAAAGGGGGCGGTAAGTCTTGTCGCCCGCCGCCTGGGCGGCCTTGTTGAGGCGTGCGTTGCTGATGATGGTGTCTATGCAAATGGTGGATTTGCCGGTGGAACGGTCACCAATGATCAGCTCGCGCTGGCCGCGGCCAATCGGGATCATGGCGTCAATTGCCATGATGCCCGTCTGCACAGGCTGGCTGACCGACTTGCGGCGGATGATCCCCGGCGCAATCTTCTCCACCGGGTAGGTGCTCTTCGTTTGAATCGGCCCCTTGTCGTCCACCGGCTGGCCAAGGGTGTTGACCACCCGGCCCAGCAGTTCCATGCCGACGGGCACCTGCAACACCTTGCCGGTAGTCCGCACCTCCTGACCCTCTTTGATGTCGGTATAATCACCCAAAACAATGGCGCCGACCTCGGTCTCTTCCAGATTCAGCACCAGGCCCGTAACACCTCCACCAAAGTCCAGCATCTCGTTGTACATCGCGTCGGCCAGGCCTTCCACCTTGGCCACACCGTCGCCGATCTCGCGGACAACGCCGACATTTTGTTTCATCACCGCGGTTTTTACCCCGGCAATCTGACTTTCGATTTCCTGCAGGATTGAACTCATATCTGTGTGTCGAACTAAAAAAGGGCTCTAAAAGCTGTATTCAAGCCTGGCTAACCTGGCCTGCACGCTGCCGTCGAAGACATCGCTGCCGACCTGCACCCGCAGGCCGCCAATGAGGCCGGGATTCTGGCTGAAAGCGAAGATCAAGCCGTTGCCGTAGCGGCGCGCCAGGTTAGTCCGGATGGCTGCCTGCTGCGGCTCAGCCAACGGCACGGCGCTCTCGACGCGGGCAGTGCGGCGGTGGAGGTCCAGTCTCACCAGCCGCTGGAAATGGCTGAGAATAGCGAAGTAGCCGCGCGGCTTGGCGGCGATAATCCGTTGCACGACCTGGCGAACCTTGGCCTCGTCCAGCAATCCGTCCACGCGGCACGAATAAAACAGCTCTTTCGCATCGCGGCGGGCTTGTTTGGAGGTCTTCATGGCTCGAGGTCAGTGGTTGGCAGCGAGGGACAATGGTGATCAGGCGGCCAGTTCCCGGTTGGTCTCCTCCGCCAAACGCTTCTGATCATCGAGCGTCAGCACCTTCCCGGTCACCTTCCCCGTCGTCGCGACCACCAACCGGCCGATCTCGCGGCGCAACTCGGCCAGCATCCGGGCGTGCTCCGCCTCGGTCGCTTGTCGGGCCTTATCTACAATGGCCTGGGCGCTGGCAATGGCCTTCTGCGTTTCCTGCTCCTGCACTTTGGCGGCGGCGGCGCGGGCCTCCTCGATCATCCGGGCCGACTCCTGACCGGCCTGCACCAGCATCTCGTGAGTCTTGGCCTGCGCATTGGCCAAATCCCGTTTGACCTTCTCGGCGTTCTCCAGGCTTTCCTGGATGCGTCGCTTGCGCTCGGCCAGCACGGTCAGGATCGGCTTGTAGGCGTACCGGTGAAGCAGAAAGGCGACGATGCCGAAGCTGACGCACTGGGCGATGAAGTGCGGCAGGTCCACACCAAACCGCACCGCGGTGTCTTGCGCCATCTGGCCAAGGTCACCGCCGATGCTTCCGAATAGAACGGGCGATTGCATAAACTTGGGTGTTAAGGGCCAGGCGCGGAGCCGAGAGAGCTCCGCGCCCTGGCGTCACTTCACCAGGAAGATGGCGTAGAACACGATGGCTTCCGCAAAGGCGATCGCCAGGATCGCCTGCACCAGGATCTTGGTCGAAGCCCCGGGATTCCGTCCCACGGCTTCAGAGGCCTTCATGCCGATGAATCCCACGCCGATAGCGGCGCCGAGCGCCGCCAGGCCGACGTGAATATTTCCCGCCAGTCCCTCTGCCAACATTGGCATCATCATATGTTTTGTTACCTTTCTCTTGCTCAACAGCCCCCGCGATCGAACACGGTCAGACCGTTGAAATTGCTCAGATCAGTGTCCGGCCCCTCCCGGCTCTTCCTCGTGCACGCAGATCAGCATCGTGAACACGGCCGTCAGCAGCATGAACACCAGCGCCTGCACTATGCCGACCAGCAGTTCCATGAAATAGAATGGCACCGGCAGCAGCCAGCCCAGGCCGGGCACAAGCCTCGCCATCGCCTCGAGCATGTTCTCGCCGGCAAAAATGTTGCCGTAGAGACGAAAGCTCAGCGAGATCGGCCGGAACAGGATGGACAGCACTTCCAGGAAGCCGACCAGGAAGAACACAAAGATCATTAGATACTTCAAGACGCCAACGGTATCCCCTTTGGGACCAAACAGATCCAGGAACATCCCTTTGACCCCGACAGACTGCAAGGCCCAGACGATCCAACAGAAGAAGAAGATCATCGCCATCGCGAACGTCATGTTCAGGTCGGCGTTGCCGCCCCGCAGCAGGGGTGTCTGCACTTGGAATCCATGCTCGCCCGAGACGCCCCAACCGATGGTGCCCACCCCCGGCAGCAGTCCGAACCAGTTGGTAAACAGGATGAAGATAAACACCGTGGCGAAGAACCAGAACGTCCTCTTCACCAGCTTCGCGCCAATGATGCCCTCCAGGAAATCGTGCAGTGACTCCACCAGCCACTCCAGGAAGTTCTGCGCACCCGTGGGGGCAAGCTGCATCTTCCGAGTGGCCCAGCGCGTGAAGACGATCAGGCCGATCGCCACCGTCCAGGTCACCACCATTGAGTTGCTGATGAAGGAAGTCCGGTTGGCGCCTAATCTTGGAGCATCCGGGGGCAGGCCGTGCGCTTCATGTTGGACGGCCCCAGCCTGCGCTCCAACCCCGTCCGCTGGAGTCGCGGTCGCGGGTTCGGCGCCTGGCACTGGCAGGGTCGAGCCTGCCAGCAGCCACATGACTAGAATAGTTCTGAACAACTGCATTCGTGCGTAACATCCGTGCCGGGATACACGTTGTGCCCTCGGTTAGAAACCGACTTTGAGCCGGAAGTCTGTCAAAGGTGTACTATCTTTCCGGGTGTTACAAGGAGGATTTTCCGCCGCGCAGCCAGAGCTTACAGGAGTGTGACACGATTCATTTGCGGACCGAAGCGCGCGCGCTTCGCCTGCAGCAGCAAGTTTCACCCTGTCACATCTCCGGCTCGGACTTTTGGTTTGAAGGAATGCCGCGGACGACTAGACTTGTCTAGCTGAACGCGCATCGAACCCACAATCTGTGACACCATGAACCGCCATTCCCTCCTGTTCCTCTTTGGCATTTCCCTGAGTCTTGGGGGAATCAGCCCAGTTCCGCCCGCTGTCGCGGCGCAATCCAATCCGAGCGTCATCGTGTCGCCGCGCGACGCATCGTGGATGGAGAGGTTGGCCGCCCGAGAGGTGCGGCGGTATGTGTATCTGCGCACGGGCCGGTTGCTGCCGTTGAAGACCGAGCCGCAAGGCGCGCTCCCGAAAGGCGACCTCATCCTGGTCGCCCGCAAGGACCGGTCTCTGGCGCGGACCGCCGCCAGTCCGGAACTTCTGCCAACGCTGGATGCGTTAACGCCCCAAAGCTACTGGCTCAAATCCCAACCCCGCGGGCACGCCGTGGCCGGCGCGCACGCCCTGTTGGTCAGCGGCGGAGATGATGCCGGCACACTTTACGCCGCCTGCCGCCTGGCGGAGGTGTTGGGCGTCCGCTTCTACCTGCACGGTGATGTTCTTCCCGACAAGCAGGTGGAGTGGTCGCTGCCCATGCTGGACGAGCGCGGCGCCCCGCTATTCGCGTTGCGGGGCATCCAGCCCTTCCACGACTTCCCGGAAGGGCCCGATTGGTGGGACCGCGACGACTACCTGGCGATCATCGGCCAGTTGCCCAAGCTCCGCCTGAACTTCTTCGGGCTCCACACTTACCCCGAAGGACACCCGAATGCCGAACCCACAGTATGGATCGGCCTGGCCAGTGACATCGCGGAGGGCGGCAAGGTTAAGTTCAGCTACCCGTCGAGCTACATGAATACCCGGCGCGGGAATTGGGGCTACGCGCCGGCGAAAACCAGCGATTACATCTTCGGCAGCGCGGCGCTGTTCGAGCGTGATGATTTCGGGCCCGAAGTCATGCGGGATTACCTGCCCGCTCCGACCACGCCGGAAGCCTGCAACGAGGTCTTCGACCGCACGGCGGGAATGCTCCGTGAGGCCTTCACCTTCGCGCATCAGGTCGGCGTGAAGACTTGTGTGGGCACGGAAACGCCGCTCACCGTGCCGAAGCTGGTGCAGGAGCGGCTCAAGGCGCAGGGCAGAGACCCTGCCGACCCGGGTGCGCTCCAGGACCTTTACGAAGGCATCTTCCGCCGTGCCGCCGCGGCTTACCCCCTGGACTATTACTGGTTCTGGACGCCGGAAGGCTGGACGTGGTCGGCCGTGAAAGATGAGCAGATCCGGGCGACCACGAACGATTTGGCCGCCGCCATCGCCGCCTGGCAGCGGGCACGGGTGCCGTTCAGCCTGGCCACCTGCGGCTGGGTGCTGGGGCCGCAACAGGACCGCGCGATGTTCGACAAGGCGCTCCCCAAGTCGGTGGCGGTGAGCTGCATCAACCGGCAAGTGGGCTACACGCCGGTGGACGCGGGTTTCGCCGAGGTGCGGGGCCGGTCCAAATGGGCCATCCCCTGGCTGGAAGATGACGGGGCGATGACGGCGCCGCAGTTGTGGGCGGGCCGGATGCGGCGCGACGCTTACGACGCGCTGCGCTACGGCTGCGACGGCCTGATGGGCATCCACTGGCGCACACGCTGCCTGAGTCCGAACATCGGCGCGCTGGCGCAAGCCGCCTGGGAGCAGGGTGCGTGGACCGAAGCCTATAAGCCGGCCCCGCCCGCGCCCGCACCGCCCCGCGTGGCCGGACCCGTTGGCGGCGAGGTCGCGGGCTTTCCCAACAATCCGATCGCCGACACCACCACGCCCGCTATCTACCAGACCGTCCGCTACAACTTGTCGGCATATCACCTGCCGGCCACCAACGGCCCCTGCACGGTGACGCTGAAGTTCTGTGAGCCACACTACGATGCGCCGGGCGTCCGTGTCTTCGACGTGAAGCTGCAAGGCCAGACGGTGCTCAAGGGCCTGGACATCTTTGCCAAGGTCGGCAAGAACCGCGCCTTGGACTACACCTACACCAATGTCCTCGTCGCCGATGGCTGGCTGAACATTGATTTCGTGCCGCGCGTCGAGTTCCCCAGTATCGCCGCCATCTCCGTCGAGGGGACCGGGTTCTCCTGGAAGCTTAATTGCGGCGGGCCGGCCGTTGCGGGTTACGCCGCCGACCTGCCGGGGACGCAGTTGCCCAAACCCGTTGCCCCCAACAGCAGGGACTTCTACGCCGACTGGGCGGAGCAGCACTTCGGGCATGGCATCGGCGATGCGGCCGCCGCCATCTTCGCCAGACTTGATGGCGCCATGCCTCACCCCTGCAACTGGGTGGGCGGCCCCGGCGGCATTCAACCCGACGGCCGGCCCTGGGCGGAAGTGAAGCGGGACTACGCCTTTGTGGACCAGTTCGAGGGCCTTCGCCTGGGCGCTGTGGGTCCGGGCAACCGGGAACGATACGATTACTGGTTCCATACCTTCGCTTACCTGCGCGCGGTGGGCGAGCTCAACTGCGCGTGGGGCGAATACAACCGGGTCTTCGAGAGGGTAAAACAGGAGAAGGACGCCACCGCGCAGCGCGACATGGCGCGCCGTCTCGCCCTGCCCCTCCGGGTAAAGCTCGTTGAACTGCTCGGCGCGGTCTTCGACCACTTGCTGGCCACAGTGACCACCACGGGCGAACTGGGCACCGTCATGAACTGGAACCAGCACATCCTGCCCGGCTTGCTGGCCAAACCCGGCGAAGAACTTGCCAACCTGCTCGGCGAACCATTGCCCGCCAACGCCCTGCCTGGCCACTCATACCGCGGCCCCACCCGAATCATCGTGCCGACCACCCGCACCAGCCTCGCCGCCAACGAAGCTCTGAAACTGAAGGTTATTGTGCTGTCCGAAGCCCCGCCGCGGGAAGGCGCCCTCTACTGGCGCAAACTCGGCGCGCGCCGGTTCGCGCAGGTGCCGCTCAAGTGGGTCGCGCGCGGGGTCTATTCCGTTCAAGTGCCTGCCGGCGCCAAAGACGACTTCGAGTATTACATCCGGGTGCAACCCAGCCAGGGCCAGCCCGTCCTCTACCCCGCCACCGCCCCCAGGCTCAACCAGACCGTCGTCATCACGCACCCTTGACCTCGCGATCCCGGGCGGCTTCAGGCCGCCATCCTCAGCACGGCTCGGCGATCAGGTCGTAATCGGTGTGGCCGACGACCTTTACCCGCGCAAATTGGCCCACCGGCAACCCGCCGCGCACATAGACCCGCCCGTCAATGTCCGGGGCGTCGGCCTCCCCACGAGCGACCAGGAACCGGCCTTTGAGCCCGGCCATGTGCCGGTCCCGCCCGCGAATCAGGCCGTGCTCCCAGGAGCTGACCCGCGCCCGCCGGAGTTCCGCCGGGCTGGCGGCCTGCTCAACGAGCACCTTCAGAGTGCGACCGACAAATGACTCAGCCACCCGCACCGCCACCTCGTGCTGCGCCGCCATGGCGAGGCTCCGGCGCTTCCGCTTGAGCGCGTCTGAAAGCTGGCCGGTCATCTGCCCGGCGCGCGTGCCTTCTTCCTGCGAATAGGTGAAGACGCCGAGGCGCTCGAACCTGGCCTCACGAATGAAGCTCAGCAAATCCTCAAAGCAAGCCTCCGTCTCGCCCGGGAACCCGACAATGAACGTGGTGCGCAGCGCAATGCCGGGAATGGCGGCCCGAATCCGGCGGAGCAGATCCACAATGTACTGGCGGGAAGTCTCGCGCCGCATCCGCTCCAGCATGTTCTGGTGGATGTGCTGCAACGGGATATCTACGTAGCGCGCGACCTTGGGGCACTCCGCAATGGTGCGCATCAGCTCGTCCGTCCAGTGCGCCGGGTGCGTATACAGGAGCCGGATCCAGAACTCGCCCGGCAAGGCGTTCAGCTCCCGCAGCAGCGTGCAAATCGTGGTTGTCCCGCCCGGCAACGACTTCACCGCCGCGGCGAACCGCTCCGGCGCTGCAATGGCCCCTCCCCGGCCCGGTCGCAAATCCATCCCGTAATACGTCGAGTCCTGCGAAATCAGATTCAACTCCCGCACGCCATCCGCAATCAACGCCCTGGCCTCGGCTATGATGTCGCCTTGCGCACGGCTGCGATGCGAGCCGCGAATCCGGGGTATGATGCAGAAACTGCACGGGTGATTGCACCCCTCGGCGATCTTGACGTAGGCGAAATGGCGCGGCGTGAGCCGGAATCGCGGCGTCGCGTAGTCGGGGATATAACGGGGACGAGGTGTGACAGTCAGCAGGAACGCTTCCGTTTGTGACGAGGAAGCCGGCGCCCCTCGAACGCCCGCACGCCGCGGACTGCGGGGGTGGGGCTTTAATCCCGCGCTTCCTCCCCGCCGAGCCATGACCTCGCGCACAATGTTCGTGACCTGCGCAACCTGGTCAACGCCCATAAACGCGTCCACCTCCGGCAGCAGCGCGGGCAGTTGTTCCCGGAACCGCTGCGTCAGGCAGCCGGCGACAATCAACCCCTGGCCCCGGCGTTTCGCCCGGCGCAACCCGGCCGACTCCAGAATGGCATCCACACTCTCCTGCTGGGCAGACTCAATGAACGAACAGGTATTCACGATCACCACGTCCGCCTGTGCCGTGTCGTTGGTGATCTCCACGCCATCCTTCAACAACATGCCCACCATCACCTCGGAATCCACGAGGTTCTTGGCGCAGCCCAGCGAAATCAAGCCCACCCGCACCGGTCGTTCTTTGGCATCTGCTATCATCAAAGACCGCTCAGCTTACGTCAGCGACTCAGCGCGGGCAACCTTCGGCCCCGGACCTTGAGCCTTGCCCCGCGGGAACCAGGGCGCCATATCAGAGGATGCGTCCTGTAACCCCTCCAAAACGCGTGAGTCAGCCTTACGCCCCTGCCCCGGCGCCGGCTGCAACCCAGCGTTCCGTAAGAGAACGGCGACTCTTCCACCCGCTCCAGGGTCACCAGCCGCAGGCAGCGCCAAACAAAAGGCGCAAATCCCTGGCCACCCCCTCCCCCGACTGTCCAAAAAATGGACAGTGCAGCGCGTTTGTACGGCTTGGTCCCGGCGACACCGTGGAGGGACCCCTGTGTGTATCCCATGGGGCCCGACCCCCATGGGATACACACCGGGGAATAGCAGGGTTCACATAGGCATCTCGCCGGTTCTTGCGGCGCAACCCAGGCCACATCTCAGATTCCCAACGGGACCAGCCTGCACTGATAGCCACAAATGCGGGCGATGCGCAGATTCAGAGTGCCAGGTCCTGGCAGGTTGTGCCTTCCCCCCGGAGGCGCGCGCGCTACAATGCGAGGTGAGGGCGGCCATCGAGGCGGCTCGTTTTGCCTTCCCCCCGGAGGCGCGCGCGCTACAATGGGCGGGTGCAGCGGTCGCGGAAATGGCCAGTTTTGCCTTCCCCCCGGAGGCGCGCGCGCTACAATCCAACAACTCACCCGCCTCCGTGCGGCGATGTTTTGCCTTCCCCCCGGAGGCGCGCGCGCTACAATGAGGCGCTGCGGCGGTTCCTGGAGCCGGTGGTTTTGCCTTCCCCCCGGAGGCGCGCGCGCTACAATAGCCGGGACCAGCACCCTCCTGCTCGCGCCGTTTTGCCTTCCCCCCGGAGGCGCGCGCGCTACAATGCCAAGGTGTTGTAACTGACACCCATGCCGGTTTTGCCTTCCCCCCGGAGGCGCGCGCGCTACAATAGCAGCTCGAACAGGCCCTCCTCGCCCAGCGTTTTGCCTTCCCCCCGGAGGCGCGCGCGCTACAATCCAGTTGGACGGCGGCCGGCTCGACGGGTTGTTTTGCCTTCCCCCCGGAGGCGCGCGCGCTACAATCGGGGAAAGACCGGGCCAACCCATCCCGGCGTTTTGCCTTCCCCCCGGAGGCGCGCGCGCTACAATCAAAGTGAAGTTCGATTTCGTCTTTGCCTTGTTTTGCCTTCCCCCCGGAGGCGCGCGCGCTACAATGTCCCGCGTCTTCCCTTCCCCCCATTTTTTGGACACCGTGTACTTGCGTCCGCTTCACGTTAGTTATTTTGATTTTCGAAGTCCACAGGTGATTGATACCCCAGAGCGCTGTGGAGCCTGCTCCGGTTGTAATCGCCT
>Ga0209507_1001381_pt1 | contig 19442 bp, 18 predicted proteins | sample AD_UKC028_MetaG_FD_184414 | JGI IMG/M metagenome (GOLD analysis project Ga0209507, IMG submission 184414) | Active sludge microbial communities of municipal wastewater-treating anaerobic digesters from USA - AD_UKC028_MetaG (SPAdes) (version 2) | ecosystem: Engineered > Bioreactor > Anaerobic >...
CGAATCAAGACATCTAAAATCTTACCGAGGAGCGGTACGTCAAGACATTTGATATCTTACCCGAGGAAGGACGGCAATCGGGGTAAGAAAAGATGTCGGGAGAACGAGCGGAGCAGGCGATGAAAGAGTGGCGCAAACAGTACCGCAAGGCGGATCGACAGGAGAAGGGAGAAATCCTCAATGAGGTATGCCGCGTGACGAAGTATCACCGGAAGTATGCCATGAGCGTGCTGAAGCAGGAAGGTGCCGGTGAGAAGCGGCGGCGTGGCAACACCTACGGGCACAATGTGATGATGGTGATCGAGTATGTATGGGAACGGACGGGCTATCCGTGGTCGGAACGACTGAAGGGGTTGCTGGAGCATTGGTTGCCGCACATACGGAAGTACTTGCCGTGGGTCACCGAGGATATCTTGGAAGGGGTACGCCGTATCAGCGCCCGGCAGATCGACCGGCGGCTCCGGGAAAAGAAGAAGGGACTCCGGCGACGATTGTACGGACATACCAAGCCGGGTTCGCTACTGCGGCACCAGATAGCGATACGGACCGATAACGGGGACATTGAGGAGCCGGGATATGCCGAGATAGACCTCGTGGCGCATTGCGGCATGAACAGTTCCGGCACCTTCTGCTATTCGCTGAATCTCACCGACATCCATACCGGTTGGTGCGCAACGCGCTCCATACTCGGAAAGGATGAGGTGACGGTCGGTCGCGCGCTCCACGATCTGCGCAAAGAACTCCCGTTCCCGTTAAAGGCCATCGACTCCGACAACGGCTCCGAATTCATCAACGGCCATCTGGTAAGGTATTGCAAGCACCATGAGATAGAATTCACCCGGAGCAGAGCCTACAAGAAGGATGACAACGCCCACATCGAGCAGAAGAACTGGACGCAGGTCCGTAGGGTGTTCGGATATGCCCGCTACGACTCCGTACCACAAGCCGCCCTCATGAACCAGATATACGCCGGTCCCCTACGCCTGATGACCAATCTCTTCCTCCCCAGCGTGAAACTCATCCGCAAAGAACGGCGCGGCAGCAAACTCTACCGGCGTTACGATGCCCCGCGGACGCCTCTCGACCGCCTCATTGCTCACTACGGAGAACACAACCTTCCCGAAAAGGTAAAAGAACTCGTGCTCCTGCGTGATCAGATCGATCCTTTCCTCCTTTCCCAAGAGATCGAAAAGAAACTCTCACGACTCGCCGCCTTAAACCGTTCTCCCAAAGTATTCGCGCCGATAGAAAACCCATCAGAAAGGAGAGACCCCCATGGGCCCGTTCGGTAAGATAGTAAATGGCGTGACGATCATTCCTTTGGTAAGGTTAGCAAATGTCTTGACAGGGTGCCTTTGCCCCGATCAGTTTGACTTTTGACGTTCTTTCCCGATAATACCCGCAGACTTTGGGAGGATCGAGTCTCATGCGTACTGCGAAAAAAGAGAATCGACGCGAACAGATATTGGCTTGTGCGGCGAAAGTGTTCGCGAAAAAGGGTTATCACGCAACAAGCATCAGCGATATCTGCAAGAAATCCGACGTGGCGCGCGGGACGATCTACCTGTACTTTGAGAACAAGCGCGATATATTCGACACCCTCATCAAGAATTTCACCGGCGCTATCATACAGGATATCACGATGTTCTCACCGCATGAGCCGTTGCAGACGCAGTTCAATCGCAACATGTGCAAGGTGGTTGAAAACATAACGCAGAATAAGGACCTGACCAAGATCATCGTGTCGGAGGCGGTGGGGCTCGATTCGGAATTCGATCACCAGCTTATTTTGTTCTATGCGCGTCTGGTGGAATACGTCGAAGGGGCGCTCACGATGCTTCAGAAGAATGGCGATCTGTCGGCCCACATTAATGTCCGACTTCTTTCTTATTCACTGTTGGGTACCTTGAAGGAGATCGCCTACCAGTGGGCCATCGACGGCGGCAATGTGCTGGACATGGATCCCCTCATCAAGGTGGCGAAGAATTTCAAAATACAAAATTATATCTCGTTTACCGGGGAGATGTCATGATGAAAAGATCGAGTTTCGAGAGTCTTTTGGCGACCGTATTGACCACGGAGCAAATACAAGCGCTCCGGGAGGAGATCGTGTCGGGCGCCCGCCGTCTGCACAAAATAGTCGACGATAATGAGCGGGCCCGGGTCCGGCGCGACGAGTTGTTGGCGCTGATGCAGCGTATTGATTCCTTCATTGAGAAAAAAGACTCGTCGCCCCTGTTTCTGCGCACAATGTACAGTGTTGCCAAGGATCAGGTGAAGAAAATGATCATGCCGATGATAGAGGAAATACTTTCCGAAACCGAAAGCGAGGGGCTCGACGCCGTACCGCCCGCCAAGAGCGTCGTCAAAACGGCCGAATCGCGTTCAGAAAAGCCTCGCTCGGCCGAAGAGAGCGGAGAGCGTCGTCCTGAAGGAGCATCACGCCGCCGCCGTCGTCCGCGTCGTCGTTCGGGTCCCAAAAAAGAGGGAGGGGCTCCGTCGGTCGCCGATGTCGAGACCGAATAACGTTCCCTTACCGGAGCTCTGAGATTTTTGCCATGCGTATCATTACGGTTCATCACCTCATAAAAGGTGGTCGCACACTTCTGATAGACCGCGTGCCGCTTCGTTCGCGCGCGGCGGTGCTGCTGACCAACTGCTCGGCGATATCGCCGCAGAAACGGGTCGGCATCACTATCACGACACCCGCCATCGCCGCTGAACTCGGTATCGTGCGCTACTTGCCGCTTGGCGGTCCCGTATCGGCGGGCCCTTTCGCGATAGAACCGGCGTGGATGGGGGCGCAGGCGGTCAATCCGCTTATCGACGGTCGCTACTACTATCTGTCGGTCCTGCCCGATATGCCCTACCGGGGCGGTGATGAGGCGATACTCCTTTTTCCCGCCTGCGACCGGCCGACGGCCGCCGCGGTCGGCGCCTTCAAAAGATTCGTCCGCGAGAGCCGATTCTCATCGGTCTTCGCATCGGGCGTCTATGCCGGAGAGTGGCGGCGGCTTTGTGCGTCCCAGTTCGCCGTAGAACTCAAAGAGGGGCCTGCGCAAGCCCTTATCACGTGGTAGTTCCATGAACAGCGTGGGCCGTATCGGTGCATTCCTCATAGGTTTCAGCCGGCGCGAGAGTACCGTACTTATCATCGCGGCGGTCGGTATCGGCATGTTCTCCGGGATGGCATACCTCCTCTTCAGCGGGTTGATCGAACTTCTGAGTCGCCTCCTGCTGGGGGTTGCCACCAGCGATGCAGTGAACGGTTTTCGCGCCCTTCCCTTGCCGTTGCGGATACTCCTGCCGTTGGCCGGTGTTTCGGCAGGCGGGTTCCTGATACGTTATTTTTCCAAGGAGAGCGCCGGGACCGGCGTGGGTCTGTTGCTCAAAACCATTCGTCTCAAGAACGGTATCCTGCCGCATCTGCTCGCGCCGTTCAAGCTGGTGACGGCGGCACTCTCTATCGCCTGTGGCGCGCCGCTCGGTCTTGAAGGGCCGGTCATCGTCATCAGTTCCTCCATCGGATCCTCGGTGGGACAGCTACTCAAAGTCGGCTATTCACGCATGAAGCTCCTGCTCGGTTGCGGATCGGCCGCCGGACTCGCCGTCGCCTTCAACGCCCCCATCGCCGGGACGATCTTCGCCGTCGAGACGGTCATGGGCAACTATGCCATCGGAACGCTCACGCCGGTGGTGGTGGCCGCCGCCACGGCGAGCTTCTTCGGCGCCTACTTCCTGCCGGGACATGAGGCGCTTCCGTTCAGCCGGATAGCGCAGATATACGGCGCCGATGCCGTCTCGTCGACCGCGATACATTCGGCTACCGAGATATTCCTCTATCTGGCGCTCGGTATCATCTGCGCCCTCATGGGAGTGGCGCTCATAAAAGCGACGGCGGCCGTGACCGACCGGCTGGAGCCGATTAAGAAACGAATCCCCGAATATCTGCATGCGCCGCTCATATTGTTGCCGTTTGCCTTGGTCGTGCCGTTCGTTCCTTCGTTGTTCGGTCTGGGCAAGGATGTCATTGTCGACGGTTTTGCGTGGGGACCGTGGGTGCTTGTCGGGATTGCGCTCCTGAAACTTGTGTTCCTGCCGATCGCCTTCTCGAGCGGAGCTTCGGGCGGCATTTTCTTTCCCATCCTGTTCGTCGGATTCATCTTCGGACTCGGGTTCGGAAAACTCATGCCGCTCATCTTTTTCGATCTTCCCGTCGGGAGCGCCTACTCCTTCGCCGCGGTCGGCACCGGGGCTCTTCTCGGCGCGGCGACCCAAGAGCCGATAACCAGTTTTCTGCTCGTCTTTGAGATCACCCGCGATTACACCATACTTCCCGCGCTGATGCTGGCGACGGTGGTCAGCGTTTTCATATCGCGATCGCTCTCCTCCGTTTCGATATACAACTACCAGTTGGTCCGCGAGGGGATCATGACCGATGCCGGCGAGGAGACCTCTCTGATGCACGAGACCAAGGTCGAGGTCTGCTACAAAAAGGACTGTGTGCGTGCGGCGCCCCATGAACCGCTCAGCGCGGTGGTCGACCGGATGCGCGAAATGGAGCGGTTCGAGGCATATGTCGTGGATGCCGACGGCCGCTATCTGGGCGCCATCAACGCGGTGCTCACCAGTTCGCGCGAGGTACAGTACGGCCTCATCAGCCCTGTGGTGGTCGCCAATGATCTCATCAATACGGCGTTCCCCACGGTGCGTCCCGGCGACAGTATCGCGCAGGCGATGCGCAAGACCGCCGAATACGACGTCATCGAGATACCGGTGGTGAGCGACGACGGGAAACTGCTGGGCTGTATCCACGAACACGACATCATCGCCTTTTACGAACGGGAGATCCTCTCCAAGGCGCATCTGGTCAAAATGGTGGGCCAGCATGAGGAACAGCACCAGCATCAGATACGCTTGGCCGGCGATTTCGTCATCGAGACCATTACGGCGCAGGGAGAATTGGTCGGCCGCAATCTCATAGAACTGAAACTGCGTCAGCGGTTCGGCGTGCAGGTGCTCGCGGTCCGCGAAAAAGGGAGCGAACGCGGCATCATAGAGCCCGAACGGTTGCTGGCGGCGGGCGATACGCTCATCGTGGCCGGTCGGCGCGAGGAGATGGCCGCTCTCCGAGCGGCGTTCAACGGCGAATAAGCGGCACTATGTTTGACAAACCGCACCGGAAATGATACGTTGGGCGGTGCTTTATTGTAGGTAACGCGCGAAGGCCGCATGACGATACCGGATTTTTCCTCCAGAGAAATAGAACTCAAAGAAAAAAAAGAGCCCTTTATCGGGGTCACCATTAGTGAGCGCTACCTGATAACGAGCATGATCGGCTCAGGGGGGATGGGGAACGTCTATCTCGCCGAGCATGTACTGCTCAAGAAGAAGGTCGCTGTCAAGATACTTCATTTCGAGCTTTCCAAGAACAAAGACACCCTCGAGCGGTTCAAACGCGAGGCGATAGCGGCAAGCAACATAGGCCAGTCGAACATCGTCGATGTCACCGATTTCGGTTATACCGAACAGGGGAACGCCTTCTTCGTGATGGAATATGTCGAAGGCGAATCGCTGGCCGAGATCATCAAGAAGCGCGCCCCGCTTCCCCTGCATCATGTCATCGCCATATCGGCGCAGGTGGCGCTCGCGCTTTACAATGCTCACGGCAAGGGGATCGTTCACCGCGATATGAAGCCGGAGAACATTCTCATCACGTCGAAGGATGAGATATCTCCTTTTGTCAAGATCGTGGATTTTGGCATCTCGAAGATCATCGGAACCAACGTGACCTCGCGCAAGGAGCGGACGCTCACCAAGACCGGCGCGATCTTCGGAACCCCCGAGTATATGTCCCCGGAGCAGGCAGGCGGCCAACAGATTGATACGCGGACCGACATCTATTCGCTGGGCGTCATGATGTACGAGATGCTGACCGGCAAACTGCCATTCACCGACCAGAATTACATGAAGGTGCTTCACAAGCATCAGTACGAAATACCCGATCTCCCTTCTTCGAAAGAACAGACGGTCCCTGCCGAGATGGATGCCATCGTGATGCGTTGTCTCGAGAAAAACGCGGCGAATCGTTATCCTACGATGCTCGATCTCATCGCCGATCTCAAACGGGTTTACACGCAATATGGGCTCGAAAAACGGATAAATCTGGCGTTTCTTCTCAATTCGACCGTCATCTCGCGCACCGAGGGCGATGATCCGTCGCCGACCGCCAAGGAGACACCATCGGAACGCGACATGCTCCTGATGCTCAATCAGGGAACGATGGCGGGCCGTCACCGCGAACGGACCGATACGGTCGCCTCGGTAAAGAAGAAGTCGACCTTCATCACCGTGGTCGTCATATTGGTGCTCTTGTTGGTTGCGACGGTGCTTATCTACCGTACAGTTACTAAGAAAACGGACATCCTTGTGGCGGAGCGGTCACAGGGAGAGGACCCAAAGACGAATCCGCCGAAGGAGGAAGGAAAGGTCAAGCAGAAGGAACTGGAACGCAAACAGTCCCCGAAGGAGCAGGAGCCGAAGACCTACAGCGGCAAAAAACCGGTTGGCGGCAAAAAGACCATCCTGCTTACCGTCAATGCCAATGTCGACGGAGTAACGGTCGTCAACAACGAGACCGGTAAGGTGCTCTGCGTTACGCCCTGCAAGACCCGTCTGCCCAAGAATGAGGGGGCGGTTATGGTGCTCGGCTTCCAAAAGGACGATTTCAACATACGGCCTATGGCCATAGCGCTCGACCGCGACATGACGGTCAACGTAGATCTCAAACAACTTCAGTAATTGCGGGAGGTGACCATGTCCAAAAAGATATTCGTCCTCGATACGAATGTCATCCTCTCCGATCCCAAGGCGATCTTCAACTTTGAGGAGAACGACATCGTCATTCCGCTGGTGGTCGTCGAGGAACTCGACAAATTCAAGAAGGACATGAATCAGATCGGCCTTGCGGCACGTTCGTTCGCCCGCTATATCGACAGCATTCGTAAACGCGGCAGTCTGCTGGCGGGCGTGCAACTCAAAGAAGGGGGGTCGATACGGATAGACCTTGCGTCGAAGGTCGATCTGCCGGCGCTCGATCTAGGCGGATCCTACGCCGACAACATCATTCTCTCGAGCGCCTACCGCGTTACCAAGGAGAATCCGAACGTGCCGGTGGTGCTGGTCAGTAAGGATATCAACATGCGCATCAAGGCCGATGCGCTCGGCATTCAAGCCGAAACCTACAAGAATGAAACGATCAATTTTACCAGCCTTCATAAGGGATTTGAGTCGCTCGAGGTGCCGGGCGAGGTGATCGACCGCATTTATCAACAGAAAAAACTGCCGCTCGACGACGCGCTTGCCGCACCCTTCCAGAAAGGCTTTGCGAACCAGTTCTTCATGCTCAAGGACGCTGCCAACGAACAGCATCAGGCGATCGTTCGCATCGACCCGTTCGACAAGGCGCTCGTTCCGCTCAAACAATACAAATCGGTCTGGGGCATTTCGGCCCGCAATATGGGGCAGAAGATGGCGCTCGATCTGCTATTGGACGATCGTGTGAAGCTGGTGTCGCTCATCGGCATCGCCGGCACCGGGAAGACGCTGCTGGCCATCGCGGCGGGGCTGGTAAAATGCCTTGACGAAGGGGTCTATACTCGAATGCTTGTCGCCCGTCCGATCTATCCGATGGGCCGTGATATCGGCTACCTGCCCGGCACGGTTAATGAAAAACTCAAACCGTGGATGCAGCCGGTCTTCGACAACCTCGAATACCTGTTGGCCGGCTACGATTCGACCAACTTCGGCAAGATGAACGATCTGCTGAACTCGGGTGTTATCGAGGTCGAGGCGCTTACGTACATCCGTGGTCGCAGCATCCCCGAACAGTTCATCATCGTCGATGAGGCGCAGAATCTGACGCCGCACGAGGTGAAGACCATCGTGTCGCGTGTCGGCGAGAACACCAAGATAGTCCTGACCGGCGACCCGTTCCAGATAGACAACCCCTACATGAACGAATCGAATAACGGTCTTTCCTACATCGTCGACAAGTTCAAGGAATTCCATCTGGCGGGCCACATCATACTCGAAAAGGGCGAGCGTTCGGCGCTTGCGAACGCGGCGGCGGAGCTGCTGTAAGAAACGATGCTTATCGCCCTCATCTCGGACATACACGGCAACCTTCCGGCGCTTGAGGCGGTCATCCGCCGTATCGCCGGAATCAAGCCCGACCGGCTCTATTTCCTCGGCGATGCGGTGGGGTATGGGCCGTGGCCGGCCGAATCGGTCGAGATCCTGCGCCGTAACGTACATGGTGGAGTGCTCGGCAATCATGATGCCGGCGCGGCGCGTAAGGTCGACGTGTCGAGCTATTATGATGCTATCCGTTATGTCATCGAATGGTCGCGCGATCAACTGAACGAAGAACAGAAGAAGTTCCTCGGTGACCTGAAATACATTTACAACGATGATACGGGGCTCATCCTCTGTTCGCACGGATCGCCGCGGATGCCCGAACGGTTCGATTATCTTTACAGCAAGGAAACGGTCGAACGGCTGTATGAGGTGGAACCCTTTTTGCGACGCATCACTTTTGTTGCTCATTCTCATTTCTTCAACTACTTCGTTCTGACCGGGAATGGCCGTTCAGTGGAACTGGATCTTGCATCGGGGCGCATCGACATCGACTTTCCTTATCCGTCGGTTTGCGTCATCGGGTCGGTCGGCCAGCCGCGTGATGGCGACAAGCGTGCCGGATTCGTCACCTTCGACACCGAGAAGATGTCGGTCCATTTCCACCGCGTCGAGTACGATGTGGAAAAAACGGTGAACCAGATACGCAAACTGAAACTGCCGCGCAGTTTCGCCGATCGTCTGCTAGAAGGACATTAGCATGTATTGGCATATCTTCGACGGACCGCAACAGTACGGTGAAATGCTAACGTTGCAAGAACGGTTCCGTGACCGTGTGCTAGCCGGTGAGTTGGACGAGGGGATCGTGCTGTTCCTCGAGCATGCGCCGGTCTATACCCTCGGGATCCGCGGCGTTGAGAAACATATCCTCATGCCCGAAGCGGAACGGGAGCGGCGCGGTATCGCCCTGTACCGTACCCGGCGCGGTGGCGATGTGACCTACCACGGTCCCGGCCAGCTGGTGATCTATCCGATACTCGATCTGCGTCGTTGTCATTTCGGTTCGGTGAAGGAATTCGTCGTGTGGTGGGGGAGCGGTATGGCGGCGGTGTTGGAACAACGGTACGGCATCGCGGCCCGGTGGAACGAGAAAAAGACCGGGGTGTGGGTCGGCCGCAACAAGATAGCGGCGGTCGGTCTCCACGTGAAAAAGGGGGTCTCAGCGCATGGCTTTGCGCTCAACTGTGATCCCGATCTGACTCATTTCACCGGCATAATCCCCTGCGGCATCACCGACGGCGGAGTGACCTCGATACGCCGCGAACGAGGAGCGTCGCCGCGACCGGCGGAGCTGGCGCATGAGTTGGTCGCTATGCTGGCGGAACGATTTGGTACCGACAACTTGAGGGAGTATCCGATATCATGATCGCACGCATCGCTTTCTGTCTCTGCACGGCGTTCATCATCGCCTGTGCTTCGTCGGGCGGCGACACGGTGAAAGGTCCGGCGCAGGACTATCGCGACTCGGCCCGGCTCTATATGCCGCTCGCGGTGGGGAATCAATGGACCTACACGCTTGATTATCTTGGTCAGGCGGGAGAAATGACCATAGAGATCGTTCGACAGGAGGGGGAGTGGTTCGTGGATAATCACGGCACCTCGCTGACCGTCGATCGGCGCGGGGTACGGGATCGCGACCGCTATCTTGTCACCTTTCCGTTGTTGGAGAAACGTTCGTGGGTCGCTTTTATTTCCCCGACCCAGCAAGAGACCCGTACGATACTCTCGGTCGACACGCCGGTCCAGACCCCTGCCGGAAACTTCGAGGGAGCGGTCGCGATAGAGGCTACAACCTCTGCGGGTAAGGATTTGCTGCTGAAGTCGGTCCATTATATTGTTCCCAAGATCGGCATTGTAAAGATAGAGACCTTCATCGTGGATGCCCGTGACGGTACGACCAAGCGGCAAACGCAAACGCTTTTAAAAAGTTGGCAGATAAAAAACGAGGAGAAAAGTTGACATTGTTATGGATAATTGTTACATAATTAGCATGAAATGTTATTCTAATTAAGTATAGTTATGTAGCCTTGCGGAGGCAGCGATGAAAAACCTGCTGATTTCGTTCGTGATAGTTTTTGCCGTGGTACTCGCGGCGCAGGAGTCGCCGGGGAACGCCGAAGAGGTGCCGGTGCCCCCCTTCATCGATCTGAACAAGGCCGATTTCACGCAGGCGCCCGATGAGCATGAGGTGGGCGCGGGTGACACACTGTGGGACCTTTCGGAGAAATACCTGAAGAGTCCGTGGTATTGGCCGAAGATATGGTCGATCAACCCACAGGTCAAGAACCCGCATCTCATCTATCCCGGAGATAAGATATACTTCAAGGGCACTGGAGAGATCATGATGCCGCCGACTGAGGAGGGTGGTCTTTCAGTGGGTGAGGGGAGTGAGACCTCTGAAGATCAAGAGACCGACGAAACGGCGCGTACCGGTAAAACACTCGATGATAAACCGGAGAACTATAAAGACTATGTGAAGCTCGGCGGCAAGTATCGTATCGACCGGTTCAGTCAGGTGAATGACACCCTGCTCGATGTTCCCCACCGCGGATTCATATCTGATGAGGGTATCAAAACGGCTGGTAAGATCATGGCGGCCTTCGAGCAGAAAGAGCTTCTGGCCACCGAGGACAACTGTTATGTTCAGTTCGATGGCAAGAAACTGGCGGTGGGTGATTATCTGGAATTCTTCCGCATCGAGGAAAAGATAAAACATCCGGCGACCAATGATGTGGTCGGTAACCGCATCGAGATAACGGGCAAGGGAAAGATCGTCGATGTCAATCAGGCGGGCATCGCAACGGTCAAGATCGTCAAGGCATATACGTCGGTCGAGCGTGGCGACAGCGTTCGTGAATTCCAAGAATATAAAACCAATATCCCGTTGGTAGCTCTGTCAAGCAAGATAGAGGTGATGATCCTCACCGGATACGATCCGGTCATTTATTTCGGCGACAACTATTTGATCTACCTCGATAAGGGCCTCAAAGAAGGGTTGCGTGAAGGCAATATGCTTACGGTGCATCGGCGGCAGGACGGCTTGAATACGCTCGAGAAAGAGGATGTGCTGAAACTTCCGCTCGAACCGGTCGGCGAGATCGTTATCGTCAGAACCGAACCCCACACCTCGGTCGCCATTATAACCAAAAGTGTGCTCGGACTCGAGCGCGGTGATGTAGCAACGGCGACCACTCTTGACTGATCGTTTCTTCATTTTTCTGACCACGGCCCTTATCGGTTCCGTGGCAATAGGGTATGTTTTCCTTAACGAGCTTTTCATAGAGGGATATCGAGCGTCGCCCATGGCACAGGATGCTGTTTGGGCGAACGACATGGCAAAGGATATCGAGGCGATTCAGGACATCACATACGGAATATATCCTGCCGATGCGATCAAGATGCAGCCTGCGGTATCGCGGATCGCGGAGCGATACGCGCGCCATCTGACCGAGGTATCCGATCGGCTCGATCCGCTCCTGAAAGTACGACTGACGACCTACAGCGAGCGATCATGGTCGGCGTTGGATCGCTGGGGATCAGAGACCGGGTTGGGCGAGGCCGAAATCTCGCAACTTCGTAGCGATCTCAAGGTGCTCAGAAAGATACTGGTGCTGGCGGGCAAACGGCTGGAAAAGGAGGCTCTTGCCGAACGGCGCGAAGGGCTGTTATTCAAAGCGCGGATGACGGCCGGGATGTTCGGCGCGGTCTTTTTGTTCGCTTTTGCCGGGATTGTTATGGCATGGCGAAGTAAACGACGATTGATCTCGGTCGCCAAACGGATCGGTCTTCCTGCGGCGGGCGCGTCGGAACTCATGACCCACGCGGAACGGATCGGTGATGAACGGGTCTCGGCCGAGAGCGCCGATCGCAAGGAGTTGACCCGGGAACGGACGATACTCAAACGGTACCGCGATATCCTCGATTCTCTGCAGGCGGGTATCGTCGCCGCCGACGCCGCGTCGGAGCGGGTGCTGTTCGTCAACACCGTTTTCCATGAATGGTTCGGCACCGGACCGGAGTTCATCGGGGAACCGCTGAAGGCGGTCATCGCGAAGAGCGGCGTCGACATCGCCCTGCCGGGGAAACTGCCGCACGCCGGGAAAACCTACTGGCGCGATGTGACGGCGGTCGCCGGGACGGTGCTGTATGTCGTGCGCGACATCAGCGAACAGGAACGGCTCGCCAGCCGTCTGCTCAATTCGGAGCGGCTCATTTCGATCGGCGAGATGGCCTCGAAGGTTACCCACGAGATACGCAACCCGCTCTCGACGGTGAAACTCAACGCCGAATATATCGCCGACAACGCGAAGAAGATGACCCCCGACGAACTGGCCGCCTCGATAGCGCTCATCGTCAAGGAAGTAATACGGCTCGAGGAGATCACCGACCGCTACATGGGAATGGTGCGTTACCGGGCTGAGGATGAGCCGGCGCAGAAGACGCTCTTGCCCGAGGCCTTGAACGATCTGCTCAAATTCCACGAGGGCGAGTTCCGCAAACGGAGCATTACGCTGGATGTAGCGATGGTCCCCGATGTTGAACTGACCATCGCGCTCAATTCGTTCCGCGAGGTGATGCTCAATCTCCTCAAGAACGCATGGGAGGAATTGGGCGACGGCGGCCGCATCGCCGTGTCGGGAGCTATCGACGACCGCGTGATATGCCTGCGGATCGACGACAGCGGACGCGGCGTTCCGGCGGCGGAGCGCGAAAAGATATTCCGCAACTTCTACACCACCAAGCCGGGCGGCACCGGCATCGGGCTTTCCCATTCGCTGAAACTGGTCACCGAGGCGGGCGGCACCATCGCCGTGGAGGATTCGCCGCTGGGCGGCGCGCGTTTTATCGTTACGATACCGCGGGTGGTCGCGACCTGATCTTTACGGATAGATATTTATCTGGTTCGATATCCAGCGATCGTCGAAGAGCACCTCAAGCGTGAAGTCGAAGTGTTCCATGTCGTTGTAGGCCCAGACATGCTCGAACGGTGCCTGAAAGCCGATCTCGGCCGCCTTCATCACCTTGTTGGGCCGTCCGGCGATGGCCTCTATCTGTTCGCGCGTCATCCCCATGCCGAGGTTGAAGACCTTCTCGGCGTGCTTGGTGAGGAAGCGTATCTCGACGATGAGTCCGTTGCGGACGAAGAAGAGGATGTCGCGGTCGGTGTAGTCGAAGACCACATAGTCGTCGTTGGCGTTCTGGCCGCGCTTGGGGTAGACGGTCATCGTACCGTAGCCCATGTGCTTGAGGATGTAGTTCACCCGCTTGCCGAGGTATTCGCCCCAGTTGAAGATGATGCCGTGCGGCACCACGATCTCGTCGCTTTTCTGCGCCATGTCGTCACTCCTATGATCTGCCGTTCGTGAATTTATTTCTCAGTTTGGTCGCGAGCCACTGCGCCTGCACATCCTTCATGAGGAAGAGCGCCGTGAAGAAAAGGAGCCCGAAGATCGCCGTCACGATTGAGAGCGGCACGCCATAGGCGACTATCCGCCAGCCGTTCCCGGCGAACAGGCCATAGATATACGGTTTCAGGAAATAGAGCGGCACAGCGATGAGCGCCGACACCGCGAGGATGCGGACCATGTAGCCCACCGCGCGGAGCGTCATCGGCCCGAAGGCGTCGCGCTTCTTTCCGATGAGCGGCAGGACGAGAAAAAGGGTGTTGACCAGCGCGGCGAGCGTCGCGGCGATGGCGATGCCCGGACCTTTGAACGGGCCGACCAGCGCCAGACACAGCGCGATGTTGGCGCCGAACGACCACATCCCGGCCCAAGTGGGCGACTTGGTATCCTCCTGCGCGTAGAAAGCCGGGGCCAGCACCCGGTTGAGGGCGATGAAGTAGAGCCCCGCGATATGGCCGAGGAATATCGCGGCGGTGAGCGTCACCGAATCGTCGCCGAAAGCGCGCGCTTTGAAGATAAGGGTGATGATCTCGCGCGAATTCATGACCGCAAGGAGCGTCGCCGGGATGGTCACCAGCGCGATGGCGTTCACGCTGAAGAGCAGATGGCCGGTGAATTTCTCCCATTCGTTCCGCTTTGCGTTCTCCGACAGTTCGGTCAGCACCACCGTGCCGATAGAGACGGCGAAGACGCCGAGCAGTAGTTCGAGGAGCCGGTTACTGAACTGGAGCGAACTCACCACGCCGGTCCCGGCGGTGCTCGCGATGACCGACGAGGCGAGGACATTGACCTCGTAGGCCGCCATCCCGATGACGGTGGGGCCGACAAGGAAGAATATCTTGCGGACGCCGGGGTCGCGGAACGCCGCGGCGAGCGGCCGGAAAGAGAAGCGGAACCCCGCCTTGAGCACGAAGGGAAATTGGAGCAGCGCCTGTAGAGAGCCGCCGACGATGACGCCGACGGTCATGGCGCGCGCCGGGTTGTCCATGTAGGGCGACAGGAGGACGGTCGAGGCGATGATACAGCCGTTGAAGACCATCGGCACCGCGCCGGCGGGGCCGAAGATGTTGACGCTGTTGAGGATGCCCTGAAAGAAGGCGGCGATCGATATGAAGGCGAGATAGGGGAACATGATCCGGGTGAGGAACGCCGTTTCGCGCTGGATGTCGGGCGTCAGATCGGCATAAAAGGTGTCGATGATGCCGCCGGTGAAGAGGATGCCCAGCGTGACCGCCGTGACCACGAGGAAGGTGATCACCGTCAGGAACGCCGAAAGAAAGAGCCGTATCTTCTCTTTATTGTCCTCGATGAGGTAGCCCTTGAAGGTGGGGACGAAGGCGACCGCGATGCTTCCTTCGGCGAAGAGCTTGCGCATCAGATTGGGGAGCAGGAACGCGATGGTGAAGGCGTCGGAGAAGGCGGTGGTGCCGAGGTAGGCGGCCCGCACGATCTCGCGGATGAGCCCCATGACGCGGCTTCCGGCGGTGAGGAAGACCAACTTCAGACTATGGCGGACGATGCTTTTGGTGTTCACTGTACCTTCATGAGCGTCGGATCGACGACATCTTTTTCCTCGACGGTGGTGGTCGGTTCGGTCCCGGCGACGAAGTGCATCATGCGTCCCGTTTCGCTCACCAAGCCCGTTTTGCGGTCTATCTGCACCGACACGATGCCGGGCGGCCGCCGGAAATCGGTCTTCGGGAAATTGGCGAGATAACGGCCCATGAAGTCTATCCAGATCGGGAGCGCCGCCTTGGAGCCCGATTCGCTGGGGCCCAGCGTGATGCCATGCTGATCGTTGCCCAGCCACACCCCGGCGATGAATTCGGGCGAGAAGCCGATGAACCACGCATCGAAGCTGTCGTTGGTGGTGCCGGTCTTGCCGCCGATATTGCGGCCGAGGACCGCCGCCTGCGCGCCAGTGCCGAAGATGGTCACATCCTGCAGTATCCGCGTCATGATGTAGGCGGACTGCGGCGACATGTTCTGCTCCTCGGGGCGTTTGGCGAAGAAGAGCATCCGCTCTATCTTCTCGGCGGCCGACAGGTAGGGATCGTAGAAGACGGTATTGTTCTCAAGGAGCGCGCCGTTACGGTCGACAACCTTGCGGATGTAGGTCGTATGCGGTTTCTTGCCCTGATTCGGGAAGTGCGAATAGGCGTCGGTGAGTTCGTCGAGCGTCAGGCACGAGGCGCCGAGCACCGTGCCGAACTCGGGTCGCAGGACGCTTTTGATTCCCAGTTTTTTGGCAAAGTCGAGCCCGTAGGGGATGCCGATATCCATGAACATCCTGACCGCCGGCGCGTTCATCGACTGAACGATCGCCTCCCACAGCGTCACCTCGCCCTTGAAGGTTTCGTCGTGGTTCTCCGGTTTGAAGTTCATGTCGGTGACGGCGACCGGTGCATCGAGCAGCATCGTGGCGGGAGTGAATTTAAGTTTTTTCTCTTCGTCTTTCTGTTCCAGCGCCCCGGCGTAGAAGACCGGCTTCATCGCCGAACCGGGTTGGCGGCATGCCTGCGAGGTACGGTCGAATTCGCTTTGTTCAAAATCGTAACCGCCCATCACGGCGCGGATGTAGCCGGAATAAGGGTCCTTCACTATGGCGGCGCCTTGCGGCACCGGTATCTGTTCGAGCGCAAAGAAGAAATCGGTCGGGAGCGGCTTGTCGAAGCGGCGGTGGTCGAAGTCATCGCTTGCTCCATCGGTGTCGGTGGGCCGCACGATGATGATGTCGCCCGGCTTCAAAACTTGAGCGGTCGAGGTGATCGCGGCCCAGCCGCCGAGGGGGTTGTAGGGGCGTGCCCACTGCAAGTGCTTGAGGTAGAGCGGTTTCTTCACCTCGCCGACCTGTATGAGCGCCTTGTCCTTCTCGGCCGAGAGCACCACCCCCTGATAGATGACGCCGCGCACCATCGTTTCGGGCAGTATCTCGCCGAAGAATTTGCGATGTTTTGCCAGATAGCGATCAAGTTCCTTTTTGAGGTCGATGCGATAGAGCGGGCCGGTGTAGCCCTGTCGCCGCGCGAGAGCCCGCAGGCCGGTGTAGACCGCCTCGTCCATCATTTGCGAGGCGCGGACATCCACGGTGGTCGACACGACCAGCCCTTGCTGATACAACTGATCGTTGCCGTAGGTCGTCTGCAGATGACGGCGCACCTTTTCGCTGAAGTAGGGCGCCTTGTCGAGGAAATAGTCCTTCATCGGGGTGACGAACATCGGCGTCGCATGAGCCTCGTCGTACTGTTCCTTGGTGATGTATTTCTCGGCGAACATGCGGCCCAGCACATAGTCGCGCCGTTTCTTGGCCTTTTCGGGATTGTTCTTAGGCGACGCCTCGGAAGGATATTTCGGCAGGCCAGCGAGCGTCGCCATCTCGGCCAGATCGAGTTCCCACACGTGCTTCGAGAAATAGGTGAGCGCCGCCGACTCGACGCCGTAGGCGCCGCTGCCGAGGAATATCTCGTTGAGGTAGAGGTAAAGTATCTCCTCCTTGGTGAGCGCCCGCTCCAACTCCATTGCGAGCAGCATGTCCTTGAGTTTTCGGGTCATCGTCCGCTCGCTACCGACGAACGCCTTGGCGAGTTGCTGGGTGATGGTCGAGCCGCCCTGTTTGACGCCGGTGAATGCGTACTTGAGCGCGGCGCGCATCATCGCGACCGGATCGACCCCGCTGTGCTTGAAGAATTCGCCGTCTTCGCCGGCGACAAAGGCGAGCGACAGGAGCCGCGGGATCTTATCGTAGGGGACGATATTGCGTCGATTGTCCTGATAGAACTCGGCGACGAGCTGACCGTCATACGAATAGATTTTGGTTCCCTGCACCGGCTTGTAATCGGCGATGGTCTCTATCCGAGGGATCTGGCCTTTTAGGTAGCGGTAGCCGGCGAACAGGCCGACGATTCCGACTATGAACAGGGCGGCGAGGGTCCACAGGATGATCTTAGCGGGTTTCTTTTCCGTGAGGTATCTGTAGCGTTTCATCGCGTTTCTCCGAAAAGTTCACGGAACGCCGCCGCATAGCAGGGGCGTTTGAAATCGACCGCCAGCGCCAGCACCGCCGCCGGTTCTTCCCAGCGAAATGCGCGGAACTCATCGTTGGGTCGCAAGGTCGCCGTCGGCGCCGTCAGCCGGAACAGAAAATAGGTCTGCTCCTGCCCCGCAAAGCCGCGCGCGACGACCGCGCCGTTGGGTAGCCGATAGGAAAAAGGCCCCGATTTCCCCGCGAGCGTGACTTCGGCGGGGGTCAGCCCCGTCTCCTCGGCCAGTTCCCGCCACGCCGCCGTCTCGGCCTCTTCTCCGGTATCGATGCCGCCTTGAGGTAATTGCCAAGCGCCCGCAATATCGGTCCGTTCGCCGATGAGAATCTTTCCGGCGCCGTCGATGACGATCAGCGCCACATTGGGCCGCAGGTTCATGCGGACCTCTCGACGATGGCGCACGATTTTTCCGATTCCCACACCATCACCCGCTCCACCGAACAGGCGGGATCGCGTCCCGCCAGCTCGCGTTCCGCCTCGGTGAAAAGGTGGCGCGCGATATGTTCCGCGGTCGGATTTTCCTCGGTGAAAGGGGCGACCTCATTGATATCGTGGTGGTCGAGCCGGTCTAGTACTCGTAAAAGGATGGCGTCAAGATCCTTAAAATCGATGACGAAACCGTTCGGATCGAGTTCCGACCGTGAAACATACAGGCGAACCCGCCAATTATGGCCATGAACCTTCTCGCACTTACCGCGGTAGTTGCGGAGATGGTGCGCCGCGGAAAAGGTCGATTCGCGATACACAAGAAATCTCATTCATTCCTCCGATCGGCGCCGAACCGATCTTGCTATGGCGGGCCACTCTAGCACAAATGGCGAGTTGTTTCAACTTTCATGTGTTTCTCCCGGCGGCGGACAAAAAAACTTGAATTTTCGATTCTGTTCCCATAAGGTGTGGCGACAGTTGCACTCTTTGGAACATATGAGATGGAGGTTCAGTGATGATTCGTAGGTCAGTGAAGACGGTGTTCATCGTCCTGTCGCTTTTGATCCCGTTCGCCCTGTGCGCCGCTGATGATTTCGGCGATGAGTTTGGCGGCGGTGAGGAGCAGAAAAAAGTAGAAGAGGAGCCGTTCGACGCCGAAAAATCGGCGGCCGACAAGGAAGATGCCGATAAAAAGGCTCACGATCAGGCGATAAAAGATCTGCTGGGCGATACCCCCTCGGAAGAGCCTGCTAAGGAGGAAGAGGAAGAGGTCGCTCCCGCCAAGAAAGCGGAAGAAGAGGACGATATGGAAGAAGAGGGAGAGGAAGAGGCGCCGAAACCGAAGAAAAAAGAATCGGTGGACGATATCCTCGGCACCAAGAAGAAAGAAGAGAAAAAGGTTGCAAAGCCTGCCGCGCAGGGCCTTAAGCCGGTCGCTATGGTGAAGGGCGCCTTCAACTTCGGCAGTTACGCGAAGGATTTCGGCCAAGGCCTGATGTATGGTTCGGTCGACGAAGGCATCCTCGGCGCCGAATTTCTCGGCGAGGCGGTCTTTGCCAAGGCGACGATCAACGTCCGTACGCAGAACCCGCTCCTTTTCAGCGCTCCCAAGCCCACCGATTGGGGAACGACACACCCGGGCAAGGCCTATGACGGCTCCGGGGCGGTGCAGTACAATCCGCTCATGGACGATAACTACATCGTCAACAGCATAGTGCAGGGCCTGCCCTACGAAGTGTACGGCGGCATGAAATTGTTCGAGATGTTGACGATCCGCGCCGGCAAGATGATCCCCTCCTATGGTATCCTTGACAAATACCAGCACCTTGGTGTTGCGGTCGGTACTCCACTGGGCACTCGTCCGCTTCTCGCG
>Ga0209507_1001384_pt1 | contig 19429 bp, 23 predicted proteins | sample AD_UKC028_MetaG_FD_184414 | JGI IMG/M metagenome (GOLD analysis project Ga0209507, IMG submission 184414) | Active sludge microbial communities of municipal wastewater-treating anaerobic digesters from USA - AD_UKC028_MetaG (SPAdes) (version 2) | ecosystem: Engineered > Bioreactor > Anaerobic >...
CCAGGAGATCGCGGATGCCGAACGGCCGTGACGTCTACGAGGCCGCCTACCGGGCGGGCTGGCGGCCGGAGCCGCGACTGACGGTCAGCGAATGGGCCGACGAGCACCGCGTGCTGGGCAATCGCTCTGGCCACGCGGCGGTGCACTGGCACACCGACACGACGCCGTACCTGCGCGAGATCATGGACGCCCTGGGACCGCGTTCGCCAGCGCGGCGGGTCGTCTTCATGAAGGGCTCCCAGCTGGGCGGCACCGAGGCCGGCAACAACTGGCTCGGGTTCGCGATGCACCACGCACCCGGTCCGATCCTGGTCCTGCGCCCGACAGTGGACGAGGCCCGGCGGTTCAGCCGGCAGCGCCTCGACCCCATGATCGCCACCACCCCAGTGCTGCACGACCTGGTCCGCGAGGCGCGGGCCCGCGACGGCGGCAACAGCCTTCTCATCAAGGAATTCCCTGGCGGGGTCCTGTTCCTGACCGGATCGAACTCCGCGACGGGCGTCAAGTCGATGCCGATCCGCTGGCTCTTCTGCGACGAGATCGACGAGTACCCGGGCGACGTCGATGGGCAGGGCGATCCGATTGCGCTCGCGGAGAAGCGCACCACCGGCCCCCTCTACTCGCGCCGCAAGGTCTTCCTCGTCTCGACGCCCACGATCAAGAGCATCTCTCGGATCGAACGTGAATTCCTGGCCTCGGACCAGCGCCGGTTCTTCGTCCCCTGTCCCGAATGCGGCCACTACGACTGGATGCGGTGGGAGAACATCCGCTGGCGCGACGACGACCCCAAGACCGCGACTCTGGCCTGCGTGAACTGCGGCGTCCTGATCGAGGAGCGGTTCAAGACCCAGATGTTCGCTGCCGGCCAGTGGCGGCCCACCGCCAAAGGCAATGGCGAGACGATCGGATTCCACCTCTCCAGCCTCTACTCGCCACTCGGCTGGCTGCCGTGGTCGGCGACCGTCGCCGAGTTCCTGGAATCGAAGGACAACCCACTCCGTCTGAAGAACTGGGTCAACAGCGTGCTGGGCGAGACCTGGGAGGAGCGCGGGGAGACTGTCGACCCCGACAGCCTTCTTACACGGGCGGAGCGGTACGAGGCCGAGGTACCGAACGGCGTGGGCGTGCTCGTGGCCGCGGTCGATGTGCAGGGCGACCGCCTCGAGTGCGCGGTGAAGGGATACGGCGCGGCCGAGGAGTCCTGGCTTGTCGCCTTCTCTCAGTTCCACGGCGACCCCGGGCGCGACCAGGTCTGGATGGACCTCGACCGCTTCCTACGGACGGAGTTCACGCACGAGAGCGGCCAGAAGGTCCCGATCTCCTGCGTTGCCGTCGACAGCGGCGGCCACCACTCCGAGCAGGTCTACCGCTTCTGCCGCGCGAGGATCGATCGGCGCGTATTCGCGGTCCGCGGTGGCTCCGAGCGCGGCAAGCCGCTGGTCGGCCGCCCGTCCGATCACAACCGCTACCGGGCGAAGCTGTTCACCCTCTGCGTCGACACCGGCAAGGAGATCGTCTACTCGCGCTTGCGGATCGGGTCGCCAGGACCTGGATGCTGCCATCTGCCGGAGTGGATCGACGCCGAGTACGTGGCGCAGCTGACCGCCGAGAAGGCCATCCGCAAGTGGATCAAGAACCGCGGCACGGTCCGCGAGTGGGTCAAGACCCGCGACCGCAACGAGGCGCTCGACCTCGAGGTCTACTGCCTGGCTGCCCTGTACATACTGGGCCCGGCGTTCGTGAAATCCCTGTCGGAGCGGGCCGCCGCCCTGGCCCACCGGCGGGAGATGCCGGCGGTGGCCGAACCGGAGCCATCAGCGCCAATGCCGCGGCGCCGGGGGTGGATCGATGGGTGGCGGGGGTAGCCCATGGTGGATTCCGGAGATCCAGTGGCCGGCAGGGGCGCCAGGATCTGGCCCCAAACTGCCAATCCTCGCTCCACTCGCAAGACGCTGCAAACAATGCATTTATCTGCTGTTTTGCCTTCCCATTCGGCCCAGAAAGCTCGTCACTGTGACTGCGGCGGGCATAGGGCCCGGCGCCCCAAAAGGAGAACTCCATGACGGTCAACGAGATGCTCGAACGCCTGCAGGAGGCGGTCAACGAAGGGTTCGGTCAGTGCGAGGTGCGCCTCGCCTTCCAGCCCAGCTGGCCGCTGCAATTCACCGTCGCCGGGATCGCCACGCCGGACGACGCGTCGCGCGCCCAAGGCGAACCCGACGAAGAACCGGATGACGCCGCCTCGGTGGTCTACGTCGTCGAGGGTGGCCACCCGGACGACGACTCCCCCTACGCACCCGCCTGGGCCTTCGCCGCGGCGCAGTGAGGAGGGCGGTTCCCATGACTACGAACCACCATCGACCTGCCCGACTGCGCTTCAGCGACGGGATGGAATTCGACCTCAGCGGCGACCTGCAGGTCGTCCAGCGCCGCGACGGCTGGTACGTGGTCGGCCGCGGCATGCTCATCCCCGTCGCCGATCGCGAAGAAGGCGACCGGGTGGTCGCGGAAATGAACAACCGAGGAGGTGACAACGATGCGCTACGGACCTGACGACAAGTTCTGGGTCGTCGTCGACCCGAAGCCCCACGCCACGCTCGACGATCTCGTGTTCGAGGCCTCGCTACGCGACCTCGAACTGCAATTCCGGGGCGGGCTGCAGATTGACGAGAATCCGACCCTGTTCACCGACCGGCAAGAGGCCCGCCTCGAAGCCTACGGACGTCTGACCGCCATGCGGGCCAGCCAGGCCATCCTGCGCGCCGGCCGCGACAACCCGAACACCCGCATTGACCGCGTCGAGATCTACGGCGCTGACGGGACGCTCGTGTTCGCAGCGGACATTCCGCAGGAGGTCGACTGACATGGCGAAGAACGCGGCGCCGCGATTCGGCCTGAAGGCCCACCAGGTGTTCTGGAACGATCGGGGCAGCATCGTCTGCGCCTGCTGCCACATCCCCTACCCCGGGACCGACACCTGGATCTGGGAGCGATGGGAAGAGATCACGCCCGCTGACATGGTGGAGATCGACCGCCAGGGCGGGCGCGTGGCGTGCGAGGGCTGCGGCAAGAAGCCCAGCCGGATCGTGCGTCTGGACCCGAGCGAGAGGAACTGACCGATGAGCAAGACCACCAAGAAGCCCACACGGGCCCGCAAGCCCGCGGCCGAAAAGTCGGCCGCCGAGACGAAGACCAAGGCCCAGAGCAAGGAACTCTGCGTGTTCGCCTTCCGGCTGACCGAGGCCGAGCGGGACGCGATCCACAAGGCGGCCGGGCCGGCGAAGGCCTCGAAGTTCGCGCGCAACTTGCTGGTGGCAGCGGCGACGAAGGACGAGGCGGCGGTCCGGGCGATCATGAAGGAGGTCCAGGTCGAAGCCTAGCTCGCTGGCACCCGCTCAGCACCGACGACCTCTCGGCTGGCCGAGGGGTCTGTCGGCTTCAGGCAAACCGATCGCATATTGTGGACCGAACGCATTGCATGGGATAGACTCCGGGACGCACATTCGCGCACGGATAACAGGTGGCGGCCGCGAATGCAATTCGAGAGAATGAGCTGGCCGAGACGCACCCGATGAGAGAGACCGTCTTTCGGTGGGCTTTCTCAGGGCCCTCAGTTGAACAGGGCGCGCTTGAATGCGCTGTCAGACGCCACTCGAGGCCGCGGGGGCTCGAATTACCAGACACGGCAGCGTGGAGCCGGCAATGCCCGTCACCAGACAAAAGAAGAGGACGGATAAGATGAGCCTGCCAGTTGTTCAACCGTCAGAGGCGCTCGCTCCAGGCCAGCCCGAGGCGATGCACTCCGCCCTGGCTATCTATACAGCCGGCTATGAGGGTCAAACCATAGAGTGCTTCTTGGAGAAGATGGTCCAGAACGGCATCCGTCTGCTCGTGGACGTCCGCCGGAATCCGATTTCCCGGAAGCCTGGCTTTTCGAAGCGCCAGCTCAGCGAATCGGCAGCAAGGTTTGGGATCAGCTACGAACATCTTCCCGATCTTGGGATCCCTAGCGATGAGAGACGTCACCTGGGAAGCCTGATGGATTATCAGAGGCTCTTCTCCAAGTACGAAAAGACCATCCTTCCGGCCGCCGAGGAGAGCATCGACCGGGTGGCTGCCCTGGTAAACGAGGCCCCCGCCGTTCTGGTCTGTTTCGAGGCCGACTGGCATCGGTGCCATCGGAGCCGACTCGCGAATGCTGTTGCCAGCAAGACCCGATTGGAGGTCATCCACCTATGACCGAGCCCGCAGCCGTGCGGCACGAAAAGATCCTCATCACAGTCAAGACATACCCTCTGCCGTCAACGACAGCATGTCGCGAGACGGTCTGCACTGCAGGTGTTCGAGAGGACGGTAGCTTCATCCGGCTCTACCCTGTCGACTATAGGTACCGACCCTATGCGGAGTGGTTTCCCAAGTACGCATGGGTCTCTGTTGATGTTGGAAAGCCGAAAAAGGGTGACCACAGACCGGAGAGTTTCGAGCCCGTAGGTGAATTCAAGCAAGTCGGGTTCATTGCTGCACAGGCTGGCGGCAACTGGATGGAGAGAAGGAGGTACGTGCTTGCGCAAGGTACTCAGACCATGTGCCGCCTGGAGCACCTAGATGATGAGGAGAAATCGCTCGGTATCGTTCGGCCGCTAGTCGTCGAAGATCTCATGGTTGAAGAGACTGATCGCGAGTGGAAACCCCAATGGCAGAAACTTTTTCAGCAGGGTCGCCTCTTTGGGCCCGAACAGAAGCCGCTTGAGAAGATCCCCTTCAAGTTCTCATATCGCTTCAGGTGCGAAGAAGACGGGTGCCGAGGACACACGATGATGAATGCGGATTGGGAGGTCGGCGAGTTATACCGCAAGATGCGTGACAAGTTTGGGGACGAAGAGATCGCCATTAAGAAGGTGCAGGATAGGTTCTTTGGTCAGATATGCGGCCCCAAAAGGGACACGCACTTCTTTGTAGGAACGGTACTTGCCTACAAGACTTGGATTGTTCTGGGGACCTTCTGGCCCGAAAAGCAATAGGCTCCATCTCACTCTCACAGTCTGTCTCGAGGTGACCGCGGCTCTGGGAACGATGCTATCGAGCGCGACATTTGCCTGAGGAGGCGGGGGCATCTCCGGGGCGACCACCTATCGGCCCAGATAAATATCGATCAGGTCGAGGTCGCGGTAATCGGATAGACCCCGAGGAGCCTGGGTCGAATTCAGCGCCGCCGACATCGCTGGACGTCGAAGCGCCTTCGGCCACCTTGGTGACATGCACCGTCTTCATAGCTCGCTGCTGTCGCCACGCCCGCGCCCGGCATGCGTCCGAACAGAACCGCTTGGGCTGTCCTCGCCGCGTCTTCTGGGCTTTGAACTCCCGCCCGCACAGGGCGCAGAACGAAATCAGAGGTCCTTGCATTCCGTTCGTTTCAGTTCCAGGTGCCTGAATACCTCCTGGCCTCTCCGCGACGCTCACAGCGCCTTCTGAAGCGCCATCCTCGTGCGGCGACCGGGTCGCCGAAAGAAGACCACCGGCGTGGCTGGAACTACCTTCACCCCGCCTATACGCGCGCACGCAGAAAACGGGGGGTATTTTCGTGAGGGTGAAAGAAGGGGAAGGAAGGGAAGGAAGAAGAAGAGAGTGTGTCTTATAACGAGTTACGTGCCGAGCATTCTTCACCTTCGTTCACCTTCCTTCACCCCAAAATTCGACCTTCGAAGAGGCTTCCTTCACCTTCGTTCACCTTTCTTCACTGCTTCCTTCACTCTCCGCCCTTCGCCGAGTCTGACGATGATCCAGCCAGGCGGTAGATCCGACCTGTCCGGCCGGAGGTGGCCTGCACCTGGACGACGATGTCGCCTCGCTGCTCGAGCGTCGTCACCAGACCAGAGAAGCTCTTGGCGTCGGTCTTCATCCGCTTCAGCAACACGCCATGGGGCAGCGCCCGGTCGGGAGCGGCACGCAGCTTCTGCAGGAACCGTAGGCACTCGGCATGAAACGGATTGTCCGCGACATGGGATTGGGCCATGAACAGCATCCGCTTGGTCTGGTGCAGGATGAGCCGGCTGGCCCAGGACGCGGCCGTCTTGCCGATCTCGGGGCGCTCGTGGTTTTCGCTCACGGCGTAGATCAGCGCGAGCTTGCGGGCGTGCTCGCTGACCCGTCCCCACACCGTCGTCCCGACGCTGTCGTCGGCCGCCTCCGCCTTGGCATACTCGGCCTCGGCTTCGAGCCTGGTCTCGACGAGTACGCCCGTCGCTTGGTCCGTGTGCGGGACGACCCGCGGCACGGGATGCCAGTTTTCGAGGTTTCCGGTGCCGGCCCTAAAGTCTGCCCACCACTGCGCCGTCTCGAGCACGCGCTCCGGCAAAGGAAGCAGCCGCGGCTCTCGCCCTGTCGAGCGGCTGCCGCACTCCAGCACGATCATCCGGGCGAAGAATCCGTTGGTCAGCATCCGCTCCGAAAGCGCCTCGTAGTAGTGGTTCGGGATGGCCGTACCGAACACCACTAGGCAGGGCTGGTCGATGGCCCCCGGCGCATCTCGGCCGGCCTTGCGGCGCATCGGGAAGATCGAGTTGGCCGACGAGTACATGGTCAACAGCGTTTCCATGATGCTCTCGTACCGGGCGTCGCGCGCCTTGTTGATCGACTGCAGCATGCCGTCGATCTCGTCGGTCTGGAACAGCATGGCCGGCTCGGTGAAGAGCGCATCTTGCAGGCCCTCGCCCGAGGCGAACCGCCCACCGATCTGGCCGGACATCCCGAGCGTGTGCAGGATCTCGGCGTTGATCTTGCGCGGACGGTCTTTGCCCGCGGAGGAGTGGGCAAGGCCGAGGATGTAGACGTTCGTCCGGTTGTCGCCGGGGTCGCGCACCTTGCGGCCGGCGAGCGTGGCCTGCAGCGCCACCGCGCCAGCGAAGGCCATGGAGCTGTTCGGATACGGAGCCGTCTCCAGGCAATAGTCCACGACCTCGGAGACGAAGCCGGGGATTCGGAGGAGCTCCGTCGGCAGCGGGCCGGGATCTGGCATCTCGGGCACGCTATCCTCGGGCTCGGTCGCCCCGAGGTTGTCCTGCCGCCAGTGGTCCTCCACCACTGCGACGGCGACCTGGTCGGGTTCATAACGGGCGATGCTCGTCGCGATCCGCTGGACCTCCCGATCCTTCAGCGGCGGCCGGCAGCGGTCCTGGTTGGCTTGGCCCAGGGCGGCAAGGATCTCGTCCTGGCTCATCCCGACCCGACGCATGGCCCCGCCCAAGCGGGCCAACGTGGCGTTCCGGTGCCCGGCTGGTATCACGTTGCCACCGGTGGCCGCCGGCGCGCACTGGGGCGCCACGGGCGCGCCCTGGGCCGCAACCAGCCGTTCCTCCGCGGGCCCGCCTGGCCCCTGGGCGAAGAGGTCCTCGCCTCCTTCCACCCGGGCTCCGAGCCAAGCGGGGGCTTCGGGCTGATCGGCCGGCCCCGCTTCGAGCGCCCGGACCCACCGGTACGGCTTGCCGCCTACAACCGAGGGTGGCAAGACGATGTACCCTCCGTTGGCCCGGGTGTCGACCTTCGGGGCGAGCCGCCCCGCGGTACTGCTCCAACTCTTGCCCGCCGGCTGCCGGAAGATGTAGTGCCGGCCGCCACGAGGGGTCATGGAGAGCGGGCAGTCCCCGAGGCCTTCCAGGTCATCGCCGGGCCAGGGATTGTCCCCTCCGTCGACGTCCACGACCAAGAGGCCCGCGGTCGGCATGCCGATGTTCGCGTCCGGCCGCGCCGTCCACCAGGCCTCGATCTGGCCGGCGTCCTTGGTGGCGTCCAGAAACCCATGCGGCGTCGCGGGGGCCTTCCCGCCGGGAAGGCATGGAAAGACCGGGTACCCGAACTCCGCGTACCTCAACGCTGCCTGCAGCAATGTCGTCCCGGTCTCGGTCATAGACACCCGATCGCGGTCAGAAGGGTAGATCGTCGTCATCGTGCGGGTCGTAGGCCCGCACGCCGCCCTCGGTCATCGCGCCTACCGGCTCGAGATCATCGTCCAATCCGGGTTCTCGCCACGGCGGACGATCGCCCAGTTCGTAGCCCACGATCCGCGGGAACTGCTCGCCGACCACCGTCCGCACGGTGATGGTGCCGGTCTCACACAGGACCCCGTCCTGGGCCATGGCTGCCGCATCGGCCGACGTAAGCGGCACCGGCGCGTTCGACCTCTTCCGCCACCACGACTCGGCCTTGTGGCGTGCCCAGCCGTCGTGCTCGAAGCAGATCCACTCGCTGTAGTACTGGTGGAAGCCGACCTGGTACTCGACCCGCAGCGTCTTGGGTACATCATCCGGCGCGCCCTTCTTCGTGTGGACGCTGTAGAAGACCTCGCGGACCTCGTGGACCGACGTCGTGACCTCGCCCGACAGGATGCCCTCCGTTGAGGCTGTGGCCTCGTGCTGCTGGCGTTCGGGAGGCGGGAACTCATAGCCGCAGTCAGGACACACGGTGTACCCGCCAGCGATCAGGCTCAGGCACTCGGGACACTGTTTGGCCGGCGCCTCGCCGCCCCCGCGCTGTTGGACGGCCTGGACGCGGATCGCATCGACCGGCCCGTGCCGCAGCACGTTGCCGCCGAAGTCCAGGATCAGGCAGTTCTCCTTGCCCTCGCACAGCCGGAAGCCCCGCCCGACCATCTGATAGTAGAGTCCCGGGGAGAGCGTCGGCCGCACCATGGCCACGCAGTCGATGTTTGGGGCGTCAAACCCCATCGTCAGCACATTGACGTTCACCAGGTGCTTGATCTTGCCGGCCTTGAACTCGGACAGAACCCGGTCGCGTTCCTCCGTAGCGGTTTCGCCAAAGACAGTGGCCACCGGCTCACTCGCCATCCGGCGCAAGACCGCGGCGACGTGCTCGCCATGCTGGACCCCAGTGGTGAACACGAGGACCGAGCGCCGTCCCTGGGTCTGCTCGACGATCTCCCGGCAGGCCGATTCGACGAGCTCGTCGGTATCCATGAGGTCCTCGGCCTCGCCGGCAACGAACTCGCCCGCGCGCACATGCAGGCCCGAAGTGTCCAGCGGCTGCGCCGCGCCCTTGGTCACCAGTGGGCAGAGGTACCCTTGGACGATCAGCTCCTTCACGCCGATCTCGTAGCAGACCTCGTTCAGGATATTGCCGGGCTCGCAGATCAACCCGCTCTTCATCCGGAACGGTGTCGCGGTCAGGCCAATCACCCGCAGGTTCGGGTTCACTTTCCGGGCGTCCTCGAGGAACGTTCGGTACATCCCATCCCCGTCGGGCGGGATCATGTGGGCCTCGTCGATGATCACCAGGTCGAAGGCGTCCATTTCGCAGGCCCGCCGGAACACCGACTGAATGCCGGCGACTATAATCGGGTGTTCGGTGTCGCGACTCTTGAGCCCGGCCGAGTAGACCCCGGTATTCATCCACATCTCGGGCGCTACGACCTGGATCTTCTCCACTGCCTGCTCAAGCAGTTCCTTCACGTGAGCCAGGATCAGGACCCGACCACCCCACCGCCCCACGGCGTCCCGGCAGATCGTAGCCATGACCGGCGTCTTGCCCCCGCCGGTCGGGATGACGACGCAGGGGTTGTCGTCCCGCTCCCGCAGGTGCCGGTAGATCGCGCTGACCGCCTCCTGCTGATAGGGCCTCAGTTCAAGCATCCGCGAGTTCCTCCAGGCGCACTAGGGTGCGGCCGCCGCGCACGCACCCGCCCATCTCGATGTTCAGCTTCTTGATCTGGTTGTCGTCTACGTACAGCCCGCCGTGTTGCAGGGCGTCCAGGAGCGCCTTCTGCACGTTGTCGATGTCCCTGCGCTGCCCATCTGGCGGATAGACTTCGATCTCCAGATGCAGCGGCCCCTCCAGGCCAGCGATTCCGAGGCTAGCGAGAGTGGCGCAGACCCGTTCGCGGAACCTGCGCCCCTCGCGGCTGATGAGCGTCCGCGGGCCGACCCGCCGGTAGTAGTGGTTCACCGACGGGGGGAACGGGAGCTCGACCTCGATCATCGCCGGGCCCAGGGCGGGGTGCTGGTCGTCTCCTGCTGGGGCGCACCCGCGGCAGTGTCCTTGCGGGCGTAACCGCGGATCTCGTTGACCACGTCGCCGGTGTCGTCCCGCTTCTTGCACTTCACCGTGATCTGCAGGGGCAAGTTGTGCAGTTCGAGCGAATCCTTGGGCTGAAGCACGCCGACGGCCCGGCAGATCGCCGACAGCTCGCCCTGAGCGATCTGGACCGCTTGGCGGTTCGGATTGTCGAGGTTCAGCCGGGACCACAGCAGCCGGTTCCTGAACGGGCCATCGATGACCTGGAAGGTCAACTCGAGGTAGTGGCCCGCGCCGCTCTTGGTCGGCTTCATCTGCGATTCGCTGATGATCGCGATGTACTTGCCCGCGGGAAGCGGCTCGAAATCGGTCGCGGGATCGACAGTGTTGGCATCGAAGCCGTTGAGGTTTGCCATGGCTACTTCGCTCCTTTGGTCTTGCCGCTCGGGGGCGCGCTGACAGGTTCGGGGTGGATGTGCTGGGCGTAGACGTTCCAGTCCAGCGGCATCTCTTCGGGAAGGGCGAGGCGGTTCTTGGCCACGTGTGCGGGGCGCTCGACCGTGCGCAGCACTCGCTCGCCGGTGCCGATACCCTGGTTGCGTTTGCGGTCGAAGCCTTCGTCGGTCTGCTTGGTGAAGACCTTGAACGTGGCGAACATGACCTCGTCGCACCACTCCTGCAGGACCTGGGATGCCAGGCGGTGCAGGCGCGGCACGTAGCGGTCGTAGCTATCGGTCTCAGGGTTTTCGAAGCGCTCGATGCGGGCGTGGGCGATCAGGATCGTCGTCATGCCCTTGTCGCTGCGCAGCGCCGACAGGCCCTCGATGAACTCGCGCCACTGCGTCAGGGAGAACACGTAGCCCTTGGCGTAGCCGATGTCCTCGATGCTCTGGACGTTGCGCTTGCGGCAGACCTCGGTCCAGATCAGCCGCTCCAGCCAATCCAGCGAATCGACCACAACGGTTCGATAGGAGTGCTGTTCGGTGTAGAGCTCCGATAGGGCCTGCATGGCCTGATCGAACGTCGTCGCGACGGGGAACTTGGCGCAGTCGATCTCGCCGAGACCGTCCTCGGTCTGGATGAACACCGGGCTGGGAGCGCGCGAGGCGAAGGTCGACTTGCCGATGCCGTGCGTGCCGTAGAGCATCACCCGCCTGGGCGCCGGACTGCGTCCGCTGGTGACCTGTTGCAAGAGTTTCACGGTCGCTTCTCCTTTCGGTTGTGGTTGGCGGGGAAGCGGGCGGACCCAGGGAGTCCCGACGCGCCCGGGCGATGACGCGTCACGCCATTCCGCCCGCTTCCGCTTGTGTCAGATCCAGTCGAGGACGTGGATATCCTCGTAGCCCGTGGGCCAGTGGTCGCACTCCCGGCAGGTCTTGAGGCGCGCGATCGCTTCCTCGTTCTCCTTCTGGGCGACCCCCAGCACCTGCTCGCCCATCCGCCACACGCCGGCGCGGAACGGTTCGCGCTTCTCGACGGCGATCAGGTAGACGGGGAGGGTCTCACAGGTCACTGCGGCGACGAGCGAGCGGTAGAACGCCATCTGGTTGGCGTAGCCGAAGCTGCGCGCGTCCATCTGCAGCCAGTCCAGGTTGTCGCAGGTCTTCAGATCGACGATGCCGCGCTCGGGGTTCAGCCAGTCCAGGCGCGACTGGCAGGGAGTACCGCAGTACTCGGCGCGGATCACGCCTTCGGCGACGCCGTCGGCGAGAAGCGCCGTGGCGTGCTGGTGCTCGCAGACGGCCCCGTTCAGGCGCTCGATGAGCGCGGCCTGGTCGTCGTCGAGCACAGGCCTCCCCTGCGTCTCCGCCCAGTCCTGAAAGGCCTTCGTTCGGCTGCCGAACGGGGCGCAGGTCTTGGGGTTGATCGGGCCGCCGAAGGCGAACTGGGCCTCGTAGGCCTCGCGGCCCTCCAGGATGAGTGTATGGGTGGCGCGCCCGACCAGGTACGCCGGCCGGTCCTCCTCCTTCACGAGGCCGAGTTCCTTCTTGCGGAAGAGCGGCACGTTCCTGCGGAAGTCGGCCAGCTTGTGGCTCGACAGGAAACGCGTGGCCTGGTCGTGGTAGACCTCGGCCGCCTCGCGGACCAAGAAGCCCAAGTCGTCCAGGATCAGGCCGCTCTCGGAGCGGCGCTTGCGGAAGATGTCGGGAATGGTCATGCCCGGTTCTCCTTCTGGCGCGGCGTCTTGGCCGCGCGGCGGTTCACGTCGGGGTTGGTGTGCCTGCAGCCGGCATGCTGCGTGGTGCCAGAGTTCTGCTTGAGGTAGGTGACAATGATCTCCGCTAGCGTCTGGACGACGACGTCCTGGTCCTTGGCGGACATCTCGCCGACATGGCGCTGCACATCGAGCTGCGTGGGCGCGGCCACGACTACGCCTTCCTCAACGAGAGCAGGAAGTCTTCGATTGCCGGATGCGGCTTCAGGTGAGGCCGGTGAGTGGAAAGAACCATGTCGTCCGGAAGCTCTTTGTCCTCCAGCCGGCGCAGGACCTTGCTCCGGATCACGTCGAGGTTCTTCACCAGCCGCCACACCAGGTCGTCGTCCACCTTGTGGACCGCGATCAGCCCGCCGATGACCAGCGCCTCCTCCTCGAAGAGATCCGTGATCAGATCTCGGGCTTCGGCCTTGGTGATCATGGGTTCCTCGCTTCCGGGGTCTTGTGGCTTCGTCCCTTCCTGATGGACAAAGGGGGGGCGAGCCACTGACTCGGGGACATGGGGCGGCCGCGTCACCGCATCTCCTTTTCGTGGCAGGCGATAGCCGCCTCAGCTCGCTGACGACGCTTCTTCGCTGCCTCCGTGGTGAGGCCGGCGCCCTGCGCGTACTCGGAGAGCGATTGGCCGTAAAGGCGTGTTCCGACCAAGAGGAGGAAGTCCGACTCGGTAATGCGCCCCGCGTCGAAGTGGGCCTGCAGGCGAGCGAACTCCTTCTGGTGCGCCTGCCGCAGATCCAGCCATTCGAAGTCAAGCCCATCGATCACACCGGCCAGCTCTGCCATCTCTGCAGGGTCGGCTGCCGTCTCGCGCTCCACGCGGAGCCAGTCGCGCCGGTAGTCGTCGTGCAGCCGGTGAATCGTCGCGTTGTAGATCCGTTGCACGAGGTGGTCGCGCCTGCGCGCGATATCGATCCGGCACACCGATTGGTGGAAGGCCCAGTAGATGCGCTGCCAAAGTTCATCGGGGTCATCCGAGTCCCATCGCCTCTTCTTGGCATGTATCGAACGGAGCCCCGGCCAGAACAGCACGAGCAGGATGGTCCGCCACCGATGGTCCTGGTCGGCGGCGTGCGCGGCGAGGATTGGATGCAGCACCTCGTCCTTGCTCGCTTCCTGCGATGTGCCGCTGCGCATGAATGCCAGCACATCACCCCACGTGGTGAACCGTCGCAGGAAGGCCGCTCGGTGTTGCAGATCCTTCAGCAATTCCAGGTACTCTTTCTCTTGAATCTCAAACTCCAGTCGCGCACGATCGCGATCGCCCGATACGCTCGACATGACGCCTGGCCTTTCAGGCCGGGCGTCTGGCGCCTCCTACTGGCCGATCAGGGCGTCGAGCGCCTCGATGGTCCGTGGATCAGCTAGCGGCGGTTGCCGCGTCGCCCTTCGAAAGCACGACCTTCCCCTCGCCCCCCTGGCGTTCGTTCAGCGTGCGGCAGTTGCGGCACACACACGTCACCGGGAGACCGACGAGGTACTCGTGACCTCTGGCGAAGCTGATGTGCAGACGGTCACCACGCAGGACTGCGAGGAGCTTTCCGCAGCGTGTGCAGCGCCATTCCTGTTCCATGGGGCATCTCCTTCCGTGTTCGCGGTTGCGGGTCACGGGAAGAGATTCGTAGGCAGGTCTGTATCCGGAGCGGACGCGGGCTGTACGCGATGTGTATTGAGCGGGAAATTTGGGGAATGGGAGTCGGATCAGGGCCGTGGCAAGAAGATCAAAGCGAACCGGAAGTCTGGATCAGGCTGGAATTGGTACTCCGCATGGTGGTCGACGTTCACGGTCTTGAAGAGCCGCCACTTCGCGGGCTTGGCAGAGTACTTGACGTCGATGGCTTTCCTTGCGCGCTGGAAGATCTGCTTTCCAGCCAGCAGGTCATCAGGACCATCAACGGAGGGGTCGAAGTAGCCGACCTTCTCGACAGCCATGTGGACGATCCGAAAATACCCGGCTTGGACGTCATCGGTGAGATCCGGGCGCTTGCTGCGTCCCCCAACTCGCTTCCAGACCCTGCGACTCAGTTCGTCTGCCATCAGATCGAACTCGGCGACACGGTCGATGAGCTGAGCGTAGGCCACCTCGTCGAGATCTTGCCAGCCGTCATGGGTGCGGGCTCGCGCCACAATCGGCGTCGGTGCAACGGGACCTAGTAGGTGCCGCCGGCCGATATCCACAAACAACTGGGCCCCTGGGACAGCCGCTGTCAACTGGCCGTGGTCGCTGATGGTGACCAGTTCCTGAAGAGAAACGATCGGAATGCCGAAGGTGGCCATCTGTCGCGTTAGGTCAGTCCCGGTAAAGCGATCGGTGGCGATCACGATCGCATAGCTTTCTCCACCCGCTCGGCCGAGCAGCGCGTCGAAGGCCTCGGCGTAGGCCCGATCGGAGCAGCGGGCGACGAAGTAGATCGGGCGCTTGACGCCGGGTTGGGGCACGAAGCTCCCCACTCGGTAAACGCCATGCAGGCCCGCGACTGGCTCTACCTTCCCGCCGAGCGAAAGCGGAGAGCGAAGCGCGGCGCACAGGCGCTCCGGCTCCAGAGTGAGAACCTCGATGTCCCGTTTCGCCAGATCGAGGTCTGCGCATTCGGGGGGGTCATTTCCGCAAATGGCCTGCAAGCGCCCATCCTCAAGCTCGACTACTCGGCGCGGACAACCTGCCCCCCCGGGATGCGGACAACTCACGGCATCGGCCTGCCGGACAAATGAGAGGATCTCGGCGCGCTCCAAGGCTGCGACAATATCGGAGCCCAATCGCGCCTCCAAGTCGATGCGCGCTCCCCCCAGGGGGAAGTTGGACTCCAGCACTTCCCAGAAATCCGTGAGGTCAAGCACCCATGCCCCCATCCCCAGGACGAGGCCTGAGATAGCCATTGGCCCGCATGAATGCCTCGGCGGCATCGCCGTCACGGTCCCGGTCAAAGATGGCGACGTTGGGCGGTCGGAGTTCCAGCTTCCGCGGCCGTCCCCCGCTGGAGTACTTGATCAGAAACGAGGCACGGACCAGGCGACCTTCAGCGAGGTTCGGACGACCGTACTGCGTGATGCTGTCGCCCAGATTGTAGGCCTTCGAGATCTGGACGAAGTGCTGGCCGTTGTCGACCTCGATCCAGACCTCGGACAGCCGCACCGTGTCGATTCCCCCCGCAAGCCGCAGCGCGTTTGCGCCACGCCGGAGCGGGGCTAGCGTGTAGATGTCTCTGCCTGGAAAATGGTCGGCATCGCCAAATAGAACTCTGCCAAACTGTTCCCTGTACACGTCCTTCTCGCCGACTGTCTGCGCATTGATCCGCAGTACGTGAAGCCGATTATCGTAGATCACCGAGTCGTGTTTCTGGGGCCGATACGCCACGCGCGATCGGCGCAGCTTCTTGTCAATGCTGCCCTCCGTCAGGAGCGGTCGCCCGTGCGTGATCAGAAACTTGATCTCGCCACGCTCCTCATAGACCCAGATTTCACACGCCCGACTGCGATTCTTCGACTCGAACCATGGCGCCAAAGCTTCCTCAAGCTGACCCTGCTTCTTCTTCGCCGCCCCAACAGTGAGCACCGTGTTCTGCTTGGCCTGATACTCCTGGTAGTTGCGGATTTTTTGGAAATTGGTCTTCTCGCGACACACGCGGATCAGTCCAGGATGGCCGCTATGCACGACGATCGCGAACTCGCCCGGGGTCAGTTCATCGCCGTTGAGACTGATGCCCTGACGTGTAGCTTCGTCCAGGATGCGATCATGCCCAGATTCGTCCGCAAGATCGTCGAGGCTATACAGGGCCTCGAGGAGTTCCGCGGGCATTCCCTCATCGGGCTGCGTGAAGATCCTCAATAGGCGCCGGTCTGTCGCGTCGTCATTCTTGAGCTTCGTGACATCAATGCCCTGGCGGTCGAAGTACTCTGCGTGCGGGGCCAGGAGCGGCGCCATGTACAGCGGCTTGTCGATGGCCTGAATGAACCCGAGATCGCTGAAGTTCCTGAAGGTGAGCCGCGGCATGTCCCATCTCCCGTCTGCTGTTGTCCCGTTGTAGGTTGATCGTCCTCACCGCGGGCGGCGGTCGTTCACGGAGAGCGCTCGTGTCCATGCGCTGGCGATCGAATTCACGGCGCCGATCGTGCGATTGCCAGACATTCACGTCTCGCCGCTTCCAGCTCCCCGAGCCGGTGCGGATTATGCTTGAGGTTCAGGACCGGGCACAGGCAACGAATCGCGCGCTTCTCCTTCTCCTCGTCTGCAGGCAATTCGTCGATGACGCCGACCTGTAGGTGTTCCTCGATCCACTTGATGATGGCCGCCGTGTCCGTCGCGCTGAAGGTGTAATTATCCCGGTTCTTCATCCCGGCCAGCGACCCGCGCGGTGGACGAAACCCGAGCGCGGCACCCAGGCTGCGGAAGAAGGATGACCGCCCGCTCTCATGACGGAGATCCTGTTTGACAAGGCGCTTATGGAGCGACTGTCCTACTGCAATCCCGACGTAGATCAGGTGCGTCTGCTGCTGCCGAAGCTGGTCAGCATAAGCGTCCGGCAGTAATCCTTCATCGACCACCCAGATCGTGTAGTAGCCAGGTCGGTGAGGGACCACCTTCGCCGCTTCGAGCGCAGGCACTCGTTTTACGCGCGATATCCGCTCAATAAGATCTGTCACAAGCCCTCCCGCCGGATGCCAAGCACTCTCATTACGCTGATGACAATGCCTTGGATCGCGAATTCGCCCGAGCGGACCAGAATCGCTGACATCGCTGGGTTGGCGGGTTCAAGTCGCACTCGGTCCGTGTCGCGGAAGAAGCGCTTCAGCGTGGCCTCGTTCTCGATCAGGGCGACGACGATGTCGCCGTCGTCTGCTGTCTCCTGCTTCCGCACGACGACGTAGTCGCCGTCGAGGATCCCCGCGTCGACCATGCTGTTGCCCTCGACCTTCAGGGCGAACGCCGCATGCCCGCGCAAGAGGTCCCTCTTCACCGCGATGGTGCCCCAGTCGTCCACGATCGCTTCGATCGGGGCGCCGGCACGCACACGCCCTACGATTCGCACCTCTTCGCAGCCGCACTCGTGGCGCGGGACCCGCCCCTTGACGATGAGGGAGCGGGCCCCCAGGTCGCCGCGGCGCAGTTGGCCCTTCCGCTCCAGCGCCTTCAACAACTCGAACACGCTGGAGCTCTTGATGCCGAACGCGCCGCCGATCTCGCGAACGGTCGGTGGCATTCCGTGCTCGCGGATGAAGCCCTTCACCCAGCCCAGAATCTCCCCCTGGCGTGGCGTAAGGGGCTCCATCTCGGAATGAGGCATCGTCGGGATCTCCTTATGGCAAGCCAAGAACTCGCGAAGTCTTACCGAACGATCGTTAGGCGTCAAGCCCGGACTGCATGCACCACCTCTATGTCCCCGTTCGCACCGCCCCAACCCCCTTTCCCCCACGGGCGAGCATGCCCCACAGCGCCGGGATTGCCTTGATGCCGACCGTGCCCACGAGGTATGACTGGTCATGGGGTAGTCGACGCAACATGCACTCTCGCAGGAGGTTACGATTGGCGCGCACCACAGCCGGGGGCAACGGTCGGGGCGGCTCGCCACCGGCGCGGAAGGACCACCAGAACGGCCCGAACCGGGTGGCGTTCTACACCCGGATCTCGACCGACGAGGACCACCAGAAGTACTCGCTCGGTGCCCAGGTCGAGCGCCTCGAGGCCTTTTCCAAGGCCGCCTGGGGCGATGACTGGCGCCTCCACAAGGTCTTCCGCGACACCGAGAGCGGGACCCACATGAACCGCCCCGGCCTCGAGGAGATGCTCTTCGATGCCGAGGCGCAGGCCTTCGACACGCTGCTCGTGTTCCGCGTCGATCGACTCTCGCGCAAGGTCCGCGAGCTCGCCTTGATGGTCGACGAGCTGACCCAGCACGGCGTCGTCTTGAAGTCGATCACCGAGCCGTTCGACACCGCCAACGCCGCGGGCAAGATGATGCTGCAGATGCTGGGGGTCTTCGCCGAGTTCGAGCACGCCACGATCGTCGAGCGCACCAAGGTCGGCATGGAGAAGAAGGCCAAGGGCGGCAAGTTCGTCGGCGGCTACGTCCCGTTCGGCTACCGTCTCGACCCCGAGAAGGGCCTGGTCATCCACGAGGAAGAGGCGCTCGTCGTTCGTAAGCTCTTCCGGATGTACGCCATCGGGAAGCTCGGCTCCTCAGCCATCTGCAAGGAGTTCAACCAGGCAGGAATGCGGAACCGCAACGGTGGCAAGTGGGGTCGCCGCATCGCCATCTACATGATCAAGAACCCGGTCTACATCGGCAAGATCCGGTGGCGCGAAGTCCTCTACGACGGCACCCACGATCCCCTGGTGTCGGAGGATCTCTTCAGCAAGGCGCAGGAAGTGCTCGCGGAACGCAATGAGGATTTGAAGGGGCGCCAGATGCGCCATGGCGAGGATCGACTCCTCACCGGCGTCATCAAATGCGCCAAGTGCGGCAGCCGCATGTTCGGGGGCGGCGGCTGTAAGAACGGCACCGCCTTCCACTACTACGTCTGCTCGAAGCGGTTCAACGACCAGGAGTGCGATCAGGATTACATCAGGGCGGATCTCCTGGATGGCGCGATCCTGCACGACATCAAGGCGATGTTCCTCGACGAGCAGTTCATGGGGCGAGTTTGGGAGGAGGCGAACAAGCGGCTCGCCGCGGAGAGGCCCGACATCGAGAAGGAGATCGAGGCTAACTTCGCCGAAGCCGCCAAGGTCCAGGCAGCCATGGATCGCTACTTCAAGGCGTTCGAGGACGGGAAGCTCAGCCCGGACCTCTGCAACGAGAAGGTCCAAGACCTGCGCGGGCGACTGGAGGAACTGGAAGCGCAGAGGGCGGATCTCGAGGCCCGCCGGCAGAGGCTGGACCTACCCGCGATCGACCGCGAGATGCTCGCGTCGGTCGTCGACGAGTTCGAGAAGGTGATGGCGGCCGGCACCACCGCTCAACGAAAGGACCTTCTCCACCGTGTGGTAAAGAAGGTCCTCATCAGGGATCGTCGGACCGTCGAGGTCTGGTATGCGTTACCAAACCGAGGTCCGTTCGAATCCTGGAACAATTGGCTCCTCCGGTAGGTCTCGAACCTACAACCCTTCGGTTAACAGCCGAATGCTCTACCATTGAGCTACGGAGGAGCCTCTACTCGCAGCGAAAGTGCTCGCCCGACCTGGTGCTGGACCCACAG